>RWZD01000002.1_pt1 | contig 327911 bp, 318 predicted proteins | sample 2187771 | NCBI WGS metagenome assembly RWZD01 (sample SAMN10531866, study PRJNA481165) | viral metagenome | isolation source: viral particles purified by filtration and ultracentrifugation from about... | place: USA: Tennessee
TGGCGGTGTTGGCTACACTCAGTTACCCAAGTCACATACCTTTGTATGCTCCTTGGGATGCCTGCATTTGCCGCCTAGCCACAACGAGAACTATTTAGGGTAAACCCGTTGATGTTTCCCGCTGTGACGGTGTTGGCTACACTCAGTTACCCAAGTCACATACCTTTGTATGCGCCTTGGGATGCCTTCATTTGCCGCCTAGCCACAACGAGAACTATTTAGGGGAAGCCGATAAATATTTACGCGATAGCTTAAAGGCTGCAAATAACCATAGAAGCGTGAGAAATAATGTTTAGTTAAATTGGGCACAATAATCATTGTGCCCATACCGTTATATAAAGGAGTGAGGATTAAATTAACCCAGTGTTAATTAAAATTTCCCACCAACCTAAACCGATAGTCATATGAACAAGTAAGCTAATGAATGCGACAAGGCCACCAATAATCCACCAAGAGCGAATATCGTTATAACCCGCACCGAATACGATAGGCGCAGCCGCACCACCATAGTGAGTTACACTACCACCGTAGGCATTAGAGAAAAGTAAGCCTAGAGCCAGTAGCATTGGAGGTGCACCAGCTACCATACCGACTGTCGCGAATACTGGAACCATCGCGGCGACATATGCACCACCAGAGGCAAATAAGTAACGTATTGCGACACTGATAAACATGATGACGAAGAAGGCAAGCATGGCTTGGTCGCCGAAAGAAAGGTATTGGCTCATGGTATCAGCTAGCCATTTAAAGAAACCCGCTTTAGTCAGTACGCCAGACATACTGATGATCCCACCGTACCAAATCAGCGTGTTCCAGCCGCCTTTGTTTTTTAAGACATCATCCCAAGTAACAACACCAAGGATCAGGGTTAATGCCATGACGGCAATAGCAACACTGGATGCGCTTACGCCGATTAAGTCGGAAAAAATCCAGCCACAAAGCGCAATAATAAATACAATGCTGAGTAATTTTTCACGCATAGTCATCGGGCCTAATTCTTCAAGGCCTTTTGCCGCGATCTCTTTGTTATTTACTTTTTTTAATTCTGGTGGGTAAAGCTTATAAATCATTAAGGGAGTTAAAATCAGCATGATTAAGCCGGGAACTGAAGCGGCGAGTGCCCATCCACCCCAACTTAAATGGATCCCCATGATGTCGGTCATCATCGCTAATGCTAAAGCATTCGGTGCCATGGCAGTTAAAAACATATAGCTGGTGGTTTTAGTCACCATATATACGTTAACCAGTAAATAGTGACCTGCTTTACGAGGGCTTTTTTCTGGATCTGACCCTAAAGCAACCGCGACACTATTGATGATAGGAAAAACAATTCCCCCAGCTCGTGCAGTATTCGATGGGGTAGCAGGAGCAATAATTAAATCCAGAATAGCAGTGACATATCCTAACCCAAGCGTTGTTCCGCCTAGCTTACCTATTAATATATACGAGAGACGTTTCCCGAGACCGGTAATTACAAATGCGGCACTCAGTGTAAATGCAGCAAATACTAACCATGTGGTCCCAGACGCATAACCGCTGAGCACTTCACTTGCTTTGACATCTTTAGTACCTGTAATACCAATAATGACAGCACTTGCTGCAATAGTGGCTAATAAGATAACGGGTTCTGAATAGGGTTTTAATACTAACCCTACAATGGCGGCAAGATAAAGACCAAATAATAACCAAGCAATATGTGGGAGCCCAGTTGGTGTTGGTATTAAAGCAATGATAATTGGAATCGCTATTAATATAAATAGCTTCCATATTTTTTCTTTTTGCATAAGCCAATTTCCTTGATTAAATCAATATTAAATTTATTTAATATTAAATTGAATGAACTTTAATATTAGGAATTTGTTAAAATAACAATTTTTAATATGGCTGCATCTTGAATGAAAATAATAAATTGGTTTTATTAGTAATTCATTCTAAAGCGGATGTTTTTTATTAATAAATATTTAATTGGTTTTTATTTGCTTAATTAATTTAATTTTTCTTATTTCTTCCTATATTAATAATGTTGAATTTTTGTAATGTTAAACCGTGATGTTGATTTGCTAATCGGGCAAAAAACCAAGTCAATATTAATAAGTCTGCGCTGCCACCGGGGCTGACATTCTGTTGAATACATTCATTATCGAAATTTTTTACAAAAATTAAATCATTGTGGGTATTAATCCCTTGATGTAATAATTGTGTAGCGCGTTGTTTTACCCACTCTAACCCTTGAATACCTCCACGATTAACAATATTAGTGTCATCATTCAGGCTCATTAATAAAATTAAGGTATCAAGTAGGGCAATATCGTCTGCTTTATCTTTTGCGAGTTGTTGTAAATAGTAAGGGAGTGCATGTTGAGTGACTAACGCGTAACCATTTTGCGCTTCACCTCGAGCACCTGTTAGCCCATATTGCTGATATAGGCGGTGCCCTGCCGTTGGGGTATCAGTTGGTTTTTTTAATTCATCGGTAATTCCAACACACATTCCTGCCACTAACTGACTAATATATTGAGGCAGCACGGGTTGCTGTAAGGCAATTAAACGGCCGATTGCAGTTAACACCAACCCTAGGGAAAAAATACTGCCTTTATGCGTATTTACACCTTGAGTTGCACGGAACATGGCCGTTTCACAATTAATACCAATACTACGGATATTGATTAAAACGTTTTCTATCGGTAAATCTTTATGCTGAGCCCCTGCGAGTAGAAAATAAGGGAAATATTTTGCAATTGCATTGGCACTTAAGTGAAAATCGGTCAGTGCCATATCTTTATGGGCACCTGTGTTATGTTTATCGACTAACCCCGGTTTAGGGGTTAAATTCACTTCAGCGAGCAAAGCTTGCCAAGCTAATTGGCTGTAATGCTGAACTTGTTCTTCAGTGATAGAGTTTAACTGTTTAGCGTGTTGCATTAGCTAACTCCTCAATACGGTTAAGGATCTCACCAAGTGGGTGTGTTCGATGTCGAGCACACACCTTAGCTTCATTCTCACAAACCAAACAACGCCTTGAAGAGAGGTTTAATTGTGAGCGAGAATACTGCTGTCCGTTCGCATCAAAAACGTCAAAATCCCATAGCCGTCCCACTGGCGATAACTCTTCAATTTCAATTAACGCTTTTTTAATTTCAATTGCATCGACATCAACAGCAGCCAAACATTCCGGTCCTGTTTTTAATGCCCATGATTGTTGTGATAAAAACACCCACTGCCTGCGTGAAGCAATTTGTTTAAGCGCATTTAGTCCTTGATTAAAAACATGTCTAACAAGGGAGTTATCTTTAACCGCTCCCGGGAAAACGACAGTAAATGAAATCAAGGTTACCTGATGGAGACCAATCCATTGTTGCTGACGAGCCTGACGGGCATCACGGCTATCTAGCAGTTCAGGTAAGGAAATTTCAAATTGCTCTTGAGTATCAGGCAGTGGGTAAAACATAGTTACTCCTTCACTTGATGAACAATATCAATGACCGAACCATCGCGGTAGCGAACAACGGCCACGACCTTATCGGTAAATTCAATTGGATTAGGAGTACCAGTTAAGAGTTGTGCTCGTTCTCTTAACCAGTCCATTGAAACAGTTTTAATCCCTTGGCTTTCAAGTTGTTGTTTTAATTCAGGACGAGCTGGGTTTACTGTAATACCATGGTCCGTCACGAGAATATCAACGCTTGAGCCTGGAGTAACACAAGTTAATACTTCATTAACTAAGGTTGGGATGCGCCCGCGAACTAATGGTGCCACAATGATGGAGAGTTTTGAGGCCACCGCTGTATCACTATGACCACCTGAAGCTCCACGAATGACACCGTCAGAGCCGGTTAATACATTGACATTAAAGCGAGTATCGATTTCTAGCGCACTGAGTACCACCACATCAAGCATATCAACGGAGGCCCCTTTAGAATCAAAGCAAGCATATTGATTCGCACTGATTTCAATATGATTAGGGTTGCGGCCTAATGATTCTGCGGCGGCTTTATCAAAACTTTGTACATCTAATAATTTGCGAATTAAGCCTTTCTCATGTAAATCAACAATGGTTGACGTGATCCCGCCCAATGCAAAGCCTGCGGTAATATTGTGACGTCTCATTTTATCTTCAAGAAAACGAGTTACTGCCAGAGATGCACCGCCAGTCCCTGTTTGCAATGAAAAACCATCTTTAAAATAACCGGATTTTTCGATCACATCCGCGGCGGTACGGGCAATGAGAAGTTCCCGAGGGTTAGATGTCATACGGGTCGCATCGGCGCCAATTTTATCTGCGTCGCCTACGCGTTTTACTTTCACAATGTAGTCAACTTCATCTTGTTTAATACTGGATGGGTTATGTGGGTAATCCAATAATTCTTCTGTCAGCATGACCACTTTTTTAGCTGTTTCTGCGTCAATTTTGGCATAACCTAAAGAACCACAGCTTGCAGTTCCTGTATAGCCATTGGCATTACCGTACTCATCACAAGAAGGAACACCAATAAAGGCTACATCGATTGATAGCTCACCGCTATGTATTAAGTTTGCTCGTCCGCCATGTGAATGGATTTGTACTGGCTCATCCAATTCTCCACGTGAAATAGCCTCAGCTAATGGCCCCCGAATACCTGAGGTATAAATTTTACGAATAACGCCGTGGCGAATATGTTCAACTAAGGGGGAGTGACATGCACTTAATGAACTAGAAGCAAGGGTAAGGTTACGAAAACCCATTTCGGCAATCACTTGCATCACCATATTAACGGTAAGGTCGCCACCACGAAATGCGTGATGGAATGAAATCGTCATACCGTCTTTGAGGCCAGAACGACGGATAGCAACTTGTAAATCATCGCACAGTTTGCGATTTCTCGGTTTTTGTACCTGCTGTTGTATTTTGCCAATATCTTGGAATTCTTGTTGAGTTTCATCCGTATTTGGTTGTAGGTAGGCTGATACGCGAGCCTGACGCTGAGTACTATTTGTCATTTTATTTGCCTCACTCTTCCCGAATGCCTGATAATGCTGCGCGTGATAATACAAGACGGGCTCTATCAATCACTGGGCCATCGACCATTTTTCCGTTTAAAGACACAACACCTTTACCTTCAAGGGCAGCTGAATCAGCTGCTTCAACAACACGTTGAGCATGGTCGACTTCTTTTTGAGTAGGTGCATACAGGTTATGAAGTAACTCAATTTGTCTTGGATTTATCAATGACTTGCCATCAAAGCCGAGTTGTTTAATGTGAGCGGCTTCGCGTAGAAAGCCTTCTTCATTATTAGCGTCAGAATAAACGGTATCGAAAGCTTGGATACCTGCTGAGCGTGCGGCTTGTAAAATGGCGCACCGAGCATAGAGGAGTTCAACGCCGTCAGGAGACCGCTCGGTGCGCAAATTGCGGACATAGTCCTCGGCACCTAGTGCGATGCCAATAAGTCGTTGTGATGAATGTGCAATATTAACAGCTTGGGTGATCCCCATAGGGGATTCAATGGCGGCCAGTAATCCAGTACTGCCTTCCTCACGACCACAACTTTTTTCAATACGTAGAATTTCATTTTCAATATCAATAACGTCTTGCGCAGTATCGGTTTTTGGCAAGCGAACAATATCGGCGCCACCGCGAACGACGGCCTCAAGATCGGCGACACCAAATGCGGAATCCAATGCATTGACACGAACAATAGTTTCAATATCTTGATAAAGCGGGTGTTGTAATGCGTGGTAAACTAAACGTCGAGCCGTGTCTTTTTCACGCAGTGTAACGGAGTCTTCAAGGTCAAACATCAGCGCATCTGCTTTATAAATAAAGGAGTTGCTTAGCATCGCTGCGTTTGAGCCAGGAACAAAAAGCATGCTTCTGCGTGTCCGTGATTTTTGTTGTGGAGTCATTATTTTTCCTCCCAAGGTAGGTAGTCGATATCACAAGCGCGAGCGAATAATGCTTCAAGACGTGCTCTGAGTACGCATTCCAATGCACCTTTATCATCAACGATGATTTGTGCACCTTGGATTTCATGCCGCTGTATCATTTCTTGTACGATCTGCGTGATGGCATCACCGAATTGTTTTTCGACACTGCTGGTTACTTGCACTGAAACTTCTTGAGTATCTTCTAAAGGTTCTATGCGAACCATGACATCACTTGATTCAAGCGTGCCAGCTATTGCTGCGTGTTTAATCTTCATATTTCACCTATGGCTAATTCAGAACTTTCGGTGCGGTTTATTGTGGTTGTTACTTGGTTAGCGAGCATTTCTTGTAAATATTGATATGTCGCTTCAGGCACAATCGCTTTAATTGCCGCAAGATCTTTTTTAGCGAGCAGTCTTCTAACTTGCGAGGCGGAAACCGCCGTGCCATTGATGACTATTCGCGGAAATTCAATGAGTTCTATAGGTGGATAATTCATAGCGTCCGTTTCCAGCCAGAAGCGCATGTCTTGGTTATATTGATTAGTGACTTGGCAAAAAGGCTCAGAACCTACAAATCGATGGGTGATCCCAAGAGCTGGGGCGATATATTGACGAAAAATCTTAATATCGATCTCGGTATAACAGTTATTGGCAACCGTTTTATCTTTTATAAAGTAGCAAGGGAAAGTCGCTCGAGAAATAATATATTCAGAGCCTTTATGGATAGTGAGATTGTCTATCCCTTTTGTGCCCGCCTCAATCAAATTAAGCCTAACTTTATAAGAAAAGCGCGAGGTATCTTCTTTGACGACAAATAAATGTAGCCAATCGCACGCTTTTGCCGCTTGTTCTATCAAATAACGGTGTCCAAGGGTAAATGGATTGGCATTCATCACAATGGCGCCAATTTTTTTCCCATCTTTACGCTGTGCTTTTAAGCTTTCAATATAGCGTTTTAGATAACAGCAACTGTTTTCCATCAGCACCATGACATCAGGGACAGTTGCAATAGTATGAAAACCACATTGTTGGAATAGGCTTTCGTTCTGAAATTTGGTATAAATAAATAAATGTGTTGTGTTATTTTCATAAGCGAGATTAACAAGTTCTGTTGCTAACTTTAATGCGAGGCCTTCGCCACGAACATCATCGCTAATTGCAACGCATTTAATCACGTTTTTAGCTAATCCCCCGCATGCAATTAATTTTTCATTACGGGTTATAGTAATAAAAACGTCGATACTTGAATCAAGCTCTAAATCGTTTTCCTTTAAAAACTGAGTAATTTCAGCAAGTTTCCTGTTCTCATGACGTTTTACCTGATTAAACGTTATGTTTTCGAACATAATAGTATCCTGCATCTCATTTAGAGATGTTTTTAAAATGTTGCTAATGTTAAAGTTAATTAAATAATTATTTTTAGAATTTTTTAGTGCGCTTAATATAAGTAATTATTTAATTTCCCTTTTCAATATTAATATTAAAGAAGCTGTATTTAATATACTTGACCTATTTCATGTTTCTTAAATGAGTTTGTATTTGTTTAATGGTTTTAAAGTTTTTAATTATTGGATATGTTTTTTATTGCTTGGTTTTTATGTGTTTAATTATTAATATGTGTATTATACCTTTGGCTTTAACCTGAGTTATCCGTTATATTGTTATCTTTGTATTTAACAAATTTTTTACTTTTCATAGTGTAACGAGATTTAACATGAAAAAAGAATATGCATTCTCCTCACTGAAAAAAGTAAGCTCGATTTCGTTTTCAGTACGAGTATTCTTTCTTCTATTACTTGTCTCTGTCTTTTTGACGTTTGGGTTGGGTAAATATTTTACAGATACTGCGGAAAGCCGGTTGATTGCGAATATTAGGTCTCTAGCGATGAGCCAAGCGAAGCTAATCGCTTCAATTGAAGGGGTGGTGCAATCTGTAAAAAATAAAGATATCCCAAGACTGAAAATTATTGCAGATAAACTCAATCAAGATTCGAATTATGATTATGTGGTGATTGGTGATGAAAACTCGATTCGCCTATATCACCCAAACAGCCAGAAAATTGGCTACAAAATGCAATGGAACAAACCAGGTGCATTGGAGCGGGGCGAAAGTTACTTCATCAATGGTGAAGGTTCGATGGGAAATGCGGTACGAGCAAAAACGCCCATTTTTGATGAGCAGGGTAAAGTTATCGGGGTGGTTTCTATTGGTTATTTAACCAATAAAATTGACACCTCCCGCAGTGAACTATTTGTACAAACTGGCGCTACGTTTCTCGGTATATTGATTATTTTATTGTTTTTATCTTGGGCATTCTCACGCCTAATACAGAAACAAATGTTAGGCATGGAGCCAGAGGAAATTACACAATTAGTGTTAGTACAAAAAGGGATATTTGATGCCGTTTTTGAAGGGGTCATCGCTGTTAATACCCAAGGGCAGATTATCAATATCAATTCGAATGCTAGAAAAATGCTCATGTTGAGTGAGCCATTAGGGCAACTAACGGGTATGCGCGTTTCAGAAAGAATATCGCCCGCTGATTTTTTTATGACCGATATTGCGACAACTCGGCATGATGTGATTTGTGAATTTAATGGGCTAAATGTGATTGCAAATCGAGTAGCTATTCGTGATAGTGAGCAACTTGTGGGGGCTGTAATCAGCTTTCGTAGTCAAAATGATATTGAATCCTTAAATTCTCAGTTAACACAAGTGCGTCAGTATGTTGAAAATTTACGCACACTACGCCATGAACACCTTAATTGGATGTCAACATTAAGTGGTTTATTGCAGATGAAAGAGTATGACCAAGCTTTGGCTCTAATTAAAGGTGAATCAGAGTCCCAACAACAATTGATTGATACGTTACGCAGGCAATTTTTTGATAAGCAAGTTGCTGGCTTATTATTTGGTAAGTATCATCGAGCCAAAGAGCTAGGGTTACAATTAAAGTTTACGGCGGGTAGCCAACTGCGCGACTTACCTGATTCATTAAACAGTACTGAATTTTGTGCTGTCTTGGGTAATTTATTGGATAATGCTTTTGAAGCAAGTTTGAAAAGCAACCAAGGGAATAAGCAGGTCGAGTTATACCTTTCTGATGAAGGAAAGGAAATAGTTATTGAAGTTGTGGATCAAGGTTGTGGTTTCCCCGAAGAGCTTCAAAATAAATGGTTTGAACGTGGAGTGACAACCAAGACAGATGCAACAGATGGCCATGGTATTGGGCTCTATTTAGTTGCATCTTATGTTAAGCGCTGTAATGGCGCGGTGATTATTGAAGAAAATCAACCGCATGGTACAGTATTCTCAATTTTTATTCCGAAAGTGAAGATATAAAATGATTAAGATAAAAATCCTCATAGTGGAAGATGAGTTACTTCTGGCAGAAATGCATGGCGAGTATATAAAAACGTACCCTGCATGTGACAAAGTGTGGCTTGCGGGGAACCTAGCTGAAGCTAGGAAAATGATTGAATATATGAAACCCGATCTAATTTTATTAGATAACTATTTACCTGATGGTAAAGGTATTGATTTGGTTCATGAATTAATACAAGAAAGAAACAACGCAGATATTGTTTTCACAACCGCAGCAAGCGACATGGAAACGGTCTCTGAGGCAATTCGCTTAGGGGTTTTTGACTACTTAGTGAAACCTATCGCTTATGAGCGTTTAGGGCAAACATTAGATAGGTATATTCAACGTAAATCTGTTCTGCAAGCGAATAGTAAAACTAACCAAAGTAAAATTGATGATATGTTTAATACTTATGCGCGTGGTGAATCGAAAGAAGAGCTACCGACGGGGATTGACATCATTACATTAGAAAAAATATTAGCGCTATTTGCTGATTCAGAAGCAGAATATACAGCTGAAAGTATCGCTGAAACAATAAAATTGAGCCGCACAACAGCAAGGCGTTATTTGGAATATTGTTTGGCAAAAAATAAAATTGAGGCTGAAATTGAATACGGGAAAGTGGGGCGACCACAGCGAGTCTACCGTAGAAAAATGTGAATGTTTATATTAATCTGCGCATATCGATAAAAGTTCTGCATGGGGTATATATTCAATGCAGAACTTCTTGTATATAGCACCACTTTGGCTCAATGGGTAACGATAACGTCATGATATAAAAGGGAGTTAAATGGGGGGCATGTAGATTAAATTGCATTATGAGAGTAAAGCGAAATGCCTATAAAAACGTTTGTTCGCCCCATCCAATTATCGCTGCACATAAATTGCATCCTCATTAAGTTATTTGCGCTGGTTTTCCAAAATTAATACTTTTTTTGCAGCTCGTTCATCACCTTTAGCGGCGGCAAGCTTATACCAACGTAGCGCTTTTTTATCATCGGCTTCAACCCCCATCCCATACTGGTAGCATGCCCCTGCTGCATATTGGGCATCAGCACTATTTTGCTGCGCCGCTTTGATAAACCAGTGACAGGCTTTAGTCTGGTCAGTTTTAATGCCATCACCGCGAGCATAGATAAGCGCAATATTAAATTGTGCGGAAACCTCACCTTGCTCGGCCGCCAAAGTTAGCCATTTTATTGCCGCTTGGGGATCTTTTTCGGTGCCTTGCCCGGTTAGGTACAGCATACCTAAACTATTTTGAGCAGGGGAAAAGCCTTGCTCCGCTGCGCGAGTAAAATATTGGAAAGCTTGTGGGTAATTGACTTTGTCATACATACCTGTTGCGGATTGATAGCCAAGCAAGTAGAGGGCTTGTGGATGGTTTTTCTCAGCAAGTTCAAGGTATATTTTTTGTGCTTTCTGCGGGTCTTTAGTTACTGCTTTACCTTCTTCATACCAGTAAGCAAGGGTTAACATAGCCGTTGGAAATTGCTGTTCGGCCGCTTTTTTTAACCATTTTTCTGCTTCTGCTGGGTTTTTCTCAAGAGCCTTATCGATACCATATAAGGTGTATTCTGCCATATTCATCTGGCCAATAGGGTCGCCGTTTTCAGCGGCTATCTTCATCCAGTGCAGCATTTGTTTTTCATCTTTTGGGATGCCAGTACCTTGTTGGTACATGAGCGCAAGGTTAATTTGCGCTTTTGTAAACCCCTGTTGGGCTGATAAGAGGTACCAATTTATTGCATTTTCAAATTGCTTATTGGATTGATAAAACATGGCCAAATTGAATTGGGCTTCGGCTTGCCCTTCATTTGCTAATCCTAATAATGTTTTTTCATCTAGAGGGGTTGGCGTAGGCTCAGCAAAAGCTAAGTGTGCAAAGAGGCTGCCGATGATAATTAAAGGAAGAAATTTTTTTTTCACAAGGCGACCTCAATGTTGGTTTTGTCACAGTTTAGCGGGTAACTTATTTGGTTTTGTTCAGACCTGCAAGGGTTAAAGCAAATTGTACATTATGATTATCAAATCAAATGGTTAAATATTGCTAAAAAGTGAAAAAATAAAAAAAGAGAAAAAATATGAACTTTTTCTGAAATTAGCATGTCTTACTAGTATCTATATACTGTTTGCTTGCGTAAACATTCATATATTTACCCTCATCATTCATTTCTTTACACGAAGTAATGTAATAATGCACCTACGTAGTGATAGTTTGATTTAGTAAAAAGATCCTTGAGTAGAATGCATTGTGCCCAGTTTGTTACTGGGCTTTTTTTTGTCAAAATTTTACGTATTTTCCCCACTCATTAAACCCTCGAACCATTTTCTTGCACTCAATATATTCTTGGTTTTTATTTATTTGAATTATGCTTTTCGTTCATATCACTAATGTTAATAATCGGTGGTGCGATAGTTTCATGGTAGAATAATATTCTTAACATTAAGTATACAAGTGATTAAATAGTGGGCGTTGATAGTTTCGCTATTTTGTTAAAAATTGAAGTAAATCACGATAAGATTTTATCCATGCAGTAATTAATACTAGCTAATTCTTTAATTTTGGTGCATAAATAGCGTATATGGCTTAATTGATTATTGCGTTCTTGGCGGGTTATCTACCAGTCAACGTTGAATAAATAATCAAATGTGCTTTAACTCATTGAATTTATGCTTGAGATCCAGAAACAAGTTTGCACGCAGTTTTGTTTGTTTTGAGATCAAGGAATGATGCTCCTCCTACCAAAAGTGAATCTTTCCGACGTTGAATTCTTGGGGTAATAACAATGCGAGAGCGCATAGAGCGTTCCGTGGTTTTTTTTGCATATCTACAGGTTGTACTAGAGGTAACTTGTGTCCACAACAAATAACAAAGAGGAAGTCAGTCTTAACGCGTTTAAGCAACCTCGCTCATTCTATCTCATCTTTTCCATCGAACTCTGGGAACGTTTTGGTTACTACGGTTTACAAGGTATTCTACCTATATATCTTAGCCAAGTTCTTGGTATGTCAGAAACTGAATCCATCACTTTATTCTCTGCATTTGCGGCATTAGTTTACGGCTTTGTTGCAATTGGTGGTTGGTTAGGCGATAAAATACTTGGTACAAAACGGGTTATTGTTCTTGGAACATTAACGTTGATTGCGGGGTATGCGTTTGTTGCCTTCTCAGGGCATGATGTCTCAATGGTGTATGTAGGTTTAGCGACTATTGCCGTTGGTAACGGCCTCTTTAAAGCGAACCCTTCATCACTGTTATCAACCTGTTATGATAAAGATGACCCGCGGTTAGATGGTGCATTTACCATGTACTATATGTCCGTGAATATTGGTTCATTCTTTTCTATGCTTGCAACACCGTGGTTAGCAAAACACTATGGTTGGGATGTTGCATTCTCACTCAGTGTTGTTGGCCTTATTATTACGCTGATTAACTTCTATATGTGTAAGAAGTGGGTTTCCCAACATGGGTCAAAACCTGACTTTGCTCCGGTCATTATTTCACGGTTAGTTGCAACTGTCGCGGGTGTTATTGCCTTGATTGCAATTTCAACTTGGTTATTGCATAACCTAGGGGTAGCGCGTACAGCATTAGCGGTTATTTCTTTAGGTATTTTGGTTATCTTTATTAAAGAAACGCTAGCTCTTCAGGGGATTGCACGTCGGCGCATGGTGGTGGCTCTGATCTTGATGCTCGAAGCAATTGTCTTTTTTGTTTTGTATAGCCAAATGCCAACCTCACTCAACTTCTTTGCATTACATAACGTAGAGCATGAAGTGTTTGGTTTTTCTATCGAACCTGCACAGTATCAAGCACTAAACCCATTATGGATTATGATTGGTAGCCCAATATTAGCCGCAATTTATAATAAAATGGGTGATAACTTACCCATGCCGCATAAATTCGCGATTGGTATGGTGTTATGCTCTGCGGCATTCTTAGTACTACCGCTTGGCGCCAAATTTGCAAACGAAGCGGGGATTGTTTCTGTTGAATGGTTGATTATCTGTTATGGTTTTCAAAGCATTGGTGAACTGATGATCTCTGGTCTTGGGCTGGCAATGGTAGCTCAGTTAGTTCCACAGCGTTTAATGGGCTTTATTATGGGCGCGTGGTTCTTAACTAACTCAGCGGCTGCATTTATTGCGGGTTATGTCGCTTCTATGGCAGCAGCGCCAGAAGGGGAGCTGACCAGTAAGCTTGAGTCATTAGCGGTGTACAGTGATGTATTCTTGAAGATTGGTTTAGTGACAGGGGCTATTGCGATAGTCATGGTGTTAACTGCACCATTGTTAAATCGTATGACGCTGGAACGCGCAGAATAATGATTCAAAAAAGGGCCGAAAGGCCCTTTTTTAATATCATGGAAAGGCTAATTAAATAAGCGGTTATTAATGATTTTTAATGAGCGGTCACGGCCGTTAACTAAAAGGGTATTTGAAAAACGGCTATAAGCATCTGTTGAAATTCCGCCCATTAACACTGTTGGCGTAATTGCCGTTGCGGCAAAAATCACATCATCTGTATTTACCATTTGCTCTAATGATAAAATTTCCCCAATCTCAATGCCCATTTGCTGGCATCGAATGGCTTCTTGAGCGGCGAGTAGTTTATTTTCTTCGCTATCCCCCTTTGCTTTGTCACGAGGGACCAATCTTGCTTGCATATCACCGCCTAATGCACGAGCGATGGCCGCACTAATAATGCCTTCAGGTGCGCCACCAGTGCCATACATCATATCAATTGAATGCTCGGGTAGTATTGCCAGCAATGATGCCAATACATCACCATCAGGAATGGCAATCACGTTAGCACCAAAATTACGAATGGTTTTGATGATATGCTGATGGCGTGGTTTATCTAATACTGCGACTGATAAGTTTGAAATGGGTTTATTCAATGCAGCGGAAAGGAATTCTAAATTTTTTTCGAGGGGATTAGCGAGATGAACAGCCCCTTTTGCAGCGGCACCAACGACGAGTTTTTCCATGTACATGTCTGGTGCTTGGAGTAATGAACCTGTTGGAGCAGCAGCCAGTACGGCTATGGCATTGTGTTCATTACACGCAACCATACGAGTGCCATCAATGGGGTCAACCGCAATATCGAGCCCTTGGGTGCCTGATTTTTTACCTACTTGCTCGCCGATATAAAGCATCGGAGCATCATCAATTTCACCTTCACCAATCACAATTTTACCATGAAAATCAATTTCATTAAGACGATTTCTCATGGCTTCTACAGCGGCTTTATCGGCTGCATTTTTATCTTGTTTACCAACCCAATCGAAGGCAGCAACAGCGGCAACTTCGGTGACGGAAGCAATAGCAACAGCTAACTCATCACTAATTTTCATTTTTATAAATATCCCAGGTGCATAAAAGAAAAGTACTTAGGGATATGATACGTTTTTTGTGATCTATCTGGCAAATAATTGGTGATTAAATCAACGGGGAAAAGTTGAGGGGCGGCGGGTGAATATAAACCCGCCGCTCAATTTAAAGCATTTCAACAATAGCGATTCCACCGATAATGGAGATTAAAGCGGCAAGTGTACTTAATAACACGGTGCCTGCGGAGGTTTCAGTATAAGCTTGATTACTGATTGCTAAGGCGGGAACCGCAGTGGCGGTGGGTAATACGCCAATGATAAAGGCGGCTTTTAGGAGGTCATCTTGTAAACCTACTGCAAGACCTGTTGCCAAAATCAACGCGGCTTGAACAAAATTTTTAATAAAAACGTTAAATATAATTTCTTTGCTAATAGTTAACTTAATACCGGATAGCAATAAACCAAGGAAAAATAAAGCAACACCTCCTGCCGTTTTACCAAGCTCATTGACTGAATTCTGTAAGATTTCAGGTAACTTAACACCAAAAATAGCGAGCAAGGCGCCTAAAATAGGAAGGAATACTAAAGGTTGGGCAATAGCTTTACCGATTGATTTAATCACGCTATGCCCTTGTTGCGAGCCACTGATCATCAGCAAAGTAAATGGAATAATAATCACCGTATAAATAAGGTTTCCTAGCACCATAGCAATTAAACCTGATGAACCGACAGTAGCTAGTAAGACTGGTGGTCCACAATAAGCCATATCCGGAAAAGAAACAGATAGCGCTTGCATTGCTGCATCTTTTTTATTGTGTCGGAAGATAAACTTACCGAAAATGAAACCAATAACGTATGTAGCGATTAAACCGACGGCCAATGCTAACAAATAATCAATATTTAAGAGTACAGAGGGTGGTGCTTGTGCGGCGGCTAAAAATAATGCAAATGGTAAGGCTATTTTGACAACAAAGTCAGCGAATGCTTGTGAATATTCTCTTTTAATAAAACCGTATTTACCTGATAACCAACCAACAGCTAACCCTAAAACGATAGGACCAAGGGCGGCTAGAATAATGTGGAGTAGCATTATATTTTCCTTAAACTATTCGTCAGATTTTGATGTGTAAATAATTAGTTATGAGCCTGTTCATACTAAAGCGGTATCGAATATCTCTCATATTACTGTGGTTTAAATAAACTCATTTCACGTTGGAAGTGGTAGATATTTAACCTCCATCAATAGATAAACTTATAATTGATGGAAATCATAATTGATAAAATAATAAATAACTACCATAGTTTAAAGATGGTGTTTTTCTGTATGAATATTTGAAGCATGGAAGCATGATATAAATATCATAATTAGACTAATTTTGTTATTTAGAGCAACTCTAATTATAATTAGAGGAACTAAAAATAAATAGGTAAGTGTTAATTTAATATGTCAAATCATCATTAAATGATGATTAAGGATTTTCTTAGTTACTAAAACTTTCAATGGGGGTATTAGTAACTGAGATTGAAAGGGTAGGAAGCGTATTTTTTCAACTAAATACGTAGTATAAGGGTTATTTTGTAACAGTTTATTACATTGAGTTGGCAAGATAATCAATGCTATCTACACTAGCGGTAATCACAAAACCCTATTCTAGCTGTATTTTAGATTGTGAAATTTATTTTGAGGAAACTTATTTGTGGATACTTGGATACTAGTAGGAGTCGTATTAGTATGTTTGCTTGTGTTAGCACCAATATTGGCTATCATAGCAATCAGCCGAACGGGCCGTATGCAGTACCAAATTTCTGAATTAAACCAGAAAGTTTTCTCTCTAGAAACTCGTTTAGGCCAATATCAGCAATCGAATGTTACGCCTTCGAAAAATGTTGCCAGTTCGTCTGATGACCAACAAGGCATTTTTGGGGTAACAGATGAGCTAGAACAGGCAGTTACAAACGTACCAATCCAATCTAGTCCAGTAAGTGAGCCTGAACCATCATTTAAACCCTTATCCGGCGATACTGCATATCAGCAATCTGAAAAAGCAGCTGATTCTACAAACCAAACCATTCCAGTGCCGGCATATACGCAATCAGCAATTGTAGGCTCTCAAGCACGTAGCGGGGTGGACCCAAATCGGTTTAATAAAGCGACTAAACCAAATCGTTTTAATGATCAGGAAGTAGATACATCTACTCAGGGTCAATTTAATCAAAAAACGACGGGAAATAATGAGTCTATATTTGGGCATTTCTTTAGTTGGTTACTAAAAGGGAACCCAGTTGCCAAAATAGGGATACTATTATTATTCCTAGGGGTCGCGTATTTATTAAATTACAGTGTGCAAAATGAGATTATTTCCCCCCAAATACGCTTAATTTTTAGCGCGGTAGGTTGTTTAGTTTTACTAGGAATTGGCTGGCGATTACGTAATAAGAAACCATTATTTGGGCTTATCCTTCAAGGTGGAGGGGTAGGCTGTTTATATATCACCATTTTTGCTGCCTTTAAGTTATATACCATGTTGCCTTATAGCATGGCATTTGTGTTTATGTTGTTGATTTGTGCAGCGAGTATTGCCTTAGCATTATTACAACGTACGATTAGCTTGGCTATTCTTGCTTCTCTTGGTGGTTATTTGGCTCCTGTTTTACTTTCGACGGGAGGGGGTAGCCATGTAATTTTGTTTTCTTATTACCTAATGTTGTCGATTGGGATTTTAATTATTAGTGTATGGCAAGCTTGGCGCCCTCTGAATTTAGTTGGTATGGTGATGACCTATGGTGTCGCTATTTTATGGGGTTTGAGCAATTACCAATCTGATTATTACATCTCCTGTCAATTATTTATCATTGCTAATTTAGTAGTATTTAATGCGTTAACACAATTATTTTCACTCCGCTTTGAGCACGATAAGCAATTAATTGTTGATAATACATTGTTGTTTGTACCGCCATTAATCAGTATTGCCCTTCAATTCTTTATTGCGGATGATGTAGGTTTATTGCCTGCATTTATTTCTCTGTTAATTGGTTTATTGTACTTGGTTGCTGGGTTGCAGGTACATAAGCGCTATAAAGAGGTCGGTAAGAATATGGCTTTAGCAAATATTCTTATTGGTGCAGGTTTTGTAACACTGGCTATCCCATTGGCATTGACACTTGAATGGACATCAATTGTTTGGTCATTAGAAGGGTTATTACTACTCTGGCTTGGTTTACAACAGGGGCAGAAAAAAATGGCTACGGTTGGTTCATTATTAATTGTAATCAGTGCGATTACGTTACTAATGGACTACCCTTATGTATATTGGAGCCGAAGCAGTACTTATATGGTGCCATTATTATTGGTAGCTTGTTTTGGTGCTGGTGGGTTATTTCATATTCGCCGCAAAGAAAACAGTAACTTTGCCCTATTTAGTTATGGTTTTTTATTTTTAGGTTTGCTTACATGGCTCTGCTGGTTACCACTATTTACTGATATTTTATCGTGGAGTAGGGAGTCTGAAGGCTTTATAATATTAGTGTTAGTGGTGATCTCCGTCTGGTTATGGCGTCTATATGCTATTCGAATTAACTGGATACCTTTGTTATTTTGCCAATCAATTTTATGGGTTGCTGGTTACTATTACCTTGGTTTAGATTTCTTATATGATAAAAACCCAATGGGGCGCGGGGAAAACTCATTAATATGGGCGGTGATACTCGGTAGCTCAATTTTGTTTGTTATTCATGCGTATAAACTTCGTAATCAATGGATGCAATGGACCCTCCATGGCGCTAACTTGTGGTTAATCCTTGTATTTATTTTGACCCAAGTAAATTGGTTTGTCTCTATTTTACCTTGGGGTATGCATGAGATGGGCTATTTTATTTATGTGATGGCGATAACCTTAACTATCTTAGCCCTGTATTGGTTACAGCAAAATAAAATGCCACCAATGAAACGTAATGGGTTAATGTATTGGTATTGGATGCTTCCTGTTGCTATCGGGTTAATTATATTATCAGCTTACGCTAATTTAGAAGATGGCAAATTAACATTCTGGAATTATATTCCATTAATTAATCCATTAGATGAGGCGGGCTTATTCAGTATTGCTGCCCTTATTCTTATGCAAAAAGGTTTTGTGCAAAAAATACGTAAGGCTACAGAGGTAGATTATTGGATAATCCGAGGTTTATTGGTCTCAATTATTCTATTATCAGCATTTTGGTTTAACGGTATTTTAATTCGCGCAGTAGCTGATTTTGCTGGGCTAAGTTGGAATTATGCGGTGCTTTATGATTCTCGTTTGATTCAAACTGTTTTATCCATTAGCTGGGCGCTTGCTGCATTGCTTTGCATTGTTATTGCAGCGATGAAAAAAAGTCGTATCTGGTGGTTTATGGGGGCCAGTATTTTCGCATGTGTTATCGCTAAATTATTCTTAGTGGATATTCATGGACAAGGGGGGATATCTCGCGCTATCTCCTTTATCGGTGTTGCATTATTGATATTAATTGTTGGGTATTTTTCACCATTACCGCCAAAGGATATAAAAGAGAAAGTCGAACAGGAGACGCAATCATGAGACAAATAAAAAGTAAAAGGCTAGGAGGGCTATTTGCTGTCTTCTTGTTGTCATCATTGTTTTCTAGCTACCTTAATGCTGGAACACCGAAAGAAAATACGCCTTATAGTTTTTACCAAGGGATGGAAATTGATATTCCAGATACATCAGAGCCATTTTATTGGTTAGAAGTTCCTACAAGTGCTTATATAAATTCAGCATATCCAAATACATTGCAAGATGTTCGGGTATTTAATGGTACGGGGGATGAAATACCTTCTGTACTTTTTTATGATGCTGAAAAGTCTATTTCTAGCAATAAAGTCTCATTTGCTCCTCAGCGCTTAGTGACTCAACTGGATAATGTAAATTCTCGTGAGGACATCCGTAGAGAAAAGCAGCATCTGCTTGTTGAGACGGTACCAGGTAAAGTCGATCGTATTGAATTACCAAATATACAACTAAAAGATAATGCTGCTTATCATGCTTATTTATTAACGCGAGATCAAAGCCAAGCCCAAAATACGCCAGTTCAAAAATTAACATTGGAGTGGGCAAAAACGGAGGAAGAGTGGCAAGGAAAAGTCTTTGTTTTTGCAAGTGATGATAAAGAAAAATGGTTAAATATCGCAACTAATCAACCTATCATGAATTTGAAATTAAATTCAGAAACAATTGCGAGTAATAATATTGAGTTGTTAAATGGCAATTCTAAAGCGCTAAGCGCGCCATATCTAATGGCCGTTATTGTCAGTGCGCCAGATGTAACACTACCTGAGTTAGTGAAGGTCAAGGCGCTATCTAACACACTGAACTCAACTCGCCGACAAGAAATATTCAATTTTGAAATGACAAATGATGGGGTTTCAAAAGACCATATTATATATCAATTACCCACGACCCAACCATTAGGTGAATTGCAAATTCATTTACAGCAATCAAATCGAGTTATTCCATTAAAGGTTGAATATTCATCAGATAAAGGGGATGTTTGGAAACCATTAGCTAATCTTGTTGCTTATAACCAAACAATAGATGGGGAACTAGTCAGTAATCCAAGCATCAATCTTTATGGGGAAATGGTTAATAAAGTTAGAGTATCTGCACTTAAAGGTAGTTGGGAAGATCAGCCGCCGCGGCTTATCGGTAAGCGTGATGGGTATAATCTTATCGTTAATTTACAAGGCGCTGCACCTTACTTGCTAGTGTGGGGGAATAAGCAAGCAGAGTTTGATAAATTAACATATAACCAACTAGTTGGGCAGGCTTATAGTGTTGACGAGTTAATGTCGCATTATCCCCAGTTATATCCTAATAATGAAGTGATTGAGCTCGGTGGTGCTGAAAGGTTAACCGTAGCCAAACAAGTCGATGATACCTCTAATTGGATAACAGTTTCGTTATGGGTCTTATTATTTTTAGGGATACTCGCGTTATTGTACTTCTGCTGGTACCTTTTAAAAGAAGTGAATTCGACAAATAAAACCAATAATGATGAACTCTAAATAGTTTTTTGTTCACTAACTTAAAGGGGGAGCTTTTGCTCCCTTTTTGCTAATAAAATTTAAATAAAATAAACCTGACATCCCTTTACCTTATCATGAGAACAATTACTTAAAATCTGTATTCGTTGACAAGCATTTGCGCTAAAACTGTGGTTAAAGGGAGGATGAATTATGAAAAAATCATTACTAACACGTCTATTTGTTGCAATCATTTTTTTTACGGGGACTTCAATATTCGCTCAGGCAGCAGATAACACAGTATTAACGGAGTTAGCATTACATAAGACAACGGCTTATGAATACAGTGTGTTAAATATCACTCAAAACGAAGCTGATATTGAGTCAGAACGTGAAACTAAAGAGTTAGATAGTGCCCAGTTGCGTAGCATCACGAATGATAAACGATTTACTGGACGGCAGTTTGAAATATAAGTTAAATAAGTATCTATGATGTTTTTAAAGATAACTAATCACTAAAATCCGTATTGATAACGAAAAAAAACAATCTCAATCAGTATGAGGATAAAACATGTACAAGGGTTTATGTTTATGTGGTGCTGTAACAATCAGCGTGTCTAAGTCTGTTGATCAAATTAGTGTTTGTCATTGTGGTATGTGTCAAAAATGGAACGGGGGCCCGGGTTTCAGCATTGATGGGGGAAGTAATTTAACTATCGAAGGAAAGGAGGCAATAACGGTATTCGCTTCATCGTCTTGGGGAGAAAGAGCATTTTGTAAACATTGCGGTACCCATCTTTTTTATCACTTAATTTCCCCATCCACTTATTATGTGTCCGCAGCTTTATTCGAAGAAAGTAAAAATGCGCAAATGAGTATGCAGATTTATATTGAAAGTAAGCCAAAGTATTATAATTTCGTTGAAAAAACCCCTATGCTTACAGAGCAAGACATCATAAAACTAATGGGAGGGGTATCGGATTAAGTTGCACAGCTTATGGATTAAACTATATGCTATAAACAACAGGGCAAAAAGCCTCATTTCGTATTTTGTTTTCTATTTCTTTTGTTAAATTTAATTTGTATGTTATGCGTGTGCATTAAATTTGATTTATAATTAAGGGCATGGGCTCGCCTCGGCAAGTTAGTTTAAATATTGCTCATTAGTCGTCGGGCATTGCATTATTGAAATCATCCGCAGGTTGTTTTGAGGGAAAATAAATGAACAGTATGAAAGGAATGCGTCACGCTAGCAATATCGCGTGGGTACTGCAGTGGATATTAAACCTTGGTTTGATAGCATTAGCCGCGGTGCTTGTTTTCTTTTTAGCAAAAGAAACCGTTACGATGGCTTCATTGATGTTTGGAAGTACCAATGGGGCAACAGCGTATGAATTATTAGAAGGCATTGTCATATATTTTCTGTATTTTGAGTTTATTGCCTTAATAATCAAGTATTTTATGTCAGGTTATCACTTCCCACTAAGGTATTTTATCTATATCGGTATAACGGCAATCATTCGCCTTATCATTGTCGATCATAGTGACCCAATGACAACTTTATTGCATGCTGGTGCAATTCTGGTTCTTGTCATTGCCCTTTTTATTGCAAACACTGAAAAACTAAAACGAGAGTAATATTAATTAAGCTAATTTATCCATAGGCAAAAAAGAGTAGATTTGATTTCTTTTTTGTCTATAGATGATTCTGGTGGATACTTAAGCAATATATATTGGATGTCATACTATAAATTAATAAAATTTAAGATACGGTAAATTAGCTAAAAACTAATAAACTTAAATGTTATTAATGAAATTGAATTTATCTGGTTTATCCTATAAAAACTAATAACGAAAGTGTTTTACTTTTGAATATAGGTTATTTACTGTTATAAAGTCCCAATTCTAATAACATAAGTAACTTGTAAATATGACAACTAATACACTCTCTAAGAAAAAAGGGTTTTTAAACCGTGTCGAACGGATCGGTAATGTTATGCCAGATGTTACCATGCTGTTCGTTTATGCCCTTATTATATGTTGGTTTTTATCTTATCTACTTTCATTTGTAGATTTCAATTATTACCACCCAATATCAAAAGATAAAATCTCTATTGTTAATATGTTTCAGTATGAGGAAATAATACTATTTATTACAGCGGCAGTTAAAAACTTCATTAATTTCCCTCCGCTTGGTATAACAATTGTTGCCACACTAGGTATTGGCATTGCAGAAAGTAGTGGGTTTATTAATACGGCATTGAAAAAAATGCTATCGTTTATTTCCCCAAGAATGTTGACTCCAACCGTGGTCTTTGTGGGTATTGTTTCTCACATTGCCTCTGATTCTGCTTATGTCATTCTAATGCCAGTTGCTGCTATGATGTTCTATGCCAGTGGGCGTCATCCATTAGCTGGTATTGCGGCAGCCTTTGCGGGGTTAGCTGGTGGATTTACTGCAAGTTATACGCCTTCTATTATTGACCCAATTATGCAGAGTTTTACGCAGGATGCCGCACAAATGTTGGCCCCCGGTTATAGCGTTAATGTGCTATGTAACTATTTTTTTAGTTTGGGTGGAACATTTGGTGTTATTTTCACCTGTTGGTTTATTACTGAAAAAATTGTTGAGCCTTGGTTAAATAAAAATTGCCCGATTACTTCAAGCGATGTTGATACTGACTCTGAGAAAAAATTAGGGATGATTACCGCAGTTGAACATCGTGCTTTTCGTATTTCAGGGTTAGTTCTGATTGCTTTAGGTATTGGCTTATTTGCGTTGTTATGGCCAGATTCTTCTCCATTACGTGGCCCTGATGGCAGTTTAACCAGCCCGAAAGCCCCGATCATGCAAATCGTTGTGCCATTGTTATTCATTTTCTTTGCGTTACCAGGGATTGTTTATGGGTATATGACGAAATCTTTTACATCAACAAGAGATGTCGTTAAGGCAATGGAAAACATTACTAAATCATTGATCCCATTTATTGTTTTTGCTTTTTTTGCCGCTCAATTCCTATATTCATTTCAGCATTCTAATTTAGGTACATTATTAGCACTATCAGGTGCTGAATTATTGCGGACATTAGATATGCCTTCTGGCATGACTGTTTTTGGTGTTATTTTGTTGACCGCGATATTAAATATCATGATCACATCAGCGACATCTAAATGGGCAATTATGGCGCCAGTATTAGTACCAATGCTTATGGCAGTAGGAATTTCGCCAGAGTTAACCCAAGCTGCGTTCCGTGTGAGTGATTCAGCGATGAACGTAAGCACACCGATGTTCCCTTTCTATCCTTTGATACTGATGTATTGCCAGAAATACTATAAAAATGCAGGGATAGGGACGTTGTGCTCTATGATGATCCCATTTACCATCGGGTTATTAATTATTCTGACGAGTACGTTATATCTTTTCTGGGCATTCGATATCCCAATCGGTTTTGACAGTGGTTATACATGGCACCCTGCACAATAAGCGGGCTTAATACCCGACATACTTGATATGTCGGGTAGATATAAAAAAGTTAAGGAATATAAAATGAATGAGTTAGGTAAACAATTAGAGCAGCGTTTTTATCGCTACCTCGCAATTGAAAGCCAAAGTGATGCAGCAAGTACTATTGTACCAAGTACAGAAGGGCAGCGTGAATTAGCTAAACTGTTAGCGGAAGAACTTGAAAGTTACGGCTTAAAAGATATTTATATTGATGAGCACGCCATATTATATGCGATGCGACCAGGCAATAAGCCTACTGCGCCAAAAATCGGCTTCGTCACCCATTTAGATACCGTTGATGTTGGCTTATCACCCGTGATTAAACCACAGACATTAAAATATGAGGGGAAAGACTTATGTTTAAATGCCAATGAAAATATCTGGTTCAAAACGGCAGAGCATCCTGAAGCGGCACCTTATGTAGGTGAAAATATTATTTTCAGTGATGGAACCAGTGTACTTGGTGCAGATAACAAAGCAGCGATTACCGTTGTGATGGAATTAATGAATAAACTGCAACATGCTGATTTTGATTGCGGGGATATTTATGTCGCGTTTGTACCTGATGAAGAAATCGGTTTACGTGGTTCGAAAATCATGGATTTATCCCGTTTTCAGGTAGATTTTGCTTACACTATTGATTGTTGTGCATTAGGTGAAGTTGTTTTTGAAACCTTTAATGCGGCCTCTATTGAGGTATCAATTAAAGGTATTACTGCGCATCCTATGTCAGCTAAGAATGTATTATTAAACCCTATTCGTGTTGCGCATGATTTTATTGGCTGTTTTGATCGTTTTGATACACCGGAACATACGGAACAGCGCGAAGGGTATTTCTATGTGACAGATTTAGTAGCAAACCCCGATAACGCAAAAATCAAAATGGCTATTCGTGATTTTGATCGCAATAGCTACGAAGCGCGTAAGCGTTTTATTGAACAAAGTATTGAGTTGATCCGAGCCCGTCACCCTAAAGCTAAAATTGAATTTAGAATTGATGATGTTTATAGCAATATAAGTGATTCTCTTGGGGATGACCGTACTGCTATCGATTTGATTTTTGATGCACTGAAAATTCAAGGTGTTGAAGCAAATGTAATCCCTATGCGTGGAGGGACTGATGGCTCTGCTTTATCGGCTCGAGGCATCTTAACACCAAACTATTTCACAGGGGCACTCAATTTCCACTCCTGTTTTGAATTTTTACCTGTGAGTTCTTTTGAGAAAAGTTATTTGGTATCAGAGACTATTTGCCGTTTAGTTGGGCAAAAATAGTTTAGTATTGATATTATGCGTAAAAGGCCATGTTATAAAGTGGCCTTTTTTATTGAATAGTTAATATTATTTACTTGGTGAATACTTTGTAGTTATAGTTTTTTTAACTTTAAAATAAGATAAATGAAAAAGAATATATGACTTTGTAACTATTTAATTTATTATTCTAACTGTTATCTCTAAATAAACACAGGGGGAGTAATTGATTAATATTATAATCATTGATGATAATAATATTACTATTCGCGGTTTTGAAGCTATATTTTCTCGGCATTCACGTTACAAAACTATCGCTTCATTTCCATCTATTCAGCAAGTGATTACATGGAATCGAAACCAAAAAGCGAATATTATTTTAATCAGTAGTGTTAAATTACAATATGATTCATTGAAAACATTACAAACACTTCGACGAACTCAACCAGATGTTGGGATAATTATTTATAATGTAAGAAATAATTATGCCTTTTTTTTAAAAGCATTAGATATAGGTATTTTTGGTTTGTTGAGTGTTCATGTCACAGAAGAAGACCTGATAGAGGCGATACGGGTGGTTAATGTAAAGCGCCGAATTATTTCTCCAGATATAGCCCAAGACCTTGCTCTGCACCGGTTAGATTATAGTCACCAGAAAGATTTATGTGATTTATTATCGGGACGTGAACTCGAAATCATGTTGATGATCACCAAAGGTATGCCGATTAAGGTCGTGGCGGAGGCTCTATCTCTAAGCCCAAAAACAGTAAATACTTATCGATATAGAATGTTTAGTAAACTTAATATCGGTAGTGATGTAGAATTAACACATATAGCTATTGGTTATGGTTTAATTACAGCAAAACAGGGTTTATCCGAGTGGCAGAACAGTTCGAGTCAAAAGCGTTCTTAAAAACAGTAACGAATCAACCGGGTGTTTATCGAATGTATGACACTGGGGGCACTGTTATCTATGTTGGTAAAGCGAAAGATCTTAAAAAACGCTTATCAAGCTACTTCCGTGAAAATGTGGGCAGCCGTAAAACAGAGCAGCTCGTTAAGCATATTGCTTCTATTGATGTCACTGTGACCCATACTGAAACGGAAGCATTACTCCTTGAACATAACTATATTAAATTATACCAACCTCGTTATAACGTGTTGCTACGAGACGATAAGTCATATCCTTATCTTTTTTTAAGCAAAGAAGCCCACCCGCGTATTTCAATGCATCGAGGCGCTAAACATGCGAAAGGGGAGTACTTTGGCCCCTTCCCAAGTTCTTACGCGGTTAGGGAAACATTAGCCTTAATGCAGAAACTGTTCCCTATTCGCCAATGTGAGGACAGTGTTTATAAAAACCGCTCAAGGCCGTGTTTGCAATATCAAATTGGTCGCTGCTTAGGCCCTTGTGTAAAAGGGTTAGTGTCTGATGAAGATTATCAGCAACAAGTTGATTATGTACGCCTATTTTTAACGGGCAAAGATAAACAAGTTCTAGCTGGGTTAGTTGAACGAATGGAACAAGCCAGCCAAGCATTGCGTTTTGAAGAGGCTGCTCGTTTTCGAGATCAAATTCAAGCAGTGCGCGCAGTGACGGAAGAGCAATATGTTTCTGGTGATAGTGATGACCTTGATGTCATCGGCGTTTCTTTTGAATCGGGTTTGGCTTGTGTTCATGTTCTTTTTATCCGCCAAGGTAAAGTGCTTGGCAGCCGAAGCTATTTTCCTAAAGTGCCAACAGATACTCAACTTGAAGAGGTCGTCCAAACATTTTTAGGGCAATTTTATCTACAAGGCAGCGAAAATCGAACCTTGCCAGGTGAAATTCTGCTTGATTTCGCATTAACAGAAAAAGACCTATTAGCACAATCATTGTCTGAACTAGCAGGGCGAAAAATTAATATTCAAAGCCAACCACGTGGAGCAAGAGCGCGTTATTTGAAATTAGCACGTACGAATGCATCAATAGCGCTTTCTACACGGTTAGCTCAACACTCAACAATACAGCAACGTCTGGATTCACTTGGGAAAGTTGTTAACTTAACGTCGATCAACCGAATGGAATGTTTTGATATCTCTCATACCATGGGGGAGCAAACGGTCGCTTCTTGCGTTGTGTTTGATAAAACAGGGCCAGTGAAATCAGAATATCGGCGCTATAATATTACTGGGATCACGCCTGGGGATGATTATGCCGCAATGCATCAAGTGTTGACCCGTCGGTATGGTAAACATATTGATGAAAGTAAAGTACCGGATATCATTTTTATTGATGGCGGAAAGGGGCAACTTGGGCAAGCCAAAGATGTTTTTGCTTCACTTGAGGTGGATTGGGATAAAAACCACCCGTTATTAATCGGGGTGGCTAAAGGTACCGACCGTAAAGCAGGGCTGGAAACATTATTTTTAAAACCGGAAGGGGAAGGGTTTGTATTACCTCCGGATTCGCCAGCATTACATGTGATCCAACATATTCGTGATGAGTCACATAATCACGCAATTACAGGGCATCGCCAGCGACGGGCAAAAGTAAAGAATACCAGTGCACTAGAATCGATTGAAGGTGTTGGGCCGAAACGCCGACAGATGTTATTAAAATATATGGGTGGCTTGCAGCCATTACGTAATGCAAGTATAGAAGAAATCGCAAAAGTGCCCTCGATCTCATACGCACTAGCAGAAAAGATCTATAATGCATTGAAACAGTGAGTGTCTTAGGGCAACATATTCATAATATCCAACTTGGTCAAAAAGTTAGTGAGCGTGATGAAATTAAACATACCAACGTGGCTGACATTATTTCGCGTCATCCTAATACCATTCTTTGTATTAGCTTTTTATCTCCCTGTCAGTTGGGGGCCTTTCGCATGCGCGCTTATTTTTGTCATCGCGGCGGTTACTGACTGGTTTGATGGCTTTTTAGCAAGGCTATGGAAGCAAACCACCAAGTTTGGTGCGTTTTTAGACCCTGTCGCTGATAAGGTTATGGTTGCTACGGCATTAGTATTAGTCACGGAAAGCTATGATGTCTGGTATGTGACTTTACCTGCCGCAACGATGATTGCTCGTGAAATTATCATCTCTTCTTTACGCGAATGGATGGCTGAAATTGGTAAACGTAGCAGTGTGGCTGTTTCTTGGATTGGTAAATTTAAGACGACAGCACAAATGATGTCACTAGTGGGGCTATTGTGGCGTCCAACGCCATTAATTGAAAACCTTTCAATTGCATTAATGTACATCGCGGCTATCTTAACATTTTGGTCAATGTTCCAATATTTAAAGGCTGCTTGGGCTGATTTGAGCGAAGCGTGATCGAAATGATTGAAAAAACAGCGAACGATCCAATTATTTCAATAATTGTATTGACTCGAAAGGTGAAATCAGTAGAATGCATCGCATCGAACGGCAACATGGTTTACCAAAATAAATAAGTAAATCAGCCAGTTTGAAAAGCATAAGCTGAAAAGTAAAGCTTTAAGCGGGAATAGCTCAGTTGGTAGAGCACGACCTTGCCAAGGTCGGGGTCGCGAGTTCGAGTCTCGTTTCCCGCTCCAAATTTCGCAAGAAATTAGGATAAGGCGCGTTAGCAAAGCGGTTATGCACCGGATTGCAAATCCGTGTAGCTCGGTTCGACTCCGGGACGCGCCTCCAAATTTAGCCCAGGTGGTGAAATCGGTAGACACAAGGGATTTAAAATCCCTCGGCCTTTAGGCTGTGCGGGTTCAAGTCCCGCCCTGGGCACCATCTTGAAGTAAGCAAGCCTCAATGGTGTGTTTTATTTTAAGTTATAACTGGTCAATATATATTGTCTACCACAGTATATTGATTAGTGGGTAAATGAGTAATTTACCTAGATGTTGTAAGAAAGACAATTTGGCCCAGGTGGTGAAATCGGTAGACACAAGGGATTTAAAATCCCTCGGCCTTTAGGCTGTGCGGGTTCAAGTCCCGCCCTGGGCACCATCTAAACTTAATTGAGGTTACTCTTTAAGTTTAACATTTAACCACCTTGAGGTGGTTTTTTTGTATCTAAATTTTGGCTTAACAAAGTTAGTGTTACGTGATGCTTTAACTGCCCAGCCATTTTTCGCTTCCCACTCATATATCACCCACCAAAAGAAAGCACATGGGTATGCCATGTAAATTAACACTAAATTGGTGTAAAAAACCGTAAGTCAGACCGTTCCGCCAGTGTTTTATGTCAGTATTCTAACTTTAAAAGAGGACCTGACTATGTCTAACATGAAAACAGAAGTTGTCGTTGTACGGTTAACTAAACACGAACGAGCGCTATTAGATACGGTGAAAACAAAGCCGCTATTAGCTGACTGGTTGAAAGAAATTGCAATGGCTGAGGCAAAACAACGAAAAAACAAAGAAGCATAAAGTTGTAAATTACCTTTATTATGCGAGGTTATTTTATTTGATAAAAGGAAGGTTACCTTTTGATTAATCGACTACTTTTGTTAGTATCCAATGAGATAATTTAATTAGGATGCTACAAGCAATGATAAAGGGAATTTTGATTTCTATTTTGGTTGTATTAACCTCTGGTTGCATGACAAATAAACAGAGTGCCCCTTATGGTTTTCAGTGGGGGCTACAACCAAGTGATTTAAAAAAATTACGGTTAAAAGAAACCCAGTGCACTGGGTTTCAAGAAGGCGGGGCGCTATGCTCTGTTGTAGGTTCTCCTGAATTTCATAATAAACCCTTTCTATTAATATTTTCACGGGAAAATAATACATTGATGTTAATTTCAGCACAGGGAAATGCTAGTCGTGACCAGATGGTGATCCTTAATGAATATGATGAAATTAACCAGAGAATGTTTGAATCATATGGCTTGCCAAAACAAACCATTGAACGTTATAAGCGAGACGTGTTTTTCTTAGATAAAATCTCAGATGATGAAATGACACCATTTAAGCGAGTATATGAACAAGGTGATATGCGAATTATGGTCGGGATTGTGAGTAACTCCCATTTCAGAAAGATACAAGACAAAAAGGACATTATTTATTCAGTTATGGTTATTCATAGTTTAATTCCAAATAAGCCGCAATAGGCGGCTTCTAAGCAAGTACGCAACTTCTTAGATTTATTTGCTTTTGCGTTTTTTAATCAGCTCGCTCATATCTTTCTGCCTTTGAATAAGTGACTCAATCTCCGCGTGGTAGATATCAGTGAAATGACATTCTAAAGAAGTTGCTTCCCCATCGAAGACTTCAACATAGCTACCATCTTGTTTAATTCCCCAGTAATGGTTGCCGTCCCCAATGATTTTTAATAATGGTAAGACATCAGTAACCTCATAAATTTCCCTTAGACTGTTATAAGCAGTTTTAATACTTGCCCACTCAGGTAGTTCTTCAGTTTCGATGCCTAAAATGACTAAACCACGATGAAATGTCCACGCAGGGCCAACATCAAACAGCTTTGCTTCTGGCCAAGCGTCTTCTTGAGCTAAGACACATAGCCCATTAGTACGTTGTGAAAAGCGCAAAAAATCTTCGGGTAGCGTAATGCCTGTTACATTCTCTAAATCACGAATTGCTTCCTCAGTCGGTGAATGTGCCGCAACGACGTGAAAATCTTTTTTATTTATTTGCTGCAGAGTTTCCCAAATCAGTTCATGAAATTGTTCTGGGGGCATAGTGAAATACTCCTTAATCTGATGGGTATATAAAGTGCGTTATTTTCCGAATTTTTTACATAAATTGCGATCGTTTTCCAACTAAGAAAAGTCTTGTAGATGAAAATATCATTAGGTGATGGACTAATGATAAATATTTTATTAAGTAGACTGAGAAAATATAATGAAAAAAGCCGTATTACTTACATTATTTGTCATGTTGATACCCTTATCGTCACAAGCGGGTTCTAGTTATTATAGTTGTGAGAAAAAACTGATAAAATTAGAGAAAGAGTTTCGTAGTGCTGTATCTCATGGTAATAAACATAAAATTTATAAAATAAAGAAAAAAATCCATAAGCTGGGTGATAAATGTTATGACAGTTATTCAGGAGCAACAAGGGGATATGATTATTATCCTAGAGGAAAAGCCAGTGAGCTTGAGAGAGAACTGGATTCACTGAGGCGTGTTCTTGAAGCTTTGAACGACTTAAAATAGACATATTATTGGCAAAATGAGAAATAAACTGGTCTGTTCACTATGTTTATGCTCACTCTGTCTTAAGTAAATGGATAATATCAGGTATATTAGAACCTGATTGTTAGCTACCAAGAAAAAATTATTATGATTATCAAACCTAAAATTCGTGGTTTTATCTGTACTACAGCTCATCCAGCAGGCTGTGAAGCCAATGTACGTGAGCAAATAGCCTACGTGAAATCACGCGGCGAGCTGAAAAATGGCCCTAAAAAAGTTCTAGTTATTGGGGCATCCACCGGTTATGGTCTAGCATCTCGTATCAATGCTGCATTTGGCAGCGGTGCGGCTACTATCGGCGTTTTTTTTGAAAAACCAGGCAGTGAAAGTAAGACAGGCTCTGCAGGTTGGTATAACTCAGCCGGTTTTGATAAAGCAGCAAAAGAAGAGGGGCTATATGCAAAAAGCATCAATGGTGATGCCTTCTCGAATGAATGCCGTCAAACCGTCATTGATTTAATCAAACAAGATTTAGGCCAAATTGACCTTGTTGTTTATTCACTTGCATCACCCGTTCGTAAAATGCCAGAGACAGGTGAAGTGGTACGTTCTGCGTTAAAACCTATCGGTGAACCGTATAAATCAGTTGCGTTGGATACCAACAAAGATGTGCTGATTGAAGCCGTTGTTGAACCTGCAAATGAACAAGAAATTGCTGATACCGTTAAGGTGATGGGCGGGCAAGACTGGGAACTGTGGATGAACGCATTAGATGAAGCCGGTGTTCTGGCAGACAATACACAGTCTGTGGCTTATTCTTATATCGGTACAGATTTGACTTGGCCAATATACTGGCATGGGACGTTAGGTAAAGCTAAAGAAGATTTAGACCGCGCTGCGTATGCAATCAACCAAAAATTGCAAGCGAAGGGTGGGGCTGCGTACGTCGCAGTATTAAAATCTGTCGTTACTCAAGCGTCTTCAGCTATTCCTGTGATGCCTCTTTATATCTCAATTGTATTTAAGATCATGAAAGAGCAGGGGATACATGAAGGCTGCATCGAACAAATCCAACGTTTATTCGCAACTAAATTGTTTACAGGCACGTCACCTGAAACAGATGAAAAGCACCGTTTGCGCTTAGATGATTGGGAGCTGCGTGATGATGTACAAAGTACATGTCGCGAAATTTGGCAGCAGCTTAATGATAATAACATCAATGAATTAACAGATTACCAAGGGTATAAAGCTGAATTTTTACGCTTATTTGGTTTCGGCTTAGATGGTGTTGATTATGATGCTGATTTAAGCGGTGAAGTTAACTTTGAAGTAAAAGAACTCATTTAATTGCTTTAATATCATAGAAGCTGTGATTAAAACCCGCATTTATCAATGCGGGTTTTATATTATCTATTAATCTATTTTACTTTTCACATATTGGATGAATTGTTGGCTGGCTTGTTCTGATGCGAAACTACGAGCGGGGATAATAATTGCGTAGATTCTATCCAAGTACAGATATAATAAATCACCATCGGTTCTAATAAATTGTACAGCGCTCCATTTTATTAAAGAAGTTCCATGGATACTTTTCTCATGTATACCTTCTTCATCAATACAATATTCTCGTTCAGTAAATAAAAAACCATTATCATCAGGAATTGCTTTATTTAGGACCTGAACAAGACGTAATGCAAAAGTGATAAACAGCAGTACTGCTAGTAAAAATGAAGTGAATATAATTGGTAAGGTCGCATTAAAATACCGAAAAGTGAAAACACAGGCAACGACAAAAATCATGACTAAAACTAAAAAAGGTAAATTATTGGTCTTATCTTTAGTGAAATAATGGTTTTTATGGCTGTAACGACTGAATTTCATATAATCTGCACGATTAAGTATTACAGAAATTGGATCTATCATAATCAGGTTTTTAGGTTGTTTTATAGAGTGGTTATAGTGAGGATAGTAACGATAATTGTGGGAGGTGTAAATCTGATCGCTTATATAAAATAAACAATCAGATTAGTTTCTTCAAAAAATAAGCTAAGTGATTATTGTTCTATAAAAACTTCGCCATTTCGAATGACGGCTTTGCCAGTGACTGTACCGTTTTCATCAAATTCTGTTACCGTACCTACGAGTACACCATTATTAAATGTACCTGTAATATTAGGTTTATTGCTTGCGGTATCATGGAAAATTGTAAATGGACCTGATAATTTACCTTTGTTTACCGTCATCTCAAGATCAATACGCCCATTCTTATGATAATTACGTACAGTTCCGTTGACTAAACAATCTTTAAGTTGAATGTCAGATTCTGGATTCCCATTTTCATAATAGGTTTTGATGTATTTGTCGAAACATCCTTTTTTTATCCATGTTTTGAATTCTGGTTTACCATTATCATATTCCATTCCAAATGGCCCATCCGAAATACCTTTTGGTGCTTTTGTGGACGGAAATTCAATATTTTTAAGTTCATCTAAGGATGAAAATTTGGATTCTGATTTTGAGGAAGTAGCGAGTTGGCACCCTGAGATAAATAAAACTAGAGAACATAATACAACTGATTTAAAACGATTTAGCATTAACATATAAACCCTATTATTTGCTGTGAAAAAATAATTGATTCAAATAACTATATGACTATAGCCTTTTTATAACGGCGTGTTGTGAGAATTATCTTAATTTATTCATTTTTAGTTATAAGCCCAGCATTTGTTTTTATCGTTTATTTGAACATTTTTAAATAACTGATTTTAGTCAGGACGATTATAAGGTAATTTAATGAAGTTAAGTGATTTTGTAAAAAAGGGAGTCATGGATGTTAGTTGTTGAAATGTTAAGTACCGGCGATGAAGTTTTACATGGGCAAATAATCGATACAAATGCGGCTTGGTTGGCGGATTATTTCTTTCAGCAAGGGCTTCCTTTATCTAGCAGAACGACAGTTGGGGATGATTTAGAGAGTTTAATCTCTACTTTTCTTGAACGCAGCTTACATGCAGACATTCTGATTGTTAATGGAGGGCTCGGCCCAACAAGCGATGATTTAAGTGCATTAGCAGCGGCTAAAGCTGTGGGAGTTCCTCTGGTAGAACACTCACAGTGGGTTACGGTTATGGAAAACTATTTTATTGCGAGAGGGCGAGTCATGCCTGAAACGAATCGCAAGCAGGCATTATTACCTGAAAATGCAGAATTAATTGATAACCCCGTTGGAACTGCTTGTGGTTTTTCATTAAAACTAAATGATTGTGTGCTTTTTTTCACGCCTGGGGTTCCTTCAGAATTTAAGGTCATGATTACTGAACAAATCTTACCTCAAATACGTGAGAAATTTACATTACCGGAACCGCCAGTTTGTTTGCGTTTAACTAGTTTTGGGCGTAGCGAAAGTAGTTTGGCAAAACAGTTTGATAGTATCTCTTTACCGGATGATTGTGTGCTTGGATATCGTTCTTCAATGCCAATTATTGAATTAAAACTGACAGGGCCTGCATCACGACGCCAACAAATGGAGAAATGCTGGCATACGATTAAACAAGGTGTTGGCGATAATATGATTTTTGAGGGGACGGAAGGTTTTGCTCAGAAAATTGCTAAACAATTACAAGATAGGGGGCTCCAAATAGCGCTGAGTGAACAATTTAGCGCAGGTTTATTAAATTGGACATTAAATGCGGCTAATATCTTAGTGCATCATGGTCAAGTTATTGTTCCGCAGTCGGAACAAAGCTTAATAAGCCTATTGCAACAAGCCAAAGATAATGCAGCTCAACAATCCGTACAGATTGGACTCGCAATTGGTGATTATCATGACCAATACTTAAATGTAGCGCTATCAACACCAACAGGAAGCTATGCACAGCGGATACACTACTTACCTAATAATCATAGCCAAAAAGAAAAACAAGAAGTGAGCGTCATGTTAATGTTAGATATGCTGTCGCGCTGGTTAAATGCTCGAGAAGTTATTGGTTATTATGAGTGGTTAGTTCAAGTTGAGACTTTGGTTCTGGATAATGAGCTAAATGATGACGTTAAATCTTAATGGTTATATTCCAATGCTAGAAGAGGTTCCAATCCAATCGGAATTTCAGGAAATAATTACTGAAACAGTGGAGCAACTCGCTTGGCTATTCAAAACGAAATTACATAGTGTTTATGCATATGGAAGCGTTGCGAGGGGAAGCGCAACGCCTCAGCAATCGGATCTCGACCTTTGTGTCATTTTATTGCAACCAGCGACTGTACAAGAGAATGCTGGGCTAACTGAAATGCAACTACAATTAGTCACTCAGTACAGCAACGTTAGTAAAATAGATTTTGATATAGGTTTATACTCTGAAGTTATTGATAAAGATAATTTATATAGCTGGGGGTATTGGATAAAGCACCAATGCCGTTGTATTTGCGGGGCGGATTTGTCTACCCAATTTAATCCTTTTATGCCTTCACGGCAGATTGCTGAAGCGGTGAATGGTGATTTTGTTGAGGTGCTAAATGGCTATATACAGAAAATAAAAAATTGCAATAATTTCGATGAATTAAAGTTATTACAAAGAGCGGCTGCAAGGAAATTAATACGTTCAACAGATGTATTAAGGTTAGATACTGATCGGGATTGGCCAAGTAGTTTAAAGGATTATATGCAAAAATTTACGGGTAGATACCCTGAGCAAAAAAGTCGATTAGATTATTTTTTTACTCAGAGTTTACATCCTTCAGCTGATGCTAACCAATTTATAGATAATTTAATAGCCTTTATTAATTGGTTAGATCATGAAAGAAATATAGCGGGTTAAGCTTATTATTTTTCTGATTGTATTGATTCAATTATGTAATTGAAGCTTGAAATGCCTTTTCTACAGGCTTTCTCTTTTAAAACTGATGGTGTTTTATCGATTGCACCTTTTAGGCTTGTTAGCTGGCTTGCATAAGTTTCAGCGCCAATTATGTCAGGGTTGTTGTTTAAATATTCTACTGTACTGTCAACTTTTTGGTAGAAATACCCACATGGGTTGTCAGTGATTTCTATGGTGCTCAGTTCTTTTAGTGAATCAGGTAAGAGTTGTTGTGAGTTTTGCTTAACCAGCTCAATATATTCCCCTGATTTTATCTGTTCAACCATGGTATTAATTTTACTTTTTATGTTGAAAAACATCATAATAGTAGTAATTAAAGCAATAGCTAAAATAACATTTATAGTAATACTGACCCCGAGTAGATACTTTTTCATTAAATCCCTTAAGTAAAAAGATAAAGTTTTATTTGTATTGATTATAAGTTAACTAGGTTTATTTTAAATATATTTAGGATAAATGATTAAACGTAAGCTAACTTGGCTGGAGCCGCATTTTATTATTTTTGATAAGGGTTTTATCGTACTGTGAGAACAGAAACTTTAGAGTTTTGAATAACCATTGAGGCGGTCGACCCCAAGAAATAAGTGGACATACTTGGTCGACGTGAGCCGATAACAATTAAATCTGCATTAATTTCTTCTGCAACTCGTAAGATTTCATCCCTTGGGGTACCCATCAGAACTTGTGCACTATATTTATCAGCGGGAATTTTAAATTCTTTAATAATCTCTGCTAGTTTTTTGGTTACGCTCTCTTGTTCGCTATCGGCTTTTTCTGCAAAACCAAAACCCATTGTTGTATAAAAGGGAATGGTAGGGATAACCGCTAAAAAATGAACTTGCGATTTTTCATACTCAGATAGGTGCTGAATATGAGGCATGACTAAATGAGCTAAGCTTTTTTCTGTAATATCAATGGGGACTAAGATTTTAGTGTACATTTTTTCTCCAGCTATCATCTTGTGAACATGCAACCATTAAGCTTTATTTTTACAAAAATAGGGCGGTAAACCGATAAAATAGACATAGCTAATTATAGAATAAAATATGCCTCTAAAACTAAGGTTAGCATGTTAATTAGGCAAATACTTTGATGAAGTATTCAATCTCAATAACTTACTCAATACGCAATCAAAAATTTTAATGCGGTTTGTGCTATTGACCGTTATCGCTCTTTTATCGGTTAATTCAATGTTATATGATCCGTATATGGTTTGTATCTATTTTGTATTGTGAGGGTATTTTGGGGATTGTTAAAATTTCAGATGAATTACATGATTATTTACGTCATGCAAGCCAAGTAATGTCTCGTTCAATTAACTCACAGGCAGAGTTTTGGATCAAAGTTGGTATGCAAGCTGAATTAAATCCGCATAAAACATTTACTATGCTAATCAGCGAAATGCTAGAAAAAGAGTCTATTGAATCAAAAGGAAAAGTTCATGAATAACATTAAAATTAAAACAGCAGATGAAATTGAACTCATGCGTGAGTCAGGAAGGCTCTTAGCTAGCGTATTTAAGATGCTCGATTCTATTATGGTTCCGGGTATTTCGACGATGGAAATTAACGACAAAGTTGAGAGTTACATTGTTAATGAATTGCAGGCACGTCCTGCAAGTAAAGGGCAATATGGTTACCAGTATGTTTTGAATACTTCATTGAATGAAGTTGTTTGCCACGGCGTTCCTAAAACAGATGAAATAGTAAAAGCAAAAGATATTATTAATGTTGATATCACATTAGAAAAAAATGGCTTTATTGCTGATTCTAGCAAAATGTATGTTATGCCAGAAGCCTCCCCTTTAGCACGTAAGCTAGTTAAAGATACTTATGCTGCGATGTGGGAAGGAATTAAACAAGTTAAACCAGGTGCCACATTGGGTGATATTGGTTCAGCAATCCAACATTATGCGGAGTCTCATGGGTATAGTGTCGTTAGGGAATATTGCGGACATGGGATTGGGCGTGAAATGCATGAAGATCCACAAGTGCTGCATTATGGTGTACGCGGTAAAGGAATTGAATTAAAAGAAGGCATGACATTTACGATAGAACCGATGATTAACCAAGGTGGAATGAAAATTAAAACCAAAAAAGATGGTTGGACGGTAGTGACTCGAGACAAAAAATTATCAGCGCAATCAGAGCATACAGTATTAGTGACTAAAGACGGTTATGAAGTGCTGACATTACGAGATGAAGAAAAATAGCCCCTTATAAATTATTAGATAAAACTAAAATACCAGTTTGTGATCAGTAATCGATGGCAAACTGGCTGATTGTTATTAATTATTGCCTTAGTGCGATTGCTATGCGATTAAATGCACTCATTAACCCAATGGCTATAGTAAGGTCTGAAATTTGTACATCGGTAAAATGGGTTTTTAGTGTTTCAAATAGCTCATCCGATGTACCACTTGTGGCGATATTCACAACCGCTTCAGTCCAAGCTAATGCGGCTCGTTCTTTCGGGTCGAAATGATGGCTAACTTGCCAACCTGCTAGCGTGTCAATTTTTTTATTGCTAACCCCCGAAGAGCGTAAGGAATTGGCATGCATATCTAGGCAAAAAGCGCAGCCATTGATTTGAGAAACCCTTAAGTAAACAAGTTCAACAAGTTCTTTGCCTAATCCACTTTTATTGAGTGCATTTTTACAATCAATAAGCCCTTTATAGGCATCAGGGGATAATGTCGGATAAGCCAGTCTTAGTGCACTCATGGATAATTCCTCGTAAGTTCCGTTATTAGATAAATACAATATTAAAAATATTTTTATGAATCTTTTATTAGTCGGGCTTTTAGTCATATTTTTATACTAATTTTAAGTGAGTATATACTTATTCGCCGACGAAGAGGAGTGATGGTTGTATAGGCTGCTTAACAGATTAATTACTGGGGACCAGTAATAGTTTAGCGCTACAAGAGTGACTAAATTGCTGTTGAACATCGGGAGGAAGGTGATTGTCTGTAATAATATGAGTCAGTTCATCCATTTGGGCAACGCGAAATAATGACCATTTCCCGTACTTGCTGCTATCCGCTAACATAACAGATTGTGTTGCATTTTTAATAAGATCACGTTTTAGACCTGCTTTTTCTTCAGTTGGTGTCGTGATCCCTTTACTCAAGCTCCAAGAGTTGCAACTAATAAATGCAATGTCAGGGTAGATACTACGAAGAAGGCTTCGTCCATGCTCACCAATGCAGGATTGGCTGCTATCATCAATACGCCCACCAATAATGGTTACTTCTATCTGTTTAAACTCGCAAAGGAAAAGGGCAATGTGAAGGTCGGCGGTCACAACGCGCAGCGGCATATGCGTTAGCTCGCGAGCTAGCTCAAGCATAGTAGTCCCAGCATCAAGAAGGACAGTGTTTCCCGGTTCAATTAAACGGGCTGCTGCTTTTGCAATAGCCCGCTTTTCTCTTAGGTTACGTTGGTTTTTTTCGACAGTCGTGGGTTGCACTGGAATAAAACGATTTAGCGTTACCCCACCATGAGTGCGAGATATAACCCCAGTTTCATCTAGTTTAATTAAATCACGCCGGATAGTGGCCGCAGAAACAGATAATGCTTGTACAAGCTCATCAACAGTCACAAGGTTATGCTGTTTAAGGTACTCAAGTATTAAATCCAATCTATCCATTGTGCTCATTGATTACACTACATTCATTGCAAGTTTAAGGGAAATAGCCATGCTTTCAGGGTTTGCTTTGCCTGTCCAAGCAATATCAAATGCGGTTCCATGATCCGCAGATGTGCGTAAGAATGGAAGGCCAGCAGTGATATTAACACCATCATAAAAACCTAATAATTTTAATGGGATATGGCCTTGGTCATGGTACATTGCAACAACCATATCGTACTGCCCTTGATAAGCTTGTAAAAATACAGTGTCTGGGGGACAAGGACCATACGCATCGATGCCTTCAGACCTTACCTGTTCTATAGCAGGTTGTAAATATACGATTTCTTCGTCACCAAATAAACCGTTTTCTCCAGCATGGGGATTAACCCCTGCAATAGCAATACGTGGTTTTTCAATGCCAACTCGTTTTAAAAAATCCGATGCAATGCGAGTCACAGTAACAACACGTTCGCTGTTTAATGTGTCTAAAAATTTTCGTAATGCGATATGGGTTGTGACATGAATGACTTTTAATTTTTCAGTGTAAAGCACCATGGCATAATCTTTAGTATTCGTTAGCTGGGCAAGGAGTTCGGTATGCCCAGGATAATTATGCCCTGCAAGGTGCAAAGCTTCTTTATTTAATGGCGCAGTAGCAATTGCTTTAACGTCACCAGCCAGCGCAAGCTCAGTTGCTCGTTTGATACAGCGAAATGCTAAGTCACCGGCTTGTGCTTGAACTTTGCCCGCGACAAGTTCATCAGGGGTAGCTAAAGGTTCATCAATGATATTGATAGTATCGGCCGAAAACTGGGCTTCATTGATATTGTTTATGATATTAAGTTTTACTTGAGGAACCAAACCCGATGTAATTAAACGTTGCATTGTTGCTGCACAACCAATAACAACAGCGGGAGCTCCTGCTAATTCACCTTCGGCAAGGGATTTAACGATAATCTCAGGGCCAATTCCCGCAGGGTCACCCATAGTAATAGCAACGACATTATTTTTCACAATAAATTTCCTCAATATATTTGATGGCTTCGCATAAAGTGGTTATTTGGCCAAACCCTCCCGCTTTTGTTATGACGGGCAAGTCATCGATTTCACTATCAATAAAGGTGCCACAAGGTATACATGGCATAACCTCAGATTGGATTCGATAACCTTTTGCTCCCAAAGTATTGGCAACCGCAATAGCGATATCACCACCAGTTAAAAAAAGTCCCCCGATGCTGGCAACAGACAGCGTGTTTAATGTCAGCAAACTAATAAAGTCGCTGATTGTTTTTCCCAATTCATTACGCGTCATGCCATAGGTTATGCATAGCTCATCAATATGATGCCTATCTTGCACATCTCGACTACTACGTATGATGGTGTGTTTTTGTTGGTTTAATGTATGACTAACTTCTTTAATGAGTGCAGCCATGTAGTCATTTTGTGTATTGGATGCAAGGATCTGTGTTACATCAATATCAATGACGCTGGCATTACAGTGTGTTTGTGCATAATTTACTTGCTCAATGGTCGCGCTACTCATGGAGCCTGCAACGATAAATAGCGGTAATCCTCGCCTTTTACTCATAAAATTATCTTCAGGTAAGGCATTTGCAAACCCAGCGGCTCCGACTAATAGGCAAGGTTCAACTAATGAGGAAACGGCCTCAGCGATTAAGGTTAAATCACGCTCATTTTCGGCATCGGTAACAATAATAGTTGCTTGTGTAGGCGCTTGTGTTTGTAGCCATGTTGCGAACTGCCCTGAACGTATTTGTTCTAAAGAGATCTCGATCACGGGAAGAGCAGTTTGCTGATGAATTATCGTTTGTATACGTGATGAAACTACGGGTGTTTTTGGGTCAGATGCGAACTCAGTTTCTATCAGTGGTTTTCCATTAACTAAGCACTCACCGTTTAAGGTTACTCGTCCAGCAGCAGGAATAGCTGCGGCAACAATAGCGAGTTTAAGATTGGCTTCAGACATAACCGTTTCAATTTCTATGCCGATATTACCGCGGAATGTTGAATCAATTTTCTTATAAATTAAAGGCTTTTCAGTTTGTGATAAAAAGGGTTTTAAGCTACCTCGGAGATTATCCGAGGCAGTTTCTGCATTTAGTGCACGGCTTTCGGTGTTGAGCACCACGACATCAGCAAACCACGAATGTTTTTGTGTGCTATCGAGTAATATCTCAGTTCGAGCCTGTTTTTTTGCAAACTGGACGCCAGTATCATTGGCGCCTGTAAAATCGTCCGCAATAACGAGTAGTTTCATGACTAATTCCTCACTCTTCGGCAGCTTGAGGCTGTTTAGCTTGTTGACGTTTAGCGACCCAAGACGTCAGAACTGGGGTTAAAATGGCCGTTGTGATCACCGAGGCTGCAATCAATGGGGCTGCAGATAGCGCAATTGCTTCAAGGGATGGGTCTGCTTGGGCGATTGCCAGTGGCGTTGCAACGGCATTGCCAGCGGTACTTGATGCGGCTGCGCCAGCAATACCTGAGCCGCCAACTAAACGGTCAGCTCTGATATTGAACCAACCTCCAACAAATGTGGTGAGGGCACCTAATAAAATTCCCGCTAAGCCCCCTTGTAATAGCATTTCTAAGTTGATCCCTGCACCTAATGCGAAAGCAAAGAAAGGGATTAATATTGGCCCGCCTTTTGTCAGGAAGTCACGCATATGCGGATCTAAGTTACCTAAAATCATACCAACAATCAGTGGGACGAGAACTGCAACTAAGGCCATTAAAGGAATATTTGCCATCCCTGCGGCACCTAATGCGATCATGGTAAAGAAAGGGCCATCATTGAGAGATAAAATTGAGATAGCACCGACATCCCGTTTGTTACCAAATTCCCCCACTAACGCAGCGTATAAGCCACCATTTGAATTACTCATAGCAGCAATAATTGCAACGCCAGTTAAACCAAAGATGCCGTCCATACCAAACAGGTAATCGACACCGAGCCCGAGAGCGATAGCGACAATTAATTTTGTTAATGTGATTGTACCGCCTTGTAATAGGGCTTGAGGGGCTGCTTTGAAGCTAATGCCTGCCCCCATGCACAGTAAAAACGCCCCTATCAGTGCGGGAGCGCCATTTTTAAATAGTGAAGTGGTAAAGCCTCCTATTTCGAGAGACTGGGGTGCAAAGGTATTGATCAGAGCACCGATGACTAATGGCACAACCATCATGCCGCCAGGTATACGTTCTATCGATTTTTTTATTTGCATGGTTTTCTCCGCCATGATTTATTTTAGTCATAATGATTATATTCAATCAAAATAAAACAGCCGTGACCTAGATCTCATTAATGATTTTTAGTGGAGAAGTATCATTTTCACTCATAAATAGCCTTTTTATCGTTAAATATAGTGAGATAACTTCAGAAATAGGGCGTATGGAGTGCACCGATACTTTGATTGAAATCGATCATGTTGACTATTTAATGACTGCAATCATGCCCATAAGCTTATTGATGGCATATTAGCTAACATTTCTTGGTTCAAATTTAGCGGGATAAAAGTCGTATTTTAAAGGAGGAGTTGAATAGGTGAGATAATAAGCGTTGCTAAATTTAACTGTTCACTGACTATAATAATTAGCATTACCACTTCTATTTTATGGCTAATTTCCAGATGAATAAATGCAGCAGAAGAAAGGACCACAAGAAAGGATCAGAAGTATCAAACATTATATAAGTCATACTTGCTTTAGTTAAGTAGATAGCGGTCTTTAAACTTATTTTTATTCAAACAGTATTTAATCTAATACAGAATTATTTTTATCAACATTGAAAAAAATAAATTTTTTAAATAAAAAGGATAATTTTTAAAATATAATGTTAGGTTTATTGTAAGGTCTATTCTATTTAAAGCCTTATATCTCAGTGTGTTAAATTAAATTGTTGCCTTATGCATTTTTTGCATGGTATTTCGCCCATTTGCATTTCTCTTTAAGTTAAAAAAATGTAACTATCGATTTCAGGCTCAAGAGTCGCATCCAATAAAAGGTTATAGGTGATAACTATGACTTTAAATAAATAAAATAGGGGTACGAATGAACAGACACAAACTCATGAAACAAATTATGATAGCTATTATTCTAGGTATTATATTAGGATGGGGGTTTCATAATTATGCCGCATCAGTAGAAGAAGCAAAAAATATCGCATCTTATATGAATATTATTACTGATGTTTTTTTACGTTTAATAAAAATGATTATTGCACCACTTGTATTTGCAACAATCGTGTCAGGGATTGTATCAATGGGAGGCTCTTCTTCTGTTGGTAGTATTACAATTAAAGCGATGGTATGGTTTATTTCAGCAGCTGTAATTTCATTATTAATTGGAATGGTTTTTGTCAATGTATTCCAATTAGGTGTAGGTTTAAACTTAACAGTTCCAGCGGCTGCGGTAGATAGTGGTTTAAATACATCAGGGTTTACTCTGAAAGCTTTCATCACACATATTTTCCCTAAAAGCTTTGCGGAAGCAATGGCGAACAATGAAATTTTACAGATATTAGTTTTCTCAATCTTTTTTGGCTCTGGTCTTGCATTTATTTGTAAAGACAAAAAAAGCCCCATAGTGACTTTAATTGAAGACTTATCTCGCATCATGTTCCGTATTACCGATTATGTGATGAGCTTTGCACCGATTGCGGTATTTGCTGCAATTGCTTCAGCCGTGACGGTTGAAGGTTTAGGTTTACTTTATGACTATGGGAAATTAATTGGGCTTTTCTATATTGCTTTAGCGGTATTGTGGGCAGTACTTTTCTTTGCTGGCTATGTTTTCTTAGGAAAATCTGTCTTTAGTTTGGGGAAATTAATTCGTGAGCCTGTCGCTCTCGCTTTCGCAACTGCAAGTAGTGAATCAGCTTATCCAAAAACAATGGAAGCTTTAAATCAGTATGGTGTCCCTAAAAAAGTGACAAGTTTTGTATTGCCTCTTGGTTATTCCTTCAACCTTGATGGTTCAATGATGTACCAGTCTTTTGCCGTATTGTTTATTGCGAATGCCTATGGGATTGACTTGAGTATCACAGAGCAAATACTTATTTTGTTAACCTTAATGGTAACAAGTAAAGGTATGGCTGGTGTAGCAAGGGCATCTATTGTGGTTGTTGCCGCGACATTACCTATGTTTAGTTTACCTGAAGCTGGGATTTTACTATTACTTGCCATCGATCAATTTCTTGATATGGGAAGAACGGCAACAAATGTTGTTGGTAACAGTATCTCTACCGCGGTTATATCTCGTTTAGAAGAGAGAAAAGGGCGTGTAAATGAGGAGTCTGAAATAGTGATGAGCGAAAAAACACCCACAACTTTATAGTGATGGTCACTATTATCTAGTTAACGCCCTTCTTATCAGAAGGGCTATTTCTTTAAGCATTGGTAGTTATTGCGCGGTTTGGTTTCTCATAAACTGCCAAAAGCGTTCTGATGAGATATTTAACCTAGCTTCGGTTCGATAGATATAAACCCCCATAGTGACTGATAATTTAGGGTCTAAAATAGCCAATTCATTTTTTTCAAGTTCATTTTTAATTGAGTAATCAGGTAACCAACCAACGCCGCTACCTGTTAGTATCATGCGTTTTAATACATCGCTCATAGATGAAACAAAAGAAAGTTCAAAGGGAAGGTTATCTGATTTATTGATTAATTGGTTGACTTGCCTCCCCATATAGCTTTCATCTGTATACTTCATTAAAGGCAATGTTGAGCTATCAATATTGAAAATAGGGCGTTTTTTTTCGTCGCAGGGAGAGACAAGATGTAGCCGGCTTTCTAGTATTTTCGTGTGTAAGAATGGTGATGACATTAACTCTTCGTTATAAAATGATAATATAAAATCACTTTGCCCTTCTTTGAGTTTATGTACTGCTTCATCAACATTTATTGACTCTACAAAAAAAATCTTATCTACATTTTTTGAAAATTGTGAAATAAAGTCAGGAAGTAAAAATACTGAAAGTGAATGCGCAGCCGAAATATTAATTTTTTGCTTGTCATTATCTATACCTTTAATTCGGTTTATTTGAAAATAAATGTCATCAAGTAAATTTCTGGCATAAACAATAAAGCTTTTTCCTTGTGTGGTAAGTTGTAATGGGTTGGTATTTCTATCAAATATTTCAAAGCCAACCGATGATTCAATTGATTGAATTCTTCGGCTGAAAGAAGACTGTGATATATTTCTTTTTTCTGCAGCTAACGTAAAACTTCTACATTCTTCTAGTACAACAATATCGTGCAACCATTTAATTTCAAGATTACTGATCATTGTGTCCTCTAATGGTTTTTAGTTATTAATCTACTATGCAAATTTAGCATGACTTATAGAAACTCTGCAATTACCTAATGCTAACAATATGTCATGATATCATTAATTTGATGGAGGGCTTATGAAAAAAATATTAGGTATGTTAGGGGGAATGGGACCCGGAGCAACCGCGGATGCTTTTATTAAATTAATCAATAATACACATGCAAGTAAGGACCAAGAACATATTCCTATTATTATTGTGTCATTGCCTGATATTCCAGATAGAACAGAAAATATTATTTATAATGGGCCATCACCATTACCAGCAATGATACACTCACTTAAAATACTTGAAAGTGCAGGTGTATCTTGCATTATTATGCCATGTAATACGGCACATTATTGGTATGAGGACTTAAAGAAAGAAATTAATATTAATTTTATCAGCATTATTGATGCAGCATGTAAAAAAATAATTGAGGATAATGTTAAAAAGGTAGCACTATTGGCGACGACAGCAACCATTCATACTAAATTATATCAAGAAAAACTAAATGTGAACAATATTGAATGTATTGTTCCCGATGAGGTTAATCAATATAAAATAATGCAGAGTATTATTTTATATAAATCGGGTGATTTAGCTAAAGCAAGAGAGTTGCTCTATCCTTATATTAGCCAACTAAAATCACGTGGTATTGATAAGTTTGTCATGGGTTGCACTGAAATTCCTTTAATATTAGAAGAGCTTTCAAAAAATAACCCTGAGGATTTTATTGATGCAACAGAAGCATTAATAAAAGAAGCTATTAATTGGTATACTATCGATGAGAAAAGAGAGGTAGATGAAGAAAAAACAAATAAATTAATTGAATTTCATTGAAAATTATCATTCGCCATCACTGGGGTAATCTGATAAACATAAAAACTATTAAATAATAAATATATAATAATGCATTGTATAACATGTAATTGTGATTTTTTTGCATTCAATTTTTAATTGACTGTAATTTGAGCTGTTTTATCTTGTTGGATAGATGGGTTAGCCTTTAACTTTAGGAATATTAGACTTGTAGTTGTCCGATAAGTAGTGACAATAGTCGGTTTATTATAATGACTAATATTGTTAGATAGGGATTAACTCATGCAATTTAAATCAATGGTTAAATTGGTTGTTGGTGCAGTATTGCTATTTGTAATCGGTATTATTGGTATTAATTCATATACAATTGTGCAAGACGGTTCTGTTAAAGTGGGAACATTTCTAGGTAAAGTAGACCCTGTTGCTTATGATGCAGGTTTGCATTTCCCTATTAACCCATTTACTACTTTCGATACATATTCGACGAAAGACATTCGTGTTTCATTAAAGGAATTAAGAGTGCCTTCACAGGATAAGCTAAAATCGATTGTCGATATTACTGTAATGCTACAGTTTGATGGTGCTAAAGCACCAGTATTGCGTATTAACGGTGGTACTGAAAGTGAGGCATTGGATAAATATGTACGCCAAAAGCTTATCTCAACCATTCTCGAATTTGGTAAAGACGTCGCTAATGCACAAGACCTGTATACGGCTGATACACAAAGGAAGCTTCAAGAGTCTATCCGTGATGCAATTCAAGGGTATGCATCCCCATATGGGTATACAATAAAAGAAATCATGATCCAAGATATTACTCTACCAGAAGTTGTTCAGGAACAAGTGGTCAACACTAAAATGCGCCAAGAGCAGATCAACCAAGCGAAAGCAGAAGCCGAAAAAGAGCGTGAGTTAGCACAGAAAAAAGTGGTGATTGCTGAAGCTGAAAGGGAATCAGCGGAACAGCAAGCGATAGCGAGGGAACGTAATGCGCAAGCAAGTTCTTTTGCGATGCGTCAAGAGGCTGATGCAAAATTATATGCGGCTCAGAAGGAAGCAGAGGCTAATGCGATATTACAACGTACAATCACCCGTGAAATGATTAACTGGAAACAGTTAGAAATTGAACAAATTAAAGCACATAAATATAAAGGTGAAGTGCCTAACATTGTTGTTGGCGCAGATTATGACGGTAAAATGATTATGGATATGCGAAATAGCCAATAATCAACACTGATTAACAAAAATTATATTATTGAAACCAGCTCTATTCATTTAGGGCTGGTTTTTTATTTTACTGAGCACAATTGACGCGAAATCGACCAACGACTTGTTGTCTAATAAGCTTCCCCGATTATTTAACAACAGAAATTAACCGGTATTTAGCGGTATTAAAAATTAGGTAAAATATCTATGGTTCATATTGAAGAAATAACAAAACTCAATTTTTGGGATGTATGTGAACTTACATCAAATAAAAATGGTATTGCTACCGTATTAGAAGAGCACGTATGTTGCAATGCATACTCAATAGCGGAGTCTCACTATTATCCGGAATATATCCCCAAAGCACTTTATTGGGATGATAAATTAATTGGCTTTTTTATGTACAAAATAGTTGATGAACAGCCAACTCATGCTTTTATTTGTCGTTTTATGTTGGATTATAAATACCTTGGTAAAGGTTTAGGAAAACAGTCTTTTTCTGCAATTTTGGTGTATTTAAATAGCTTAGAAATACGAAAAATCTCTCTTGGGTTAGATGAGGAAAATATGATTGCTAAAAAAATATATTGCAGTCATGGGTTCAGCTTTACTGGTGAGATTATTGATGGTGAGCATATATATGCTTTGAACCTATAGGCATTAAAGTCAGGCTTTATCGCTAAGGTGGTAGCTCTAATTTGTATTTTTGTGATAGTTATTTGATAGTTGTGCTATATCGTAATCAAGGAGTTGCTGTGATGCTTAATGTTTCTGGATTAATCAATGACTCCCCAATAGTATAACAATATTGGGGAGTTTATGTGTTTTAACGAACAATAATACCTAATAAAATTCCGATTGCACCAAAGTCAGCATCACTGAATGTAGTGTTAGCAATACCAATATCACCCAGAACAGGTAATAGGAATACAGGTAAGAAAGTAATCAACAAGCCTTGAGCAAACGCACCTAAAATAGCCCCGCGACGGCCGCCTGTTGCGTTACCGAATACCCCAGCGGCTGCACCGACGAAGAAATGTGGGACAACACCAGGAATAATGACGGTCATGTTTAATGCATACAATACAAACATGCCTAAAACACCTGCTGCAAAACTACTTAAAAAGCCTACTAATACAGCATTTGGGGCATATGGGAATACTACTGGGCAGTCTAAAGCGGGTTTTGCATTTGGTACTAATTTGTCAGAAATCCCTTTAAATGCAGGAACTATCTCGGCAATAACCATACGCACACCTTGCAGAATAATATAGACGCCCGCAGCGAATGTAATAGATTGCATCAATGAGAACATGAACCAATTTTTACCGCCACTGACTTCACGTACAAAATCACCACCTGCAAATAAGCAAGTAATAATGAAGATAATGAACATGGTAAATGAAATGGCGACTGGAGTATCACGTAGGAATAATAAGCTTTTTGGTACATTCATATCTTCGGTAGAGTGTTCTTTATTACCGAATTTGCTACCAATAAAGCCGGCCAATACATAAGAAATTGTCGAGAAATGGCCGATTGCAACATCATCTGAGCCCGTGACTTTCTTCATGTAGGGGTGAGCGATTGCTGGGAAAAAGACCATACAGAAACCAACAATCAGTGAGCCTACAGTAACCAGTAAGGTTCCTTCCATTCCTGCTGTAGCTAAGATCACTGCAATCATCATTGACATGAATAGGGTATGATGACCGGTTAAGAAAATGAATTTCCAAGGCGTCAAACGAGCAATCAAAATATTGATTAACATCGCAAAGAACATAATCATTGCCATTTCACGGCCGAAGCTTTTTTGTGCAATGGAAACAATTGCTTCGTTATTCGGTACAACACCATTTATACCAAATGCATGTTGGAAAATAGCTGAAAAATCACCTAATGAGCTTACGACTAGACCAGCACCTGCACCTAAAATGACAAAACCCATGATGGTTTTAATGGTGCCTTTAATACATTCAGTCACCGGTTTTTTCTGCGCTATTAAACCGATAAGGGCGATTAAACCGACTAAAATAGCAGGTTCAGATAAAACATCCTGCATCAGAAAACGAAAAAATGACATAGTGCCTCCGCTTACATTGCACCAAGTTTTTGTAAAGCAACAGACAGGCGTTCTTTCATCGCGACTTTGTCAATCATGTTATCGAGCGCTACGATTTCGCCACCGACTTGTTGGGCAACCAATTGCTCTGCAATGTCAGTTGTTCCTACAAAAATATCGCTTACAGTTCCTTTTGCTGAGCCTAAATCGACGTGATCTACATCAGCACTTACTTGTAAGTCTTTCAAAATATTTTTGATGCTCATTTCCATCATCAAACTTGTGCCTAAACCATTTCCACAAACAACAGTGATTTTCATAATATTTACCTTAATATTTAATTATTCATATTTAGCGATGATGCTAAGAATGTCATCTACGTTTTCTGATTGCATGATGCTGTCTATATCTTCTTGATTATCAAAAAGCTCCGCCAACTTTGCGATAGCGCCAATGTGGCTGTTGCTATCTGTTGCTGCGAGAACAATTAATAACTTAACTGGGTCGTTGCCTTCAGAGCCAAATTCAACACCTTGTTTAATAACAGTTAAACCTAGTGATAATTGATTTACGCCATCTTCTGGGCGTGCGTGTGGCATCGCAATGCCAGGTCCTAATACATAATAAGGGCCAATTTTCTCATGTGATTTAATAATGGCATCAATATATCTTGGTTCGATGAATTTATTATTAACCAAAGGGCTACAGGCGATTTTTATCGCATCTTGCCAATCAGTGGCGCTTTCGACGACCTGAATGACGTTAGGGGTCAGTAATGTCGTTAGCATAGAGTTACTCCTGGTATGCTGAATTTTTATCTTTTTTAATGGTTGAATGAATAGTAGTGATCTATGGTAGCGCTATCTAGCTTAAACTTTCATTTTCGTGATAGCGCTATCATTTTGAATAAAAATAGCGAACAAATACTAATTCAGGACACTTGTTGGCTGATTAACAAATTCAACCTATGGTAAGTTACTCGGGTTAATAATAAGTTTAGGCTAATTAAAAGTATTTTATGGAAAAAACACGAAAAAGAAAAAATACAGGGCGAGTCACGCTGCAAGATGTTGCAAAATATGCAGGTGTTGGGTCAATGACAGTATCCCGAGCGCTTCGTACGCCTGAATTGGTTTCAGACAAATTACGTGAAAAAATCAACGAGGCAGTTGAAGAACTGGGTTATATTCCAAATTCAGCTGCGGGTATTTTGGCGTCAGGCCAAAGCCGAACAGTCGCCGTTTTAATTCCGTCGTTACGTGATAATGCTAGTTCGGTATTTCTACAATCATTACAAGAGGTTTTGAATAAAAATAATTATCAAGTTGTCATTGGTAGTCATGACTATCAGCAGAAAAAAGAATCTGAAGTTTTATCTACATTATTACAGAGTAACCCTGCGGCCTTGATCATTTTTGGTGCGATTAATTCAGAGGGGGTATACACCTACCTTAAAAATGTAGATATACCTGTTATCAGTGTTGCTGGGGGAGGGAGTCATCCATTTACATTGAATATTAAAAGTAATATAGGGGAAGCGGTTAATTTTTTAACACATTATATGTTACAAAAAGGGTATAAGAAGATAGGCTATATTGGGGCTCAAATGGATAATAAAATGCAAAGCCAGCAACTAAGTGGCTGGAATAAGGCCATGCTCGAATATAACCAAAGTGCAGATCAAAGCATTACGACTCCTTATGTTGCTACCATGGATTTTGGACGTCAGGCGATTAGCGAAATGCTAACTCGTCAGCCTGAACTTGAGGCTGTGATTTGTAGCCATGAAATGATTGCGTTAGGGGTTATTTTTGAATGTCAAAGGCGCTTGATTAAAGTGCCGAAAATGTTGGCTGTTGCTTGTGTTGAAGGGTCCGCAAATTGCGACCATATTCACCCATCCTTGACTTCGGTACGCATTGATTATAGCAAAATGGCGAGAGAAGCTGCCAAGAAGTTGCAAAGATGGTTAGCGGATACTGACGGTGATCTTTCACAGAGACAAGAAGAAGTCATTTTCCCTTATAAGTTCGAAGCTAGGCAAAGTGCATAGGGGGTATCGATTTAGTCACACTATTTTGTTATTTAACTGTCTCTTAAACAAGAAATTCTATAAGAAGTCACTTTTTTGTTCTAAAAAAGATTGTTTTTTTGCCTCTCAAAATAAGATTGTCGACTTGGTCACTGCATCATTCTTATTCCTTGCTACAGTATATTAGTAGGTCATATTTCACCTGTACTTAAGTTTAGACTTTTGACGGGTATTGACCTCTTTATAGCTTTAGACAATAGCAGGGGAAATATAATGAAATTATTAAAAACAGTTATTTCTACCGCAATTTTAGTTTCTTGCGGTGCATTAGCAACAACCACGGGGTCTGAAGTACTTAAGGTGCAAGACGGAGGTACGCCGAATAAGGTCTATACCGCGAATAAGCCTACGATTAAAGTTGCAACTTATAATATCGGAAAGAACGAGTTGGCATCAGATGTGAAAAATTTCGATGCTTTAAATAAAGCAATTGCGAGAATTGATGCAGATGTCATTGTTTTAACCGAAATTGATAACAAAACGGCGCGCAGTAAACATGTTAATCAACTGGAGGAAATCGCTAAGGCTAACAAGATGCACTTTGCATTTGGTAAAGCATTAGATTTTGATGGTGGTGAATATGGCGTAGGAATTTTATCAAAATATAAAATTGAAAAATCAAAAGTCATTAACTTGCCTTCAGGCGATGCGGAGCAACGTGTTGTATTATTATCTCAGATAACAAAACCGGGTTTTGATGCGCCAATTATTATAATGGGGACTCATCTTGATTGGCAAAAAGACCCAACAGTGCGTATTGGGCAGGTTCGTCATATTTTAGATGCGAGCATTGGGGATACAGACACTGGTTTTGATAATATAGCTGCATCAATAAAAATATTAGCTGGTGACTTTAACTCAACGGCTAATGAACAACCTATTCAAGAAATCCGTTATATGTGGCAGCCCGTTGAGAAAAAAGGGACGGATTATCGTAGTTGGCCAGCAGTTAATCCAGCGATTGACATAGACCACATTTTTACATTTAAAGGGCAAGTGTGGAATGTAAATGAAATGCAAATACCAACGGATAGCGAAGAGTTTCAATGGTCAAGTGTCAGTGACCATCTGCCAGTGATAGCGGAATTGGAGTTACAAGAGCAGTAGATAGGTAGGTAAACGGAGTTGTATCGGTAAAGGCCTCATTTGCAGGCCTTTGTTACATCTGTACTTTCATTGTTTCTGAAGCAATTTCTGTCTCTGAATATAACGTTTTTCAGCTATTTCCAAATAACGTTCAACGGTTGAATATATTTGTTGACGTTGTTCCGATAACTGTGGGTCATTATCTAAGGCGGAAGAGGTTTGTTTAATAAACTCAGCAATATAGCTTTTAATACAACCAAACTGATTAGCCACATTAGCATAATAGTATTGGTAAACATAAGATTCTTGAGAATGGCTTAGGTCTGTATTGTTTTTTATATTGTTGGTTGCAAGCAAAAGTAATTGAATTTGTGTCATGGCATACCCTTTTTCTTTGGAAGGCAATGCTACCTGAATTTGAAATTTAAATTTGTCATTTTTAGTCGGAAAATTTTATGTATTAGTTTAATAGGGTGTTTTTATAGGAATATTCTGTAATTTGGGTTAGTTTAACTAGACGAATTGGATATGTTTGAGGTACATACAAGATTTAAATCATAATGATATCGTTAAATATTCTTATGGTTTATTTGTTAAATTATTGTATTAATCTGTTTTTTATCACTTTCAAAATGCTCATTGCAATCTCATTATCGATAATTTTCAATTATTAATCAATTCATTACGATATTTTTTGTTTTGGTTTTTTGGGCTGTGGGCAATATGGGGTGTAAAATAATATTGATAATGGAAAGGTAATGACGCTACTTATGAAACTAGTAGAAGAAGATAACCTAACTTTCCTTTTGATTGTAATCTATTGATTTATATTTACTTTTATTTTTTTTTGTGTTTTTCTTGGAAGAGATAATCTTATTTATAAAATTACTCAATAATAAAATAAATAAATAATTTACTCATATACTGAGTCTATATACGCATTATATGAGTTTATTAACAATTAGACACACTAATTCTTAATTCGAATTGTTTAATAATATATTTGAAGTGATTATTATTAAATGATAATTAACAATTAAGTCCAATTATTGTTTCTGTCATATAAAAGAGAAACGCTTTTTGTGAAAAAAATACAAATTGAAACAGTTAATCTTTCGGGTACTATTTATATTTTTAGCTTAATGCTGGTATACTTACTCATGTGATGGGTAAAATAAAGTATAAATACGAATAACCTATATGAAACTAGTTGTGTCTATTTACGTAGATTATTACTATTACAAAAAATAGTGATTAGGACAAATGTGGCTATCTAATAAGGTATTCTTAAGTAGGTGGCGCCATTTATTATTAAATTAATTCTTATTTACTTACAATTAGCTAAAAATAACTACTCAGGTATTTTTGAGAGAAGTACTGTTGTGTCATTTTGGTCAATTGGCTGTGTCATTGCGTTTATGAGAGCTTAAAAACATGAATATCATAAAGTTGCTCACAATCTTATTGTTAACTGGGTGCTCTTTTATTTTAGGAGTAACGATGAATTATGCTCCAACACCTGATTTGGTAAAAATGGCAAAAAGTAGTGTGGAAGATTACTTGTCTTATCCTGAATCTGCGTCATTTAAAGGCGTGAAATATAATTTTATTCGGCAAACAGCAGACAAGGGAGACTTAGGCTATGTTTGTGGCGAAGTTTTTCGCGTAAAAAATGCTAAGTTAGAAGGGTACAAAAAATTTATTGTGAAAGCGTATACCTATAATGATGGTAGAGTCACAATGTCTATTCCAATGGTTGAAGGGGACTATGACTTATTACCGATGGAGATGGTAAATGCATTATGGCAAAAATATTGCTTTTGAGATTAGTCGGTAAGGGCTTTTTATCCGTTCAACATACAAATAAACAGGGAACAGAGAGAAGAAAGCCATAAAGCGGCTTTCTTCATTATAAGGCTAGCTAATAGTTATTTAACCTTTTAACTCTCTAGCGCATTTCTGTAAGTGTAAAAAAGACGCAAACCGTATATCGTGATGCGCTTTATAGGCCTTATTCGGGTGGTAAGTTAAATCAATCGCACTAAACTTATTCATAGCCTGTGCGACATCATTACAGACTTTTCCTGCAACAGCACCTAGGATAGCGGAACCCAGCAATACAGGTTCACTTGCTCGGGTTGAAATAACTGGCACACCACATGCGTCTGCAAGTAATTGGCGGATTAGTGGGTGTTGACCCGCTCCACCACTAACAACGATATTTTCGATTGAAGCACCTGATTTAGCTTGTGCTTCAATAATTTGCCTCAAACCATACCCAATACCACAAACACCGGCAACATAGAAAGACAGTAAATTTTCCATGCTGTTATCCATTGTTAAACCTGCAATCACAGCTCTTGCATGTGGATCGGCAAAAGGCGCTCGGTTACCTAGAAATTCTGGGACAACATGTATTTTTTGTGCTAGTTCAACGGATTGAGAAGGAGAATCAGCTTTTTCTAGAACTAAATCTGCTAGCATGACAGGTAATGATTTCTCTTGTCCTTTGGCTGTTATTTGAGCTTGCGCTGAGGCTGGGTGTAATGAAAGCAGTTGGTCTATTGCAGCACCAGCGGCACTTTGCCCCCCTTCGTTTAACCACATACCAGGAACCATAGCGCTATAATAAGGCCCCCAGACCCCAGGTATAAAAACAGGTTCTTTGGTGGTTGTCATGGTGCATGAAGAGGTACCAAATACATAGGCCATATTTGCAGTTGCATCACCGTTCACACCTACAGTCCCAATCCCTCCTGCATGAGCATCAATCATACCGGCAGCAACAGGAGTGCCTGCGAGTAAGCCCATTTGCTGTGCGGCCTGTTCTGTTAACCCTGAACCACAAGGCGTGCCCGGCTCAACGATTTGTTGCCCAATGCGGGAGAAATTTTCTTCGACCAGTTCAGATAAACCAGCTTGTTGGAAATAATCAGCATCCCAACGTTTTTCATGGGCAAGGTAGGTCCATTTGCAGGTGACGGTGCAGGTTGAGCGTGCCAGTGAACCCGTTGATTTCCATGTCAAAAAATCAGCTAAATCAAAAAACTGCCATGCGTTATCATAGGTTTGGCGTAAATTTTCTTTTAACCACAATATCTTTGGTGTTTCCATTTCTGGAGAAATTTTGCCGCCCACATAATTTAAAACGGGGTGTTTTAACTGGTTAATACGCTCTGCTTGTTCAGTCGCTCGATGATCCATCCACACAATGATGTTACGTTCAGGGTCATTCGACGGGCTAACAGTGATCGGGTGCTTATCGTGTCCAATGACGACGAGTGAGCAGGTTGCATCAAAACCGACTCCAACCACTTGTTGTGGTTTTACATTAGAAGAGGTGATCGCTTGTTTGACACAGTAACAAACTGCTTTCCATATTTCATTACTCGACTGTTCCGCAAAATTAGCGCTATCGCGAAAAAGTGAAATATCATGTTTGGCTGAGGCTAGCATATTACCAGCCATATCAAAAACACCGGCACGCGCGCTACCGGTGCCAACATCAATACCAATAACGACATTGTCATTATTATTTAATGAGGTCGTTGGATTACTCATTTTTTCCTCCAAGATGTGTGCTGTAATCTATGACAAGTTGGTAGGTTAGAGGTCGACGCTATTTGGAACGATAACTAAATCACGGATAGTGACATTTTTGGGGCGCGTCAACATGAATAAAACGGCTTCAGCCACTTCAATCGGTTGCATTAAACTGCCATTAGCTAATGCCTCATCCATTTTTTCCTGCGGCCAATCGTCGAGTAGTGCGGTGACAACAGGGCCTGGTAATACTGCACCAACACGCACACCATGCTCAGAGACTTGGCGGCGCGTAGAATGGACAAACGCTTGAACGGCAAATTTTGATGCAGTGTAAATTGGTTCCCAGATCACAGGAACGACCCCAGCGATTGAACTGGTGAATAATACATCGCCAGACTTTTGAGCAATAAAATGTGGTAATACGGCACGAACACTACGAAAAGCTGCATTAATATTTAAATTCAATACCTTATCCCATACATCGGGGTCGCCTTCAGCAACGGGCCCACCAATATAGGCACCCGCATTGGCATGGAAGATATCTAAACGACCTGCTTTTTTTAGGATTTCATCTAACATCCCATCAACTTGTTTGGGGTTCATCAAATCGATGACTAATGGAATAGCGTTTTCGCCAAGTTCAGCCACGAGTTGATTCAATCTTTCTTCAGCACGGTCTATCAAAACGACTTTAGCGCCTGCTTTGATCAGTGTACGAGCACACTCAAGACCGATACCAGAAGCGGCACCTGTGATTGCTGCGACTTTGTTTTCAATGGAAATAGCCATAATTTTTACTCCAATTGGGTATTTTAGCGGAAATATAAGAATAAAAAGCATTGTGAAATCAATGAAATGACAATGAGTCACAGGAACGGATAGGTGGCTACATATGAAAGACTGATAATATTTTTTTGTTTTATATCAGCTCAGAATTCATCAATTTCAGTTCTGCTCAATCGATGTAGCAGTATTGCGACTTTTCTACTTTGGTGTCAAGCTAGTAAAAAATGGAGATATGAATCTGTGACAAAGATCAGACAAAATAAGAAAACAACGATCTACGACCTTGCAGAATTAGCGGGGGTTTCAGCCAGTGCGGTGAGTGCTGTACTCAATGGAAATTGGCAAAAAAGGCGGATTAGCGCACAGCTTGCACAGAAAGTAATGCGTATCGCGGAAGAACAAAATTATTCTGTAAATAAGCAGGCCAGCTTATTACGCAGCAATAAGTCTAAAATTATCGGCATGTTAGTACCCAAATATGACAACCGTTATTTCGGTTCAATTGTTGAGCATTTTGAGGAAATGGCACGTGAAAGAGGGCTATTTCCTATTATCACCTGTACGCGACGTGATCCTAAACTCGAAATTGAAGCGGCACGCGCTATGCTTTCATATCAGGTGGATTGGTTGATTTCGACAGGGGCAACCAACCCCGATAAAATTACGGAAATCTGCCAAGTCTCCGGCGTGCCTACTTTGAATTTAGACTTGCCGGGCACATTGGCGCCTTCGGTCATTTCAGACAATTATCTCGGGGCGAAAACGCTAACCCAACGTATTTTGCGCAAACAAAAAACGCCACTTATACAGGGCGCCGCTCTAATTTTTATTGGTGGACGTGAGCATGATCATAATACTCGCGAGCGTATTCGCGGGTTTATTGATGCCCATCGCGAGCTAAGCATAGATGTCCCCAGTGAAAATATTTTGGCTTGTGGCTATGCGCCTGAAAAAGCAGAAAAAGCGCTCTCTGTTTTCTTTAAGCAGCATAATAATGACCCGCAAAAGATAGCGGAATGTGGCTTATTTATTAACTCAACAATTTCATTAGAAGGAGTGATGCGTTGGTTAGGGCATAAAGGGTATACTGGGTTACAGCAACCTAATTTAGGTTGTTTCGACTGGGACCCATTCGTTGCATTGCTAGGTAATGATATTGAAATGGTTAAACAAGATGTGCCTACTATGCTTAATCATATTTTTAATTTAATTGATAACGAAAATAGCCAAGCTCAACTGATTGAAGTCTTGCCAGTAGGAATAAGCTAATCCACGCTAATAATGATGATTGAAACCGCCTGCACAAAATTAACTTACAGGCGGGCTATGGCGAATTACTTATTGAGTGTTGTGACTAAGAGTTGATGTCGTTGATTATAAAACTTCGTATAAGTCATATAACCGGCCAAGATAGTTGAAAGGCTGGCGGTTCCCAGTAGCATAAATGTCACCATAATTTGGTATTTGACCGCTTGCAGTGGGTCAACGCCTGCAAAAATTAACCCCGACATCATGCCGGGAAGGCTAACAATTCCAACTGTTTTAGCTGAATCAACCGTGGGGATTAATGATGCGCGAATACTATCGCGGATTATGGAAGCAGAAGCCACTTTCGGTGTTGCTCCCAAGCTCAGCATTTCTTGGATTTGTTGCTGTTGGCTGGCAAAACGTTGACCAAGGTTATTAAAGCATAATCCTACGGCTATCATCGCATTCCCGGCTATCATGCCCGTTATAGGGATGACTTGCATAGGCGTAAATTCTATTGCGTTGGATAATATTAGGATAAGCAGCGTTAGGAATGTACCAGATGTAATCGCTATTAATGCCGTAACATAAACTTTATCAATATACTTACTTCTTTTTTTGGCATTCCACGCAGCATTAACGCAAATAAACATGACTAAGGCGATGGTGAGCAGTTTATGATCAACATTGAAGATGTATTTTAAGATATAACCCGCTATTAGTAGCTGGATGATAGCTCGACAGGTACTCCAAATTATATCTTTTTCTAGGGAAAGTTTTTCTTTATGGCTAATAAAAATAGCCACTAAAACTAACATGACCGAAAATGTTAGTGATTCATTGGAGATGGCTGGTTGGTGCACAGTAATATCCTATTATTCTTCATGATGAATGGGAAGGGTAATAACCTCATTGGTATGAGATATTTCATCTTGGTCATGGGTTACCCACAACACCCCGATTTTTTTATCAGTGGTAAGGTGGTGAATAAATTCATTTACTTTGATTTTATTTTCTTCATCAAGGGCACTGGTTATTTCATCTAATAGCAAAATTTGCGGTAAAAATTGTAAGTTACGGATAAGAGAAATACGTTGTTTTTCCCCACCAGAAAGCTCATTGATACCTTTTTCTAAAATAGTTTCATGCAGTGAGAAATAGTTTAAGTCACTTATTATCTTATCTTTATTGAAAGGTAACTTTCTTATTTGGTATGGAAATGCCAAATTATCATATACTGTTGTGCTAAATAAAGCAGGCGTTTGCGTACAGTATGAAACTTGTTGGCGATAGGTTTCTGGTAAAATAGTATTGATATCTTTTCCCTTGAAGGTGATCGAACCTTGAGTGGGGGAAATTAAAGATGCCACTATTTTTAATAAGGTGCTTTTTCCACAACCGGAAGGCCCTGTGATTAATTTGAAATCACCTGCTTGTAGGTTAATCTGCACATTATCGAGAATTGTTTTCCCATCAATGGTATAACCAATATCCTTCAACTGTAGCAGTAAATGGTTTTGTTCCATATTATCAATGACCTATTTAACTAAAATACGCAGTTTAACGCGAATGATACCCATTCCATTATTTTATCTGATGACAGTACATTTACGTTGTTCAATATCAATTTAGATATAACTAATATTATGCGCCAGTTATTGCTAAATTTATACTGTATTATGCAGATAGTGGTTAAAGGACTATCAATAGGGGACTATGATTGTTTTATAATCTGTCATTGTGCTATCGAAAAAATGGATTAAATACTCATGTTAATATAAACAAATAATCAGTTTGAATTTAATTATGAACAAATGTTCTTAATCATATTTTTCATTTCTAATAATATGAGAAGTGGCTCATTTTTATAAATTATAAATATAGATTTAAACCTGTAACACTATTATATTAGTAAAACTAAATATTAATTAACTCTCATCGAATATCATGGTGTTTCAGTTTCACCATCGTATTCATATTATATTTTTATTAAATATCACATCATGATGTTAAGGAATTATAATGAAAAAATTTAGTGGATATAACACCAACTTTTCTCTTGATGGTAAAGTGGCCGTGATCACAGGGGGAGCCGCAGGTATTGGGCTCGCCATTGCTCAGTTATATGCCGAGAAAGGGGCTAAAGTTGCCTTAGTTGATAAATCAGAAAAGGTTACTGAGGTAGCTAAAACGCTAGAAAATAGCTTAGGTATTCAATGTGATATCACAAATTCTGAGTCAGTTTCACAAATGGTTCAACAGGTTTTACAGCATTATGGCTCATTGGATATTGCTGTAAATAGTGCGGGGATTGTGGCATTAGCTCCTGCGGAAGATTTAGCAGAGTCTGATTGGGACTTAACCATGAATGTAAACTTAAAAGGTACCTTTCTTGTTTGTCAGGCAGTTGGTAATATCATGATTAAACAAGGAAAAGGGAAGATAATTAATATGGCTTCCCAAGCAGGGGTCATTGCTTTAGATCAGCATGCCGCATATTGTGCCAGTAAAGCAGCGATCATTGGCTTAACTCAAGTATTAGCGCTGGAGTGGAGCCCTAAAGGGATACAAACTAATGCAATTTCTCCAACTATTGTGATGACGGAATTAGGTAAAAAAGCATGGGAAGGGGAGAAAGGTGATGAAATGAAAGAAAAAATTCCTGCTAGACGTTTTGCTGAACCGTCAGAAATTGCGGCATGTGCGTTATTTTTAGCCAGTGATGCATCTGATATGATCACTGGACATAATTTAGTTATTGATGGTGGATATAGTATTCAATAATTATTTAATTAAAAATAAGCCAAATAATAATGTTATTATTTGGCTTGTAATAATAATTACAAAGTAGGATAACGAATTTTAATAAAACTTAGCTTTAATTATTTATCGGCCTGTAATAATGAAAGTGACATGCTAATTAGCTTTTCAACAGTGAAACCAAAATAGTCAAATAACTGCTTAGCAGGTGCAGATTCGCCAAAGCTATTCATTCCCATTATTAACCCATCCAAGCCAACATATTTACGCCAGTAATCATCAATGCTAGCTTCAATGGCAATACGTTGACGAACATGATTAGGTAAAACCTGTTGTTTATATTCATCAGGTTGTTTATCAAAAGTATCAGTGGATGGCATTGATATAACATTGACGTTAAAACCCTGTGCGGTTAAAACCTGCCAGGCTTCAACCGCCAAGGTGACCTCAGAGCCCGTCGCAATTAACAATAACTCAGGTGATTGGCTATTACTTCGTAAAATATACCCCCCACGCTGGATACAGGTAAGTTGCTCAGAGGTACGTGAGTGCTGATGGAGATTTTGCCTTGAAAGGACTAAGGCCGTCGGCTTATTTTGTTGCAGTATGGCTTGTTGCCAAGCAACTGCGGTTTCTACTTGGCAACAGGGCCGCCATACGGAAAGGTTGGGAGTAGCCCGCAATGCGGCTAATTGTTCGACCGGTTGATGAGTCGGTCCATCTTCACCTAAGCCAATCGAATCATGGGTGTAAATCAGAATTTGCGGTAATTTCATTAAGGCGGCCATGCGTACCGCATTTTGAGCATATTCACAGAACATCAAAAAGGTTGCGGTGTAAGGGCGAAACCCTCCGTGTAATGCAATACCATTGGCAATGGCAGTCATGCCAAATTCCCGTACACCATAATGAATATAATTACCCGCAGGATATTCATTGATAGGTTTTGAGCCTGACCAGTAAGTCAGGTTACTCGGCGCTAAATCTGCCGAGCCACCCATTAGCTCAGGTAAAACAGGGCCGATAATATTGAGAACATTTTGTGAAGCCTGACGAGTGGCAATTTCTGCTGGGTTATTATTCAGGTGCTGAATGTACTCATTGATAACTGAACTAAATGATCCGGTGGGTTGGTTTGATAAGCGCTGGTTTAATTGAAGGGCTAATTCGGGATATTGCTTGGCATATTCCCGTAGAGCCTGTTCCCAACGTAATTGCTGTTCAGCACCACGCTCTATTGCATTCCATGGTTGGTAAATCTCTTCAGGGAGTTCAAAAGGTGGGTACTCCCAGCCTAATTGTTGACGCGTTAATGCAATTTCATCGTTCCCAAGGGGAGCACCATGTGAACTCGCTGTTCCCGCTTTATTGGGGGAGCCATATCCGATAGTGGTGCGACAAATAATCAATGTTGGTTTAGAGGTTTGTTGATGGGCTTGCTCAATCGCGGCTTTAATTGCAGGACGCGAATGCCCATCAATGGCTCTAATAACATGCCAACCATAGGCTTCAAAGCGTTGTGCGGTATCATCGGTGAACCAGCCTTGTACATCACCATCGATAGAGATCTGGTTATCGTCATAAAAAGCAATCAGCTTATTGAGCTTAAGAGTCCCTGCTAAAGAGCAAACCTCATGGGAAATCCCTTCCATCAAACAGCCATCACCGAGGAAAGTATAAGTAAAATGATCGACAACAGGGAAACCTGAGCGGTTAAAGGTAGCCGCTAGTGTTTTTTCCGCGATAGCCATTCCTACAGCATTAGCAATACCTTGTCCCAGAGGGCCTGTGGTGGTTTCAACTCCCGGTGTGTAGCCTAATTCAGGATGACCAGGCGTTTTTGAATGTAATTGTCTAAACTGCTTTAAGTCCTCGATAGAAACATCATAGCCCGTTAAATGAAGCAAACTGTATAGCAACATTGAGGCGTGGCCATTTGATAACACAAAACGGTCGCGATTAGGCCAGCAGGGGTCGGCTGGGTTATGTTGTAAGTAGTCTCTCCATAATACTTCAGCAATGTCTGCCATCCCCATAGGGGCACCTGGGTGACCCGAATTTGCCTGTTGTACAGCATCGATTGAAAGAAAGCGGATTGCATTTGCTAATTTATTTTGTGTTTGTGTGCACATAACAAAACTCCCAAATTAAAACTAACGTTCCCCATTTTCATATTCACTAATACGGGCTACTTTGGGTGCTGAACGTCCCCCTTCATAATGGGAAGCTAGCCATGTGTCGACGATTATTTTGGCTAATTCGGGGCCTATTACCCGTGCTCCGAAAGTGATAATTTGCGCGTCATTGCTTTTTTGTGCCCGCTCTGCTGAGTAAGTATCATGGCAAAGCGCTGCACGTATCCCCGCAACTTTATTGGCTACGATAGACATCCCAATACCCGTGCCACAAATTAAAATTCCGCGTTGGTGTTTACCTTGTGTGATGGCGGTGGCGACGGCATGAGCAACGTCGGGGTACATTTCATCTTCAACCCCAGTCTTTAAGCAGTAATCTGTCACTTCAATATTTAGCTCTTTTAAGTGAGCTTTAATTAAATCTTTCATTTCAAATGCAGCGTCATCAGCACCAATGGCAATAGATAGCATGATAGAGATCCTTATGGTTGAACAAATGTTCATTAACTATTCAATTGTACTAAATAGAAAATAGGATCTTATGAACAAATAATCAATAGGTGAACATATGTTTTTATTTTTGGTATGCTTGATTCTGTGATCTAGGGCTTTAAATTACATTTTTTTTCGATAAATAGCGAAAAGTAGTCGTTTAAAAGCTATTTTATAAGAATATTTGCTCTAAATCACACTTTGACAATCTGGTTATGGGCAAGGATAAAGAAAAGAAGGTATGGTTAATTTGTATCTTCATTGAACTTATGTTCATTTTATAAACCGCCGAGGATAGAACTATGTGTGAACACTGTGATTCAAAAGCAACGATGAGCGCAGGCATCCCAGAAAAAATGCAAGCCGTGGTTGCTTATGCACCGAAAGATTACCGTTTAGAAACGGTGGATGTGCCAAAAATTAGTGAAGAAGAAATTCTAGTGCGTGTAGAAGCTTGCGGTATTTGTGCAGGTGATGTGAAAGCCTTCGAAGGTGCCCCAAGTTTTTGGGGGGATGATGAACAACCTGCGTATATTAAAGCGCCGATGATCCCAGGGCATGAGTTTATTGGTCATGTTGTTGGTTTTGGTTCAAAGGTAGAAGGTTTTGCATTGGGCGACCGTGTTATTTCCGAACAAATCGTCCCATGTTGGGAGTGCCGTTTTTGTAAACGTGGTGAATATTGGATGTGTGAAAAACATGACCTGTATGGCTTCCAAAAAAATGTGAATGGCGGTATGGCTCAATACATGAAATTCACTAAAGAAGCGATTAACTACCATGTTCCTGTTGATATGCCAATTGAAGATGCCATTTTGATTGAGCCTTATGCTTGCTCCTTACATGCAGTGCAGCGCGCCAATGTCAAATTGGGGGATGTGGTAGTACTTTCAGGCGCAGGAACATTAGGCTTAGGAATGATTGGTGCGATTAAAAAGTCTGGTGCTGGAAAACTGGTTGTTTTAGACCTCTTTGATAAACGCCTTGAACTAGCAAAAGAATTTGGCGCGGATATCGTATTGAATCCGAAACGTGATGATGTGGATAAAATCGTTAAAGACATGACGGAAGGCTACGGTTGCGATATCTACATTGAAGCGACAGGCGCACCAAAATCTGTAGAACAGGGGCTGAAAATGATCCGTAAACTTGGAACATTTGTCGAGTTCTCTGTATTTAAAGACCCAGTGACCGTTGATTGGAGCATTATTAGCGACCGTAAGGAACTGGACTTATTAGGTTCTCACCTAGGCCCATATTGCTACCCGTTAGTCATTGAAGGTATCGGTAATGGTGATTTCCCAACAAAAGGTGTCGTCACTGATATCTTACCATTAGAAAAATTCGCAGAAGGCTTTTCTATGATGGCGAAAGGTGACCCGCATATTAAAGTGGTCTTAGACCCGAACCTATAATGCTGTAGCCGGTTCAAATTAAACGCGAAATAAAAAATAACGATAAAAATTGGACCTGAATAAATGTCACCCTACCAAGGCTTGTTATTCAGGTCCTAACCCAGCGAACAAGCACTGAGGTTAACGATATGATAATCAATAAATTGTCTAAAGTAACGGGTTTTTCACCAAAGTTACTACTTGGCTATTTTGGCGTCCTTATCTTTATGATGGGGGAAGGGCTAGAACAAGGTTGGCTATCGCCTTTTATTATTAGCCGTGGAATGAGTATTGAAGAATCTTCATTACTTTTTAGTGTATATGGTTTTTTTGCAGCGGTTGCCGCATGGTTATCAGGGGTGCTTGCTGAGATTTATACGGCGCGTCGAGTGATGATTTTTGGCTTTGTGATGTTTGTGATTGGCTCGGTTATTTTCTTATCCGTCGGGCTGCCAAGCAATAGTTTATCTATCATGGTCCCAACTTATGCCTTACGCGGGTTTGGTTATCCAATGTTTGCTTATGGTTTTTTAGTTTGGGTAGCGTATGAAGCACCTATTAAAAAATTAGGTTCAGCCGTCGGAATTTTCTGGTTCGTTTATAGTGGCGGGCTAGGTGTATTAGGCGTGATGTATTCAAGTTATGCATTACCTATTCTCGGTGAAATGGCGACGTTATGGAGTGGGCTGATATTTGTCACTATTGGGGCATTTATAGCGATAGCGCTCAATCGCAATAAAGCGGGCGATGTACAAGACAAACCAAAAGAAAAAGTTTCGCTCAGCTATTTATTTAAAGGAATTACCATCGCATTTGAAAACCCTAAAATCGGTTTAGGGGGCATTGTAAGAACCATTAACACATCAGCGGCATATGGTTTTGTGATCTTCATGCCAATGTTTCTCGCTGACTTTGGTTTTTCTCGAACAGAATGGTTACATATCTATGCCGCACTTTGGACTGTCAATATTGCCTTTAACCTTATTTTTGGTGTTGTGAGTGACCGAATTGGTTGGCGCAATATTGTGATTTGGTTCGGTTGTGTCGGTTGTATGATTTGTACCCTAATGTTTTATTACGTACCGTACTATTTCGGCCACAGTTATACCCTGATGATGATTGCCGCCGGTTTGTTTGGCGCATGCTTGGCAGGATATGTGCCACTTTCAGCTATCATGCCAACGCTAGCTCCTGAAAACAAAGGTGCCGCAATGTCAGTACTTAACTTAGGTGCTGGGTTAAGTACCTTTGTTGGTCCAGCATTAGTAGGGATATTCATTAGTAGTGTTGGGGCATTGGGCGTGATTTGGATCTTCTCAGGGCTTTATTTATTTAGTGCGATACTGATGAAATTTATCACTGTACCGCAAGAACTGCTTGAACAGTCAGCAAAGATGCAGCTAACACCAGAAAATAAGTAAATTGAGGGAATTATGAATAGAATCATTAATGAACCTGATCTTGTTGTTGAAGATGCGATTCAAGGCTATTTGAAAGCGCACCCTGAATATTTTGCGCAAACGGAGAACGCTCGGGTTTTAAAATATCCACAAGCGCCAGTACCAGGAAAAGTAGGGATTGTCACCGGCGGGGGTTCTGGTCATGAACCTGCATTTTTAGGTTATGTTGGCGAAAATATGCTAGATGCGGTGGCGATTGGCGAAATTTTTTCCTCACCAACCGCAGGCGCATTCTTAGATGCCTTTAAAGCGGCTGACAGTGGCGCTGGTGTTGCTTGCTTATATGGCAACTATGCAGGCGATAACATGAACGTCAAAATGGCGATGAAAAAAGCTGAAAAAGCGGGCATGAAAATTAAAACGGTGGTGGCAACCGATGATGTTGCCTCAGCACCCGCCAGCGAAAAAGAAAAGCGTCGTGGTGTAGCCGGTGAAATTTTAATGTGGAAAGTTGGTGCCGCCGCCGCCAGTAAAGGTTATGACCTAGATGGCGTGATTGGCGCAGCGCAAAAAGCTATTAATAACTGCCATTCTATTGGTGTCGGTCTAACGTCTTGCACCATTCCAGCGGTAGGGCATCCTAATTTTCATATTGAAGATGGCATGATGGAATTAGGCATTGGGCACCATGGTGAGCCGGGTATTGAAATCATGCCAATTCAATCTGCTGCACAAATGGCTCAAACCATGTTAACGCCAATCTTAGATGATATGCAGGCAAAACAAGGGGATGAAGTCGTGGTGCTAGTTTCTGGATTGGGCGCGACTCCCGTAATGGAACTGTATATTTACTACGCAGAAGTTGAAAAACAATTGAGTGAGAAAGGTGTGCGCATTGTTCGCAATTACGTAGGTAATTACTTTACTTCATTAGAAATGATGGGCGTTACTCTAACCTTAATGAAGGTAGATGATGAATTAAAAACACTGATGGATGTACCTGCGTATTCATTAGGTTTAACTCAGGTTAAGTAAAGGAGCCAGTTATGCAAGTTATATCAACGGATTGTGGCAGTGAAGTAACCCTTGATTTAGTGAATATTATTGTGACAAACCGTGAATACCTGAGCGAAATTGATGGTGCTATTGGTGATGGTGACCATGGGATCAATATGGCAAAAGGTTTCAATTTATGTGCCAAGGCAATTGAAGGTCGTCAACTATCATTGAGTGAAGGGTTTGAAGAAATTTCAGATGCGTTGATGGAAGGTATTGGCGGGTCAATGGGGCCGTTGTATGGTAGCTTCTTTATGGGCATGTCTGACAGCATTTCAGGTAAAACAGAGCTAACGCAACAAGATTTTCTCGCCATGCTGCAAAATGGGTTATCTGAATTACAAGATATCAGCAGTGCCACTGTTGGTGATAAGTGTTTAATGGACACGTTGATCCCCGCGACCCAAGCATTCGAAGAAGCGACAACATCAGGTAAAAGCTTTAAACAAGCGCTTGACGCAATGCAAGAAGCTGCGATTGCAGGGCGTGATTCCACATTGGATTTAGTGGCAAAAATTGGTCGTGCAAGCCGTTTAGGTGAGCGTTCAAGAGGCGTGTTAGATGCGGGAGCAACCTCTTGCTGTCTCTTGTTATGTCAATTGGCTCAAAGTGTCGAAAAACAAGCTGCTCTAGCTAATGCCTGATTACCTAACCTAGTCATTATATGGATATATACGTCACCGTTGTTTAGGCGTATATATCCACTCTATTTTACAACTTACTTATTAATTGCCACTAGAAACGCTATACTAAAACCTTATTATCCTTGTTGCGATTAACACCAATAAAGAGGAAACCACTATCTTATGGATAGATCACAAACATCTTCCGATATCGAGCTACTCACTGAAATTGCGATAGCGTATTATCGTGATGAAATTACTCAGGAAGAGATCGCCAATAAGTTTGGTATATCGCGGATTAAGGTGGGGCGCCTATTAAAGCGTGCCAAAGAGGAAGGCATTGTTGAGATCAACGTACGCTATCATCCTATTTTTAGTACTCAGTTAGAGCAACAATTACTCTCCCGTTTTCCAATATCCCGTGCATTAATCGCATTAGACCATCCAGATGAAGAAGAGCAACGCTATCAAGTTGGAACGTTGGTTGCCAATTATTTATCAACCACATTACGCGACAATATGATTGTTACTGTAGGGCAAGGGCGCAATGTGGCGGTTGTGGCAGACAGCGGAGGAGCTGTACCTGAAAAAGATTGCCGTTTTATCTGTGGGATAGGCGGGACTCATCGCCCTGGTGATTCGATTAATGCAGACCATATCAGCCGCCGATTAGCGAAAAAATTTGGTGGAACCAGTGAAACCTTATATGCACCAGCCTATGTTGAAAATAACGAATTAAAACAGTCATTCATGAAAAACGGCACCATCAAGGAAACCTTAGATCGCGCCCGTAAAGCGGATATAGCGTTGATTGGTATTGGTGACATGAATGAAGACAGCTATATGGTTAAGCTAGGTTGGTTTACGCCTCGTGAAATTGTTGATGCCAGCTTAAATCAAGGGGTTATTGGGGATATTGCGGGTTATGATTTTTTTAATGCACAAGGGCAACATGTAGACACTGTCATGAATGACCGGGTGATTGGTTTAAGTATTGATGAGCTGAGAAAAATCCCCTGTGTAATTGCGATTGCATCTGAGTCATCAAAAGCGATGGCGATCATGGGGGCCTTACGTACTGGGGCGATTGATATTATCGCCACTAGTGCCAGCAATGTGCGGACGATTTTAAAAATGTCCCAATAATGGACGACACCTATCTTAAATAAGCAATAACCCTGTTGGTGAGCCTATGGCACATGACAATCTTCCTAAGGGTGATTGATTTTGTCTTTTTTAAGCGGCATGGTGATGCTGTAAAAGCAAACCACCATGCCGAGAGCTACGTTGATAGCGAAACCGTGCTGCAAGCTATTTTTTATACAGCAAGGTCAACCGCCCAGTGATCATCAATAACAAAACAGCGGCACAGATTGCCATCAATACATTAAACCCTAGCCCCCAACTGATGGCCCATTTTAATTGTTCAAATGGTAATTGTTTTGGCATAGCCGCCAATGCATATTGCATAATGACCGAAACACTTGTCGCCCCCATCGCCGCGCCAATTTGTTGTAGTGTTGCGGTAAAACCTGATGCTTGGCCGACAAGCTCAGGGGTGACTTTTGCTAACACGAGATTTAACATTGGCGTCATAATCATGCCTTGTGTAAAGCCGATGAAGAATAATATTGGAGATAGCCATTCCACTGGGCTGTTTAATGAAAAAGCATACAATGCTATCAGGAGTAGCACATAACTTATTGCGTAGAATATGGCCCCCCAAAATATGACTCGGTCACCATAACGACGAGTCCAATATGGCGTTATAATTGATGAGATAACAAAACCAATACTTGAAGGAACAAATATTAAACCGGATAAAAACGGGGTTAAGCCCATGCCTTTTTGCAGTAGCAACGATAGCATCAAAGGGAAAGCAGATGATGTTGCGTACACGCTCATGACAACCAAAAGCCCAATGACAAAGTCACGATGGGTTAAAATGGATAGGGTAAATAACGGTGCTTTTCCTTGCTTTTCTAATCGTTTTTCTTGATAGACGAATAAGGTAAGAAGCATAATCCCACTAATGAGTAATACTGTGCCTATCGTTGACCATCCCCAGACGGGTAGCATGAGTAATGGAAATAATGCGCAACAAATACCGCTACTGGACAGGAATACACCATACCAATCTAAATTCACTTTCATTCGATGGCCTTCAAGTAGAAAACCCGATAAAAAAACAGCTACCGCACCAATGGGGAGGTTGACTAGAAAAATTGTCCGCCAGCCTAAGCCAAACAGGTCGAGTGTAATTAACCAACCCCCTAAAGCTTGCCCAGCAATAGCGGCCAATCCTAAACTCATTCCCAGATAGCCAAAGGCTTTTTTAGCTGTCTGCTCATTAAAATTAATGCGGATACTGGAATAGACTTGAGGGAACAATAAGGCAGCAGATAACCCTTGTAGAAACCGAGAAGTGACTAATAAAGATGCCGTTGGTGCTAAAGCGCAAAGTAGAGAGGTGATTGTAAACAGCGTCATTCCGACACGATATAAGCTTTTTTTGCCATAAATATCGCCCAATCGTCCCCCCGTGATCAGCAGCAGCCCAAATGCTAATTCATAGCCGACAATGATGAGTGTGATTTGTGTCAGATTGGCATTCAATGATTGCTGGATACTTACAATGGCTACATTGACAACAAACAAATCAAAAATTGTCACAAAACCTGCCAGTAATAAAACAAATAGCGCAATACTTTGGTGTCGGTTCATGTTTTTCCCATTTAGACAGACAAATAAATGGGGACTATAATGAATCCATTATCCTGATACAATTTAACTAGTTATACTATTACTAAAAGCAATAGGCTATGAAAAATAGAGAACGTAACCGCCCTGAGTTGGCTGATTTTTTAAAGCAAAAACGTGAAAGTGTCTCTCCTGAATCAGTCGGTTTACCACGCACAACTCGCCGTCGAACGCCAGGATTGCGCCGAGAAGAAGTTGCCGCACTCGCTGGTGTTGGTTTGACGTGGTACACATGGCTTGAACAGGGCCGAGAGATAGGGGTTTCAACGCAATTTCTTGATAACCTGTCAAATGCACTTAATTTAAATACGGCTGAACGCCAGCATCTTTATCTACTTACGCATAACAGAGAACCTATAGCGACTGGAAATACAGAACACTGTGTGCCTTCGGCAATTTCAAAAATGATCACTGATTTTCCAGATAACTATTTATGTTATGTGCTTAATTTGCATTGGGATGTACTGGCTTATAATTCACGTGCTGATGATTATTTTCATTTTTCCGAAGCTGAACCGTATTTATGTAATTTTCTTTATTTATTATTCACCGACCTTCGCTATCAAGAACGGTTTGCGGATTGGCAGTTAGTCGCTAAACAGTTACTCGCAAGTTTTCGTCGTGATTATGCTTTGACTAAAAATGACCCTAATATCAAAACATTAGTAAAAACGCTGGTGGGGCAATCTGCGCTATTTAATCAATTATGGAATAAGCATGAGATTTATCAGCCTTGTACTGGTGTCCGTGAATTGGTTTATCAAGGAAATTTAGAACATTATGACTACACATCACTGACGTTTGATATTGAAAAAGGGAATCGACTATTAGTTTATATTCCTAAATAAATCATATGCTTACTTCTTTTTAATCTCTCGCCTTGACGAGTTGCAACTTGAATTATTTAGGAGTATGTTTTTAAAAAGAGTTCACATAATATAATAAAATAACATTATGATTTTATGTAGAACTATGGGAGATGGCATTCCTCCTGTTACAAAACCGCCCATGTAGGGCTGATGATGCCTACGTTAACCTTTTCAAAAGATAGGGTACGTAGGTATTATGTGCCCTGAATTTAGGGCATGAATGATCTAATAGGAAACTTTCCTTTCATTTATCCCGCCAGACATTAAAGGAAGTTTCTATGTATGCCTCTTTATTTGCAATAGCGCTGGGTTCTGTTCTCGGTGGGTGGTTAAGGTGGTTTGTTAGCCTGAAACTTAATCACTTTTATCCCAATATTCCCCTTGGTACTGTTGTTGTCAACTTAGTGGGTGGCTTTGTTATTGGTTTTGCTATTTCTTATTTTGCCAACGCCAATATTAGCCCCGCCTATAAGTTATTTATTGTGACGGGCTTTTGTGGTGCATTCACCACTTTCTCCACATTTTCACTTGAAGTGCTCGTTTTAATTCAAGAGGGGAAATTTGGCTTTGCCATCAGCACCATTGCCATCCATGTTATTGGCGCGTTGGTCTTTACTTTGCTCGGTATGCTGTGTCATCACTGGTTAGCACAGGGGTAATATTAACCTTATAAACTGAACAAACCATTTTTTAATGGAATGATTCGTTATAAAAAAGAAGAAACTCAAGCGATGCATTATCGCCTGAGTTTCTGTTTTAATTATTTTCTAATAAATGATGAGCTGTGGCTTCATCGGTTACTAACCCTGTGACCCAACCGCCATTTAATACCGCTTGTATCGCGTGAGTTTTATGGGAACCCCCAGCAAAAGCAATAACAGGTTTATTCGGTGGTGCAAATAGAGGGACGCTGGTGTGTGTGTCATCTAACGCTGTCGATAGCCTTTCCCCATTGGCTTGAATAAAATGGCCTAATAGCTCAGCGGCTACGCCTTTCTCAAGTAACATTTCCAGTTGTTCATCGGTGACAAAGCCTTCCGAATTCAGCGGGCAGCCTTTTCCCACCTCACCAATACCAATAAAAGTTATGTCTGCATTTAAGGCTTTTTCTGTTACTTCCTTATACACACGGTGTTGGCACCACATGGCCTTATCTTCTGGGCTATCTGCATATAGCGGGGCAGGTAAGATATAATGGCGACATTGCAGCTTTTCTGCAAAACGCAGTGGAATATCATAACGTGTTGCCGAACTGTCCCGAGCGATAGCGCCAATCAATGAAACACATTGATGTTGCGGGGTTTCTAGGTAAGGAAGGGCATCAATAATACTTCGTAATGTTCGGCCTGAACCAATACCGATCACTTGGGGGTTGTCTTGTTCGATTAATTGTTCCATTAATTCAGCGCCAGCCACTGAAATCATATCGAGGGTTGAGCCAGTATCAAGCTGGCCTGATGGAACCACACAACAATGTGTTAGTTGGTATTTCTGTTGAATTTCATTGGCGAGCTTAAGGCACTCAGTAATTGGGTGAGTGATCTGAACATGGACCATGCCTTGTTCTTTGGCTAGTGAAATAAGGCGTTGTGCTACTTGTCGTGATAAACCAAGTTCATGAGCAATTTCTTGTTGAGTTTTGCCTGCCACAAAATATAACCATGCTGCACGCGCTGCTTGCTCCATTTTTTTTAATTCTTTCTGCATGGACTGTCTCCTGCTTTTTTACGACATTGTAATTCTGGGCAATTGCTTATTAAAAGGGCAAAAGTCAATATTGTGAGCATTATCGCAGTAATTGTGATCAAGTTGAAACTAAAATATAACAAACGGGCATATGCCCAAACTTGTAGCAAATATTTATTCTAAGTTAAGGGGTCACAATGTTAAAGCAAAAATCAGTGTGGATGCACATCGGTGCTGGGTCATTTCATCGTGCTCATCAAGCTTGGTACTTACACCGCTTAATTCAACAAGGTGATGATAGTTGGTCAATCGCATTAGGGAATATCCGCAATGATGCTAATACATTGCTTGATAACTTAGCTAAACAAAATGGAGAATACACACTCGAAACGGTTTCCCCTGAAGGGGAACGTCAGTACGAAAAAATTACCTCGGTGCGTAAAATACTTCATTGGGACTCTAATTTAAGCCAACTCGTTGAACAAGGTTGTGATAAAGCGACTCGAGTGATCGCATTTACCGTAACAGAAGCAGGTTATTATTTGACTCCACAGCATGAGCTGGATGCTGAGCAACCAGATATCAAGGCTGATTTGGCAGGCGCAATGTGTACTATTTATGGTGCATTGACCCATATTTTACGGGCACGCTTAGCCGCACATGGTGAGCCGGTAACCTTATTAAACTGTGATAATTTACGTCATAACGGTGAGCGTTTCAGGCATGGTTTTTTATCTTTTTTACAATTAAAAGGTGAAACAGAATTATATCAGTGGGTAAAAGAAAGCACTCGCTCACCAAATACCATGGTAGATAGGATCACACCTCGGCCAACACCAGATGTGGCTGAACGTGTAAAACAACATACAGGCTGGGATGACAAAGCTCCGGTAATGGGGGAAGCATTCATTCAGTGGGTAATTGAAGATGACTTTATTAATGGGCGTCCAGCACTAGAAAATGTCGATGTTGAAATGGTGGATTCAGTATTACCGTGGGAAGAAGCCAAAATCCGTATTTTGAATGCAAGCCATAGCTGTATTGCTTGGGCGGGAACACTCATTGGTTTGAATTTTATTGATGATAGCACCCGTGAAGCGGCTATTAAACAGATGGCTTGGAACTATGTAACGCAAGATGTCATCCCTTCGTTATCACCAAGCCCGCTAGATATTGAGCAATACCGCGATGTCGTTTTAGCTCGTTTTAGTAATCCTTACATAAAAGATACTAATCAGCGAGTTGCCGCTGATGGTTTATCAAAAATTCCAGGCTTTATCACTCCAACACTACAAGAATGCTATCAACGAGGCCAAGTTCCTGCAGCAACAGCAGTACTTCCCGCACTATTTTTTGTCTTTTTACAGCGTTGGGCACAAGGCAAATTACCGTATGAATACCAAGATGGCGTGCTTGATGCTGCATATTATCTACCCTTGATGAATGCCAGTGATGCATTGGAAAAATTCGTTTCCAGTGAAATGCTATTTAGCACATTAGCGCATTCAACGCAGTTTCATGAATTAATGAAAAATACAGTGGCAGATGTTGAACGCTGGTTGAAATCACCACATCAACCTCTGTAAGGAGAAAGTCGATGTACCTTGGAATAGACCTCGGCACTTCAGAATTGAAGGCAGTTTTAATTAATGGGCAGGGAGAAATTGTCTCCTCTAGCCATATGGCATTAACCGTGCAAAGGCCCCACCCTCAGTGGGCGGAACAATCGCCAGATAGCTGGTGGGAAGCGACTAATTCGGTGGTAGCCACACTTCGTCAAAAAGCACCAGAAGCATGGGCAGCAGTAAAAGCGATAGGTTTATCTGGGCAAATGCATGGTGCGGTATTACTTGATAATCATCATCAAGTGCTACGGGATTGTATTTTATGGAATGACACCCGAAGCGCGAATGAATGTGAATGGCTGATGGAAAACCACCCCGAGTTTTTGACAATAGGAGCCAACCTTGTCATGCCCGGTTTCACTGCGCCCAAATTATTATGGGTAGCACGTAATGAACCTGAGGTATTTAATCAAGTTGCTAAGGTATTGCTACCAAAGGACTATTTGCGCTGGAAAATGACTGAACAGTTTATCAGTGATATGTCAGATGCTTCAGGAACCCTATGGCTCGATGTCGCAAAGCGTGATTGGTCTGATGAACTATTGGCTGCAACAAATTTAACTCGCGAACATATGCCTACTTTAGTGGAAGGTGCAGAGAAAAGCAGTGTACTTCGTGCAGATTTAGCTTCCCAATGGGGGCTCAGTGCAGATGTTATTGTGGCGGGAGGCGGTGGGGATAACGCCGCCTCCGCTGTGGGAGTTGGTGCCGTTAATGAAGGGGATGCATTAATCTCTCTTGGCACGTCAGGTGTCATTTTTGTCGTGAACAATCAATTGCAGGCGGCACCACATCAAGGCGTGCATGCATTTGCTCATGCTTTACCAGACCGTTGGCATCAAATGAGTGTGATGCTAAGCGCCGCCAACTGTTTACGTTGGATTTGCCAGTTGTTGTCTACAACGGAAAACCAATTGATGGATGAAGTAGGCCAATTGACTGAACAGCAAAAAAAACAATCTCCCGTGTTTTTACCTTACCTTTCTGGAGAACGAACTCCGCATAATGATCCTTACGCAATGGGGTCTTTTTTCGCCTTAAGGAATGAAACAACACGTGCTCAACTTGGTTATGCGGTGATAGAAGGAGTGACGTTTGCCCTTGCAGATGGCATGAAAGTTCTAACTGAAACGGGCACACAAATTAGCCGTTGTAGTTTAACTGGCGGGGGAGCTCGTAGCCCTGTCTGGGCACAATTAATTGCCGATGTGATTGATATACCGATTGTTACACACCCTGCAAGTTCATCCGGTGCGTTAGGTGCAGCACGCCTAGCGTGGCTGGCGGATGGCGGAGATACCGAAACAGTATGCCAAAAACCTGATGTGTTAGACACTTATTCACCGCAAGAACAATACCAAACTTGGTTACATCAACGGCTTGATGTATTCCGTTTATTGTACCAACAGCAAAAACAAGCAAGGGAATTACTGCCACAGTAAGTCAGTATGGCGGTGTTCCCTACACACCGCCATTACTGTTAACTCTTCGCGATTGATTAAAATAACAAAATGACAATGAGGAAACTGCAATGGAACAGAAGCAGTATTGGCTTGGTTTACCTAAGCATTTGTTCTGGGGGTTCATCGCTATCGCTATTTTTATGAGTGGTGATGGTTTTGAAATGGCTTTTTTATCCAAACATATTACTGACTTAGGTTTTACACCGACGCAATCCGCTATGGTATTTACGGTATATGGCTTAATGGCAGCGGTTGCCGCATGGGCATCGGGTGTGGTGGCTGAAATTATTACTCCACTTAAAGCGATGATGATTGGGTTTATTCTGTGGATAGTGATGCATGCCTTATTTATGGCTTTTGGTTTAGGCCTGAAAAGCTATACTCTAATGTTATTATTTTACGGTATTCGTGGGTTGGCTTACCCGCTATTTATTTACTCATTTATGATGATGTTAGTACAGGTGATCCCCCGAGCTCACCTTGCTGCCGCAACTGGGTGGTTTTGGGCGATGTATTCTGTTGGGATAGGCGTAATTGGTAGCTATTTACCTAGTTTTTCTATTCCAATGATAGGGGAAACCGGCACATTATGGATGGCAATCGGCTGGGTCGCAGTTGGTGGTGCGATTGCTTATTTTAGCTTACGCCATGTTCCAGTAGACCGTTCAAAAGTAAACTTACCCATGAAGGATAAAATGGCGGAATTGTCGCGTGCTGCGACCATTTTATTCACCAATAAAGATATCTTTATGGCCAGTTTGATTCGCATCATTAACACGATTTCTCTGTTTGGTTTTGCGATCATCATGCCATTGCTATTTGTTGACCGCTTAGGGTTTACCATCTCAGAATGGTTACAAATTTGGGCCGTGTTCTTCTTTGTGACTATTTTTACTAATATTTTCTGGGGGATTGTTGGGGAGCATATAGGTTGGATACGCCAAGTCAGGTGGTTTGGCTGTTTAGGTATGGCTATCTCAAGCCTGATGTTTTACTACTTACCGGTCTATTTTGGGCATAACTTTGCGATTGCTTTAATACCTGCCATTTTATTAGGGATTTTTGTCGCTGCCTTTGTACCTATGACTGCGGTTTTCCCAAGTATTGAGCCTAACCATAAAGGCGCAGCGGTTTCTATTTATAATCTTTCGGCTGGGTTAAGTAACTTTGCTGCGCCTGCGATCGCCAGTTTGGTCTTACCTTTCTTTGATATTGTTGGCGTGGTTTGGGCGTATACAGGGTTGTATATTTTTGCAGGTGTTCTGACATTCTTTATTAAAGTCCCACAACCGGGTTTTGAAAATAATCGTAAGGTAAAAACCACTAAGTCTGTAGTAGAGCAGCAAACGAGTAATTAACTTATTTTATTAAACTCAAATCGAGCCCTATGGCCATATTATGGTTATAGGGCTTTTCTCATTTAGAGAGTAAATAAGGTATTAGAAAAGGCAAAAAAAGCGAAAGGTATATCCTCCTTTACAGTGGCAATATAAAGAGAAACAGATTAACGGTTAAATAAAGTATAATATTCCACGCAAATGGAAATATTAGTCATATTTGTAAGGCTGTTTCTGCTGTTATCGCGAGATTTATTGAAAATACATCCTGAAGCAATAGAATATAATTTCATAGATTAAAATTTAGTCTATAGTCGATCTTGTTATAAATAAGCTAATAAGTGAGATTAAATATTAATATCTGAACTATCATTAAGATGATATTAAGGAGACGATGCTTTCTGTTGTTATATCTGACTATTGAACAAGATTATTACCTTTATTCTAACCTACTTAATTCCTGTTTTGTTATCTATACATCTGTATTTTCGGTGTTATTATGATTTTTGTTGCAATTTTGTATTTTTGCAGCGAATTGCTCTTAATACTGATGTTTTATCAAACAAAATAAATTTTTTAATAAAGTTAAAAGATAAATTAAAAGCTTATAACACCAAAAAATAATCTAATAAAAAAAGATAAATGCGGGGAAAAAGTTATGTCACAGATGTTAGCTCTGTTTCTGATTGTGGGGATATTATATATCGGGGATGCTATTGCGGTTAGAACGAAAGCGTGGGTTCCTTCTGTTTTCGTGTGTGCGGTATTATTTTTAATCGGTTATTGGACTATTTTCCCAAAAGATATTGTCAGTATTGCGGGTATTCCTCAAGTGGTGGCAATTGCCTTAATGTATTTGCTAATTACCAATATGGGAACACTGTTATCTTTAAAAGAATTATTGCGTCAGTGGAAAACTATTTTAGTTTCATTAGCGGGTATTTTAGGGATTATCATTTTTACCTTAATTATTGGCGTAATGCTATTCGATTTAAATACAGTATTGGTTGCTGTACCTCCATTAGTTGGTGGTATTGTCTCTTCACTAATTATGTCAAAAGGTGCAGCGGAAGCTGGTTTGGTTGATTTATCGGTTTTCGCTATTTTAATTTATGTTATGCAAGGTTTTGCGGGTTATCCGTTAACCGCAATAATGTTAAAAAAAGAAGGGCGCCGAGTTCTGGAAAAATACCGTAATGGTCAATGGAAAGAAACATTAGCTACTGGAGAAACAAAAGAGGTTGAAGTCAAAACACTCGTTTCTGAAGACGAAATGCCTCGTATGTTTAAAAAAATTCCTAGCCACTATAATACAAGCTATTTCAAATTCTTACGTCTAGCTTTCGTAGGGTATTTAGCATATTTAGCGTCCAGTTTTGCCGCACCTTTTGTTAGTATTAGCCCTTTTGTACTGTGCTTATTATTCGGTGTAATTGCATCTTCATTAGGCTTTTTAGAAAGGCAGCCATTGCAAAAGGCTAATGGCTTTGGCTTTGCTATTATGGCGTTAATGTTGTTTATTTTTGATACATTAAACCATGCCACCCCAGATATGTTATTACGCCTAGTTTATCCGATGGTGGTATTAATTTGTGCTGCAGTGATTGGAATGTTTATCGCATCATGGATTGTTGGCAAAATTCTAGGCGTGACTAAAGAAATGGCTTTTGCTGTTGCGCTCACTGCATTGTATGGTTTCCCTGCAGATTACATCATTACCAATGAAGCGATTAATGCATTAACAAAAGATGAAAAAGAGCGCCAAGTATTAACTAGCCATATGTTAGGGCCAATGTTAGTGGGTGGTTTTATTTCTGTCACTATGGTTTCTGTGGTATTAGCGGGCATTATGGTTGCGTATATTGTTCCAGTAGCGGGGTAAATAAAACAATGGAAACAAGTACTTCAAGAATTCAGCGCCATTTAGAACAATTGGCAGAATATACTGCGACACCAGGTCAAGGTACAACGCGGATGAGCTATAGCGAGCAAGATAAACAAGCTCGTGATTATTTAAAGCAGGAAATGACCGCATTAGGTTTACACGTTCGCGAAGATGCGATCGGGAATATTTATGGGCGTTTGGAAGGTCAACAGCCTGATTTACCGGCAGTTATTATTGGTTCTCACTTTGATTCAGTTCCTCACGGTGGTGCATTTGATGGACCAGCGGGGATAGTCACGGGGTTAGATGTTGTTGCTCGGATACGCGAACAAAACTTAACACCAAAGTACCCATTAGAGGTGATTGCGCTGGTGGAAGAAGAAGGAACCAGTTTTGGCCGTGGCTTGATGGCTTCAAGTGTGATCACGGGGCTAATTGGCACCAAAGAATTGCACCAATTAAAAGATAGGCAAGGGGTAAGTGCCGCTGAGCGAATGGCTGCTGCGGGTTTTAATGCCGACAAAGCGTCAGAAGCTGTGCTTGACCCTAAAAAAGTGAAAGCCTTTTTAGAATTACATATTGAGCAAGGTCCCGTATTAGAACAGGCGAATGAAGATGTTGGCATCGTCGAAACAATTGTTGGTATTAGCCAGTTAGAAATAAAACTCACAGGTAAAGCAGGGCATGCTGGCACAACACCGATGAATATGCGCGCAGATGCCCTTGTTTGCGCTAGCCGAATTATCAGCCAAATCCCTAAGCTTGCAGAAGCTGCGGGGGATAACACTGTCGCGACAGTGGGACGGTTGGCGGTTTTACCAAATGGGGCTAACGTGATCCCAAGTGAAGTCACCTTCAGTGTTGATATTCGTTCTAAAAACGATGAAGCCCTTAGAAAAGTCATCGCTCAAATTATGGCTTTAACAGAGCAAGAAAGTACTGAAGCGGGAATAGGCAGTGACATTATTCAGCCATTATATGTTCAACCGACTGAGCTAAATAGCGAGATTCATACTCTAATGCAAGAACATGCCAGCGCTCAAAAGCTACGTTTTCGTAGCATGGTCAGTGGTGCAGGGCATGATACGATGATTTTTGCACAGATCACCCAAACGGGACTGATATTTGTCCCAAGTCGCAATGGGCTTAGTCATCATCCGGATGAATGGACTGATTATGCACAAATTGCACGCGGTGTTGATGTGATGTTTGAAACCGTTAAGTCACTCATAGAATGTTAATTATTAATTATATAAGCCATGCAAAACGTTATTTTGTGATGGGGTAAAAGGTAGAAAAATGATCAGCAAAACTATTACAGCCGCAATCAAAAAACATACTCAAGAAATGATTGCATTTCGACGTGATTTACATGCTCATCCTGAATTGCCATTTGAAGAAGTACGTACAACAAAACGTATTGCCGAAGAATTAGACAAAATAGGCATAGAATATCGCTTAACTGAGCCAACAGGGGTTATCGCTGAAATCAAGGGGGCGAAGCCAGGCAAAACCGTTGCATTACGTGCTGATATTGATGCGTTACCCGTATTGGAATTAAACGATTCGTTAGAATATAAATCCACTACAGCAGGGAAAATGCATGCCTGCGGTCATGATGCACACACAGCCATGTTGTTAACCGCAGCCAAAGCGCTATACGAGGTACGTGAAGAGTTAGCCGGCAATGTGCGTTTGATTTTTCAACCTGCGGAAGAGATTGCTCAGGGTGCATTAGCGATGATCAAACAAGGGGCTATCGAAAATGTGGATAACGTGTTTGGTATGCACATTTGGACAACGACGCCATCAGGCAAAGTTTCTTGTAATGTTGGCGGTTCATTTGCGTCTGCGGATTTATTAAAAGTCACCTTTAAAGGGCGAGGTGGGCACGGTTCTATGCCAGAGGCGACAATAGACGCTGCGGTTGTTGCTTCGGCTTTTGTGATGAATTTACAAGCTATTGTTTCTCGTGAAACCTCATCATTAGATTCAGCAGTGGTGACGATTGGTAAAATGGAAGTGGGAACTCGCTTTAATGTTATCGCTGAAAATGCGGTATTGGACGGAACGGTACGGTGTTTCGATATTGAAACGCGTAATCGTATTGAAGCCGCTATCCGCCGTTATGCAGAACATACTGCAGCGATTTATGGTGCAACAGCACAAGTCGATTATATTTATGGGACTTTACCTGTGATCAATGAAGAGCGCAGCGCACTGCTTGCTCAGTCAGTTATTTCGCAAGCCTTTGGTGAGCAAGCATTGATCAACGAAAGGCCAACCCCAGGGGGCGAGGACTTCAGCTTCTACATTGAAGATATTCCGGGGTGTTTTGCGTTGCTAGGTACCGGGAATGCTGAGAAGGATACGCAATGGGCACATCACCACGGCTGTTTTAATATCGATGAAGATACGATGGCGACGGGGGCTGAGTTACATGCACAATATGCATGGGCCTATTTACAGCAGCAGGCATTTTAATTGAGTATGTTAATGCTCTTAGGGCTCGTTATTCTACCTATACCGGGCCTCCCTTTGACTTTGTTGCCTATTTATTTTGTTTATTAACACTCAGTATAGCGGCTAAGTATTTGGTCGCTATACATTATGATGGGCAAATATAGCCTCCCTTAGACGCTGTTGTTGTGTAAAACGTTGGTCTTCATTGAGTTGTGGGTCATGGGATAACTGCATTAGCATTTCATTCATATGGTGAACAGCGTTTTCACCGATGAGCCGGTCAACTTTTTCGATAATTTCATCATAGTAGGGCATGTTTTAAGCTCCAATTAATATAGTCTATGGCTATTAGAGTGTTATAGGTATTTATGATGTCAATTTTGTTTCTCTATGACCATAACGGCCATCGTATTGGGTTCTAAGGCTCGCATGATATGCGGCTCATCTCCTGGATAATGAATATAATCCCCAACTTTTAACTCGACAGGGTTATCTAATGGGCCAACCAAAGCCCTACCGGCCATAATAATGATATGTTCACTTACACCATGCATATGTGGTTCTGAAATACGGTCACGACCCGGTTGGGCAATAACAGTATAAATATCACGTCGTGAATCATTAGGTGCAGATGATAATAAAAATGCTAAATAATTAGCATGTTCCGCACTGACGGGAAGGGCTTCCCCGTGGCGTATCACAGTGACAGCATCTTGTTTTTCTTCAATTAAACGAGCAAAAGGGATATCTAACGCAACACAAAGCGCCCATAAGGTTTCGATACTTGGGTTACCACTACCAGATTCCAATTGCGATAAGGTCGACTTTGCAATACCTGCTTTACGAGATAACTCGGACAACGATAACCCATTTTTTTGCCTTTCACGAGCCAGTGCTTTGGAGATCAACTCAATGGGGGGCGAAGGTAAGTTCAATTTTTTATCCTATTTATAATACTCGCTACAGATGATGAGGCTTACGCATTTGTCACCTACCTGCAACTTGAATTTTTCTGAGTATTGATTGCACTTTATAGTAAAGATCGACATAATGAACAAATGTATTTTATATCGAACGATTGGGAAATGCTAACTTCAACACTTAATAATAGCACAGTGAAAAATATCGCTCTCGTTTGTATTGCGGACTTAATTGTCGGTATTTCATATGGTGCACTTGCCCTTTCTCAAGGTTTTGATTGGTGGGTCCCTCTGACGTTATCTATTTTAGTACTTGCTGGAGCCTCTGAATTTTTATTTATTGGGGTTATTTTTTCAGGGGGAAGCCCCATTTCAGCTGCCTTAGCGGGTCTACTGGTTAATTCAAGGCATATTCCTTTTAGTTTTGCGGTTAGTGACCTAACAGGCAAGGGGGCAAAAGCGCTATTGGGTTACCACATCATGAACGATGAAAGCGTTGTATTTGGCTTAGCACAAGAAACAAATACAGAAAAACGCGCCGCATTTTGGCTGTGTGGGGTCGGGATTTTACTTTGTTGGCCTATAGGTGTACTGATTGGGGAAGTATTAGGCAGTTTAATCAGTGACACACATGTCTATGGCATGGATGCTATGTTTCCTGCGATTATTTTAGCGCTTTCATTGCCTGCGCTCACGGATAAACGCTTACGGATTACGGCCATTGTGGGCGCCGTTATTGCTGTTTTGGTAACCCCCGTCTTACCTGCTGGGATACCTGTTTTACTCGCATTATTGAGCCTAGTTATTTATATAAGGAAATAGTCATGACAAACAGCCCATGGTTAATATTTTGCGGGGTTTTACTACTAGCGGTCGGTACTTATTTAATGCGCGCATCTGGTGCATTACTTAGAGGCCGGGTGATTTTATCGGAAAATAGCAAAGCCCTTTTTTCAGCGGCAGCAATTATTATTTTGTTTTCTGTGGCCGTAACCTCTACATTATTTTCAGGAGAACAGTTGTCGGATTGGCAAAAAATAGTAGGGGTGTTAGTTGCAGGCGTACTTACATGGTATAAAAAACCATTTATTGTCATAGTTTTGTCTGCGGCAATTGTCACTGCGCTACTTCGGTTAATTTAGAATACAACTAATTGTAATTAGCGCGATAAAGCCCCTACCTAAAGAAAGTAGGGGCTATCAATTAAGCGGTTAAGTCTTTAATCGTCTCAGAAGGGCCATTGGTTTGTACTGACGCAATACCTTTTAATGCAGATTGTTTAGATGCATACATTTCACTTGTCGCAATGATCTCATGGTTAGCTGCTTTTAAAACGAAATAATAAGGCTGAGCAACATCTTTGGTAGATTTTTTTAATTCATAATACCCCATGGTAGGCTCCTGACTTTTGTGGTTAAAAATATGAAAACCGAGGAATAAATCATAAGCAGCAAATAAATATCTGCTTAAATAAGGTTAGTCGCTATTAGGTATTATTACTAGAAGAGGGGATAAAATTCAGAAAAAGTTCGAAAAAAAAGCCCCTGATAAACAGAGGCAATCGTAGGATATATAGAACTCTTTATTATGTGGCTAAGATATCGGCTTCTATCTTATAAGGCTAGTCGATTATAGTTATCGATAAAAAAGGTTTTGCCGATAACGCCATGTAAGTTAACTGATATAGCTTACTACTGGGTTACTGGTGTATTGTTAGCTTTAGGCATCGGCATTGGAGTTATGTTCTTAAATTCAGGGACTTCCATCACGGTTACTTTAACCATGTAGCGTTTGCCATCTTCAATTTTAGGTGTATTATCCGCCAGCTTTTTTATTGTTTCATTTGGGGTAGTTGTCTGTTCCGCCACGTTATAAACCATATTATGGTGATTGCCATTTCCCATATGTTGACGTGGCATGTGGTTATTCCCTCCATTGCCGATGTTTGCTGCTGTCGCAGCAAAGCCGATAGACATTAACGTTAGGGCGAATAAACTGGTAGTTATTTTTTTCATTGCGATTTCCTTTATATTGGTGATGAACCAATAGTTAACCAATTGATTTCCACCCGCAATCGCTTTTACCTCCGCTGACTGAAGCTCCTTAATTACTGCACTTTTTGTTCAATCTTAATTCATATTCATGAGAAAACAGTGGGTTAGTAGACTTTTTTTTACATTTTTAGACCTCTTGTGCTAATGGGAACTTAAGCACTGGAGACATCAAATCGGATAGTCTACGATGGTAAGTTAGGTTCTATATCAATAAAACCCTAACAAAGTGAGCGTATATGTCTGATAAAAAAACACCCCTTTCTTTGCTTGATTTAGCACCAATTATTCAAGGTTCCACAGCCAAGGAGGCTTTCGCTCATTCCCTTGATATCGCAAAATTAGCGGAAAAATTAGGTTATCACCGTTATTGGTTGGCAGAGCACCATAATATGACAGGGATAGCTAGTGCAGCGACTTCAGTGTTAATTGGCTACCTTGCCGCGAATACTCACACTTTGAGACTTGGTTCTGGGGGCGTCATGTTACCGAACCATTCACCATTGGTGATAGCCGAGCAATTTGGCACACTTAATACGTTGTATCCTGAGCGAATTGATTTAGGTATTGGGCGAGCTCCTGGAAGTGACCAAAGGACAATGCAAGCATTACGTCGTCATATGAATACGGATATTGATAATTTCCCGCAAGATGTAGCACAAATCGTGAGTTGGTTTGATGCAACTAACCCAGAGCCTGCGGTACGCCCGGTTCCTGGGTATGGTGAGAAAATCCCCGTATGGCTACTCGGCTCAAGCTTATACAGTGCGAGGTTAGCGGCTCAAATGGGGCTGCCATTTGCGTTTGCTTCACATTTTGCACCGGACTTGCTGCTGCAAGCACTTGAGGTTTATCGTGCTAACTTTAAGCCATCATCACGGTTGTCAAAACCTTATGCCATGGTCTGCATTAATATTATTGCGGCAGACACCCAGCGCGAGGCCGAGTTTTTATTTACGTCGATGCAACAAGCTTTCATTATGTTGCGCCGAGGTCAGCCATCGCAACTTCCCGCCCCTGTTGAAAGTATGGAAAACATTTGGTCGCCAGCAGAGGAATTTGGTGTGCAACAAGCATTGGGGATGTCATTAGTGGGGGATAAAACTAAGGTGGGTTACGGTTTACAAACCATTTTACGCCAAACTCAAGCCGATGAAATCATGGTAAATGGTCAAATTTTCGATCATCAAGCACGTTTATATTCCTTCGAGTTAGCTATGCAAGTCATGAATGAAATTGTTTAAATTAGCTTCATAGCATTTGTTTGCAAGAGCGCGGGCAATCAACTTTTATTCATAACCAGAAAAGATAACCCAGAGAACTCTGGGTCATTGACGGTTAGCAAGCGATTTGCGGGTGGTGAGGCTCTAAAGGCGGTAAACCATGCGCTGCTCGCGCTCTGTCACAGGCTTCATTATATATTCCATCCTGCCAAGATTGCTCAAATTCACGACACGGCGTAGGCCTTTGAGCATAAATGGAACAAGATACACATTTGCCTATTGTACCTTCTAGGGCGGTACAACGGGTGTTTTGTTTTTGGTTAGTACCCTGCATACAGCTCATAAACGGCGTAATCTGCTCAGTTAAATGTTGGGGAACAACACCGCCGCCGCTTTCGGCTTCAGCCCAATAAAATGAGACACGAAAATAGGCACAACAAGCACCGCAGCTTATACAGGGGTTATCTGAAGGATCAGTTTTTAGTATATGGACATTAGTCATATAAAGATAAAACTCCAAATATTTAAAACGATTAGAAATGTTAATGTTAATCGAAATATAGATATTGAATTAAACTTGGTAATTCATTGTATTGAAGTAATATGTATTGATGGTGGACATATGCAATGTTGAAATCACATAAGAAATGGTACTGCATTTGGGGTTGTTTTTAGTGCTTTAAAAAACTTCCCCAAAACCCCACCAAAATTTATCCCCAAAATAGTATGGAAACCGAGTCGATTAAATTACAACAATTTGCCATTCTTTTCCACGATCATCATTATATTTATCTGTCATTATTTGGGTTCGATGACCAAGTAATTTTTGTGTATCTATCCCTTGTTCTCTGTACAATCTTTCAGATAATGATCTAAGTTCATGGAAAGATGGTGCAGCGCCATCTTCCCATTCCAGCCCACATTTGTTTCGTGCATTCTTAAATGATGTAGTTAATGATGCATTTGATACCTGCCCTCCAATTTTTGCATTACCTGATGTGTGTTTGTAATGTAGTAGGTATGGGTTAACAACGAGATCTCGACAGATAGAAATAACATCACCTAGCGTTAGGTTTAATGCATCACACTTCAATGACAGCGGTATTGCTAGCTTGGTCCCTGTTTTTTTTCTTGTTGTACATGTAACATTCCATCCCAAATATCTGAGAATTTCATCTTTGTAATGTCGCCAAGCCGTAGTCCTGTTATAACCGCTAATAGCATCCCGCAACGTAAATAATGTTGGTGGTTTGCGGATTGCTTATAAATTTCTTCCCATTCTTCAAATGATAAACGCTCACGCTTGACCTTGTTTCTTGGTTTTTTGGTGGCCTGAGCAGGATTATAACCAGGAGGAACATGGCCCATGTGCTGTGCTTCTTTAAAACATCGATAAGAACAAAACGCACAACTTGTGCCATTCTGTTGTGCCCTAGTGCTTTTACTTCATCAATGATCCCAGCTATTTCTAAAAAGACATATTGATATCCATAGAGGTAAATAATAATGGAACTAAAAAAATAATATTACTGATTATATGGAAGAGAGGATAAACCTTAACAGTACGCTGATTAAGCATCCTGACAGTACGTATACGCTGCGCGTCGAGGGTAATTTGATGATTGATGCAAACATTAATGATGGTGATGTTATTATTGTCGATAGCGCACTGGTGGCAAGGGATGATGACATAGTGATTGCTAGCGTTCTATGTTAATGCCTATGAATCCTGAGTATTCGCCTATTTTGATTGGTGACATGCAAGACCTTCAAATATTTGGGGTTGTAACTTACATTATTCACAAAGCTATGTGAGTGTTGTTACCTAAGTACAGTGCTAATTTTTATGGGTTTCCCATGGCTAATATGTAGTGAAAAAGTGATAAGTGTCGATTACGTAGAGTATTGCAAGAGTCTAGCTATGTCTCTTTTGATAGTTTGAGCGATAGTATTCGAAGTGTTATGGGTAGTCTATCTTCACAACTGGGGTTGTTAAGTTAGCTTAAACACTTTAATATGGTCATAGTTATTTTAAGCATATTGCTTAATTACCAGTCAAAATGTCATTAATTTAAACTAACAAGGGGGCTATATGAGAACTGAACATACCAGATCTACAAAAACAATTAGCCATGGAACAGAACTTGTTAACACATTTTTTGATGATTCCTCAGAAAAAAGATTCTCTGTTCGCCGTTTAAGTGAAAGGACAGATCCAAATCGTCAGTTATTTATTGTTATCATAGATGATGAATTTAATAGTAGTGACTTCAAAGTAGCACCGTATGCAGAGGTCATGGTTATTAAAGATCAAATGAAATTTATAGTGAATCCTTCAAAACAGTATCCATCATTGAAGGATATGTTTAACAACATAAATAGCGCTATAGAAAAATCAGTCTTTGGTTTCATAAATAAATTTCAGTAATTTAGTATGGAAGCATAGTTAATAGCGCCTGACTTAGTCGACTCTTATTCAAAAAATCTCAAGGTTAAGCCAGTAAGCATATCAGAAACAGAAATTGATAGATTCTATCATTTATCATCAGCAGGTGATTTATTAGAGGTAGTTGAGTATCTACTCAATGGTGGAGATCACGACTTTTACATAGAAATAATAAAAGTTAATTGCACTGACAATGATTTCTTTAGATTGACAGCTATTGATATGTTATCTGATGGCGACACTGAAGACTACATAACTAATTACTTGGTAAGTTTAGAGATGATAGTAGATGGTGAAGCTGAGTTGGTAGGGAGGATAGCCTACGATGAGTTTACATTCAATAAAGGTGTTGGTGTTAAAAGTGGAAAGCAAATAAAGGGTGCTTATATAGTTAAAAACTATAGGTCAGGCGGTCTAGGTCGCTCTATTTATAAGAGACTTGTACATAAGCATTCTCATGTTATTTGCGACAACATTCAAAGCGTAGCGGGTGGAACTCTTTGGGCTAGTGGTATAGTAACCTTAGCTAATGTAGAGGTTTATGATACTAGAAAGGGAGAGATAATAGGTGTTCTTGGTGATAATTTTGTTGCAACTAATGGGGTTAAGCCATGGAGCGCAATAAATATAAAATCACTCAATTCTCTTGATAGGTGGGATGCAAATTCATTATCTGAAGATAGTTGCCACCACATAGTTAATATCATTAGCAAAGAAAGCTTATATGACCACAGTTGAATAAAAACCACCTAAGCTAACCCACTCCAGTGGGTTTTTTATTGTCTGAAATCTGCATCTATCCTAGTATTTACGTACTTAACTAAGATATGGTGATGTATGAAAAAGGGATTGGTGGTTTTGCTCTTAGGCTTAGCTTCGTTTGGCTCGTTTTCCAGCACTGCAAATGTTGGTGCTAATGAGCGACCTGAAATTACAGAAGATGATGTAGTGCCAGACATGGCGGCAAGTATTAATCGACAGAAAGCACTTCTATGTGGTGAGTTTGAAAAACAGAGTAACAGTCGTACTTGCAAACGTTTAGTTGATAACATGGTATCTATGGCGTATTTCCAAGGGCAGATTAGCGTGAAGTGTGAGCAAAAAGCTAATGACCCTGAATTTAAAAATGTGCCTAAAATGGATGAGTTTTGTGATAATGCTAAGAATTTAATAGGTAACTTGAGTCCCAATGAATAACCTGCTTCGGCAGGTTTTTTGTTTATGAGCATCGATTAAGGATATGCCCAAGACTCTGGTTGCTTATAAATGCCACATTCATCATCCATGATTTTAGCATTTAGTTTTTTGGCAATTTCTAGCATTTTTATATAGAGGGCAGTATCAGGCCATTTGGTATAAATCCTACCTTCGTACCAGTCAAGCCAAGATTCTTCGTAGGTACTATTTCCGAGCCATATTGCATTAAACTCACCATTAATAGCTTTTATTTTTAGCTCTGGGTCTTGTTCAACAAGAGCTAGCCACTCATCGCTACTGATTGGATTACTTTCACTATCAAACCAGCATTCAGCGCGAGTAATATGAAATTCTACGCCTATAAAGTCATCCTTATTAAATTAGTGAAAATAAAATATCACTTAAATGCATAATCTGAAAGTGTACTTTGCTTCAATTTGCACTCCCGCTAAGCTAACATAACCTAAATTAAATAGTGGAGTAGTGAGAAGGAAAATAAAACTGAAAAGGCAATAGAATGCTTTATTGTGCTTGTCTGCATTGGAGCTTTCGTTATGACTATAGTCGCTCTGTCGTTAACACTAGACTATAAATAACACAGTTATGTTCAATGGATAATCTAGCTCGTCCTTGTGCTTGTAATCTAGATCACACATTACGCCTCTTGATTGAGGTTTTTTGCTTTGCTGTAAATAAAATCAGTAACGCCTTCCCTAAAACAAATGGTTAAATATGCTTAACTAATATATTGAGGATTCGGTAATGGATTTAGTATCAATAGGTATTGCAGGTTTTTTATTTATTGTGCTTATTATTCTTTTAGTAATTAAGCAAAAAGAAAAGAAAAATTATGAAGCTCAATTAATACGATACAAACCAATCATTGACGCCGAAAAAGAAGCGAAAAAAATTCTAGAGGCGACCTCAAAGGAGGAAAAAGACAGATTAAAAAATTTAGAAAAAGAAGAACAAAAATTGAGAAGATCCGTCGATGCTGAAGTTTTAAAAAAAAGAAAAGCAATAGACGAGGAGGTTAAAGAAAAAACTAATGAAATCGAAAGTAAAGAGTACCAATCACAAAGAGCTATTGAAGAGCAAAAAGAGGCGTTAGTTCTTTTAAAAGAGGATTATAACGAAAAACGCAAACAACTGGTTGCTCTGACCGAAAAACTGACATTAGTGAATGATAGCGTTGAAATGTTAGATTATGGGATATATAAGCCTCGTTTTGACTACCATGACTCTAAGGCATATCAAGAAGCAATCGTAAAAAACAAAGAGAAACAAAAAAAATTAATACGGAATGACCAAGCTTGTTATACCCAGTCTGGTTGGACTGTGAATGGCAGTGAAACTGAAGGTCGACGTATGACTAAGCAGTATGTAAAGCTTTTGGTGAGGGCGTTTAATAGTGAGTGTGATGCTGCTTTAGCAAAAGTTAAAGCCAGTAATGTTGAGCAATTAATTAAGCGTGTAGAAAATGCATTTGAGGCTTTAAATAAATTTGGGCAAACAGTCGGAATCAAAATTACAGGTGAATATCTCGCAATTAGACTGGATGAAATTTTATTAGCACATGAAAAAGAACAAAAAATTCAGGATGAAAAAGATATCTTACGTGAAGAAAGAGAATTACAGCGTGAAGAGGAAAAAGCTCAGCGAGAATATGAAAAAGCAATAAAAGAAGAACAGAAAGCAGAAAAAGATTTTCAAAAAGCAATGGATAAGGCAAGAAAAGAACTAGAAAAGGCAAATGCAGAAGAAAAGGAAAAAATCGAGGCTAGAATAGCAGAATTGGAAAATAAATTAGCAGAGGCTCAAGCGCTATCGGAAAGAGCAAAATCACAAGCCCAATTAACTAGAAGTGGACATGTTTATGTCATCTCTAATATTGGTGCATTTGGTGAGGATGTTTATAAAATTGGTTTAACGCGTAGATTAGAGCCAGAAGAGAGGGTGAACGAATTAGGATCAGCATCGGTGCCATTTAAATTCGATATTCACGCCCTAATTTATTCCGATGATGCACCTGCATTAGAGACAAGCTTACATCAAGAATTTGTTAGCCATCGTGTCAATATGATGAATAATAGGAAAGAGTTTTTTAATATCCCACTATCCTCAATAGAGGAAAAAGTTAGAGCTCTAGGGTATGACGCTAGTTTTGATGAATATGCAGTGGCAAAGGAATATAGAGAAACTCAAAAGTTATTATCAATTGCGAAGCATGGACAAAATAAAGAAGAAACTCTAGCGGAGAAGGTAGAAGACGAATATCCGTTAATGGTATAGAATTTTACTCTAAGTCGAAATAAATATTACAAGCCTGCCTATGCAGGTTTTTTTACACCTAATGTTTGCTAGGAATTGTGCCAACCTCAAGCTACTATTGAGGTAAATTAATCTAATATAGGTGCAGAGGGATGAAAATCAGTAAATTTTATCTGTATTTACTCTTTCCATTTGTTGGTGTTTTTTCAGCTAATACTTTAGGGAATAATACAAAGGGAAGCACAACCACAGATAAAATCAAAGAATTTAAACAAAAGCAAAGTAATGATTTTAGGGAATTAAAAGAGAAGATTATTGAAAATGAAAATAAAGGATTACCACTTTTAGTTGATAGTCATACGATGGTTACAAAAGTATCTCAAGATGACGATTATATTGTTATGACATATGAGATTAAAGGCATTCCAATTGAGGTGTTTAAGAGTGATATTGCCGTAGATAATGCAAAGAAGATTCTTACAGCAAATTATTGCCAAGATGAATCCAATATGAATTTATGGAGAGTGGTATTTTCATCGGGGATAAGACACCTATATTATATTGATAGCAACGAGGCTATGAAGGTTGAAATTAAACCAAGTGAGTGCAATCAAAGTGTTAAAAAGGTTATAGCCAGTTAATTTTCTCCCAATTTCGGCACTAAGAAACTAGACTGATAAAAAACTGAATGTGAGGGTGAGATGAGAAGAATTCTTCAATTATTTTTATTGTCACTGACTGTTTTGGCTATTGGGATTTGCCCAGTGCTTGCCAGCGAATACGTAGCAAATAGATATAGCTAAATATAAAAAAGTGACCTCTATGAGCTTTGGTATACTAGTAGTAATGAAAAGGATACTTCAGGGGTGATCTTTATTTATGTGAATAAAGATGGAACGGCGATAGATGCTATGATTGGTAAAAATGATAGTGAAGCAATAAAAGTAAAACAAAGCTCATTATGGACATATGATGAAGATAAAAATATTTTTAAGCAGGATATAAAAGAAATTTCAATTCAGGTAGGTAATGAAGAGTCTGAAATATCACACCCTAATGAAATAATGACATCGTCTATATTCGAGTATTTGCTGACCATATCGACCCAAACAAAGACGCAGATGGTGTAATACTCAAAAAACTGCATACAGGTATTTACCAGTTACACGGTGTTCTTGGCCTACACTCTGATACGAGTTGGAGGGGCATTAACGCTGGTATTACGATCCCATGCGGCATTAACCAACTTCCACTTGTGTATGCGCTTTATGATGTGCTTGAGAAAGGCAAACCACATCCATTTGACGGCCGTATTGTCGAGCCCGATGAGGATGGTGATATTGTTCTTTATACATCCTATCGTCAGCATGATTTACCACAAAACATACAGTATGAGTGATTCAAGCTTTATCTTGAGTTTTTGCGTGATGCAACAGAAGATGAAGAATCAATACCAGGCTTTGATGGAAAAGTTGAATTAACACCAGGAGAGCCTTATGACATTCCGAATGGTCACTGGATCGATGTTCGTGTAAACATGCCATCTAACTCTATCTACAATCAAAAGCAAGCTGAAGTAGAGAGACTCGCTAAGCTAGAAGCAGAGCAATTAGAGCAAGAAGAAGCTAAACGTGTTGCTGAAAAAGCAAAATGTAAAAATATTATTGCAATATATTGCCATCTGTTTCGTAAATATGTAAATATTATGTTAAGGAATTTGCAGTAAGATGTTAATTACACCAAGGGGAATAACATGAATAGTACTAACTCAATTTCCAGCCAAGTGGGACTTAATCTTAAGAAGTTAAGATGTGACGCTGGTTTCACCGCTTTTCAATTTGCTAAATTGGTAGGTATAAAAAGCGAACAGCAACTATATCGTTATGAACGAGGAGTTAACAAAATAGGTATAGATGAGTTAGTAGCCGCTTTGAAGGCTCTGGACATTAGTATTGGTGACTTTTTCGAACAGATAGATAAGGAAAGCTTAGCTACTGATGAGTTTGTGGATATTGATAAAGAAAAGCATTATATCGAGACTCAGATGATAATTGACCCTTCTTCCAATACTTATTAGTAATTAGAGGTTAGGGGGATAATACTAACGGATAGATAACCTACCATAATTAAGATGCGCCAGCTCGAGTAGTTGGCGCACTTAGATTACTTGTCAAAATATTCCATTTCGGCTTCTTGGGTTTCCGGAAGCCAATCACCATAGTTAAATATCTCTTCCAGTGTTTCTTCAATATAAGTTTTCTTTTTGCTGGGTTTATATGCAGTAATATGGGATGTAAATCAAGAAATTTTATTAATCAGACTCAACAAGAGGTTAAAAGCAGTTCCCCAAAACTATTTAAATAATCTTGATCTATCATGTGGTTAAATGAATCACTTGAAAGCGTTAATTTGGACGTATTTTGATTGTTTATTTCTTTAATATTAATCGGTTGCATTACTTTTCATGCTGTGAACATTAGTCATATTAAAAACCACAAATAAATGTTGATAGAATTCCCATAGAAAATGGGATGACGCAACACAAGCAGGAAGCTCAAGAAAACGTTGCTCAGATTTTATTATCTAATGTTATGTTAGTTGATGGCAATAATTTTCAGTATAAAAGCCCGCGTTTTATTATTAAATGCAGGGTTAATGTGATTAATCATAAATTTACAGCAATAAAAAACCTGCTAATAAGCAGGTTTTTGTATCGATGAGTGTTTAAAAACTAGACATGTTTTAATTCGCCATCATCGTCTTGGTTAAATACGGTTTTATCCGTTTCTCCCATAAGTTGGCTCGTCACCGTACCGGCGGTCATTGAACCACTGACGTTTAATGCGGTACGACCCATATCAATTAATGGTTCAACAGAGATTAATAGTGCGACTAAAGTGACGGGTAGCCCCATTGCTGGCAACACAATTAATGCTGCGAATGTTGCGCCACCACCGACACCAGCAACCCCCGCTGAACTGATTGTGACAATACCAACTAACGTTGCGATCCAGAGGGGATCGAATGGGTTAATCCCCATTGTTGGTGCCACCATGACGGCTAACATAGCAGGGTAAATACCGGCACAACCATTTTGACCAATGGTTGCCCCAAAAGAGGCAGAGAAACTGGCAATAGATTCAGGAATACCGAAACGACGAGTTTGTGTTTCAATATTTAATGGAATACTTGCTGCGCTCGAACGGCTCGTAAATGCAAATGTTAATACAGGGCCTGCCTTCTTAAAGAATTTAATTGGGTTTAAGCCGGTAGAGGTAACCAATATACCGTGTACAACAAACATGATGGCTAGTGCCACATAGGATGCGACAACGAAAGTACCCAAGTTAATAATGTCGTGAAGATTCGAACTCGCAACCACTTTAATCATTAGCGCCATAACACCATAAGGGGTTAAACGCATCACTAAGCGAACTAACTTCATCGCCCATGCTTGTAATACATCAATTGCTGCTAATGCTTTTTCACCGCGCTCTTTGTCATCTTTAAACAGTTGTAAAGCGGCTACCCCTAAAAAGGCAGCAAAGATAACGACACTGATTATCGATGTTGGATTAGCACCGGTTAAATCTGCGAATGGGTTTTTAGGGATAAAGGATAAGATTAACTGAGGTACAGTTAAGTCAGAGACTTTACCAATGTAGTTACTTTCAATAGCGGATAGACGAGCTGTTTCTGACTGACCTTGGACTAGGCCTTCAGCAGTCAAACCAAATACGTTAGCAATTAAAATACCAACTAATGCGGCAATAGCCGTGGTAAACAACAATGTACCAATGGTTAAAAAACTAATTTTACCCAGTGATGACGCTTTATGTAGCCTTGCTACTGCGCTTAAAATTGAAGCAAACACTAATGGCATAATTACCATTTGTAATAGCTGAACATAACCATTACCAACAATATTAAACCATAGAATGGAGTCTTTTACCGTTTGATGACCACTGCCATAAACTAGGTGCAGTATAACGCCATAGGCGACACCAAAAACCAGACCTACTAACACTTTTTTAGATAGGCTCCAGCCTTTAGCTCCCAGTTTTGCCAACAGTATTAGCAGTGCTACAAAGCCGAGCACATTAATAATTAGAGGAATATTCATTCCGAACTCCAAATCATATTTTTATAAGGTATGTTACTTGCCCTTTAATCCTTAATGGTTATAAGGATTTAGTTGCTTCAAACAACTGGTTATATGTTATCAATAGAAAAAGCACTTTTCTTATATCAAATGGTAATAAGATAGTATTATTCATACTTACAGTATATGACAAAACTTTAATTTAGATAGCAAAGTGAGTATCTAACTGATAATGAATGTATTTTATCACATTCTCAATTTGGCTATAAAAATCCAGTTGGTATCCAATAGGCAAAAAACAGGCACAAACCGTCAAAATAACAGCAATAAAACGCTCTGTTCGTTTGCTATTTTTCCCTCGAATAATGGGAAAACAAAAACGTTGAGGTAATGGCCATAAAAACGGTACACCAGAAGGTGTAAGCATATCGGCGATTAGGTGGCTGAGGTAACCTAATAAAAAGGCTTGAATAAGGTCATTTGGCACTTGCCATTCTATTGGCATCCATTGATAACAAGCTGCCATTACTAGTAACCATGCAACTAAGCTATGAGTAAAACCCCGGTGACCGCAGAGTTTAGAAATTGGTAATGAAAAAATGCGTAGCAACCTGCCGGGAAGAGATGAAGGGTGGTCAATATCGGGTAATAACGCGCCTAATAATGCACCCGGAACCATGTGTAGCCAATCACCTTGAGCAAGCTCAGGGGTGAGTTGAAGTTTATGGGCCATAATTAAAGAGGCGACGGAAAAAAGCAGATGCCCTTCAGCAGTCATGGTGGATAAAATACCATCTGTTTATCTATACAGTTAATTGGCAGTATAAAGTGTTTGAAAAGAATATGATAGAGGCAGAAAGGTAAAAAAACTCTTATTTATTAGCAAATAAGGAAAGGATTTTATATTTTTAAGCAAATCCCCTACCTAAGTAGGTAGGGGTGAGTGATAATTAATCAACATACTGATTCTTAACGTAAATGCTCAGCCTTTAACTCATTCAAAGAGGTGAGCTTGATATCGGCTAAGCCAAAGCGAGGGTCATTAAAATGCTGGCTATCAGGCACAACAATAGAGCGCATTCTTGCGGCCTTCGCGGAAATCATACCGTTAAAAGAGTCTTCCAATGAAACACAATTAATTGGTTTAGTTGATAATTCAGAGGCTGCTTTAAGGTAAACTTCTGGGTGTGGTTTACTCATCGGTAAATCCGCTGCGGAAACGACGGCAGAAAAGTAGTCACGAATATCCAGTAAGTTTAACACTTTTTCTAACATGTACAGGGGGGAAGCCGAAGCGAGGGCTATTTTTAGATCCATCGAGCGGCAAAGTTCCATCGCATGTTGTACGCCTGGCAAAATGGGGCGAGTTTCTTCAACTAAGCCAACAACTCGGTCAATAATTCGTTGTTTGGCTTCTTCTTGGCTACATCCTTGCCAAGGGGAAGCGTGGTACCAAAGTTCAACCACATGGTCAATACGTAAACCCAGTGTATCAGGCAGGGTATCTGCAATTGAAACGTCGACACCAAGTTGTGAAAAAACTTCAAGTTCAGCCTGTGCCCAGAAAGGTTCCGAGTCGATCAATAAACCATCCATATCAAAAATAACCGATTGGATGGGAAGGTTATGGTACATATCAAAACTCCATTCAGGTCGTATTAATTAACGAGCCAACTATAGTACCAGCAAAGGGCTAATATTCGTATTAATTGACATCAGTATTATCAGCTTTATGGCAAGATAATTAGGCATTCTGCGCGATAAATCGCCTTGAACCCAGAATGTTAGTATGTTGAACATTCTGAAAGTCGAATTATTACTATCAATAATGAATTGAAATTTGGAGGCATTTCATTATTTCAGCTATTATTAGCCATGAAAGTTTATCAAGAATAATAACTCTGAGGAAAAGCAGTAATGAATTACCACAATGCCAATTATGTCGCGATCGGCAAACGTATTTTTGGGTGGGTTGTTTTTCTGGTAGCATTAATTTCGACGTTAGCGTCTTTAATTAAACTTGCTGGCATGAAAGGGCTTGCAGGTGAAGGCATTAATGCGGTTGCCAATGACTTTATTAAATTAATGGCTGAAATGGTACGTCAAACGACACCGTTTTTAAATTTCTTTTGGAATAACTCACCAGTGCCTCAAGTCGCGAATGGCTTTTCAGGTAGCAATATCGGTTTTATCATTATTTTTATCTTTATTTTTGTTGGGCTAGCGCTTAGTGCTTCAGGTTTACGTATGTACCGGCAAATTAAATTTATTCGCGAAAGCTTAGAAGACCACGTGATTATAGAAAAAGCGAAGGGGTTAGAAATTTCCAAAGAAGAACTCGAAGCAAAAGTGACTATTCCACGGCACACTATTTTTACACAATTTTTTATTCTTTATTTTTGGCCTATTGTTTTAGGAATTGCCTTGTATTTTCTATTACGTTTCTTGAACTGGTGATTTTCAAATTTTACGTTATGAGAGTGTTGGCTGTGTTTAGCGACTCGGGGCACATACTTAGGTATGCTCCCCGAGATATCAGTATTTACCGCTAATTCATAACGCAACTTATTTGGCTGGTTGATACTTTGTGATTAGAGTTGCTAAAAAGTTATTTTTCGTTGAGTAGGTTATCTACAATAGTACGTGCTAATTGATAACTTTGTTCATTACCAAAAATATGGGCTTGATTGATTAAATAATACAACTGGTAAATGGGTTGCCTATCTAAAAAACCATTTGGAAGTGGCCAAACGCTTTGGTAGCCATCAATAATTTGTATTGGTAATTCTTTATATAGTGGGAGCATAGCAATATCACATTCTCTATCTCCCCAATAACATGCTGGGTCATAAAGTACGCCATCAATTTGATGGGTGATAGAGCAGTTAGCAGGCCATAAATCGCCGTGTAAAAGAGAGGGTTGGGGTTGGTGACCTGCTAGCTTGTGTTTAACAATATCGACAATTTGCTGAATATCGGCAAAAACCATCCCTTTTTCTGAGGCAAGTTGTAATTGTAAGCCAATCCGCTTTTCTGCAAAGAATGAATTCCAGCGCTTTTCCCAACCATTGGGCTGAACCACAGTGCTTAGCATGGTATCAAAATCAAACCCATAGCTGGGTTGCTCTTCCCATTGATGTAACCTTGCTAATTGTTGACCAAAGTGCCAAGCGTTGGTGCTATCAAAGGGTTTAAGAGGAAAATATTCGAGAAGAAGAAAGCTGTGGTGTTTGTTACTACCTACACCATAAACCTTTGGTACAGTTATGGTTTGGCTTTTAGCGAGCATTTCAAGTTGTTCGGCTTCTTGCTTGAACAAAGGTAAAAATTCACGCCGATTTTGCTTAATGAACACGGTATGGTCGCCGTAGTCAATTCGTAGCGTATGGTGAATATCACCACCAGAGAGAATGACTTTGTTACGTAGCTCTGCCTCACCTAAGTGTTCACTTAATAAACGACACATTGCTTGCCACATGACTCACCTCGCCTCTGCTTTGGTATTCATTAATACAATACTATAGTGATAATTTAGGAATTAACAGTGATAATTGTTTAAAAATAAGAGGGTATCACGAAAAAACTGAATAATTATCAGGCATAAAACCTAAATCTAGGTTATTGCAGAGGCGGTTCGGTTTACTTGTTTTTTATTAATTAACCTCGAGGTCTGCTGGAGAAAATAATTAACCATTTTAATGGTGTTGTTAGTTAATAATTTTATCAATAAAAGAGGAGGGATATCAGTATGCCAAAGTGTTTGTATGTTATCTTTATTCAGAAAGGAAAAAGCTGAACTTATCATACAGCGGTTCAGCTTTTATTTTTTCTCTCAATGCATTATGCGGTATGCATACTTTGAGGGTTAGTTTGGTTTCTTTTTCGAGCTAACACTAATTTGCTATATAACAGAGCAATTACAAAATAAACTGCTTGAGTCACTACAATTGTTGGCCCAGTGGTAGCGTTGATATGGAAGCTTAGAATAGTTCCTATCACACTTGATGTTACCGAAGCGATAATCGCGACAACGAGCATTTTCCCGAAGCTCCGACACAGAACAAACGCAATAATTCCCGGTGAGATCAGCATGGCAATAACCAGAATGATCCCAACAGCTTGCAGTGAAGCGACAATGGTTAATGCAAGTAAAGACAGTAAACCATAATGAATCAGCTTGACGGGTAGGCCAATCACACGGGCTTGGTTTGGATCAAAACAATAAAGCATAAAGTCTTTACGCTTCAGTAAAATAATTGCGATGGTGATTCCGGCAAACAGTAAAATCTGTTTAAACTCACTATTGGTTATCCCTAAAATATCACCAAAAAGAATATGTGTGAGGTGCTGCTCAGTATCGATTTTGGCAAACATAACCAAACCAATGGCAAACATACCTGAGAAAACGATCCCCATAACCGTATCTTCTTTTATTCGGCTATTTTCTTTTAAATAACCTGTTGCAACAGCACAGAATAAACCCGAAGCAAATGCCCCAATAGCGAGAGGGATACCTAATACTGAAGCGATAATAATACCCGGCAAAACAGCATGGGAAATAGCATCCCCCATTAGTGACCAGCCCTTTAACACCAAAAAACACGAGAGAATAGCACAGACGGTCCCAGTGACTATTGCGGTAACGAGTGCTTTTTGCATAAATGGAAATGCAAACGGAGCCATCAATACGTCAATAAAATCACTCATGAGATGCTCCTTGTTGGTGTGATTGGTGGAGCTGGGCGACTTCTTTCCTTGCCTTACGGCGTGAAGCAAAAATACCGTGTTTAGGTGCAAAGAAGAATGCCAGCAGGAAAATAATGGTTTGTAATGTGACGATAAGACCACCAGTAGCACCATTAAGGAAATAGCTGATATAAGCACCAACTGCGCTCGTGACTGTGCCAATGGTAACTGAAATTATAAGTAAGCGCTTAAACTGATCAGTTAATAAATATGCGGTTGCTCCTGGGGTAACTACCATGGCAATAACTAATATAGCGCCAACAGTTTGTAATGCTGCGACCGTACAAGCACTTAATAACGTGAAGAAAATAATTTTCAGACGTAACGGGTTTAACCCAATAGAACGAGCATGGCTTTCATCGAAGAAGACGGCTAATAAATCTTTCCATAGACATAGTAAAACGATGAATGAAACACCGATAATAATTTCTACTTGTAAGACATCAGCATCAGCAATGCCTAAAATATTACCGAAAATAATACTTTGCACATTTACTGAAGTCGGGTTTAAAGAAACAATCAATAAACCTGCAGCGAAAAATGTGGAAAAAATAAAGCCTATGACAGCATCTTCACGTAACCGCGTTAAATGTTTTATTAATGTCATGGCAAGTGCCGCAAGGATACCAGTAAAGAAAGCCCCCGCAGCATAAGGTAAACCTAACGCATAAGCACCAGCCACGCCTGGAACAACGGAGTGGGAAAGTGCGTCTCCCATTAATGACCAGCCCTTTAACATCAAATATGCAGATAAAAAAGCACAGACTGCACCGACAATGGCGCTTACCCAAATGGCTTTTACCATAAAGTCATATTGAAAGGGCTGTAATAACATTTCAATCATTCGGAACCCTTAGTTTGATTTTTTCGAACTGGCGCATCATGGTCATGACCATAGAAGACAGCAGCTCTTTCATCATCGGTAATAACAGTAACAGAACGCGGGTCATCGTCGTCATGAAGTTCTTGACCTGACAAGTTGATATGGCGCAAGACCCCACCAAAGGCTTGTTGTAAATTTCGTTGTGTAAATGTGGTTTCGGTCGGACCACTCGCCAATACAGTGCGATTAATTAAAATCACATGATCACAAAATTCAGGAACACTCCCTAAATTATGGGTTGAAACTAAAATCAGGTGCCCTTCATCCCGCAAACTGCGTAATAGGTCGATAATGGCATTTTCTGTTTTAACATCAACACCGGTAAACGGTTCATCAAGTAATAGAACTTTACCTTCTTGTGCGAGAGCCCGAGCGAGAAAAACCCGTTTCTTTTGACCACCGGAGAGTTCGCCTATCTGACGATGTTCAAGCCCTGTAAGGTCAACTCTATCTAGCGCCATTTTTACGGCATCTTTATCTGCTTGTTTGGGAATACGGAAAAAACCCATTTTTCCGTAACGCCCCATCATCACAACATCTGAAACTAAAACGGGAAAATTCCAGTCAACTTCTTCTGTTTGTGGAACATAAGCAATGACGTTTTCTTTTAAGGCAGCTTTGATGGGTTGTTCGTTTAACATTACACTGCCAGAAGATGGGGTGACTAGCCCCATAATCGTTTTAAACAGCGTCGATTTACCACTCCCATTTACGCCAACGAGAGCACAAATAGAGCCACCTGAGATATTGAAGCTTGCGTCATAGATAGCTGTATGGCCATTGTTATAGGTTACAGTTGCATCATCGACGATAAGATTCGGGTGTTCGAATTGATTAGAGTGATTCATATTACTGTGAAAATCCTTTCGCTATCGTGTCTACAGTCGTATTTAACAGGTCAATATAAGTGGGTACAGGACCATCAGCAGTGGATAATGAGTCTACATATAATACACCGCCATATTTTGCCCCTGTTTCTTTACTGACCTGACGAGCTGGCTTATCAGAAATCGTACTTTCGCTAAATACGACAGGGATCTTATATTTGCGTACAGTATCAATGACTTTTTTAACTTGCTGTGGAGAACCTTGCTCTTCAGCATTAATCGGCCACAAATAAACCTCTTTAAAGCCATAATCTTTAGTTAAATAGCTAAATGCCCCTTCACTTGACACCAACCAACGTTCGTTTTCTGGGATACGGTTTAAACGTTCGCGAAGCGGAGCGTCAAGTGCTGCAATTTGCGCCGCATATTTTTTGGCATTTGCATTATATACTTCAGCATTTTCAGGATCATATTTCACTAAGGCTTCACGGATATTTTCTATATATATTTTAGCGTTAGCGGGTGACATCCATGCATGAGGGTTCGGGTTATCTTTATATTCACCCTCACGGATTGGCATGGGTTCAATCCCTTCGGTTACCACGACAGCAGGGACATTTTTGAAGTTTTCAAAGAAACGTTGGAACCAAACTTCTAAATTCATACCATTCCATAGGATTAAATCCGCATCGTAGGCTTTCATTATGTCTTTAGGGGTTGGCTGATATCCGTGAATTTCAGCACCCGGTTTGGTTATTGACTCGACAATTGCGGCATCACCAGCTACATTTTGTGCTATGTCTTGAATAATTGTAAAAGTAGTAACAACTTTAAACTTTTTCGCAAAGGCGGGTTGGCTAGCAAATATAATTGCTGTTAGCACAAATAAGGTTGTTATTAGAGGTGCAGATAAACGAGATAAATTCTTCTTCATAAAAATTGACCCTGACATTATTGGTTTAGCGTTTTCTAGCATATAGTTGTTAAGGTTTATAACAATTACATTTTATAACTCAACTGATAATGATAATCAATATCGTTTGAGTAAATAAACACAAATATTGTGGAATAACATACATACCCATTATGAAATGCTGGTTTTTATTGTTATTTTGTATGACTAAAACACGTCCTGAAGTAAAAGTTAAGTAAAAATAATTTTATTTTTCCTAGGATTAGTTATTCTTCCATCGGCTTAAGTAGCAGAGGATTATAATAGTGAAGAAAATGATTAGCGGGGCTATTCTGTTACTGCTACTTGCTGGTTGTTCTAGTGAACCAGATAGACCAGTGGCGAAGCAACGAATGTTGGATAACCCTAACACCTTGCCAGCGACGACACAAAATGGTGTATTCCCTCGCACTCCTTTTGATGAATTTATTCGGGACTCAGCAGCCCGCTACAGTATTGATGAAACTTTAATTAGGGCCATCATTGAGGTAGAGTCGAATTTCAGGCCGGAAGTTGTAAGCAAATCAAATGCGATTGGTTTGATGCAAATTAAAGCATCAACTGCGGGGAGAGACGCTTATCGTTATCAAGGAAAGTCCGGTGAACCTAGTTCTAGCGATTTAAAAGACCCTCAAAAAAATATTGATATAGGCACTGCGTATATTCGAATTTTGAGGGAGCAGCAGCTTGCAGGTATTAGCCACCCGCAAACGTTATATTACGCAACAGTTGTGGCTTATGTGAATGGCGCAGGGGCACTATTAAGAACGTTTGATAATGATAAAAGTAGGGCAATAGCTATGATTAATAGTTTATCACCTGAAGAGTTTTATCAACACGTTCAAACTAAGCATCCCGCACCACAAGCTCCGCGCTATTTGTGGAAAGTTAAAAATGCATACAATGCATTAGCGATGTCTTACTGATATTCCTTCAATAAGTGTGGGAGTTGCGCGACAATCTCAACAATACCGTTGATAACAAATTGCACTCCCATACAGATTAATAAGAAACCCATTACACGGGCTATTGCATCAATACCGCTATTTCCTAACCATCGCATAATTGATGTCGCACCTCTCAAACCAATCCACACGATTAGACTCGCAATTAAAAAGGTGAGTACTGGCGCTACTTTTAATACCCAAGGAGCAAAGCTGACATTCCCTTGCAATGAGGCCGTTGAGCTGATGATCATCGCAATAGTACCTGGCCCCGCAGTACTTGGCATTGCTAATGGAACAAAGGCAATACTGGGTGACTCTTGGCGTTTTTTAGGGACATTAGGGTCATCAAGAGCTGCTGCTGTTTGGTCTTCTCCTGAATCATTACTGGGAAATAACATACCAAAACCAATAAATGCAACAATTAACCCACCTGCAATACGAAGCCCAGGTATTGATATACCAAATGTATTCATCACTAATTGGCCTGCATAAAAGGCTATAGTCATAATTGCGAATACATAAATAGAAGCGAGTAACGATTGGTGATCACGTTGCTCTTTGGTCATATTTGCGGAAATACTGAGCATGACCGCAATCGCTGTTAAAGGGTTAGCGAGTGGAAGCAATAAAACAAGGCCAATACCAACAGCTTGAAATAGCTCGAGGAAATTTGTCATAGTGATTAAATACAAGCTCCCAGTTTAGATAGATGAGTACCCTTATCTTAGATGATAACAAAATTTGTTATAGATCTGTACCTTAGCATATCTACCTAGATTAATGTTTTAATATTAAAACAAAATACGATTAAGAATTTATGTAAACTACAAATGAGTACTGGGACGAAAAAGTTGTTCACATTAACTGTGGATAACCCTCAGTTTCCTTTGTGAATAACTCAATTAACTTTATCAATAACATGGACATATGTGGATGAGCTAAAAGTATTCAATTATAATAGGCAAAAAAAAACCTTTTTATGGGGGTCATAAAAAGGTTAAGGGCATCTATTAACAGGTTGTCTTAATGTTGATGTGTTATAGATTGTAACGGTTACAATGTTATTTACTGGTAGTTTATGTAAATTCATTAAAAGAAATCGTTTAGCGTTCATATAGGATGAAAAATAGTATGTTAGTTGGAATTAACCATTTAACCATTGCAGTGACTGATGTTGAGAAAAGCATCTTCTTTTATCAATCATTACTTGGTATGAAGCTACATGCAAGTTGGAAAAATGGAGCGTATATCTCCTGTGGGGATTTATGGTTATGTTTATCGTTAGATAAAACACGCTTATCTTTTTCACATACCGAAACAGATTACACTCATTATGCTTTTACAGTTAGTGAGGCAGATTTTCCTATCTGTGTTGCCAAACTAAAACAGGCTAATGTCATTGTTTGGAAAGAAAATAAGAGTGAGGGGAAATCATTTTATTTTCTTGACCCTGATGGGCACAAATTAGAACTGCATGTGGGTGGTTTATTGCAACGTTTAAAAAGCTGCCAAGAAGCCCCTTATGAGGGTATGAAATTTTATTAAATAAGTCTGAGAATTTCTTTACAAATGATTTTTAATTTTAAAAATAGCTTTACGTAGAGTGATATATCCTATTTTTAATGAATTATTAAAGAAATAGGAATAGGTATGAAAAAACTCATAGCGACATTCGCAGGGGCGTCAATGTTGTTGGTTTTGGCTACCGCAATGATTTTGATTGTTTTCCCTCAGCAGTGGAAACAAAATATTTATCCAACTATATCTCAACTATTGCCAACATCGCTTAGTACAATTTTACCTAAAAGTTTAGTGAGCAATAATGTCTGTGATAGCTTAGAGGATAATCTGCAAAACTTTGCAAGCTACCTTAAAGTTAACCAAGACATTGTAGATATTAAGGGTATGAATAGCTTAGATGAGCAACTGACGAATATCCAAGCAAGGATTGATGCAATGCCGTCAGATGTTCGTGACCTTGTATGCCAGCAGGAGTATAGCAAATTAGAAGGGTTAAAAAGTGTATTCTCTTTAGGGCCTAATAATTAATTTTTTGGGTTAGTTATTTTGCTTGGTAATATCCCATACAAAGCCTTTCTATTGTTTTATAATATGCTGATTACCTTATTTTTGAGTTTAAGGCAGCATAATGAAAATTCTAAAATTTCCATTGTTGAATTGGCTAATTGCGAATGGCGTTGCAGTTTATTTTCTTTTTAAACAAGGTGCGTTAGATTGGTATTTTTCTGGCTGGCTGGGGGTTTTAGGGATTTTAGTTGCTCTAGAAAGTGTCAGTTGGGTGGCAACAAGTTTATTTTATTTTTATAAACATAAAACATCGCCTAATCCGAGTGTGCGGGCAACGCACCTCATCACAAATGGCCCATATCGATTATCCCGCAACCCCATGTATCTGGCTTTTACTTCCATGAGTTTGGCACTGGCTCTATTAACACATTCCCCATATTTCTTAGTTTCTGGCTTAGTATTCTGGCTAGTAACCGATTTATATACAATTCCGCAAGAAGAAAACTTTTTAGCTAAATCCTTTAAAGCAGAATGGGATAGTTATCACAAACAAACGAGGCGTTGGTTATAAAATCATATTAATGAGACTTATTCTCATCTATGATTGAGTCTATTTTTCTATAACGCACAGGCTAAGGTAATTAATGAATTATCAAGTGGCTCCATTTTGGATTAATTCAGGTAAGTTAGCGTGTTTGATTGTTATTAGTTTGTTCCTTGCATTTTTTTCTGTAAGTACTTTTATCGCATATTTACTGGTTATTGGTGTGGGATGGGCAGTATTGGTATCGTTCAAAATACATGCAATGAAAGAAAAGGGAGTAATACTAAAAAACAGTGATACATCAGATTGGATGGTTTATATCCAAGGTATTCCTGTTGAAGAGAAAAGGCAGACATTAGCTAACCCCTGTTTTGCAACATTACAGCACGCCCAGTCATTTTTCAGCAATGCATTTATGATTAGGGTTTTAATTCAAGTTATATTTTGTAGCTATATTCTTTGGCAAATATGGGGATTAGATAATATCAATGCACAAATACTTACCTTGATTGGAGTGGTATATCTTGGGTATACGTTATGGGTATCAATTCAGCGATATATTACTCTTAAACAAGGTAACTTAATCATTGAAGAATTAACGGCGCCTAGTGGATCTCTTTGGTATAGGGTGTATTTCAAAGAAAAAGAAAAACTATTTCCTGCTTTGGATGGATTATTCGCCATTTAATCGGGAAGGTATTGATTTTTCTTATGAAGAAGAACAATAAACGGCTTTGCGCTATCGCCATAAATTATGTCTGTGTTATCATTGATAGTTGAGTTACTCGCGATGTATCAATTTATGTTATCTTAATTTAACTAGAATTGTGTACATATCTCGCATAGTGAAGTGAGAAATCGTTAGTAACGTATTGATTTATAATTTTGGAATAATCAAGCAAGTGATCTGGCGTGTGGGTCACCACTGCTGATAAGGATTTTTTAATGCCTGTTATTACTCTTCCTGATGGAAGTCAGCGTCAGTTTGACCATCCTGTTTCTGTGATGGACGTGGCTCGCGATATTGGCGCGGGTCTAGCAAAAGCGTGTATCGCCGGTCGCATTAATGGCGAACGTGTTGATGCGTGTGAAATGATTGAACATGATGCTAATGTGTCAATTATTACGAGTAAAGATGACGACGGACTCGAAATTATTCGTCACTCTTGTGCTCACTTGTTAGGTCATGCCATCAAGCAATTATGGCCAAACACCAAAATGGCAATCGGTCCAACTATCGACAACGGTTTTTATTATGATGTCGATTTAGACCATACGCTGACGCAGGAAGATTTGGAAAAGCTAGAGAAGCGTATGCTTGAGCTTGCCAAAACAGATTATGATGTGGTGAAAAAACGTGTTTCTTGGAGCGAAGCTCGTGAGACATTTGTTGCCCGCGGCGAAGACTATAAAGTTGAAATCTTGGATCAAAATATTAGCCAAGATGATCGCCCTGGTTTATATCACCATGAAGAATATGTTGATATGTGTCGTGGTCCACATGTACCTAATATGCGTTTTTGTCACCACTTCAAATTGCAAAAAGTGGCTGGCGCGTATTGGCGTGGTAACAGCGACAATAAAATGTTGCAGCGCATCTACGGTACCGCATGGGCTGATAAGAAACAATTGGCAGCCTATTTATTGCGTTTAGAAGAAGCTGCTAAGCGTGACCACCGTAAAATCGGTAAACAATTAGATTTATATCATATGCAAGAAGAAGCGCCAGGTATGGCGTTCTGGCATAATGATGGTTGGACAATTTTCCGTGAACTGGAAACTTTTGTACGTACGAAACTGAAAGCTTATAACTATCAAGAAGTTAAAGGTCCATTCATGATGGATCGCGTACTGTGGGAAAAAACAGGTCACTGGGATAACTATAAAGATGCAATGTTCACGACTTCATCAGAAAACCGTGAGTATTGTGTAAAACCAATGAACTGCCCTGGTCACGTACAAATCTTTAACCAAGGTTTGAAATCTTATCGTGACTTACCATTACGTATGGCAGAATTTGGTAGCTGTCATCGTAATGAGCCATCAGGTGCTTTACATGGTTTGATGCGTGTGCGTGGCTTTACTCAAGATGATGCACATATCTTCTGTACAGAAGAACAAATTTTAAGTGAAGTAACCAGCTGTATTGAAATGATTTATGATGTTTACGCAACTTTTGGTTTTGAAAAGATTGTTGTGAAACTATCAACTCGCCCTGAAAAACGTATCGGTACTGACGAGATGTGGGACAGAGCGGAAGAAGACTTAGCTAACGCCCTGAAATCAAAAGGTATTGAATTCGAATACCAACCAGGCGAAGGCGCATTCTATGGTCCTAAAATTGAATTTACACTGTATGACTGCCTTGACCGTGCATGGCAATGCGGTACCGTCCAGTTAGACTTCTTCTTGCCGGGCCGTTTAACCGCTTCCTATGTAGGCGAAAATAACGAACGTATCGTTCCTGTTATGATCCACCGTGCTGTATTGGGTTCACTTGAGCGCTTTATTGGTATTTTAACAGAAGAATACGCAGGCTTTTTCCCAACATGGTTAGCACCACAACAAGTGGTTGTAATGAACATAACGGATAGCCAAGCTGATTATGTTCAAGAATTAGTTAGCAAGCTGCAAAGTGTTGGCATTCGCGCGAAAGCAGATTTACGTAATGAGAAAATTGGCTTTAAAATCCGCGAACACACGCTGCGTCGAGTCCCTTACATGCTAGTATGTGGTGATAAAGAAGTTGAATCAGGCAAAGTTGCTGTACGTACCCGTCGTGGTAAAGATTTAGGTAGCCTTGATGTCAACGAATTCATGACTAAACTGCTTGAAGAGATCCGCAGTCGTCAACTCAATCAGATGGAGGAATAAGGTATTAAAGGCGGAAAAAAACTCCCAACAGCACGTCCTAATCGTATTAACGAAGAGATCCGTGCTACAGAAATCCGTGTCACAGGTCTAGACGGTGAGCAACTCGGTGTTATGAGTGTGCGTGAAGCACTCTTTAAGGCTGAAGAAGCAGGTGTCGACTTAGTCGAAATCAGCCCAAATGCTGAGCCACCCGTTTGTCGTATTATGGACTACGGTAAGTATCTTTATGAGAAGAGTAAGTCTCAGAAAGAACAGAAAAAGAAACAAAAAGTTGTTCAAGTGAAGGAAATTAAATTCCGTCCAGGAACAGACGAAGGCGACTACCAAGTTAAATTACGTAGTTTAATTCGCTTTTTGGAAGAAGGTGACAAGGCTAAAGTCACACTACGTTTTCGTGGTCGTGAAATGGCTCACCAACAGATTGGTCTGGAAGTGCTTAATCGCATCAAAGCTGATCTGGATGAACTGGCGTCAGTGGAATCATTTCCTTCAAGAATTGAAGGGCGCCAGATGATCATGGTATTGGCACCAAAGAAAAAATAATTAAGCCAGTATTGGTATAGCTAAGCAGTGCTCGTTATGGGCACTGCTTATCTTGTATTGTCAGTAATGTGAGCAAATGTCGTGCTTATTCAGTAATAAGCTAAATTAATAACTAATTAAAATAGACTGACTGATAGAAATAAACACGGTAAAACTAAATTTTTAAATAAGTTAACGTGATTTATTTCAAGATTTACTTGAGTAATCGGGCAATAAGCATTAAAATCCGCGGTCGAATCGCTTTGTCAGTTTTTAAATAATAAGCAGACAAGCCAAAGAATCTTGTACGCAGATGTTGTATTAAGCAATAATAGTTCTGCGTATTGCTTTAGAGAGTATGCAAATCTCTTTATCCAGTTGGAGGAATGAAGTATTAAAGGCGGAAAAAGAATCCCAACAACACGTCCAAATCGTATTAACGATGAAATCCGTGTTCCTGAAGTCCGTTTAACAGGTTTAGACGGTGAACAGTTAGGCATTATGAGCGCACGCGAAGCGCTTGAAAAAGCTGAAGAAGCAGGTGTAGATCTTGTGGAAATCAGCCCAAATGCTGAACCGCCAGTTTGTCGTATCATGGATTACGGCAAATTCCTTTATGAGAAGAGCAAATCTCAAAAAGAACAGAAAAAGAAACAAAAAGTTGTTCAGGTGAAGGAAATTAAATTCCGCCCTGGTACAGATGAAGGTGATTATCAGGTCAAACTACGCAACCTGGTTCGCTTTCTAGAAGATGGTGACAAAGCTAAAGTTACGCTGCGTTTTCGTGGTCGTGAAATGGCTCACCAACAGATTGGTCTGGAAGTGCTTAATCGCATCAAAGCTGATCTGGAAGAACTGGCGTCAGTGGAGTCATTCCCTTCAAGAATTGAAGGACGTCAGATGATTATGGTGTTGGCACCGAAGAAGAAATAATTAGGCCTTGCAAGTAATAGCGAAAGTTATTCGCCTAATTAATTCGTAGTTTATCACAATGCGAAGTTGGAAATAAAAGAAATGCCAAAGATTAAAACTGTACGTGGCGCAGCAAAGCGCTTTAAAAAAACTGCAGGCGGTGGCTTTAAGCGCAAGCATGCAAACCTTCGTCATATCCTGACTAAAAAGTCAACTAAGCGTAAACGCCATTTACGTCCGAAAGGAATGGTATCTAAGGGCGATCTGGGTCTGGTAGTAGCCTGCCTGCCTTACGCATAAGTAAACAATTTAGTTAATTAAGATAAAAGACGATAGGAGATAGCTATGGCTCGCGCAAAACGTGGTGTAATCGCCCGTGCACGTCACAAAAAAATTCTGAAGCAGGCGAAAGGTTACTATGGTGCACGTTCACGTGTTTACCGCGTAGCGTTTCAGGCGGTAATCAAAGCTGGTCAATACGCTTACCGTGACCGCCGTCAACGTAAACGTCAGTTCCGTCAACTGTGGATCGCGCGTATTAACGCAGCGGCTCGTCAGAACGGTCTGTCTTATAGCCGTTTCATCAATGGCTTGAAAAAAGCTTCGATTGAAATCGACCGTAAGATCTTAGCAGACATCGCAGTTTTCGATAAAGCAGCATTCACTGCTTTAGTTGAAAAAGCAAAAGGCGCTTTAGCTTAATTGTTTGCTTGAAGAGAGGAAGGTAACTTCCTCTTTTCATTTATAACTATTTGTGTTAATACTTTAATAGCCCATTTATTGAGAAATCATTGCATGTGTTTTGTTATTTTTCGTTTCTTTTTTTACTTTAGCACCTGATTCTCGGGGGCTTTTGCGCGTAAAGATAGAAAGAATAAACGAAAAGTTACGCTAAAGCCTCCTTAGGGAGGCTTTTTTGTTTCTGGTTTAGGATTAAATACAGTAAAATCAGTTAACTACCCCGCCATCTTAAATGGAATGTGGGTTTAATAATTTAGTGAATAACTAGCAAAAAGACCGAGTGGTCATAAAGGGGAAACAATGCCACATCTCGCTGAGTTGGTTGCACAGGCAAAAGCAGCCATTGAACAGGCCCAAGATGTTGCTACGTTGGAGTCAGTGCGTGTTGAATTTTTAGGCAAAAGCGGCCACTTCACACTACAGATGAAAACGTTGCGTGATCTGCCTGCCGATGAACGTCCAGCAGCAGGGGCCGTAATAAATGAAGCCAAAGTACAGGTTCAAGATGCACTAAACGCCCGTAAAGATGCCATGCAAGCTGAGATCCTCAATGCGCGTCTCGCTTCAGAAAAAGTGGATGTATCATTACCTGGGCGTCGTATGGAAAACGGTGGACTACATCCAGTGACCCGCACGATCCAGCGAATTGAAGAATTTTTTGGTGAATTAGGTTTCTCTGTTGAGACTGGCCCTGAAATTGAAGATGACTATCATAACTTTGATGCGCTAAACATTCCTGCTCACCACCCAGCACGTGCAGATCATGATACTTTTTGGTTTGATGCTAAGCGTTTGTTACGTACCCAAACCTCTGGGGTACAAATTCGTACTATGAATGGTCAACAACCTCCAATTCGTATCATTGCACCAGGTCGTGTATATCGTAACGACTATGACCAAACACATACTCCAATGTTCCACCAAACAGAAGGTCTGATTGTTGATAAAGACATCAGCTTTACTAATTTAAAAGGCACATTGCATGACTTCCTGAATAACTTTTTTGAAGAAGAAGTACAGGTACGTTTTCGCCCATCATATTTCCCATTCACAGAACCTTCAGCTGAAGTTGATGTCATGGGAAAAAATGGTAAATGGCTAGAAGTGTTAGGTTGTGGCATGGTACACCCGAATGTACTTCGCAATGTTGGGATTGACCCAGAGGTCTACTCAGGTTTTGCATTTGGTATGGGAATGGAACGCTTAACAATGTTGCGTTATGGTGTTTCTGACTTACGTGCATTCTTCGAAAATGATCTTCGTTTCCTCAAACAGTTTAAATAAGGCGGGTTTATCTCATGAAATTCAGTGAACTATGGTTACGCGAATGGGTGAACCCGGCGATCAATAGTGACGCACTATCAGACCAAATCACTATGGCTGGTCTTGAAGTTGATGGGGTTGAAGCTGTTGCTGGTCAATTTCACGGTGTTGTTGTTGGTGAAGTGGTTGAATGTGGTCAACATCCCAATGCAGACAAATTACGTGTTACCAAAGTGAATGTTGGTGGCGATCGCTTATTAGATATTGTCTGTGGTGCTCCAAATTGTCGTCAAGGGTTGAAAGTTGCAGTTGCAACGGTAGGCGCAGAACTGCCGGGTGATTTCAAAATCAAAGCGGCAAAATTACGCGGTGAGCCATCAGAAGGCATGCTGTGTTCTTATTCGGAACTGGGTATTTCTGATGACCATAGCGGGATTATAGAATTACCGTTAGACGCCGTTGTTGGAACCGACATCCGCGAATATTTAAAACTTAATGATAACGCAATTGAAATCAGCATTACGCCAAACCGTGCAGATTGCTTAAGTATTCTTGGTGTGGCTCGTGATGTTGCTGTTATTAATAAATTAGCGCTAACTGAGCCTGCTATCAATGTGGCCCCTGTTACGACTAAAGACACATTTCCTATCCGTGTTGAAGCTCCTAAGGCCTGTCCGCGCTTTTTAGGCCGTGTAATCAAAAATATCGATGTGTCTGCACCGACACCGATGTGGATGAAAGAAAAGCTGCGTCGTGGTGGTGTGCGTTCTATCGATGCTGTTGTTGATATTACCAACTATGTATTACTAGAACTAGGGCAACCTCAGCATGCGTATGACTTAGACCGTTTAGATGGCGCTATTGTTGTACGTATGGCAAAAGAAGAGGAAAAACTGGTTCTTCTTGATGGTAGTGAAGCCACATTGAAACCAGATACACTTGTTATTGCTGATGAATCTAAAGCATTGGGAATTGCGGGTATTTTTGGTGGTGAACATTCAGGTGTTAATGCTGAGACGAAAAATATCCTGCTAGAGTGTGCATTTTTCGACCCTCTATCAATCACAGGTCGCGCACGTAATTACGGCTTGCATACTGATGCCTCTCACCGCTTTGAGCGTGGTGTTGACCCACAACTACAATTTAAAGCTATTGAACGTGCGACAGCGTTAATCGTTGAAATTTGTGGTGGTGAAGTCGGCGAAATTATTGATGCTACGAGTGAGCAACACTTACCAAAAGCAGCCAATATTAAGCTGACGCGCAATAAATTAGACCGTTTGATTGGCCATGTTATTGAAGATGAATTAGTTACCGACATTTTAACGCGTTTAGGTTGCCAAGTCGTGGTTTCAGCAGGGTGTTGGGATGTAGTGGCACCAAGCTGGCGTTTCGATATGCAAATCGAAGAGGACTTAGTAGAAGAGGTCGCACGTGTTTATGGCTACAACAATATTCCTGATGTGCCGTTACGCGCCGATCTGGTTATGACTAATCATAAAGAAGCTAACTTACCATTAAAACGTCTTAAAGCGATGTTAGTTGACCGTGGATATCAAGAAGCGATTACGTATAGCTTTGTGGACCCGAAAGTTCAGGCATTATTGCACCCACAACAAGATGCATTAATGTTGCCGAACCCAATTTCTGCGGATATGTCGGCGATGCGTTTGTCTCTATGGACTGGTTTATTGACAACGGTTGTCTATAATCAAAATCGTCAACAAAATAGAATTCGTTTATTTGAAACAGGTCTACGCTTTATTCCTGATAATCAAGCAGAATATGGAATTCGCCAAGAACCTATGTTGGCGGGGGTCATTACAGGTAACAGATTTGAAGAACATTGGTCATTAGATAAACAAGTTGTTGACTTCTTTGACTTAAAAGGTGATCTTGAAGCTGTTTTTGAATTGACTGGGAAACTAAATCAAATTACATTTAAATCTGAGGCACATCCTGCATTGCATCCAGGTCAAAGTGCTGGGATTTATCTGGAAAATGAACACATTGGCTTTATTGGTGTGGTTCATCCAGAATTAGAACGTAAACTCGATTTAAATGGTCGTACGGTGGTGTTTGAGGTTCGTAGTGATGCGATAGCACAACGTGTCATCCCTGAAGCTAAGGTGATTTCACGCTATCCGTCGAACCGCCGTGACATCGCTGTGGTCGTGCCAGAACATGTAGCTGCTGCAGAAGTTTTAGCAGAGTGTAAAAAAGTTGGCATAAATCATATAGTTGGCATAAACTTATTTGATGTGTATTGTGGTGAGGGAATAGCAGAGGGTTATAAGAGCCTAGCTATCAGTCTTATCTTCCAAGATACTCAACGTACGATGGAAGAAGAAGAGATTACCGCGACCGTTGATCTGTGTGTTGCTGCGTTAAAACAGCGATTCCAAGCCTCCTTGAGGGACTAAACCTATGGCGCTTACTAAAGCTGAAATGTCAGAAAATTTGTTTGAAAAACTGGGTGTTAGCAAACGTGATGCTAAAGACCTTGTCGAAACTTTCTTTGAAGAGGTTCGCCTTTCCTTAGAAAATGGTGAGCAAGTAAAATTATCTGGATTCGGTAACTTTGATTTACGTGATAAAAATCAACGTCCCGGACGTAACCCAAAAACTGGGGAAGATATTCCAATTACTGCACGCCGTGTTGTTACTTTCCGTCCAGGCCAAAAATTAAAAAGCCGCGTGGAAAAAGCAACACCTAAAGAGTAATCATATCAATTGATATAGAAAAGACCGCCTAGGCGGTCTTTTGTTTTTGGAAACTGTGATAGTAGTTGAGAGTTGATTAGACATCATAGGATTGCAATTTTAAATCGTGATTAATTAGAGCTTCTATGTAAATTTGTGCGTCACTATTTAATTTAAACTGAGAATCAGGAGGTAGATCTGATCTAGTGACCAAACTAGGTGCAAAACAAGTTGCTAAGTTATAAGCACCCATTTTATTTATTTCCTTATTTTTTGTGATTTCAGCGAATAGAGGAATGACTAATTGTAGTGTTAACGGTGTTTTTTCAAGAGATAAAAATGCATGTTGAGCATTTTTATCTAGTTCTTTCTGTAGCTCTCTTTTGTCCTGATTGGTTGAGTTTTGAGTGGAAATTTCCTTTAATAACGCAGATTTTTGTTGTATTGCATCGGCTAATTTATGAATGGATTCTGGAGGGGTTTCTAATGAATGAATATTTTTTTCTATTAGATTAGCAGCAATCCTTTTGTAAGCTGAAGTATAAATTTTAATATCAACAATATCTTTGTTTAAAAGATATTCTTTAAGTGGTTTGCCTGCGAGCAGGTGTGAGACTAACTTATCACGTTCAAGCGCATTTGCTGATGTGCGAAAAATACCAATTGTTTCACTGTAGTTTGGGTGAGTTAAAATGGCGCTACCCAGTTTATTAAGCTGAAGATAATTCATTTTTTCATCGCTAGTGAGCTCTTTACAGTAACCGATAGCCTTTATGTTTTCTTGCTCTATCTTTTTCGCAGCTAATTTGTTTTTTTCACAAATTGGTGAGGTTGGGGGCATTTCAGTAGAGAAGGTGGGATAGTGTTTGACCGTATTTGATTGAAACTTGTGTAAGATATAGTTTTTTATACTAGACAGAACATTGATTTTTCTGATTGAATTTATAAACCCTTTCTTCTTCTCACTAGAGGGACGCATATTTTCGTGAGGATTTGTTATCAGTGATGATTTGAGTGCATTGTTTCTAACTTTCATAGGTTTCCATAGAGATTATGTTAAAATTAAAAATTAATTTAAATCTATGGTGATAATATATCTTGCATAAAAAACGGTAATTTTCTAACTCAATAATAAATAAGTAAATATATATATGACTTATTCTTTGCTTGGATTACAAAAACAACAAAATAAATCAGACATACGTTTAATCGTGTTTTTGTTTTTCTCCCTTTTTATCATTGCAATATTATCGCTTAGTGCAGGGGAGATTTGGTATTGGCCTAGCCAATGGATGAATGACACAGCACAACTTTTTGTTTGGCAAATTCGTTTTCCTCGCACACTTACGGTCATTGTGATTGGTGCAGCTCTTGCTGTCACAGGGGCAATAATGCAAGCCTTATTTGAAAACCCATTAGCAGAACCTGGCTTATTAGGTGTGAGTAATGGCGCAGGTGTTGCTGTAGTATTGACTGTATTACTATCGTCAGGCATGACACATTACTGGCTATTAAGTGTTAGCGCGATTATAGGTGCTTTACTGTTTACCTCTATATTGCTTTACTTTGCTCGTCGTAAGGACATGAATAATTCCAGTTTATTGCTTGTTGGGGTTGCACTTGGTGTGATTAGTGGGGCTTGTATGACATGGATGGTGTATATGAGCAGTAATTTGGATTTACGCCAATTACTCTATTGGATGATGGGGAGTTTTAGTGGGGTTGATTGGCGCCAAATGGGCTTAGTGGCTGCATGTTTACCCTTTTTATTTTGGGCTCTTTTTCAAGGGAATGTGTTGAATTATATTTCATTGGGGGCCGTTCAAGCTTATCAGTTAGGTATCTCAATACATAAATGGCGAATTATTTTAATTGTTATTAGTGGAGTCTTGATTGGGCTTAGCGTTGCCATTGCCGGTGCTATTAGTTTCATTGGTTTAGTTGTTCCACATATATTGCGGTTAAGTGGTATCACGGATAATCGTTTATTATTACTGGGTTGTGCGGTTGCCGGCGGGTTGGGCTTATTGGTTGCAGACTTACTTTCTCGCTTATTAATCGCGAATGCAGAAATACCAATTGGTGTGGTCACTGCCACATTGGGTGCACCAATATTTATCGTATTATTAATTCGTCATCAACAATGGCGGTAAATACGATGAATGATCAACCAATAATTGATATTAAAAATATTAACGTTAATAAACGGTTAATTAATATTTCAGCTCAGGCTTTTCCCGGTGAGCAAATTCATTTATTAGGCGCAAATGGCTCAGGGAAAAGTTCGTTATTAGGTGCGATAAGTGGTTATTTGCCTGTAGCGGGGGATATCCACATTAATGGTATTAATCTACAACAGTATCGTGTTTCTCAATTAGCTAACCAACGTGCGTATTTTCCTCAGTTCGTCAATACCATGCCTATCTTGAAAGTTTTTCAATATCTTGAGTTATTTTCACCTAAAAACTCGCGACTAATAGGTATTTTTGAACGTTTATGTACTGATTTTCAATTAATGCCCTTACTTCGAAAACGGATTACACAACTTTCTGGAGGTGAGTGGCAACGAGTTAGACTTACCGCAGCATTTTTACAGGTTTGGAATGAACAGTCATTGGCGGGAAAATTCATATTATTTGATGAACCAATGAGCAATTTAGACATTATCCAACAGGCAACGTTAGATAAATGGATTAAATATTTTTGTGATTGCCTAGGAACCGTTATAATGAGTGGACACGACCTCAACCATTCTTATAAAAATGCGTCTGGTATTTGGCTGATGAAACAAGGAAGGCTAATGGCGATAGGAAAAACTGATGAGGTGATGACCGAAAAAAATTTATCTGACATTTTTATGTCTGAAATTAAGCTAAGTCAAAACACATCGAATAGAATGTGGCAAATTATAAAATTAGCGGATTAATCGAAAAGTTGATTTAATCACTTATTTTTATGCGGGATAATACAGCAAGATTCGCAAGTGTTGAGGTTCGGTTAAAGTATAATTAACTAGAATATTCTATTCACAATGAAAACTAGGCTATAAACAATATGAGCAATTTCTTACCATTTTCAAAACCAGCAATTGGTGATGAAGAGGTCAAGGCAGTTGAAAAAGTTCTGCGTTCAGGCTGGATTACAACAGGCCCACAGAATCACCAGTTAGAAGAGGATTTCTGTAAACGCTATGGTTGTAAGCATGCGATAGCACTTTCATCTGCTACTGCGGGTATGCATGTTGTCTTAATGGCATTAGGTATCGGCCCAGGTGATGAGGTGATTACACCATCACAAACATGGGTTTCAACCATTAATATGATTGAATTACTGGGTGCTACACCTGTAATGATTGATGTTGACCGCGATACATTGATGATCCAACCCGAAGCGGTAGAAAAAGCGCTAACAACAAAAACTAAAGCAATTATTCCTGTACATTACGCAGGAGCTCCTTGTGATTTAGACGCGTTGCGTTTAATTGCGCAAAAAGCGGGCGTTGTATTGATTGAAGATGCTGCACATGCTGTTGGTACGCGTTATAAAAATGAGTGGATTGGCGAGAAAGGCACGTCTATTTTCTCATTCCATGCTATTAAAAATGTTACTTGTGCAGAAGGGGGGTTAGTCGCAACAGATGACGACGAACTTGCTCAGCGCGTACGCACACTTAAATTTCATGGTCTAGGGGTTGATGCGTTTGATAGGCAAATGCAAGGCCGCAAGCCACAAGCTGAAGTTGTAGAACCCGGTTTTAAATACAATTTATCGGATATCCATGCCGCAATAGCGGTAGTGCAGTTATCTCGTGTTGAGCAATTAAATCAACGTCGAGCCGAACTGACAGCACAGTATCGTGAATTGCTAAAAGACTCTCCATTACAGATGCTTAGTGTTCCTAATTACCCACATTTGCATGCTAATCATTTATTTATGGTTCGTGTTGATAAAAACGAATGTGGTATTGACCGTGACACTTTCATGGAAAAATTGAAAGAGCACGATATTGGAACGGGGCTACATTTTCGCGCAGCCCATACACAAAAATATTACCGTGAAAAATATCCTGAATTAACGTTACCTGAATCGACATGGAATAGTGCGACATTATGTTCATTACCGCTGTTTCCAGATATGACGGATGATGATGTTAAACGGGTTGTAAAAGCAGTAGAAGCAGTTCTTTTGGAGTCTAAATAGTGTCATACGCAGATGAATTTGATGAGATAAAAAAAGTCTCAGTGGTAATCCCTGTCTATAATGAAGAACAGAGCTTGCCACAATTATTAGAACGTACTATCAAATCATGTAAACAACTGACTCAATCTTATGAGTTAATTTTGGTCGATGATGGTAGTAGTGACCGCTCAGCACAAATGTTAACGGATGCAGCAGAAAACCTTGATAACCATGTGATTGCTATTATCCTTAATCGTAACTATGGCCAGCACTCTGCTATTATGGCGGGCTTTAATCAAGCAGATGGGGATTTAGTTATTACCTTGGATGCGGATTTACAAAATCCACCTGAGGAAATCCCACGTTTAGTGCAAACAGCGTCGCAAGGTTATGATGTAGTAGGCACGCGTCGTGCTAATCGCCAAGATTCTTGGTTCCGTAAAACGGCATCTAAGATGATTAATGCGATGATCACTCAAGCAACAGGGCGTTCAATGGGGGATTACGGTTGCATGTTACGTGCTTACCGCCGCCATATCATTCAAGCTATGTTGCAATGTCATGAAAGAAGTACATTTATTCCTATTCTTGCGAATACGTTTGCGCGTAGAACGATTGAAATTGATGTTGCGCATGCGGAACGTGAGTTTGGTGATTCTAAATACAGCTTTATGAAGCTGATTAACTTAATGTATGACTTGTTGACTTGCCTAACTACTGCGCCACTGCGTTTATTAAGCGTTGTGGGTAGTGTTATTGCTGTCGGTGGTTTCCTGCTGGCGGTTTTATTGATTGCACTACGTTTAATTTTTGGCGCAGAGTGGGCAGCAGATGGCGTATTTACCCTGTTTGCAGTACTCTTTATGTTTATTGGTGCGCAGTTTGTTGCTATGGGTTTATTAGGTGAATACATCGGTAGAATTTACAATGATGTGCGCGCGAGACCTCGTTATTTTATTCAAAAAGTCGTCGGAGCAGACCTTAAATCCGACAAAAATCAGGAAGAAGACTAATGAAAGCTATTGTTTTTGCCTATCATGATATTGGCTGCGTAGGGCTAAAAGCGCTTGAAAAAGCGGGTTTTGATATTCAAGCAGTGTTTACTCACACTGATGACCCAAATGAAAACCACTTTTACTCTTCAGTTGCACGCTTAAGCGCTGACATGGAGCTTCCTGTTTTCGCACCTGAAAACGTTAATCATCCACTGTGGATTGAACGTATTCGCGAAATGAAACCTGATGTGATTTTCTCTTTTTACTACCGTGATATGCTAAGTGAAGAACTGCTGTCAATTGCACCTAAAGGGGCTTTTAACTTACATGGTTCATTACTGCCTAAATATCGTGGTCGTGCGCCTATCAATTGGGCACTATTAAAAGGTGAAAATGAAACGGGTGTAACCTTGCACAAGATGGTGGCTAAAGCTGATGCTGGCGATATCATTGCGCAAGAAAAAGTGGTAATCACTGAAACTGATACGGGTTTAACCTTACATGCAAAAGTTCGTGAGGCGGCAGAAGTTTTATTAGATAAAACACTACCACTAATCGAAGCGGGTACCTATAAAGCGGTTGCTCAAGACGAAAGTCAAGCAACGTATTTTGGGCGTCGTACAGCGGAAGATGGTCAAATTGACTGGAACCGTAGCGCAAAAGAAATTGATTGTCTTATCCGTGCGGTGACTGAGCCATATCCAGGCGCGTTTACTTATTTAGGCGCACGCAAAATGGTTATTTGGCGTGCACGTGTTCTAGATGACAATCAAGGTAAAGCTGCGGGGACTGTACTTTCTAATGACCCTCTGCGTATTGCTTGTGGTCAAGGTGCGATTGAAGTTGTTAGTGGGCAAAGTGAAGCAGGTTTATATATGCAAGGTAACCGCCTTGCTACCGAAATGGGTATCGTGACTGATGTTCGTGTAGGTGCGAAACCAACTGCACAAGTTAAACGTCGTACTCGTGTTCTTATTTTGGGTGTAAATGGCTTTATTGGTAACCATTTAACTGAACGTTTATTAAAAGATGGAAATTACGATATCTATGGTATGGATATCGGTTCATCAGCAATTGAGCGTTTTATTGGTAACCCTCGTTTCCACTTTATTGAAGGTGATGTAAGCATCCATACTGAGTGGATTGAATATCACATTAAAAAATGTGACGTTATTCTGCCATTGGTTGCGATTGCAACACCAATCGAATACACCCGTAATCCGCTGCGTGTTTTCGAATTAGACTTTGAAGAAAACTTAAAAGTTGTTCGCTATTGCGTGAAATACAACAAGCGCATCATCTTCCCATCAACTTCTGAAGTTTATGGTATGTGTGATGATAAAGAGTTTGATGAAGACGAATCACGCTTGATCGTCGGTCCTATCAATAAGCAGCGTTGGATTTACTCTGTCTCTAAACAGTTACTTGACCGAGTAATTTGGGCATATGGTGCAAAAGAAGGTCTGAAATTTACCTTATTCCGTCCATTTAACTGGATGGGACCTCGTTTAGATAGCCTAAACTCTGCACGTATTGGTAGTTCACGCGCGATTACTCAGCTAATTTTAAACTTAGTTGAAGGTTCGCCAATCAAACTTGTTGATGGTGGTGCGCAGAAACGTTGCTTTACTGATATAAAAGATGGTATCGAAGCGTTGTTCCGCATTATTGAAAACAAAGACGGTAAATGTGATGGCCAAATCATCAACATTGGTAACCCTACGAACGAAGCAAGTATTCGTGAACTGGCTGAAATGTTGTTAGAAAGCTTTGAAAATCACCCACAACGCGATAAGTTCCCTCCGTTTGCTGGCTTCCGTGAAATTGAAAGCAGTAGCTACTATGGTCAAGGCTATCAAGATGTCGAGCATCGTAAGCCAAGTGTTGAAAACGCACGCCGCTTATTAGATTGGGTTCCAACTATCGACATGAAAGATACTATTGAAGAAACATTAGATTTCTTCTTGCAAGGTGCAGTTGAAGAACTAGGTAATAAAGACTAATGAAAAAAGTTGGCTTGAGAATTGATGTGGATACCTACCAAGGTACATTAAAAGGGGTTCCACAATTACTCAAAGTGCTTAAACAGCACAACATTCAGGCCAGCTTTTTCTTCAGTGTAGGACCAGATAACATGGGGCGCCATTTATGGCGCCTTTTGCGTCCTAAATTTCTGTGGAAAATGCTCAGGTCGAATGCAGCGTCTCTTTATGGGTTAGATATTTTACTCGCAGGCACCGCTTGGCCGGGTAAAAAGATTGCTAAAGATTTAGGCTACTTGATGAAACAAACGTTGGATGAAGGCCATGAAGTTGGTCTACATGCATGGGATCATCAAGGTTGGCAAGCTAAAGTTGCAAAATGGAGTAAGTCACAACTTACCGAACAAGTGAAGTTAGGTGTTGATGCATTAGAATGTGCCATTGGTCAACGTGTAACATGCTCGGCTGTTGCTGGCTGGCGAGGTGATGAGCGAGTATTAGAAGTTAAACAAACGTTTAATTTTGACTACAATAGTGATTGTCGTGGCAAATATCCATTTCGACCGATTATGGCGGATGGTTCTCTTGGGACAGTTCAAATTCCTGTAACATTACCAACTTACGATGAAGTCGTAGGGACTGTCGTGAGTGATGAAGCATTTAATGATTTTATTCTTCAAGCAATTAAAGAAGATCAAGGCGTTCCAGTTTATACTATCCACACAGAAGTGGAAGGAATGTCAAAATCGGAACAATTTTTACAATTATTGGAACGAATCACACAAGAAGAAATCCAATTCTGTACATTGAGTGAATTACTGCCAGAGGATTTAAATTCATTGCCAAAAGGGCGTGTGGTCAGAGCACCATTCCCTGGGCGTGAAGGCTGGCTAGGCTGCCAAGAAGAGGTATAAGCAATCTATGTTGAATAACCGAGCGAGCAAAGTAGGAGCCTCTCTGCTGGCTCTTTTTTTTATCCTGACCTATTTATTGCCGTTGAACAGCCGTTTACTTTGGCAACCCGATGAAACACGCTATGCAGAAATCAGCCGCGAGATGCTACAGCGGGGGGACTGGATTGTCCCTTATATGTTGGATGTGCGTTATTTTGAAAAACCAGTTGCAGGTTATTGGATAAACAATATCAGCCAAATGATCTTTGGTGATACTAACTTTGCAGTTCGTTTCGGTTCTGTTTTTTGTATTCTTCTTAGTGCATTACTGGTTTATCGCATGGCAAAAATGATGTGGCGTAATAGCCACGTTGCTTATGTTGCAAGCCTGATTTACATCTCGATGTTTTTAGTTTTTTCCATCGGGACATACAGTGTACTTGACCCAATGTTATCTTTATGGATAGCGGCGAGTATGTTTTGTTGTTTATGGGCGATGAAAGCCAGAGAAGTCAAATCTAAACTTGGGGCATGGGTTTGCCTTGGGTTAGCTTGTGGTATGGCATTTATGACTAAGGGTTTTTTAGCCCTTGCTATACCCGTGATCGTCATGCTTCCAGTCACACTGTATCAAAGGCGTTTTCTTGAATTAGTAAAGTATGGGCCACTTGCGATAATTTCAGCGGTCATTATTAGCCTTCCATGGGCATTGGCGATTGCTAAACAAGAACCTGATTATTGGAATTATTTTTTCTGGATAGAGCATATTAAACGTTTTACTGCGGATGATGCTCAGCATATTGCACCTTTTTGGTATTATATCCCCATTATATTGCTCGGTGCCATCCCTTGGGCAGGTTTACTACCCGGCGCAATAATCAAAGGGTGGAAAGAACGTAAATCTAGCCCTGATATGTTCTTTTTACTGTGTTGGTTTATAGTGCCAGTTATCTTTTTTAGTATTTCTCGCGGTAAGTTACCAACCTATATGTTGCCGTTTATGGCGCCTTTAGCTCTCTTAATGGCAAAGTATGGGGTTGATTGCGTGCGTAATGGCACGATGAGAGCGCTAAAAGTTAATGGTATTATTAATATTGTATTGGGCATTGCTGCAGTGATTGCTGTGATTGTGATAAGCACAGTGATAAAGAAACCGTTATATGAACCAGATGAATGGTCAAAAATGGTTTTAGGTGTCGTTGCTTTCTCTATCTGGGCGATCATCGGTTACCTTTGCACCGTGCTTAATGCCAAATATTGGCTTTGGGCTGCGTCATGTTCATTGGCGGTTAGCTTATGTATTGGTAGTGCCTTACCAAACAACACCATTGATTCGAAATTGCCGCAAAACTTTATTCATCAAAACCATGACTTGTTGATGAATAGCCGTTATTTAATGGCGAGTAATGTTGGTGTTGCGGCTGGTCTTGCTTGGGAAACTAAAAACTCAAATATTTATTTATATAATAGTAGTGGTGAGTTGACCTACGGTTTGAAATACCCTGACAGCCAACATCGGTTAGTTAAACCAGACCAATTTGCACAATGGTTAGCAAAAGCACGTCAAGAAGGGCAGGTAACGGTGGTCTTTTTATTAGGTCGTAAAGAAGGGTTACCGGATATACCTAAACCAGATGAAGTCATTAAAAATTCGCGTATGGCGATTGTGGTTTATCATCAACAATGATAGCTCAACTATTACTATTATTACTTGTTAGCGTATTAACTTGCATGGGGCAAGTGGCTCAAAAACAAGCAGTGGTAAATTGGCAGAGTGAAAAAACCAATAAAACAGCATCAGCACTTCGGTGGCTGGTGCTGGCGGTTTTCATGTTGGGTCTTGGCATGTTGTTTTGGCTGAAGTTATTGGAAACCATGCCTCTCAGTATTGCTTACCCAATGCTAAGTATTAACTTTGTATTAATTACTTTGATTGGCCAGTTTATCTATAAAGAACAAACAGGGCTTAGTCATTGGCTAGGGGTCGCAGCGATCATGTTGGGTATTTTGCTAATGAGTATCAGTGTATGAATAAAGGATATTTATGGGTACTTGGCAGTGCACTACTAGTGACTGTGGCCCAACTGAGCTTGAAAGCCGGTGTGGTTGAGTTACCCTCATTTACACTTGGCTGGCACTGGTTACAAGCAGATTGGTTATTGGCAAATTTTGTTAGCCTAAGTATTATTTTTATAGGGTTAGTTTGCTACGCATTATCGATGCTATGTTGGTTATTTGCATTAAAATATATCGCATTAAATAAAGCCTACCCCCTTATCAGCCTTAGTTACGTATTCGTCTATATTCTCGCTGTTTTGTTACCTTGGTTTAATGAACCTGCGACATGGTTAAAAGCAGCGGGAATTGCCTTTATTTTATTAGGCGTTTGGTTGATTAGCCGACCAACAAAACAAATGAAAAATAATAATAAGGGGGGTAAAATCTAAGTTGCTTATTTTTTATTCTTCACGCACTATAATCTCAGTTAAATATTGTAATAAGAACGATGAATAAGGTGCTTTATGCTTATAAAAATACAACACCTACCATTACTTTTGTGTCTAGTTTTAATCGGCTGTTCATCAACGACAGTTAAAAGGACACCGCCGCCGCCGCTAAAAACACAGTTGTCCGACCCAATAATGACAATAGCACAGTTAAAAGACCAATTAGAACAATGGTATGGGACGCCTTATCACTATGGTGGAATGAACCAAAGTGGTGTGGATTGTTCAGGTTTTGTTTATCGCACCTTTAACGATCGTTTTGCTATCCAGCTGCCCCGAACGACGGTGGACCAAACTCAGTTAGGGACGCGAATTGATAAATCGGATTTGATGCCAGGGGATTTGGTTTTCTTTAAGACTGGTTCAGGGGAAAATGGGTTACATGTGGGTATTTATGATACCGATAATACTTTTATTCATGCTTCAACCAGTAAAGGGGTGATCCGTTCCTCAATGGATAACGTTTATTGGCGAAAAGTGTTCTGGCAAGCAAGGCGCATCTAAACTCGCTATTTTTTTCAGTGATTATGCTATCTTAGAAGCAATTTTTGTTTTAAGGGTAGTTTTTAATGTCTAGGTTACGTTTACTTATCTCCGAATCTTTTGATCCTTGGTTTAACCTTGCGGTTGAAGAAACTATTTTTCGACAAATGTCAGCAGATCAACGTGTTATGTTTTTATGGCGTAATGCGGACACGGTGGTTATTGGTCGAGCTCAAAATCCTTGGAAAGAATGTAATACCAGAAGGATGGATGAGGACAATGTTCGCTTAGCACGTCGTAGTAGTGGCGGTGGCGCAGTATTCCATGATCTGGGAAATACATGTTTTACGTTTATGGCGGGGAAACCTGAATACGATAAAACAGTTTCTACACAAATTATCGTTGATGGTTTAGCTCAAGTGGGTATCGCTGCACAAATTTCTGGGCGTAATGATTTGGTTTTAGACACTGAAAATGGCCTAAGAAAAATCTCTGGCTCTGCTTATCGTGAAACAAAAGACAGGGGTTTTCATCATGGAACCTTGTTAATAAATGCTGATTTAAGTCGTCTAGCAAACTATTTGAACCCAGACCCTAAAAAGTTGCAAGCAAAGGGGATCACCTCGGTACGCTCTCGGGTCGCAAATTTATCTGAATTAGTCCCTAATATTTCCCACGAAAAAGTATGCGAAGGCATTATTAAAAGCTTTTTCGAGCATTTCGGTGAGACGGTTGACCCCGAATATATTTCCCCTGAGAAGTTACCTGATCTACCCAATTTCAAGGAAACTTTTGCTAAACAAAGTAGCTGGGAATGGAATTTTGGGCAGGCGCCTGCCTTTTCACATTACTCTGATACTCGATTCCCGTGGGGGGGAATTGAATTTCATTTTGATATTGAAAAAGGTGTGATTAACCGCTGTCAATTTTTTACTGATAGCTTAGACCCTTCGCCATTAGAGTGGCTCAGTGAACAGCTAGTTGGTAAGGTCTATCAAACAGAGACTATTCGTTTATTAAGTAAACAAATGATGCAGAAATGGCCTCAATTACAGGAACAATTGGCTGATTTAGAAAACTGGTTGGTTTTAGAGTTAAGTTAAAAAAAGAGCCGACAGTTGTCGGCTCAGACATAGACATTAAAATAACGAATAGGAAAAGGGACTTATTGAATAAAATAATTAACTATGACAGTTACAAGTCATAAAGCTTTTACATTCCGGCATTTCACCAGTTTGGCGGAATTTTGCCGGCGTTGTATCAAAATGTTTTTTAAATATACGAGTAAATGTAGCTTGTGAACTGAAGCCATATTGCAACGCAATATCAAGAATAGGTAAGTTGCCTTCACGTAATGATTTAGCGGCTTCTAACAAGCGGCGTTTACGCACATACTCGCCAAGCGTGCATCCTTTCATTTCTTTGAAAACACGCTGTAAATGCCATTTCGAATAACCACTTTTATCGGCTATTGTGTCGATTTTGATGCCTTCATTGCGTTGCAACTGGCTTTCTAGCCACTTAACAATATCATTGACTACACTTTCTGACATATTTACCTCCTACTCAAGTAGGCTATTGTTCATTAATAACTAATAATAACTCACGAAATTAGGATCTATTCTTCCTGTTTTTCCGATATATCGATAGGCTAAACGTGCGGTTTTTTAATGAGAATACCTATCACTACGATAGATGTTGATAAATTTAACATTTTAAACATACATCATTGTATGTTTAAATATATAAAAAATCAATGGGTTGTGTTTTAACTTTGATTTTTATGATAGGTTATTCTGGTGGATTTACTATATATTCAAATTAATTGTTCAAGCTGTTCGATTTTATTAACCAAGTAAATAATTGAAAAATTATCGCACTACATTTAAAGACAGTTCTATAACGATAAACAGGAAATTCCGAGTTGATTTTTTTAGAGAAAAACACTAAATGATTGGCAGTTATAGGGAGAATTATGGTGATTGGTTTTATTATCAACATAATACTCCGTTAATGAATTTTACCTCTTTTTTGCCAAAACGCTGTAGATGCTGGGTCTGTGACATAGCTTTTGGCGTATTTAACTAAACCTACTCCCACTGAGTTTTATGTTTTCATGAGGCTGTCACATCAAGGAAAATGGCGATTAGAAGCCAATGTTTCATGTTATTTACCCCTATTAAATATGGGGTAAAGCTAAAACTTGCTTACACCATTCATCTTGCTCAGGTGTGCCTTCAGTACGCTGACCATACATTTGTATAATCTGATTGCCTTGGGTATCAAAAACCTCCAAGCTTGTTACAAAGCCATCTTTAGTCGGTTTTCTTGTCACCCAACATTCAGCGATACCATTTTCAATAATGTGCAGTTTGCAATTAGGACCAATAATGTTTAACCAGTGAGTTTGGGTATTTTCTACGGTTAATGATGTTATTTCACTGATTTTACCAGTGAAAATTTGTACACAGCCACGATTACCAACGAAAAGCATAATTTCATTTTGTGCTTGGTGGGCGAGTGACAGTAAACCTGATAATGCACTGCGAGGGACTTGCCATGCTAGTTTACGGCTAACAACGCGGAAGACTTGCTGTCTGCTTAGATTATTATTTTTTAAGATGGTGAAAAATTGGTGGACATCTGTCATATTGCGCCATTCTTGTTCTAGTTTTTGTGCAAGTTCACGATCAATCGACCGTTCAGAAAACGGTTTGACTTCATGGATGGTGAGAGGGCGGTTTTCTGATGTAATATATTGTTTAATCAATGTTTGCCATGCATCGAGATTCGTCGACTTTGTGGTAAAAACTTTGTGTAAGGCATCACCATGTTTGTCAAAAAACTGAATGCTATGACATAGGCCTTCAGTTGTTTCTTCTACTAATGAGAATGCTGAACGCCATTGAGCAAAGAACATTCTAAGGTCAAGAGCTCGAGGATTGAGAAATAAACCCGCATGTGAGCTGAGCCTTGCATTATCATATTGACCAATTTGAATATTAACGGCGTACTCATTACGGGTAACCCCTTTTGCCACCCCGATGGATGCTAAACTTTGCAAGATATCAGGCATTTTTCCAGATAACCTTTGCACGTTATCTTGACCAACGCGGCAATGAAGAAGCTGTGCTTCTGAAATATTTAGTTGTGCTGCTATTTCGCGCGCATATATACCCTTATGCTCTTTTCGTATTTTTTGGTAATCACTATAGCTATTTGAATTCAAAATAATTTCCTTAAGATTAAGTAGAGTAAAGTGTTATCAACTAATTTCGTATAAGGACATAGTAATTTGCGCTATGAAATTAGCTGATAACATAACTTATTGGTTGTTAACTATTATTTGTTACTAAATTACCAGTTATAATTTACGTTAAAGTAAAAATTCCTACCTTCCTGTGGGACCCCCATGGAAGAGATATACTGTTTATCAAAGGCATTTTTCATAGTAAGCGTGGAACTTAGCCCTTTAATGAATTCATCAGCTTGATAATTCACATAAAAATCATGAACTCCATATCCTGCGTATTGAATGACTTCTTTATGATAGCGATCTAAGCCTTTATCAGATTTGTGATGGGGACGTTGATATTTAGCGTTGCCTTGGAACTTGGTTTTGGCTGAAAACTCACCAATCCAGCCAATTTGAATTCCTGTTGTTGCAACTGGAGCATTAATTCTGGCTGTCAACGTTTGGGGGCGAATAGATGATAAAGAATAATTTGTACCATCTTCTCTTCCCATCGTGTGATTATGGTTAACAGCGATATCAAACCAATGTGTTTTATAGTGAACAAAACTGTCAAATCCATGAATAGTTGCGGATGGAATATTTATAAAAAATATTTTCTTCGGGAAGTGTTCCATTCGACCAACTTTATTACCATCTCGAGCTCTTGGATTGAAGGATAAGGGGTACTCGCCATCGACAGTTATGTAATTTTTTGCTTTAGTGTGAAAATAAGTCGAACCAAATTGAAGGGAGTCATTTTTAAAATAAAGCTCGTCAAAACTGAGTTTCAAACCTGTCTCCCATGTTTTATTGGTTTCAGGCTGTAAATCTGGTGATGGACGGAAATCAGATTTAATAGAGGCGCCAAAAAAAAGTGGAATAGTGAAATGGTTTGAATTGTTATAAAGCTCCGACATTCTTGGAGTACGGTATGCTTCAGCGTATGATGAATGAAGATTTAACCAGCTAGTAGGGGTTGCACTTACAGCAAAGCGAGATGACCAGTTAGTATGCTTGTTTTCAGGGAAATTCTCTCTAGAAGTTTGGTACTGGGTGAAACGTGTCCCTGCGGAGAAAGTGATGGGTAAATGGTGCAAAGTCATATCATTTACCAGCCAGCCAGACATGTTAGACAATTCTGATGGCGGATAGCTGATTGCATATTGATTTGATGTTTGTTTCTGTTGGTAATATTCAAAACCACTTTGAATATAGTGGTTTACCCAGTTATACATCGGTAAAGAGACGCTATTAGAAAATTTAGTCCCATAGGTGTATTGGTTGCGTTCCTCAGGGCCATATTCATCAGGCTTTTTGATAATTTTGATGGTATCAGTTTGGTCTAAATACAAGTCGGTATAATAAACGCTCCATTCAGCTTGCCAATTTAAGCTGTTTTGCGGCTTAAAATACTGATTAATTGCAATATCCCGCTGGTGGCTTTGCCTTTCATGGGGGGCGTTCGGATACTTAGTTTTTTCCGTGGGTTTTGCCGGTTGTTTTAAGCTCAGGCTATCGTTTCGATATTCTTTTAACTGTAATGTTAGGTTGTAAGATGGGTGTGGTAGCCAAGTAGTTTTGAGCATCCAGTTATGGATTTTTTCAACATTATGTGCCAGCTCAAATTCGGGAGAACCCATAATATGCTTTTTACGCTGACTGTAACTGAGCAATGTGTCAAATGACTCAGAACGACCTAATAAAGTTGCGCCTGCATAGTAACTATGGTCATTACGGTTAATGCCGCTAAACGCTCGCCCACCTAATTTTTGCCCCGGTTTTAAAATATCGGCGGCATTTAATGTTTTGAATGCGACCACCCCAGCGAGAGCACCTCCACCATGATGAACTGATGCGGAGCCTTTGTGGATATACACTTTGTTAATCAAAGTCGGGTCGATAAAAGTGGCATCATATAACCCTGAGTTAAAATCTTGAGTGATGTTATCGATTGTGACTTTTACCCCCCGAGAGTCATACCCTCGCATTTGAATGCCTTGGCCATAAGTGCTATTAGACCCAGAGACAAATACGCCGGGTTGGCCTTTTAGTAAATCCAAGGCAGAAGTTGCAGATTGTTGTTCAGGCGCTTGGGCGTCAATCACATCAACTTGCTCAGCCACGGCAATTTCTTCAAAACCGAAGGGGGAGGCTGAAACTTGGATAACATCTTGAGCTAATACGGAATGGCTCAACCCGGCTAAAGTAATAGCGATGGTGAGTGTTGAAATAGGGAATTTTTTTTCTTGGAATATAGATGCAGGCATCGGTTTAAACTGCATAGGAAGTCCTTTCCTTATATTTTAGGTTACGCTGGCTGCCTGGATAGATTATCTGGGTGGCATGCTAAAAGTATTTTATATAACGTTTTTATTTATTAGCGTTTATTATCAACCCCGCCTTTTGGTTGATAAATTTGATAGCGATATAAAACAATCCATTGTTATATTTGCTATTTATTGCCAATAAGCAAAGAGCTCCATTTCAATTTAGTAAGCACCTTAGATGAATACATACCCGAATTTTTATGGGGACTTAACCTATTGTTTATCGTCTTTTATAGTCATTAATAGAAATAATGGCGTTGTTTTACAGTGAGCTAATAGATAAAACGAGCTGTAGTGAGAATTATTATCGTTAAGGTTTGGGTGGTCAAGAGTTTTTTGATTTAATCTGTGCTTTTAATTTAAATAAACAGTTATTAATATAAATAAATTATATTTAATTGAGTATTATTGTTATTTTATATTAAAAAGCCCTTTAATTAGAATATAACTAAAGGGCGTGATGGAAATGTTTGATACTAAGCTAGGCTATTTGAAGCGAGAATCAACCGCTTGAGAAAGGATTTCAATGAGTTGTTCAGTATCTTCCCAGCCAAGGCATGGGTCAGTAATCGATTGACCATAAACTAAAGCTTGGTCAGCGATGACTTTCTGTGTGCCTTCAATTAAAAAGCTTTCAGCCATTACACCGCTTATCGCGGTAGAGCCATCCTTTATTTGCTCTGCAATATCCCGAGCGACTTCTAATTGACGGCGGTGAATTTTTTGGCAATTACCATGACTAAAGTCGACGACTAAATGCTCTGGCAGTTCAAATTTGCGAAGCTTATCGCAGGCTGCGGCTAAGTCCCCAGCAGAATAATTCGGTTGTTTCCCCCCGCGCATAATAATATGGCCATGTGGGTTACCGCTGGTTTGGTAGATGGTCATTTGACCGTTTTTATCTGGGGACAAAAACATATGTTGTGCTTTTGCGGCTCTAATTGCATCAATAGCAATATTAATATTGCCATCTGTACCATTTTTAAAACCAACAGGGCAGGAGAGCGCAGAAGCCATTTCGCGGTGAATTTGGCTTTCTGTCGTTCGCGCACCAATAGCCCCCCAACTAATAAGGTCAGCAATATATTGGCCCGTAACCATGTCGAGAAACTCAGTTGCTGTTGCTAAACCAAGCTGGTTAACTTCTATTAGTAATTTTCGCGCGAGGCGTATTCCTGTATTGACTTGGCAGGAGTTATCTAAATTTGGGTCAGAAATTAGTCCTTTCCAGCCAACAACGGTGCGCGGTTTTTCAAAATAAGTCCGCATAACAATTTCTAAGCGGTTTTGATGACGTTCCCTTAATACATTCAGCTTTGTCGCGTATTCAATTGCCGCGTCAATATCATGAATTGAGCAAGGACCGACGATAACAAGTAAACGCGGGTCTTCCCCCGATAAGATCTGTTCTATGCGCTTACGTGACGCTGTCACGTTATTGGCAACCTTTTGGGAAATAGGAAATTCATCAGCGAGAGTTTGTGGTGTAATTAAACTGTCCACTCTTGTAGTGCGTAATTCATCAGTTTTTTGCATTTTGGTTCTCAAAACTTTAATAGGCAGATGCCGTATCAGTGATAAAGATCACAATAAACGAAAATGGCTTAATTTCAACCTACAAAGTAATTTGTATCAATTATATTTTATATTTTTTATCAAAATATACGTCTCTGTAAACCCATTGTATCAATCACTTTTGCTGAAATTTCTTCCACTGAGTAGTTAGTTGTATTTAAGTAGTTGATTTTATTCTGCCTAAATAATGCTTCGACTTCAGCAATTTCAATACGGCACTGCCTTATCGATGCATAACGGCTATTTTCACGGCGTTCTTCACGGATAGCAGCTAAACGTTCAGGGCTAATCGTTAAGCCAAATAATTTGTGGGTATAAGGGCGAAGAGCCACGGGGAGCTTTAGATTGTCCATATCATCAGCAGTAAATGGATAATTGGCGGCTTGAATGCCAAATTGCATAGCTAAATATAAGCTGGTAGGGGTTTTGCCACAGCGAGAAACACCGATAAGAATGACTTGAGCTTGGTCTAAATTACGCAGAGAAATACCATCATCATGTGCGAGTGTATATTCAATGGCTGCAATACGAGCATCGTATTGGATCATATTTTGCATTGACAAGCCGTGCGTACGATTGAGCTTAGGTTCTGGTTCAAGGCCAACTTCTTTTTGGATTGGAGCAACTAAACTTTGGACAATATCTTGGCAAAAACCAGAACTTTGCGTGATGATTTGCCTAACTTCAGGGGAAATAATCGAATAGAACACTAATGGGCGAAGTTGTGTTTCTTCAAATATGGTATCAATTTTTTGTTTTATTTCTTGTGCGCGGGCCGGCGTGGTAACGAAAGGCAGGGTATAAGAAATAAAAGCTAGTGGAAATTGTGAAAGGACAGCATGCCCCAGAGTTTCAGCAGTGATAGCTGTACCATCTGAAATAAAGAAAACAGTTCTTTGTATTGGGTTGTTCATCGAATCTAATTTATTCATTGTTATTTATCTTTTATTGTATTTATCACTAGTTTTATAGAGATATTATCTTTGTTTAAAGTTTAAAAATTAGTTTATAAGGGAAAGTATAGCCATTATTTGAGCGATTTTTAGAACAAAACATTTTTCTTATTTGATGGAACGATTCACCAGTCCATCTTCTATTAATGTCTGTGCTAGTCTATTTCACGAGGCGAATTTTCGCCAATGAGATTTTTTACGATTTGTACTCTGTCACTAAATTGCTATAAAAGGATCACTTTCAATGTCCACAAATGGCCTTACTCCGTGTAATGTACTTTGGTATAACCAATTAGGGATGAATGATGTTGACCGGGTTGGCGGTAAAAATGCCTCCTTAGGTGAAATGATCACAAACTTATCTGATCTGGGTGTATCCGTACCTAACGGTTTCGCGACAACCGCACAGGCGTTTAATGATTTTCTGGAGCAGAGCGGTGTAAATCAACGCATTTATAACCTGCTAGATGAAACGGATATTGATGATGTGAACCAACTGGCTGTTGCAGGTGCTCAGATCCGTCAATGGGTGATTGATACGCCATTGACGAAGGAGTTGGAACAAGATATTCGTGACGCGTTCGCTCAACTTTCAGAAGGGGAAGCAGAAGCATCATTTGCTGTTCGCTCATCAGCAACCGCAGAGGATATGCCTGATGCTTCATTTGCGGGGCAACAGGAGACATTCCTTAATGTTCAAGGGATTGATGCTGTATTAGTGGCGATTAAACATGTTTTTGCTTCGTTGTTTAATGACCGCGCTATTTCGTATCGTGTTCACCAAGGTTACGATCACCGTGGAGTAGCTCTGTCGGCGGGTGTGCAAAGAATGGTACGCTCTGATTTAGCATCTTCGGGCGTGATGTTTACTATTGATACCGAATCCGGTTTTGATCAGGTAGTTTTCATTACCTCAGCTTATGGTCTAGGTGAAATGGTGGTACAAGGGGCGGTAAATCCGGATGAGTTTTATGTCCATAAACCAACCTTGAAAAATAACCGCCCTGCGATTGTACGCCGTACTCTAGGCTCTAAAAAACTACAAATGGTGTATGCCGATAGTAAAGAGCACGGTAAACAAGTTCAGATTGAAGATGTGCCAGAAACCCTACGCAATCGTTTCTCTCTGGCTGACCATGAAGTTGAAGAGCTCGCTCGTCAAGCTTTACAGATTGAAAAGCATTATGGTCGTCCAATGGATATTGAGTGGGCTAAAGATGGCCACAATGGGCGTTTATATATTGTCCAAGCAAGACCAGAAACAGTGCGTTCAAATCAACAAGTCATGGAACGCTATCAGCTCAAAGAGCAAGGACAGGTTTTAGTTGAAGGGCGTGCTATTGGTCACCGCATTGGTTCCGGTGTAGTAAAAGTGATTCATAATTTAAGTGAGATGGATCGCATTCAGGCTGGTGATGTCTTAGTTACAGACATGACAGACCCTGACTGGGAGCCAATCATGAAAAAAGCTGCTGCGATTGTCACTAATCGTGGTGGGCGTACTTGCCATGCCGCTATCATCGCTCGTGAGCTAGGGATACCTGCTGTCGTTGGTTGTGGTGATGCAACTGACTGTTTACAAGAAGGTCAAGAAGTCACTGTTTCCTGCTCGGAAGGTGATACTGGCTTTGTTTACCAAGGCAAGTTGGAATTTGAAATTCACAGTTCTGAAGTGAGTGAAATGCCAAGCCTTGGTGTCAAAATCATGATGAATGTGGGTAATCCTGACCGTGCATTTGATTTTGCTTGTTTGCCAAATGAAGGTGTTGGTTTAGCGAGACTGGAGTTTATCATCAATCGCATGATTGGTGTTCACCCAAGAGCATTGTTAGAATTTGATGAACAGTCTCCTGAATTACAAACTGAAATCCGCGAAATGATGGCCGGTTATGACGACCCAATCGAGTTCTATGTGGGCAAATTAACCGAGGGTATTTCAACGTTAGCAGCAGCCTTCTGGCCAAAACGCGTTATTGTGCGTTTATCAGACTTCAAATCAAATGAATATGCCAATTTAGTCGGTGGGGATATTTATGAGCCTGAAGAAGAAAACCCTATGCTTGGTTTCCGTGGTGCAGGGCGTTATGTTTCTGATAGCTTCCGTGCATGTTTTGCGTTGGAATGCGAAGCCGTTAAGCGCGTGCGTAATACTATGGGGCTCACGAACGTTGAGGTAATGATCCCGTTTGTGCGTACTGTCGCACAAGCTGAGGCTGTCATTGCGGAGATGGCAAAACATGACCTTAAGCGCGGAGAGAACGGCTTAAAAGTGATTATGATGTGTGAAATACCATCGAATGCTTTGCTGGCTGACCAATTCCTTGAGCACTTTGATGGGTTCTCTATTGGTTCAAACGATATGACTCAATTAACATTAGGCCTTGATAGGGATTCTGGTGTTGTTTCTGAGCTATTCGATGAGCGAAACGACGCGGTTAAGGCAATGCTATCGATGGCAATACAAGCAGCTAAACGCCAAAATAAATATGTTGGTATTTGTGGGCAAGGTCCTTCAGATCACCAAGACTTCGCTCAGTGGTTAGTTGATGAAGGTATTGATAGTTTATCTTTAAACCCAGACACTGTCGTGCAAACTTGGTTAACGATCGCTGAAAATCAGTAATCATTACTGAGCTAATAATGAAAGTCGAGAGGTGAAAACCTTTCGGCTTTTTTTATTAATTTAAATTATCTATTATTACAATAGTTAATAGCTATTATTGAGTTATTTCATACTAAATAACTCGATTGAATGATTATGCAATTCTTTTTGCGTACATAAACATAATTATTCCAAATCAATCACGCGTATAATGAGTAATTAAATGTACTTTAATTATAAAGCTCATGAAAGTAATAATAGTGCGGGTTATATATAACGCTAAAGGAGTATGTTTACTTATGTTTGGTACCAGAAGTTGATTCTTATCAATACTTATAAAACAGATGATTTAATTTTGATGTGAATAATTTTCATATTGAGGAACTAGATAAAAAAAAAGCCTATCATGGGCTGACAGGCAAAGACTACACACAGCAATTTGGTTAATAAAACCGTGCTTTAAGGGGTTAGCATGGCTTTTCATGTTTGTTTGATTCAATGGCTAGATAATAAAGTATTCATATTATACAAGCATTAAGAACACTCTCAATAATAAACTTACTTGTTGTTACTTAAGAGAATTATTCCAATAGAATTATGTTAACATAAATTAGGCTAAATACTAACATTAGAATGTTAAATATTGTTTCTAAATATTAATGAGAAATGAAATCATTAATGAAACAGACATGTATATCGACAACATGCCTGTTTCAATTAATTGCAACTATTTCTTAATCATGAACACATCTTCAAGAAATTTCTCTGTTTCAGCTAAGTTCTCATTAGGCATAGCTACCTCATTCATCCATGCTTTTAATAAACTATATGAAACAGCTAATACAACGGGACCGATAAATAGGCCTATCATCCCGAATGATAAGATACCCCCGATAACCCCAACTAAGATTAGTACCATCGGCAAATCGGCACCCATTTTAATCAACCAAGGACGAAGAACACCGTCCATTGTTGCCACAACCGCAGCCCAAATGGCGAGAATAATTCCCCAAGTGGTATCACCAGTCCAAAATAACCATATAACAGATGGCACCATAATCAACAGCGGCCCTATTTGAGCAACACAGCAGATAAACAGTAAAACAGTGAGGATTGCAGCATAACCAATGCCAGAAAGTGCAAGGCCAATCCCACCGACAATAGCTTGGATTAACGCTGTCACGACGACGCCCAATGCCACCGCTCTTATTGATTGAGCTGCTAATAAGACAGCTGCATCACCACGCATGCCTGCAAGGCGCACAGCAAAGTGACGTATGCCTAACATGACAGATTCACCTTTAAGGTAAAGTAAGCCGCTAAACAGTAACATTAAGATTAGATGAAACACAAAGCGCCCTGCGCTGATCGCTTGTGTGGCGAACCACCCCGCGGCTTGACCAAAGTAAGGTTGGATTTTTGCGAGTAGGGCGTTACCACCACTCGCTACAAGGCTATGCCATGCGTAATAAATTTTTTCGCCTACCATCGGTATGGTATTTAGCCATTCTAGCTCTGGTAATGTCAGGCTTGAAGGGGACTTGGCTAAATCAATCAATGGAGTGCTATTATCAATAATACTTCCAATCAAAACCCCTAATGGGATAACAAACAACAGTAATATAAGAAGAACCATCACTAATGCAGCTAGCCAACGCTTACGCCATAAGCGCGCTTCTAGCCGTAATAATAGTGGCCATGTTGCAATAACCATCATCCCTGCCCATACAAAGCCAAGAATAAAGGGATTAAGTACCCAAAAACAGGCGGCTATCATTAAGATGATGGACAATAGGCCGAAAATAAGTTTGGGGAGATCCAAACGTTTTTGCGATTTTTCCATTAATGATTGATCCTTAATAAATGAAAATTCTGCTTATACGGCAAATTTTTAGGTGAAAATAACGAAATTATTTTTCACGATTAAAAAAAACAATATTGTGATATGGTTCATTATGACAATGTCATCAGCGGCTGTACCGTTTTTACTAGCTGTGAAGGTAATAAGTCATAAACCTGAGACGCTATTGTGCAACTTAAAGTAAAGATAGTACATAACGAGTAATGCGAACACTAAACAACAAGAGTCATCGTTAATAATGATCCCGCGTATATCAGAAGCTCCTCATCTTAGTCAATTAGTCATTGAGTTCTTGCATGAGCTACAAGAACAAGGTTTTACTGGTGATAACGGTACCAGCTACGCTGAACGGTTATCCATGGCGACAGACAACAGTATTTATCAACTATTGCCTCAAGCGGTTGTTTTCCCGCGTTCTAGTGCAGATGTACAAATTATTACACGCGTAGCCGGGCAATCCAAATATCGTGAACTTAGCTTTACGCCAAGAGGTGGTGGTACAGGGACTAACGGGCAATCCTTAACAGAAGGGATTGTCGTGGATATGTCCCGCTATATGAATCGTATTTTAGAAATAAACCCCGAGCAAGGTTGGGTCAAAGTTGAAGCTGGCGTAATCAAAGATCAGTTAAACCAATTTTTAAAACCTTATGGTTATTTCTTCTCTCCTGAGCTATCGACCAGTAACCGTGCAACCTTGGGGGGAATGATCAACACCGATGCATCAGGGCAAGGTTCATTAGTCTACGGTAAAACATCCGACCACGTTTTAGGTGTTAAAGCCATGGTATTAGGGGGGGAGTGCATTGATACTCGTGCTATGCCTATCGAACTCGCCCAATCGATTGCGTCCAAGGATTCTATTGTCGGGCGTATTTATAAAACGGTACTAGAACGCTGCTTAGAACAGCGGTCATTAATTGAAGAAAAGTTCCCAAAATTAAATCGTTTTCTGACAGGCTACGACTTACGTCATGTTTTTAATGATGAATTAACTGAATTTGACCTTACCCGCATTTTGACGGGTTCAGAGGGGTCTTTAGCGTTTATTACTGAAGCCACCCTTGATATCACGCCATTGCCAAAAGTACGCAGGCTGGTTAACGTAAAATATGACTCTTTTGAGTCAGCACTGCGTAATGCCCCTTTTATGGTTGATGCTAAAGCATTATCTGTTGAAACCGTCGATTCTAAAGTGCTGAATCTAGCCCGTGAAGATATCGTTTGGCACTCTGTAAAAGCATTAATTACTGATATTCCTAATAAAGAAATGTTAGGTCTTAATATCGTTGAATTTAGTGGCGATGATGAAAGTGAAATTAACCAGCTGACAGACAGTTTGTGCCAACGACTTGATGAGTTAATGGCAAATAATCAAGCGGGTGTGATTGGCTATCAAACTTGTCATGACCTTGATGATATAACTCGCATTTATAATATGCGTAAAAAGGCAGTTGGCTTGTTAGGTAATAGTAAAGGTGCGGCAAAACCAATTCCATTTGTAGAAGATACTTGTGTACCACCAGAGCATCTAGCTGATTATATTGTTGAGTTCCGAGCGCTACTCGATGGCCATAATCTGAATTATGGCATGTTTGGTCATGTCGATGCGGGGGTATTACATGTTCGGCCAGCTCTAGATATGTGTGATCCACAACAAGAAATATTGATGAAACAAATTTCTGATGAAATTGTTGCATTAACAGCTAAATATGGTGGGTTGCTGTGGGGAGAGCATGGTAAAGGTTTTCGCGCACAATATAGCCCTGAGTTTTTTGGGGACGTACTGTATAGCGAATTACGTAACATCAAAGCGGCATTTGACCCAGACAACCGTTTGAACCCTGGGAAGATTTGCCCTCCAGCAGGGCTTGATGCTCCAATGAAACAGGTCGATGATATCAAACGAGGCACTTATGATAGGCAAATCCCTGTTCAGGTTCGCGAGCAATTTCGGGGAGCCATGGAGTGTAATGGGAATGGGCTATGTTTTAATTTTGATGTTAAAAGCCCTATGTGCCCGTCGATGAAAGTGAGTGGTCAGCGCATTCATTCACCTAAAGGTCGTGCAACACTTGTTCGAGAATGGTTAAGGCTATTAGCAGATCAAGGAGTGACTCCGGACTACCTCGAAAAGGGCATTAAGCAAGACTCACCTTCCTTACGCGGTTTAATTGAGAAAACGCGTAATACTTGGCGGGCAAAGCAAGGAGATTACGATTTTTCTCACGAAGTAAAAGCATCAATGGCCGGGTGCCTTGCTTGCAAAGCCTGCTCAACACAGTGCCCAATCAAAATTGATGTACCTTCATTTAGAGCGAAATTTTTAGCCTTATATCACGGTCGCTACTTACGCCCTGTGCGTGATCATATTGTTGCTAACGTAGAGAGTAGTGCACCATTATTCTCTAAGGTACCAGGTGTATTTAATTTCTTTTTACGTCAGCCAATAGTGCAAAAGCTTAGCCAACACACGATAGGTATGGTTGATTTACCCTTATTTTCTCAGCCTACATTGAAACAAGAGCTTTTGGGGCATACTGCGGTGTCAGTAACACTCGAGCAACTAGAAGGTATGGGGGCTGCTCAGCGCGAAAAATACGTGTTGGTAGTACAAGACCCTTTCACCAGCTATTACGATGCGAAAGTGGTCGCAGATTTTGTGCGATTAATTGAAAAATTGGGCTATAAACCTGTTTTATTACCATTTTCACCGAATGGTAAGGCGCAGCATATTAAGGGTTTTTTGGCAAAATTTGCGAAAACAGCACGTAGAACCGCAGACTTTTTAAATCGCGTAGCAAAATTAAAGTTACCCATGGTTGGCGTCGACCCTGCATTAGTTTTATGTTATCGCGATGAATACCATGAAATTTTAGGAAAAGAACAGTGCCAGTTTACTGTAATGTTGGCTCATGAATGGTTAGTGAGTTTACCTGCACCACAAAATGCCAAAGTAAATGCAGCTGAGCCTTGGTACTTTTTTGGGCATTGTACGGAATCAACGGCTTTACCAAATAGTGCGAGCCAATGGGCAAGCTTATTTGCACGTTTTGGCCACAAACTGAATAATGTCAGTGTGGGTTGCTGTGGAATGGCGGGAACTTACGGTCATGAAGTGGCAAACCTTGAAAATTCCAAAGGAATTTATAACTTATCTTGGAAAGGAGCGATGGCCTCTTTACCAAAAGAGCGTTGCTTAAGCCCCGGTTATTCTTGCCGTAGCCAAGTGAAGCGTATGGAAAATACAGTTATAAAACACCCGATTCAAGCACTGTTGGAGATAGTTTAATGATTTGGAAACGTCAATTTAATTTGCAACAATTAGCTGAAATGTCAAAAACGTGCATGTTAGGGCATATTGGTATTGAGATCACAGCATTTGGTGATGATTATTTAGAGGGAACAATGCCTGTTGATGAGCGAACTAAACAACCGTTTGGTTTACTTCATGGTGGCGCTTCCGTGGTGCTTGCTGAGTCTTTAGGGTCAATAGCGGGTTATTTATGTACGGAAGGTGAGCAAAGAGTGGTTGGTCTAGAAATTAATGCAAACCATGTCCGTGCAGCGCGTTCGGGGGTTGTTAAAGGCATTTGCAAACCTATTCACTTAGGGCGTCGCCAGCAAGTTTGGAATATTGAAATATTCAATGAACAAGGAAAACTGTGTTGTACTTCCCGTCTAACGACTGCGGTATTATTTGAATAATCACAGCTATGCTTAGGTGGCTTGTAGGCTTTGAGTAGCTAAAAGCCACCAATAACCTTCCTATTAGTAGTGTTTTTATCTGCTGTTTTATCCGTAAATTCGTTTTTTATCGCATTAATAAAGTTGTATAATAAATACATCTTTATTAATTTGTGTCATTTAATTGTATTATTCAGTACAAAATCAAATAAAAAAATAGTTCTATTTTATTTTTCTTATTTCAATAAGTTAAGTGATAAGAAAGACATTATTGGTGATTCGATAAGCTCATAATGAATAAAAAAAGAACTAAAATAGCTATAACCTCTTAAAACAAATGGTTGAAGTAGAATAGCTAATCATTACCATAGGGTAGACAGAGTTAATCTCCTGATAACAGGCTGAAAAGCCATAAGAAATGTGGGGTCAATATGACTGACGGTGTAGAGACATTTTCATTTGATGAAAACAGTTGGCAGGGAGTTAGCCTGACACAAAGCGCTGCAAAACAAATCAAAAAATTGATGGTGCAAAACCCAAATACGAAAGGGCTTTCACTGGGCGTAAAACAGTCTGGCTGCGCAGGTTTCGGTTATGTATTTGAAATGATCGAAAACCCAACAGACCAACACCTGTTATTTGAACTCGATGGCGCACGTCTTTATGTGCCAAAAGAAGCAATGCCATTTATTGATGGTACAGTCGTTGATTTTGTCCAAGAAGGGCTGAATCAAATTTTCAAATTCAATAACCCGAAAGCACAACATGCCTGTGGGTGTGGTGAAAGCTTCGGCGTTTAACATGTGAAGTCAGATTATGTCACAGAGCAATGTAGAAGTTGGCGATGATGTTCAAAGCTGGCTTGATGACCAGCGTTATAAAGAAGGCTTCTTTACTGAAGTCGCAACGGATGAAATGGAAAAAGGGATCAACGAAGATGTGATCCGCGCCATTTCAGCAAAACGTAATGAACCAGAGTGGATGCTACAATTCCGCCTCGATGCTTTTAATCATTGGAAAGGCATGGAGGAGCCACATTGGCTTAAGGCGAATTATCCAAGCTTAGATTATCAAGATTATAGCTATTACTCTGCACCATCATGTGGTGCGTGTGATGATACGTGCGGTTCTCAATCAGGTGCAACTCAAGGTACTGGTGTTGCTGAAACCAATAGTTATTTAACGGCAGAAGTTGAAGAAGCGTTTAATCAACTAGGTGTTCCGGTTCGTGAAGGGAAAGCCGTCGCGGTTGATGCTATTTTTGACTCGGTTTCCGTTTCGACGACATATCGTGATGACCTTGCCAAACATGGCGTTATTTTTTGTTCGTTTAGTGAAGCGATCCAAGAATATCCAGAACTGGTACAAAAATACCTAGGTACTGTTGTATCAAGTCATGACAACTTTTTTGCGGCACTCAATGCTGCGGTTGCATCAGATGGTACGTTTGTTTATGTCCCGAAAGGGGTGCATTGTCCTATGGAACTTTCAACCTATTTTAGGATTAATGCGGCGAAAACAGGCCAATTTGAACGTACTATCCTCATCGCTGATGAAGGGAGCTACGTGAGTTATATCGAAGGGTGTTCAGCGCCTGTCCGTGATAGCTACCAGCTCCATGCTGCTGTGGTTGAAGTGATTATTCACAAAGATGCAGAAGTGAAGTATTCAACGGTGCAAAATTGGTTTTCTGGTGGTGATAGCGAAACGGGTGGGATTTTAAACTTCGTGACTAAACGTGCATTATGCGAAGGTGAAAATTCTAAAATGTCATGGACACAGTCTGAGACCGGTTCTGCTATTACATGGAAATACCCAAGTGTTATTCTCAAAGGTGATAACTCAGTAGGTGAATTTTTCTCCGTTGCATTAACCAATGGTAATCAACAAGCTGATACTGGAACGAAAATGATCCATATTGGGAAAAATACGCGTTCTACAATTATATCCAAGGGGATTTCAGCAGGTAAAAGTCAGAACAGTTATCGCGGATTAGTGAAAATTTTACCGAGTGCTCATAACGCGCGTAACTTTACCCAGTGTGACTCTATGTTAATAGGGACACAATGCGGAGCACATACTTTTCCCTATGTGGAAGTAAAAAATAATACGGCACAATTAGAACATGAAGCAACAACCTCACGTATAGGGGAAGACCAGCTGTTTTACTGTTTACAACGTGGCATTAGCGAAGATGATGCCATTTCAATGATTGTAAATGGTTTCTGTAAGGATGTGTTCTCGGAGCTTCCGTTGGAATTTGCCGTAGAAGCACAAAAATTGCTGGCGATCAGCTTAGAACACAGCGTTGGCTGATCCTAATATGAGTTTATTTGCGCTTAAGCGCTAAAGGCATGTGAATATGTTAAGTGTTAAAAACTTACACGTGAGTGTAGAAGGGAATGAGATTTTAAAAGGGTTATCTCTGGAAGTAAAACCAGGGGAAGTCCACGCCATCATGGGGCCGAATGGTTCTGGTAAAAGTACATTGTCAGCCACTCTCGCAGGCCGTGAAGAATATGAAGTTGACAGTGGTGAAGTGACATTTAAAGGTAAAGACCTGTTTGAGCTAGACCCTGAAGAGCGTGCAGGTGAGGGCGTCTTTTTAGCCTTTCAATATCCCGTTGAAATTCCTGGTGTAAGTAATCAGTTTTTCCTACAAACGGCGGTGAATGCGGTAAGAGAATATCGTCAGCAAGAAGCTTTAGATCGCTTTGATTTCCAAGACTTTATCGAAGATAAAATCAAACTATTGGAAATGCCCGAAGACTTACTGGCGCGTTCAGTGAATGTAGGCTTCTCTGGTGGTGAGAAAAAACGTAATGATATCTTGCAAATGGCAGCACTTGAGCCGCAACTGTGTATCTTAGATGAAACGGATTCAGGCTTGGATATCGATGCGTTGAAAATTGTGGCAAATGGGGTTAACTCTCTGCGTTCGCCTGATCGCTCATTCATAATTGTGACTCACTATCAGCGTATTTTGGATTATGTGAAGCCAGATTTTGTCCATGTGCTTTATCAAGGGAAAATCATCAAATCGGGTGATTTCAGTTTAGCGAAAAAACTTGAGGAGCAAGGTTATGGCTGGCTTATTGACCAACAGTGAGAAAGCAGAGAAACGTGCTCAAGTTGCTGCGCTCAATGAGCGCGCAATGTCACGTTTTGCGACATTATATGAACAGCGTCATGGGGCGAACTCACAACATGCTAAAACCCATTGGGAAATGGCAAAGCATGTCGGTTTACCTACATTTCGTCATGAAGACTGGCATTACACGCCATTAAATAGTGTATTAGAAACGGAGTATCGTTTTAGTGAAGCAGATGTTGCTGCAGCGGAATGCGAAGCCTTAGCTCTACACATTGATGCATACCGCATTGTGTTAGTTGATGGTCGTTATAGTTCTGCGTTAAGTTCTATCGATATGGGGCCATTCCAAGTCGCTTTACTCGATAACCAAGATTTGCTGCCATCTCCAGTTAATAGTGAAATTTTTTTACATTTAACCGAAAGTTTAGCGGTGCAACCGTTGGTAATTTCTTTATCGGCGAATAAAATTGCTGAAAAACCACTTTATTTATTGAATATCTCTAGTGGTAATCAAGGTACACAAGCAACAAATCTTAGCCAATATCGTTACCACTTAAGTTTAGAAGCCAATAGTAAAGCACAGGTAATTGAACATTTTGTAAGCTTAAATGGTCAAGCTCACATGACGGGAAGTCGTTTAACCGTTGAAGTGGGTGATAATGCTGATTTTAGCCATTTCAAATTGAATGTAGAAAATGAACAAGCCCAGCATTTTGCGCACAATGATATTATTGTTGGGCGCGATAGCAGAGTAAAAAGCAGTAGTTTTTTACTCGGTGCCTCATTAACCCGTAACCATACTAGCGCACGTCTTGATGGGGAAAATAGCGATTTCGAACTTAATAGTTTGCTATTACCGAAGGGCAGTGAAATTGCAGATACTCGAACCTATCTTGAGCATAACAAAGGCTACTGTAACAGCCAGCAGTGGCATAAAGTCATTGCTATGGACAATAGCAAGGCCGTGTTTAATGGTATGATTAAAGTTGCGCCAAATGCGTTGAAAACAGACGGTCAAATGACTAACAATACATTATTGTTAGGGGAAAAAGCAGAAATTGATACTAAGCCACAACTTGAAATTTATGCTGATGATGTAAAATGCGGTCACGGTGCAACAGTTGGTCGAATCGATGATGAGCAATTATTTTATCTGCGTTCAAGGGGAATCGATGGCAAAGCAGCAAAACATATGATTATTATCGCATTTGCTGCTGAATTAACAGAATCTATTGAATCGGAAGAATTAAAACACGCTGTGATGGCAAACATCCGCCAGCGCTTAGCGGAGGTTTAATACCTATGCTGTTCAATGTAGCTTCAGTAAGGCAGGACTTTCCTGCCTTATCTCAACTAATCAATAATCATCCTTTGGTGTATTTAGATACTGCTGCTAGTGCACAGAAACCGCTGCAAGTTATTGAGAAAGAAAGTGAGTTCACGTTGCATCACTATGCTGCGGTACACCGTGGAATTCATACTCTCAGTGCTAATGCAACCACGATGATGGAAGAAGTGCGCCAAAAAGCGGCTAATTTTATCCATGCTGCATCAAATGAAGAAATTGTCTTTGTAAAAGGCACCACGGAAGGCATTAATCTTGTTGCAAATAGCTTTGGCCGCAAGTATTTCCATGAAGGGGATAATATAGTTATCACGGAAATGGAACATCATGCGAATATTGTTCCTTGGTATATGTTGGCTGAAGAAATCGGTTTCGAGATCCGTGTTATTCCGATTTCTGATGATGGAAGGTTGCAGCTAGATTCACTCAATGAATTTATTGATGCTCGCACTCGTTTATTGAGTTTTGCGCATATTTCCAATGTATTAGGAACGGTTAACCCTGTACAAGATATCATCAAACAAGCAAGGGCTATTGCGGCTTCGAAAGGGAGTGAGATTGCCATTCTTGTTGATGGTGCGCAGGGTGCTATGCATCAGCAAGTTGATGTACAAGCCTTAGACTGTGATTTTTACGTTTTTTCCGGCCATAAATTATATGGGCCGACAGGGATTGGGGTACTTTACGGTAAAAAAGCGGTCCTTGATAATATGCCACCATGGGAAGGCGGTGGGGCGATGATCCGCCAAGTCAGCTTGACCAAAGGTATCACATTTGCTGATGCCCCATGGCGTTTTGAAGCAGGTACCCCGAATGTTAGTGCCATTATAGGTTTAGGGGCGGCATTTGATTATTTGAATGCACTAAATTTGGCGGATGTATTTGCTCATGAAGCTCAAGTGATGGCATACGCATCGGAAAAACTGCAAGAAATACCGTCAGTCACATTATATGGTAATGATAAACGGGAAGGGGTACTGGCATTTAATTTAGGGCAACACCATGCTTATGATGTCGGGTCTTTTCTTGATAGATATGGAATAGCGATACGTACAGGGCACCATTGTGCTTTACCATTAATGGAACACTATCATGTTCCTGCTATGTGCCGAGCTTCTGTGGGGATTTACACGACCAAAGAAGAAATCGATTCTTTATTCAGTGCGTTACAGCGAATTAAAAAATTGTTAGGCTAGCACATAAAACAGATTGTTTTGGTAAAGGAAATCAGTATGCCCGCATTACCCGATGAACATAAGTTATTACGTAACTTTTCCCGTTGTCAGGATTGGGAAGAACGCTATTTATATATGATTGAACTTGGTGGACGTTTACCTGACTTAACTGAAGCACAAAGAAGTGATAATAATTTGATTGCAGGTTGCCAAAGTCAGGTTTGGATTGACATGCAAAAGCAATCGGACGGGGCTATTATGTTTGCTGGTGACAGCGATGCAGCAATAGTTAAAGGGCTAGTGGCAATTGTCATTATTCTTTTTCAAGGCAAAACCGCGCAACAAATATTAGGGCTCGATGTTAAGTCTTTTTTTGAGCAATTAGCATTGGAGCAGCATTTAACCCCTTCACGTACACAAGGCTTAAATGCCATGATCCGCTCAATTTTAGCTCGTGCAGGTCAATTAGCATAATAATATCAGGGGAGTACAGTTTGCTCCCTTTCTCCTCGCCAATCTTTTTTCTTTTCTATGCTACTCTAAACTCATGTATTTAATTAAGTTATTATTATTAGACTAATTATTATGGATTAGCTCAGTGCTAATTATTAACTAAAATATTTATTTAGTATTAAAGATATGCAAGATAGTTGCTATTATGAGCAATAATCATTGCATTATTGTAAGAACACCATTTTCCTTGGAGTAGGTATGAAAAGAGTTTTGACGGCGGCAAGTTTGTTTGTCATGAGTGCCTTGTTGGCTCCGGCTCAGGCAAAAGAGTATCCATTACCTGACAGTAATACACGCCTAATCGGGGAAAACCTGACGTATGTTGTACCAAATGATGGGCGCCCGTTAGAAGCTATCGCTAGTGATTACCAAATAGGCTTATTGGGTATGTTAGAAGCAAACCCTGGGACAGACCCTTACCTTCCTGAAGCGGGCAAGGAACTGATCATCCCCGCACAAATGCTATTACCCGCTACACCAAGAACGGGGATTGTCATTAACCTCGCTGAGCTTCGTTTATATTATTACCCTGCGAATAGTGAAAATGTTATTGTTTACCCAATAGGTATTGGTCAATTGGGGCGTGACACGCCTGAAATGGTGACATCTGTCAGCCAATCAATTAAAGACCCTACATGGACACCAACAGCAAACATTCGTAAAAATTATGCCAAAGAGGGGATAACTTTGCCTGCGGTAGTTCCTGCGGGACCAGAAAATCCGATGGGGCTATATGCGTTACGGTTATCTTATGGTCGAGGTGAATATTTAATTCATGGTACTAATGCAGATTTTGGTATTGGCATGAGAGTTAGTTCGGGATGCATTCGCTTACGGCCTGATGATATTGAAGCATTATTCAAAACGGTACCAAAAGGAACACGGGTCCAAGTTATTGACCAACCGGTGAAATATTCTAAAGAAGCGGATGGAAGCTATTATATTGAAGTACATCAACCGTTATCTCGGACAAGCAGTGATGACCCACAAACGATGCCAATCAAATTGTCTGACGATTTCAAGCGTTTTTTAGAAAATGAAGGGGTTGACAAGGGCTTAGTAGAAAAAGAACTGGCAAGGCGTTCTGGTATGCCTGTGAGGGTCAATAATGATCAAGGTAATAGTATTCCTGATACTGAAAGCCAAACACAGCAAGGTTTAGTTCCTATTGAACCCTTTAGTATCTCACAACCTGAACCTATCTATGATGGTAAAGTTGGTGCATTGCTACCGGCTAAGTACCGCTCTTCTGTAATAACGCAATAATTTCAATAAAATAAGGGCCTATTTTCATAGGCCCTCATAAATGCTACTAGCTTCAAAGAAGCGTCTTTTCGACTAAATAACGACCAAATCGAACTTATTTTTTGTAAGTGCGAACTTGGTTGTCCAAGCGCTGGTTAGCGCGAGCTGCTTCTTCTTGAGCTGTCTGTACGTCAGAACGCAGAGACTGAACGTCGTTGCTCAGTTGATCAACTTTACCATTCAGAGTTTGTACGTCTGAAGAGAGTTTTTGCACTTCAGTGCTGTTAGAACAACCCGCTAGTAATGCTGAAGCTAATACGATAGAGCCCAGTACAATTTTAGTACGAATCATTATTTTACCCTCTAGATTGATTTATCTTGAAAATATAAAAAAGCAAGTCACCAAACAATAGAGCCAAGACTGTTATCTTAAAGCTTGCTATATCCCTTTAAAACAACCTAATGAAAATTAGGGTATGGCACTTACTTAGTCTTATGCTAGTACTAAATATAAAGTTTTGCTAGAAATACTTTAATATTAGTACTAGGAAAAAGAAGAAAAATTTAAATCAAGAACAATGATGGCGGTTATTTGACCAATTTAAGGGCTTTTTTTGATTTTACACTAATAATGATAAGAGAATATTTACTTGGGGGTACAAAATAAGTAAATAGTTACTTCAGGACAGCACAAAATGTTAACTTTAAATAAGAAGGCCGATGGTTAAATTAATTACCATCGGCCTTTTTGCATACAACTTATGAGAGTTTATTTAGAGCACATGAACAGATGAAGTATTGGTCGTACCGCTTTGTACTAATGCGCCGGATACCATAACAACAGCATCACCTGAAACCGCTAAACCACTTTCTAACGCTGCACGTTTACCTTCACGATAGAAGTCGTCAGTAGAAGTAAACCCACCAACAATCATCGGGATCACGCCTTTGACTAATAATAACTGACGAGCAGTTTCTTCGTTAGTTGTTAATGCAAGAATAGGTGCGGTTGGGAAATATTTACGAACCGATTTTGCTGATTTACCGCCGTATGTTGCAACAACAATCAGAGGAACATCTAATTTTTCAGACATTTCTACTGCGCCACGGCATACCGCTTCAGTAACACGTAAACGCTGGCTTGGTTTTTGGTTATCGATGCGAGTTTGCATCACACTATCAGTGCGCTCACAAATCGTTGCCATAATAGTGACAGCTTCTACAGGATATTTACCTTTTGCACTTTCACCTGATAGCATCACTGCATCGGTACCATCTAAAATCGCGTTTGCAACATCCCCTGCTTCTGCACGAGTCGGGCGCGGGTTTTTGATCATTGAGTCTAACATTTGGGTCGCAGTAATAACCACTTTACGTGCTGCAACACATTTCTCAATCATCATTTTTTGCGCGAAAATAACTTCTTCAACAGGGATCTCTACCCCTAAATCACCACGTGCAACCATGATGCCATCAGATGCTTCTAAAATTTCATCAAAATTATTTAGACCTTCTTGATTTTCAATTTTAGAGATAATTTGAATGTTTTCGCCGCCGTGTTTTTTCAGGTGAGCACGAATTTCTTCTACATCAGAACGTTTACGGATAAAAGAGGCAGCTACAAAATCCACACCTTGTTGGCAACCAAAAACTAAGTCTTCTTTATCTTTTTCGGCTAATGCGGGTAAGCCAATTGAAACGCCGGGTAGATTAACCCCTTTTTTCTCACCGAGGTCACCGTTATTTAAGACTTCGCAAATAACTTCAGTAGCAGTGATGCTAGTGACTTTCATGCCAATTAAGCCATCATCGACTAATACAGTATTGCCTACTTCTAAATCAGAAGTTAACCCTGCATAAGTGACAGCAACTTTATCTTTATTGCCGATAACGGAAGTATCTGTCGTAAAAGTAAAGGTTTGACCGGCAACAAGAGAGACGTCGTTACCACCTTCTAATTTCATGGTACGAATTTCAGGACCTTTTGTGTCCAGCAGGATAGCTGCTTGTTTACCAGTTTTTGCGCACACAGAGCGAAGATTGTTGATACGTTGACCATGTTCTTCATAGTCACCGTGAGAGAAGTTGAGGCGCATAACGTTCATGCCAGCATCAAGGAGTTGGGTCAGTTTTTCTTCTGATTCGGTTTTTGGACCGATAGTACAAACAATTTTGGTTTTTTTCATGGCAGTCTATCTAAGGTTATAAAGGAAATCGGTATTGTCGCCGATGCTTAGTGCGCATGATAAAATGTGTTGCGCAACTCATTTATAAGAATAGGCGACAGTCTGGTGGTTAATTCATTTTACGCTAAAATTTATCTCATTTTGATTCTTATTATAGTGTAGATGACAAATTCAATTAAAGCTAACACACTGATTTATTGCTGTTGAAACCTTTCAGCCAGCATGAGTATTATAGACAACAAAAAACTGTGAGACAAATCAAATTTTCTTAAATTGAAAGAAGTCGTCACTCAGATCAAATACTCAGTAAATAGTTTGCGATTTATTTTGTTGCGCAACAAAGTAAGGGAAGATCGACAGACAATCAAGGAAAATATTAGAATCAATAGGAGGAGGTTAGCAAAATGGTGCGTCCGAGTAGACTCGAACTACCGACCCCCACCATGTCAAGGTGGTGCTCTAACCAACTGAGCTACGGACGCATTGAAAATTAACAAGCGTTGTTCACTAGAAATGGTGCGTCCGAGTAGACTCGAACTACCGACCCCCACCATGTCAAGGTGGTGCTCTAACCAACTGAGCTACGGACGCATTGAAAATTAACAAGCGTTGTTCACTAGAAATGGTGCGTCCGAGTAGACTCGAACTACCGACCCCCACCATGTCAAGGTGGTGCTCTAACCAACTGAGCTACGGACGCATTAAAAAATTATCTAGCTGACAACGGGAACGAATATTAACGTTATGATGCGCATCTGGCAAGGGGAAAATGTATTTTTGCGATAGTTTGCTCGTATTTAAAACTATCTGATGCGAAATACATCTTCCCGTACAGTTAAAAGCTTAAAAAACCGTCAATTAGCGAGTCGAACGAACTAAAATAAACTCTTCAGATTGTTTATGAAGCCACATAATCCGTGTTGCCATACCAATGGCTGCTGCGCTTAAGCCAATTATAAAACCAATCCAAAACCCTTTAGGCCCCATGGCTGGAGCAACAATATCGGTTAAGGCTAAGATATAGCCTGCAGGTAATCCTAGTAGCCAGTAAGCTGTAAAAGTAATAAAGAAAATAGAACGTGTATCTTTATAACCCCGTAGGATACCAGCACCAATAACTTGTACGGAATCTGATAATTGATAAATTGCGGCATATAGCATCAAACTAGACGCTAAAGCCACAACTTCCGGGTTTTTGTTATACATCATCGCAATTGGCTCACGGAATACGATAGTTAAAATAGCAGTAATACAAGCCACCATTAAGCCAACCGCTAAGCTAGTGTAAGATGAAACTTTAGCGGCCTCGGTAGATTTTTGCCCTAAATTATAACCAACCCGGATTGTTGCAGCGATCCCTAATGATAATGGGAACATAAACATCACTGAGCTAAAATTAAGAGCAACTTGGTGACCGGCAACGGCTATGACACCTAACGGTGCAACTAATAGTGCAACAACAGCAAATAATGTGACTTCAAAGAACAGAGCTAAACCAATAGGAGTACCCAATACAATGATGCGCTTTAAAATTAATGGATTTGGCGATGTAAAAACTAGAGTAGGGCGAATATCACGCTGAGAATGCGCTCGTTTCACATACCATCTCATCATTATGCACATAGCCCAATACACTGTAGCTGTCGCAACACCACAACCGACACCACCTAGTGCAGGTGCTCCAAAGTGCCCATAAATAAAGATATAATTGATAGGAATATTCACCATCAAACCAAGAAAACCAATAACCATCCCCGGTTTCGTTTTCGATAAACCTTCACATTGGCTACGATAGACTTGATAAAATAGGTATCCTGGCGCTCCCCACATGATTGCATGTAAGAATCGCACTGATTTATCGGCTAATTCAGCATCAATGTGCGGCATGTTATGAATGATTAACTGGCTATTATAGAGCAAACACATAATGCCCAACGCTAAGAACAATGCAAGCCATAGACCTTGCTGAACCTGATCGCCAATTAAATTTCGGCGACCTGACCCATTCATTTGAGCGACAATAGGCGTCAATGCCATCAATAGCCCTTGCCCAAAAAGAATAGCGGGCAGCCAGATTGAAACCCCAACTGCAACTGCGGACATCTCTATTTCACTAACGCTTCCAGCCATAATAGTATCCACAAACCCCATTGCAGTTTGTGAAAATTGAGCTAAAACAATAGGAATACCGAGTGCCAGCAAGCTACGCGCTTCTGTAAAATATTTCTGCACGCATACACCTTCATAATAAAACGAGTAATAGGAAAAAAACTAGAAAAATAAATGATTTACTTAAAGTATAAGCTTTAATAAAAACCGCTCATTCTATCCCTTTTCTAGAGAGAATCCAATAATGATATAATTGAATGTAATAAAAAAGCATTTTTAAACCTAGGTGCTGGTTATATCGCTAGTTTGCCAGTGAATTGGTCTGTCGCTTATCACTCAAATAAGATAGATCTCTAAGAATTCTTATGTAAACTGAAGTCATTAATTCACTACACTGAGATTTATTATGTTTACAGGCATTGTCCAAGCTACAGCTCCTATTATAGAAATCACTGAAAGAGCTAATTTTCGTACTCATGTAATGAAATTTACCCCTGAATTATTAGTCGGCTTAGAAACAGGGGCATCTGTTGCACATAACGGCTGTTGCCTTACAGTGACAAAAATTGATGGTGAAAAGGTTAGCTTTGATCTCATTAAAGAAACATTACGTTTAACCAACCTTGGCGCACTAAAAGAAGGGGATGTGGTTAATATTGAACGTGCTGCTAAATACGGTGATGAAATTGGGGGGCATGTTGTTTCTGGTCATATTATGACAACTGCAGAAATCAGTAAAATTTTCACCTCAGAAGATAACCATCAAATTTGGTTGGCGATTCACGATAAATCATTGATGAAATATATTTTACATAAAGGGTTTGTTGCCATAGATGGTATCAGCTTAACTGTAGGTGATGTCATCAATAATCGTTTTTGTGTGCATTTGATCCCAGAGACTTTGGAGCGAACTACATTAGGTCAAAAACGTTTAGGGGACAAAGTGAATATTGAAATCGATCCTCAGACTCAGGCAATCGTTGATACGGTTGAACGTGTTTTGAACCAAAAAGAACAAGAAAAGTTTTTACAACAAACTAATGAAACAATAGAAGCTAATGAGCCTTAGTAAATATTACCTTTAAGGGGTCTTAAGCTGTTAGTTAGGTTTGATTACTTTATCTAATTAGGCTATAGCAGCGGTTTATGGTGCTATAGCCAAGGTCAATTACGAAGGGGGAATTAATTTATCGGGCGTGTTTAATAATCTAATTCTACAATTCTGCTAATTACAATAAGTTAAAATTAATAAAAGAGGGTGAAATTTTTATTAATGGCTAACCTTAAACGTCAACTAGTTATTTTTCACTGAAGTTGACTGAAAAACTAGCGTTATCACGCTCAATTGCATCGACTAGACGTTTGAAATGTGGACTATTTTTATGCATCTCTAGCGCTTGAGTATTTTCCCACTCTTCGAAAACAATGTAACCATTTTCTTTAGCCATAAGATCATATTGAATGCATCCTTTCTCTCGGCGACTTAATTTTGCTAAGTCACGAACGATTTCTCGCGTCAAATACCCATCTGATTTTTCCGTCGTAATTTGGGCATACACAACAATACTCATTCCTTTCTCCTTATGTATTAAGAACTATCTTAATGGGTACTTAGTTTTTGTATTGTAAAAAAGCGAATACTCTGATTTTAAAAATGCCGACGGGGTCATAGTAAAGTATCTTTTAAAATCGCGATAAAAGTGGGACTGATCATAATAGCCTGTTTCAAACCATCGGTATGTATCTTGTTCTACTACCATACTCTTCAAAACATGCTCTAAGCGGCAATTGATCTGATAACGTTTTGGGGTAATGCCATACTCTTTTAAAAACTCTTTTTGAATAACCCGTACATGTAATCCTGTTTCTTCAGCAAGTTCTGTTATTTTTTTTGTAGGGTTGCGATACAGCAATTCTAAAATGTCATCGATAAAATGAGGCTTTTTATTGGCTTTAGTTCGATTGAAGCAATCTAAAAGTTCTTTAAATGATGAGTTGGCTAAGGACTCAAACCAGCGATCTTGCCATATTTCACTCAGAGCCATAGGCCTATCAGTGTAATTAAACGTACTAAGGGGAAGTAAAAAGCGCAGTGCATCATGGCGTATACGCAACACCATTACTTTTGAATGATTAGGATTAGCCGTGAATGTATTGACTCTAGGAATAATTAATTGGAAAGAGTCTGTTGTTGAATGTTTTTCTGTTGACATGCAAAAAGAATCTGATGAAACCCAAATTTCAGCACCAGTTCCTGGAAAAATTTTAATTGTTCCTGAAAATTCTTTAATGATCAAAATTGAACTAACAAAGGATTTTAATTCATCTGGTGGATAATACTGTTTCAACATCATTCTTGAGCACTCATTATTTGATATGGCAATGATAACGCTTTCTAACAAGAAAATTAACTATAGAAAATCTATATCTTAGTAGATAAAAAAATAAAATCCCTCTATTTTAGTGAAATACGCTTTAAATATTAGAAATATATGAAGTAGATACAGTTTTTAGTCTTTGAGTATCTAAATAACAGATAAGATTATTTGTCATGAATAACTGAATATTCGCGGTGAGAAGTTGGGAGTATTTTTATTGGTTAATAAACGAAAACCATGCCGCTAAGCTTGCGGCATGGTTTAAAGTGAATCATATGTTGTTATCAATCGGCTTGGCAATCGGCATGTTTTAGCGCTTTTTCACTATTGCTGGAACAACGTTGCATAAAATAACCAATCGTCATTGGAATGATGGTTGCAGCCATTACCCCCGTTGTTGCCAGAAGTGGGTCGAAAGTAAGAGCAGAAACGAGCAAGCTGGCTAAAAAACATAACCCTAATTGCAAGGCATTTTGTAATGCCGCCGCTTTACCACTTGCACTCGGGAATGCATTTAATGCTTTCGAAACAGCGATTGGATAGGAAGCCCCATTCATCGCCGCCATAAAGCAAAATGGGATCAAAATCATAGTTAGTGACGGAGTACTGTAGATAGCTATAATGAATAAGATTGCCATGCTTACTGCATAACCCGTCAATAATAGAGGGAATAAAGTTTCAGCGCGAACTTTTGCTAATACAATACGACAGCCATAGCCACCAACAATGAAAGCTAAGGTTTGAGGGATATAACTTAAGCCTATATCTGCTGGGTTAAACCCCATATTCCGCAAAATAAATGGCGAGCCCGTTAACCAAGCGAAAAAGCCAGCACTACAAGAGGCATAAACAAGTACATTACCACTAAAAATAGGTGAACTTAACAAGTTAGCAAAAGAGACTTTAGTTTTGGGTTGTTTTTCATCCGTGATGTTTTTGACAGAAACATTCTTCAAAAATAACGTTGGTAATAAAAGTAATATACCTACGGCCATGAGGATCAGAAAAATGGCTTCCCAAGTTTGGTGTTCTAAAACCCAAGCACCTAATAAAGGCGCCAAAGCAGGGGATAAAGCGACTAATGGCATAATAGAAGCAAAAACTTTTTGCGTGCTTGCTTCATCATAGCGGTCAATAACGAGAGCTTGCCATAAAACGGCCGCAGAACAGACACCGACAGCTTGTAGAAAACGCAAAGTTAAGAGTTGTGTCGCAGTTTCAACCCAAAAAATAGCTAGGCTGCTTAAAATGAAAATAGCCAACCCAACGATAAGCACAGGTTTACGACCAAGTTTGTCTGATAATGGTCCCCATAGAAGCTGAGCAAAAGCAAAACCAGCTAAAAATATACTGAGAGAAGCGCTGATAGCTCCTTCTGTGGTATGCAGTGAGTTTTGCATTGCCCCAAAAGCAGGTAGATACATATCAATCGCTAAAAACCCCAGCATGCTTAACCCTGCAAGGTAAATCATAAACCCAGGGGAATTTTTTTTCACAGTATTCGTCATAATTATTACTTATTTGATATTTAAAAAAATGTTAACAGTAGTTCTATTGTATAGGCTATTTTTTTATGTTGTGAAACGGTAATATTTGGATCTTGCTATCAAAATTTTTGAAAGGAGATGTTATGTGGTCAGCTCATGCGCTCGAAGTCATTGATGCAGTGGCTCGTACGGGAAGTTTTAGTGGTGCTGCCGATGAGTTGCACCGTGTTCCATCTGCGATTAGCTATACGGTAAAACAAATTGAGGAATGGCTTGCTGTCCCTTTATTTGAACGTCGCCATCGTGATGTAGTTCTTACCGAGGCGGGGGCAATATTTATTAAACAAAGTCGTTCTGTTATCAAAAAAATGACAGATACCAGACATCAATGCCAACAAGTCGCAAATGGTTGGCGTGGTCAATTTAGTATCGCAGTTGACTGCATTGTCAAACCGCAGCGCACAGAACAACTCATTCTAGATTTCTATCGTCATTTTCCTGATATTGAACTGTATATTCACCCTGAAGTGTTTAATGGTGTTTGGGATGCTTTAGCTGATGGTCGTGTTGATGTGGCGATTGGCGCAACACGTGCTTCCCCCATTGGTGAAAGATACAGTTTTCGTGATATGGGTTTCATGTCTTGGATGTGTGTTGCGAGCCCTGAGCACCCATTAGCCAAAATAGAAGGTAAGTTGGTGGATGAACAAATGCGTGAATACCCCAGTTTATGCTTAGAAGATACCTCCCGTAATTTACCCAAAAGAGACACATGGGCCCTTGATAACCAGCGGCGTCTTGTTGTGCCTTATTGGGAAAATGGTTTGGCATGTTTAGTCAATGGGCTATGTGTGGGCATGGTGCCCGAACACCGTGCAACCCCTTTATGCGAGGAAGGGAAGTTAGTGGAATTGGCATTAGTACAACCATTTCCACCAAGCCCTTGCTGCCTAACTTGGGTTGAAAAAAACACATCTCCAGCGTTAAGTTGGTTATTAGATTACCTCGGTGATACTGAAACACTTAACGCGGAATGGCTTTCAACTTAGGTTGCTAAGTTATCGGCGGTAATCAATAAATGGCCCATCAGCAACAGAGCGGCGTTCAACCAGCCGTGGATGTACCTCGATAGTTTGCGCATCTTCGCGCTTATTCACAATTCTATCGAGTAACATTGTAAAGGCCATTTGCCCTAAACGCTCTTTTGGCTGGTGGATAGTCGTTAGAGCAGGGGTAAAATAGCGCGCATTACGCACATTATCATAGCCAATCACTGAAATATCTTGCGGTACACGCAGGCCCATCTCATCTGCGGCGCAAATCGCTCCCATTGCCATAATATCACCACCACAGAAGACCGCGGTAGGGCGCTGTTTATGGCTAAGGATTTGCATCATTGCTTTGTAGCCTGATTCAGGCTCAAAATCCCCTTGGACGATCCACTCATCTTTTAACGTAATTTTGGCCTCTTCCATCGCTTTTTGGAAACCAGTTAAACGACCAATGCCTGTATTTCTTTCGAGTGAACCAGGAATGACACCGATATCACGGTGGCCACGGTCAATCAAATAACGCCCTGCAAGGTAGCCGCCATGGAATGAGTTGTCGATAATACTGTCAGTAAAATCACCTCGTGACGTACCCCAATCCATAACGACCATTGGAATATTACGATAATCTTCTAACATACTGATTAAAGTATCTGGGTATTCAGAGCACATAACGAGTAAACCATCCACGCGTTTTTGCGCAAGCATTTGTAGATAGGCTTTTTGTTTACCCAAATTATTATGGGAATTACAGAGGATTAGTGTATAGCCTTTTTCATAGCAGCTATTTTCAACTGATTCTATTACCTCAGCAAAATAGGGTGCTTCACTGGAGGTTGCCAGCAAACCAATCGACTTAGTGTGATTAACTTTTAGACTACGGGCAACCGCACTTGGTGAATAATTGAGCTCTTTAATTGCAGCCCAGACCGCAGCCTTAGTATCATCAGCCACAAAGCGCGTTTTATTAATAACATGGGATACGGTTGTGGTAGATACGCCAGCGCGTTTCGCCACATCTTTAATCGTTGCCATGGGGGAAAAAAACTCCTGACCAACAATAGGTCTCTATAAGCATTCTTGTTAAAAAATTACCAGCATATTGATGCATTGATCCTTTGCTGGCAATAATTTAGCGATTTGTTGTCGATTTTGTCTGATCTAGCGCAAAAACGAAAGAAATAATTGATGTTATAACATGTGATATAGGCACGAGTTTTGTTTTTTTGGATATATATACTTAATAACCTTTGTGTTAATATGGTTATTCGCTAATTCAATTACGTTTAGATGAGAGGAACTCATGGATACAGATGTTAAATATGGATTACTGGCTGCGTTGGGTTCATTAGCAATGATTATTTTTATTGCTGCACATATTTTTTGATTTTATTTTTACTCATAGCAATGTGCGTAAAAAATAAGGGCGAGATATCTCGCCCTTAGCTATTTAGAAATCAACAGATATCACTACGCTAAATTTTCTTCAACAAATTTCCAATTGACTAGCGCCCAGAAGTTTTCTAAGTATTTAGGACGCGCGTTACGGTAATCGATATAGTAAGCATGCTCCCAAATATCAACTGTTAATACAGGCTTATCTTCACCAGAAATTGGCGTTGCAGCATTAGATGTATTAACGATAGCTAAGCTACCATCGGTTTTTTTCACTAGCCATGTCCAACCTGCGCCAAAGTTTTTGGTCGCAGCGTCAGTAAATTGCGCTTTAAACTCAGCGAAAGAACCGAATGCTTTATTAATCGCATCAGCAACTTTGCCTGTTGGTTCTCCACCTGCATTTGGCGCTAAACAATGCCAATAGAATGTGTGGTTCCAAACTTGAGCAGCATTGTTAAAAACCCCAGCGTCAGAAGTTTTGATGATCTCTTCTAGAGATTTACCTTCGAAGTTAGTGCCTTTGATGAGGTTGTTTAAGTTAACAACATAAGTGTTGTGGTGCTTGCCATAGTGATATTCTAAGGTTTCAGCAGAGATATATGGTTCTAAAGCATCTTTAGCATACGGTAGAGCGGGTAGTTCAAAAGACATTGCGTACTCCTTGATTGCTTTTGTATAAAATACTTCGGGTGTTTGCTCTTAAAATGAGCTAATTAAAAGATGGCAATTTGTTATCAACATTTCGCTCATTGGCGAGATGGTATTTAATATATTAATGATAACACGATAAACCTTACAAAGGGTAACGGTAATCATGTTACTTATATGTTAGCAAAAAACAAAATCATTAACTATTTATATTGTATGGGTATTTGTGAGGAAGAACGCCAGTTTTTCGAATTTAAACAATAGCGAGTTATTTGTTTGACTTAGGTGAGCAGAAGATAGAAAAGGTGCCTTTTTGGTTTTTTGGATGTTATAGTAATGCCCCTGTAAAACTGGCATATTGTATGAAACAATTAAGTTTCACATTATAATGGTCAATGCATTCTATTAAGTCGCAGTAAATCATGCTTGTCGGCTGACTGCAAAACCAGCATCTTTGTTCTAAGGAAGTAAAAATGACGACAATTGAAAGAATCGAGCGCCAAATCAAAGAAAACCCAATTTTATTATACATGAAAGGCTCTCCAAAACTTCCGAGCTGTGGTTTTTCTGCTCAAGCAGTCCAAGCTCTGTCTTCTTGTGGTGAACGCTTTGCTTATGTTGATATCCTACAAAACCCAGATATTCGTGCAGAACTGCCAAAATATGCAAATTGGCCAACTTTTCCTCAACTGTGGGTTGATGGGGAGCTGGTTGGGGGCTGTGATATTATCATGGAAATGTTCCAGCGCGGTGAACTTCAATCATTGATTAAAGAAACTGCGGATAAATATCGCCCAACAGACGAAACTAGCGCAGAATAATATTGCGATAGATAACAAAAAACCGTATTTAGCTAACGTAGTGGTATTTTAGCAAATACGGTTTTTTTATATGTAATTCAATTACTCTTCGTTCTCAACGATAGGCCAGCCACCAAGCTTTTTCCATTTGTTGACAATCTCACAAAACAATAGGGCAGTACGGTTAGTATCATACAGAGCACCGTGGGCTTGTTTCCCATCAAATGGAATACCTGCAGCGACACATGCTTTTGCTAAAATAGTTTGGCCATACACTAAACCACTTAATGCTGCAGTATCGAAGGTTGCAAATGGGTGGAATGGGTTACGTTTTAAACTCGCGCGTTCTGCGGCATTCATAACAAAGCTGTGATCAAAATTTGCATTATGAGCAACAATAATTGCGCGGTTACAATCCGTGTTCTTCATTCCTTTGCGGATCACTTTAAATATTGCGTGTAATGCTTCGTATTCACTTACGGCCCCACGTAATGGATTAGTAGGGTCAATGCCAGTAAAGGCAAGCGCAGATGGCTCAAGGTTTGCACCCTCAAATGGCTCTATATGAAAATGCAATGTTTCATCCATAGACAGCCAGCCGTCTTTATCCATTTTTAAGGTAATCGCGGCGATTTCTAACAGCCCGTCAGTTTTGGCATTAAACCCACCGGTTTCAACATCAATAACAACAGGGTAATAACCCCTGAAACGGTTAACCAGGGCATTAGGATTATTTTTTTCAGACATTAGGACTTTCGATTATAAGTTTCTGATTGGCTCGTATTATGCCAAAACCAGTAAAAATTTGTAGGTAAACATAGAAGAAAATTAAGGCAGCCAATTGGCAGCCTTAATTTTGTAATTGAAAGGTCAATTAGTGACCTAAGCCTTTACTTGCACTTTTGTTTTCAATTAATTCAATTTTATAGCCATCAGGGTCTTCAACAAATGCGATAACAGTTGTTCCCCCTTTTACAGGGCCGGCTTCACGAGTAACATTACCACCTGCATTGCGGATATCATCACAAGTTTTTGCAACGTCATCGACACCTAGTGCAATATGACCATAAGCATTCCCCATATCGTAGTGATCAACACCCCAATTATAGGTTAGCTCAATGACTGCGCCTTCGCTTTCATCACTATAACCAACAAAAGCAAGAGAATATTTATACTCAGTATTTTCACTGGTTCTTAACAGGCGCATGCCCAGTACTTTGGTGTAAAAATCGATTGAACGCTGCATATCTGTAACACGCAACATAGTATGAAGTAAGCGCATATTATAAACCTCTTAAAATTTCCAGAAAAAACCTGAATCGTTGTATTTATTAATATAACGTGTCTATATTGATAAATACAATGGTTGTAGTATATTTTTTAATCGAACGGCAGTGATGCTTATTTTCATAGTATATCATACATTTATTGTGTTTTTTCTTTTAAGGGGATACCTATATGGCTGAGCAACTCGAGTTCTTTGATATTCCAAGCCCTTGCCGTGGTATTTGCCAAGTAAATGAACAAGGTTACTGCCGAGGTTGTTATCGTACACGAGATGAGCGTTTTAACTGGTTAAAATTTTCTGATCCTGAAAAACGAAATATTATTCGATTATGCCGTCAACGGTACTTAAGGTCACTGAGTAAACAGGCGACTGCAAAAGATTTACCCGATCCCCAACAACAGCTTTTTTAAAGTGTTATACAAATGAATCTATTTTTATAATTCAATCAATTGTTTTGTTAATTAAAGTAACTAGTTCTTTTTTAATTATTTTATTTTAATTAATTTCGTTGTTTATCTTTCAATAAAATTTTATTTATTCAAAATAGCTATAGATTCTATAAAAACAACCATAAATAACATATTTTTAAGATTAACTATATACTTTTGTTTTTAAACCATTTATTTGGTATTGCTTTTTTTATTGTTAGTTGTAATTACTATAAGGGTTAAAATAGATAGATCCGAAAGGAGAGTAAGGCTATTCTTATTAATAAGATAATTGATAGGTTGCTTTATTAAGCCTACTAATTTGAAAAGGCATGAGTCGCAAGGTATTAGTTAGAGGTACATCGTCTCATGAAGAGTTTGTCATCACTATAAATAGGTATTTGTTGTCCTATGCATCAATAAAAAGTTGTAAATATAAAAGGAAATTAATATATAATTTAAAAAATAATATGAGTCTGGTATATTTTTTAGACATTATAATTATATAAAGGAGGGTAAATTGGAATCACAAATTGGAACAGAATTATCACGTGTAGTCCGTATGTGGAGAGCATTAATCGATCATCGTTTAAAACCCCTTAAACTTACGCAAACACATTGGGTTACATTACATAATATTAGCCAGTTACCACCGGAACAATCGCAAATACAACTGGCAAAGGCAATAGGAATAGAACAACCATCACTAGTGAGAACCCTTGACCAATTAGAGGAAAAAAAACTCATTTCTAGGCATATATGTGCAAATGATAGGAGAGCTAAAAGAATAAAATTGACAGAAGAGTCTGAACCATTTATTAAGACAGTAGACCAAGTAATTAATAATACACGGCTAGAAATATTGAATAATATTAGTGAAGAAGAGCTTGAGCAACTGTCTCAGTTACTTCTTAAACTTGAAAGAAACATTATACAGTTACAGAATGACTCTTGAATTTGGTATAATTTAGCATGTGAATAAATATAACACCAACTATTATTATGGTGATTATTATAAAGACAATAATTATTCAAATTGATTTTAAATAAAATGATCTTTATAGATGGTAAATTATTTCTGTGAAATATATATTGTATTGCAGTTATTTTTGTAGTGTATGGTTTGAGTTAAAATAATTTCTTTAACATTATTCTGCAATCATTAGTTAGTGATGATACACGGCTTGTAGAATACTCAGCAATAAAACCTTCACTAAAAAATGATAACTTAAATAACTATTTCACATTGAATAATGAAATATCTATATGTATAACTAGAGGGATGACTAACTAGAATACTACACATGATATTAAAGATAAAAATATAGGAAAATAATTAATTAATAGAGGTTATTAATAACTAAATATTAGTTAATTAACACTAAGTATGTTCACCGACCATGAGCCGGTGAACATATTTTAATTTAGAATAGTAAAGTTAGCGAGGAGATACAGTGACTGTATTGCCGCTATTTGCAATCATAACGCGTTGACCGTTACGGAAAGTGCTTGGGTCTTGTTTTTGAACAACCACGATATTTTTGCCGCTATCTAAGCGAATTTCTAACTGAACCCCTTGGCTTTTATTCAATGCGCCTTGTGCTTGCTGACCTGCTAAGCCACCTGCTATTGCGCCTGCTGCAGTTGCTAGTGTATTACCAGTACCACCACCAATAGTGTTACCTAATAAACCACCGAGCACAGCACCACCAATTGCGCCAATAACGTTACCATCTTCACCAGCTTGAATTGTCACAGGGCGGGCATTCAAAACGGTACCATAGGTTACAGTCTGTACCTGTTTCGCATCCTTGGCTGAAATAGTATCACCAGAAAGCGTACTGGTATTGACACAGCCTGATAACGCTGCAACTGCAACAACACCTACAAAAACTTTCTTAAGCATAATAACTCCTATGAGATTTGCTGTCTGTGGCACTAACATAGCATCGTATATTTGTTTTCACCATAAACACAACAATTATCAAAATAATGGTATTAAAAAGCGAAGGTTAGATTACTTATTTTGGTTTAAATAGAGTGTAAACACTAGGTAAAATATCTCAAATTCAGGATTATTTCACTGACAAAGGCACTGTTTGTTAAAGGGATGTCAAGTTATGAGTATGATTTCGCATCTATAGCTAAATAGAACGCCTTATCATCTTAGTCAAGACCCTGTAACTAGTGCTTGGTTTATAATTTTATTATGAACCATTGTAAACAAAAAGAGAAATCGTGATATTAAAAAGTGTCTTTTTTATTTAGTTTGTCTAGTTATTTTTAACTTAAAGGTGATTATTTATTATTCCTGCGAAGCTGCCCGAGAAATTGCATCGAATTGTTGACAAAAATCTTCATCAAAGCACAATCTTTTATAGTGATATTTAGTCAAGTTAATGTGCACACTGAAGGAACAAGCATAATGATTAAGTCCGGTCGTTACATAGGTGTCATGTCGGGAACGAGTTTAGACGGTGTTGATGTGGTGCTTGCAGCAATCAGTGATAAGTTTGTTGCTGAACAATCTAGTTTGAGTGTCACATTCCCAATTGAATTAAAGAAAAAAATTTTAAATATTTGCCAAGGGCAAACAACAACATTGTCAGAGGTTGGCAAAATTGATCGGCAGTTAGGGTCATTGTATGCAGATGCTATTAATCAGCTGTTGGTACAAACCAGTTTAACGTCTGAAGATATCATCGCTATTGGCTGCCATGGTCAAACTGTTTGGCATGAACCTGATGGCGAACAGCCTTTTACCATGCAATTAGGTGATAACAACAGAGTTGCCGCTTTAACGGGGATTACCACTGTTGGGGATTTTCGTCGTAGGGACATGGCATATGGCGGGCAAGGTGCACCATTGGTGCCTGCATTTCACCTTGCTGTATTAGGGCATCCTACTGAGAAACGCATTGTATTAAATATTGGTGGAATTGCGAATGTGACAGCTTTATTACCTGGTGCTTATGTTAAAGGCTACGATACAGGTCCTGGGAATATGTTAATGGATACATGGACTTGGCGTAATAAACAGAAAGCATATGATAAAGACGGTCAATGGGCGAGTAGTGGCAAGGTCGATAACACATTATTAAAATCCATGCTAAGCGACCCATATTTTAGACGCTCATCCCCTAAAAGCACAGGGCGTGAATATTTTAATATGCAATGGTTAGAGAAACACTTAGATAAGTTTCCATTAATTTCTGCTGAGGATGTTCAAGCAACGCTTTGTGAGCTGACGGCAACATCGATTACTGACCAAGTTTTATTATGTGGCGGCTGTGAGCGCTTAATTGTTTGTGGTGGTGGCGCAAAGAATCACTTTCTAATGCAGCGTTTAGCGGCTTTGTTACCGGGGATTGAGGTCGCTCCCAGTGATAAATTTGGGTTAAGTGGTGACGATATGGAAGCGTTAGCTTTTGCGTGGTTAGCGGCTCGAACTGTAGCCGGTTTATCAGGAAATCTTGCTTCTGTAACAGGGGCAAGTGAAGAAACTGTTCTCGGTGCGATATACCCTAAAAATATCGCTAAAAAATAACCGTATTAAGGATATAAAAATGAACGAGCTAGATGAAATAGACCTCGCATCGGTACGTCGTGAATACACAAAAGGTGGTTTAAGACGTAATGATTTAACACCAAACCCATTAACACTGTTTGAATTGTGGATGAAGCAAGCGTGCGAGGCTCGTTTAAGTGACCCAACAGCAATGTCGGTTGCTACAGTTGATGAAACAGGGCAGCCCTATCAACGTATTGTATTGTTAAAGCATTTTGATGATAACGGTTTAATTTTTTATACCAATTTAGGTAGCAGAAAGGCGCAACATTTAGAAAAAAATAACAAAATAAGTTTGCACTTTCCATGGTACCCGCTAGAGCGCCAAGTCAATTTTACGGGTGTCGCTGAGCGATTAAATCCAATTGAAGTTGTTAAGTATTTTCATAGTAGGCCTAAAGACAGCCAAATTGCTGCGTGGGCCTCTGCGCAATCATCTAAAATCTCTGCTCGAGGGATTTTAGAAGGCAAGTTTTTAGAGCTAAAACAAAAATTCAAAAATGGCGAGGTTCCATTACCCAGTTTTTGGGGTGGGTTCCGAGTGGTTTTTAATAGCGTTGAGTTTTGGCAAGGGGGCGCTCACCGCCTTCATGACCGCTTTTTATATCAACGCGAAGGGGATGGCTGGAAAATTGACAGATTAGCCCCTTAATTATAGTTTTTTAACTGGCACTTAATTGATATGCGCTTTATGCTATAGACTCATTTAATAAAATTGACAAATTAAACTGACGAGCTTTTGATATGAGTCTCAAAATCGTTGGTTTTTTAACCCTAAATAGATAGACAAAATTCAACCGATGGAGTCATTGATGTCTAGCAATAACCTGATTAAACAATTGCAAGAGCGGGGCCTCGTTGCCCAGGTAACGGATGAGGATGCGTTAGCAGAGAGACTGGCGCAAGGGCCTATCTCCCTCTATTGCGGCTTCGACCCTACCGCTGACAGCTTGCACTTGGGACATCTGGTTCCTTTGCTGTGTTTAAAACGATTCCAACTAGCCGGGCACAAGCCTGTGGCGTTGGTGGGTGGCGCAACGGGCCTAATTGGCGATCCGAGCTTTAAAGCTACTGAACGTAAATTAAACACCACAGAAACCGTTCAAGAGTGGGTAGAAAAAATACGCAACCAAGTATCACCATTTTTAAGTTTTGATTGTGGTGATAACAGCGCACGCCTTGCTAACAATTATGATTGGTTTGGTAAAATGGATGTGCTGACATTCTTACGTGATATTGGTAAACATTTCTCCGTTAACCAAATGATCAACCGTGAATCTGTTAAGCAACGTTTAAACCGTGATGATGTAGGGATCTCGTTCACCGAGTTTGCTTATAACCTGCTACAGGGTTATGACTTTGCCAATATGAATAAAGAGATGGGTGTTGAACTGCAAATTGGGGGTTCAGACCAATGGGGTAACATTACCTCCGGTATCGACTTAACTCGTCGCTTACATCAAAATCAAGTGTTTGGTATGACAGTTCCTCTAATTACAAAAGCGGACGGTACTAAGTTTGGTAAAACCGAGGGTGGTGCAGTATGGTTAGATTCTAAGAAAACTAGCCAATATAAATTCTATCAATTCTGGATTAACACCGCTGATGCTGACGTTTATCGTTTCTTAAAATTCTTCACTTTTATGGAATTAGAAGAAATTCAAGCATTGGAAGAAGAAGATAAAAATAGCGGTAAAGCACCTCGTGCTCAATATGTTTTAGCTGAGTTAGTGACTAAACTGGTGCATGGTGAAAGCGGGTTAGCCGCAGCAAAACGTATTACTGATAGTTTGTTCTCAGGTGCGGTATCTGATTTAACAGAAGCTGATTTTGAGCAATTAGCACAAGACGGCATGCCTTGTATTACACTAGATGCGGGAGCTGACTTACAACAAGCTCTAGTTGATTCAGAATTAACGCCATCTCGTGGACAAGCAAGAACTGCAATCAGTTCTAATGCAGTATCCATTAACGGTCAAAAACAAACAGACCCTATGTATGTATTTAGTGATGCAGACCGTTTATTTGGTCGTTATACTTTAATCCGTCGTGGTAAGAAAAACGACTGTTTAATTAATTGGAAATAGCTCTGACTAACCTTTGTAATATTAGCCTGGGGTTCCCCAGGCTATACTCGTCATATTTCAATTTGCATAGGCGTTGATTGTGTCCAGTTAGCCGAGTATAGAGTCAAGTATACTCATAGGACTCTCTTCTCTTGTCGCCTCCATGCAACTCGAATTATTTGGAGTATATTCATATTAGCAATGGCGAATCACTGATTTCTCTTCATTCGACATAACAATTCTTTGGGTTCTTAATGAAAAGCGTATTATCAATTCAATCCCATGTTGTTTTCGGCCATGCAGGAAACAGTGCCGCTGCATTTCCTATGTGCCGAATGGGCGTAGATGTGTGGCCACTTAATACCGTACAGTTTTCGAATCACACGCAATATCCACAGTGGACAGGGAATGTTTTTTCAGCTCAGCACTTAACCGATATCGTTGAAGGCTTAGCAAAAATCCATAAATTAGAAGTTTGTGATGCGGTTTTAAGTGGTTATATCGGTTCCGCAGAGCAAGGGGATGATATCCTTGCGATTGTACAAAAAGTTAAAGCGGCAAATCCACAAGCACTTTATTTTTGTGACCCTGTCATGGGGCATCCTGAAAAAGGCTGTATCGTTGCACCAGGTGTTGCTGAGTTTCTTTGTCACCGTGCATTAGCAGTAAGCGATGTCATCGCCCCAAATCTACTTGAGTTAGAAACTTTAGTTGGTAGAAGTATTAAAACAGTAGATGAAGCAGCACAAGCCGCTCGTGAATTATGTCACAAAGGGCCGAAAATTGTGCTGGTGAAGCATTTAAGCCGAGCAGGCTATCGGGCTGATCGTTTTGAAATGATCTTAGTGACGGCAGAGCATAGCTGGCATGTGAGTCGTCCACTTGTAGATTTTGGTGAAAAACAACCAGTAGGCGTCGGTGACTTAACGAGTGGTTTAATGTTAGTCAATTTATTGAAAGGGGAGCCTCTTGATAAAGGGCTTGAGCATGTTGCAGCCGCAGTATACGAAGTGATGATAAAAACCAAAGAAATGGGTGAATACGAATTACAACTGGTTGCAGCCCAAGACAAAATGGTCAATCCTGAACATAAATTCTGTGCGACGCAGTTAGATTAAATTTAATGAGTTAATAAAATAGATAGCGCCCGTTGGTTGAGCGCTATCTTACGGATTAAATCAGTCCTTCAGCTTTTAATGCATCTTGGACATTAGGGCGTTTGGCAATTTTAGCCATGTAATCTTGTAGGTGGGTTAGGCTAGCTAAATCCAGCCCGACATGTTTCGCCCAACCACTAACGGTAAATAAATAAGCATCGGCAACACTAAAGCTATCACCAGCAAAGAAAGCCTGTTTTGATAGTACGTTGTCGACATATTTAAACTTATTAAATAATATGCCACGAGCGGTGTCTTTATATTCTTCTGGTGTACCGGGGGTAAATAACGGCGAGAAATTTTTATGTAATTCTGTCGAAATAAAATTAAGGGCTTCGAGTTGGTGATAACGTTTCATCGACCCTGGTAGTGCGATTAGGTTACGATCAGGTTTTTGATCAGCAATATATTGAACAATAACAGCACCTTCTGTTAACTGCTCACCATTATCTAGCACTAAAGTTGGAACTTGTCCTTTAGGGTTTATTGCTAAATAATCCTCGCCTTTCTCTGTTTTTTTCTCTTTGATATTAACTCGTTCAATACTGAAGTCTAATCCAGTCTCACGCAGAATAATATGAGGGGACAGCGAGCAAGCACCGGGAGCGTAATACAATTTCATGATAAAACTCCTAAGTTATTAAGTGGGCATTCATATAGCAAATAAACACATATCACTTAAGTATATCATTACTTTCTGTTAACGAATTGCCATCAGGTGCGAGATACATACAAAAATTAAAATTTAAACAAAAATAGGGCCCAAGAGTAAAAATGAGAATGTTAAGGTAAAAGAAAAAAAGCCATAAAATTAAGATAGTTGCCTTAGGTGTATTCGCTATGCTTTGCTAAAATCTACAGCTTACTTTGTATATAAAAATACAGTCGCACAATTGAAATTAGCGAGTAAATAAATGACCAACGGGTGTCAAAAATTAAATATCTTAGGGAAGCTAGATAAAATTTTGATGGCGCACACGCCAAATAATAGCCAAGGGATTAAACGTTTTATTTTAGAGTTCTGGTTCTTTGGTATCATCAATGCACGTTCTTGTTTATTTGCTGGTTTTTTCTTTTTGGCCTTGTTTTTAGTGCCAGCGAAAGGGGTAATGGGGCTTCCTCGCTATGATGCCCTATTAATTTTTGCCGTCACATTTCAAGCTTTATTGGTATGGTCAAAACTAGAAACATGGGATGAATTAAAAGCAATCTGTGTTTTTCATTTAGTCGGTTTTATGATGGAGTTATTTAAAACCTCTGCAACTATTGGTTCATGGCAATACCCCGATGAGGCTTATTCCAAGCTTTGGGGCGTTCCTTTGTTTACTGGTTTTATGTATGCGGCGGTAGGGAGCTATATCATTCAGTCTTGGCGGTTTTTTAACGTTAGAATTGAACATTACCCACCTTATTGGATGGCGACACTTGTTGCTCTTGCCATTTATGTGAATTTTTTTAGCCACCATTATATTGATGATTACCGTTGGTATTTGACAGCTTTTATTTTTGGCTTGTATGCACGTAGTGTCGTTTTTTATACCCCATTAGATAAAGAACGCAGAATGCCTTTATTACTAGCTTTTATGTTGATTGGTTTTTTTATTTGGTTAGCTGAAAACTTTGGGACATTTTTTGGTGTTTGGCAATACCCAAACCAAATTGGTGCTTGGTCAATGGTGCATGCGGGCAAATGGGGAGCATGGTCACTGTTAGTGATTGTTACCTTCACAATTGTTGTACATCTCAAACATATTAAGGCAAATGTGACAATCTCACGCTAATAGCATAAATAGCGGCATTAATTATGATAAATCTTGCCGCCATGCATCGATAGATAAAGGCTCACCAAAATGGCTTTCAATTAGGCGGCGAGTGACATCATGCAGAGGGGCGGCTAAAACTTCAGCAGTATTGCCTCGCTCGACAACTTCTCCTTTATCCATCACTAGCATTTTATCGCTAATATGTTTCATCATGCCTAAATGTTGGGTGACATAAATAAAAGCAATATCTTGCTTTGCTTGTAAATCCAACATTAAATTAATGATTTGCGAACGCATCGACATATCTAAAGAAGCCAATGCTTCATCCGCAACAATAATTTCCGGCTGTAGGATAAGTGCTCTAGCCAATGCGATGCGTTGTTTCTGCCCTGATGCTAACATATGAGGGTAATATTCTGCATGGTCAGCAAGTAAACCCACTTGGCGAAGTGTTTGAATTATACGCCTTTCACGCTCAATTCCTGTTAAATCAGTGTTTAGCTTTAAAGGAAGCTCAAGGGTCTGGCCAATACGCTGCCTTGGGTTTAATGAGGTGCTGGGGTCTTGGAATATCATGCGAACCCGTTGACAACGGTAACTGTAATCACCAAATTTGAGGTGCTGCCCACGGATAAAAATATCGCCACTAGTGGGCTCGACAACACCTGATAACATACGTGCAAGTGTCGACTTCCCTGAACCGTTGGCGCCAATAATGGCTAAGGTTTGGCCCGCTTGTAAGTTAAAACTGACAGGTTTTACGGCTTGTAACTCATGGCGATGAAATAGCCCTTCACGGAAACGGAAAGTCTTAGTGAGGTTACGTACTTCAAGTAAGGTTTCCATTATGGCTGTTCCTCGGTGTTTAACGGATAGTGACAAGCAACGAGATGGCCTTTAATACTGCGTAATTGAGGCGCAATGATACAAGTACGCTGCGCATAAGGGCAACGTGGACCAAGGCGGCAACCAATAGGCAAATGTTCCAGTGAAGGAATTGCACCGGGTAAGGTATTCAACCGCCCTTTGTGAGGAATTGGGCTTTCAAAATCAGGAATTGAACGAATTAGGGCTTGTGTATATGGGTGCCGTGGGCGCTGTAACATATCTTCAGGAGTCGCACTTTCAACGGTTTGACCACAATAAAGTACATTAATACGGTCAACTAATTTTGACATCATTTCCAAATCATGGCTAATCAGTAGAATACCCATGTTATTGTTTTGATTTAACTTATCAAGTAAACGAAATATTTGAGCTTGCGTGGTGGACTCCATTGCGTTGGTCGGCTCATCCGCAATCAATAAACGGGGTTGGTTAGCAATGGCGATAGCTATCATCACTTTTTGGCATTCACCGTCAGTGAGTTCATAGGGATAGCTACGCATAATATCTTTATGGTCTTTAATACCAACCCGGTGTAATAACTCTATCGCTCGGCGTTTTCGCCAATTAAAGCGTTGCCACCAACGGCCCTTATAGGTCCAACTGGGAATAGATTGAATTAGCTGTTTACCAATATCTGCCGCAGGGTCGAGACAAGACTGGGGCTCTTGAAATATCATTGAAATATTATGGCCAATTAACCGGCGGCGTTTACGAGGACTGAGTTTTAATAAGTCGATATCTTGAAAACGAAAGCGGTCGGCTGTTACCCTAATATTATCTTTAGTTACCCCACAAATTGCTTTGGCGATTAGGCTCTTACCTGAACCTGATTCGCCGACTAAACCGCGTATTTCACCTTCAGATAGAGTCATGGATACACGGTCAACCGCTTTAACAGGGCCATTCGCCGTCATAAATTCGATGGTTAAATTGCGGATGTCTAATAGTGGCATTATTCAACTCCCGCATTAATCGCTCGGTGTAACCCATCGCCTAAAAGGTTAACAAAGAGCACGCTTATCATGATAGCAATACCAGGAAGGATCACGGTCCAAGGTGCGACATAGATAAGTTCTAAAGTATCACCAAGCATTGCCCCCCATTCAGAGGAAGGGAGTTGTGCACCTAAATCAAGAAAGCCTAAAGCGGCAATGTCTAATATGGCAATTGATAGCGCGCGAGTCAGCTCAGTAACCAAAATTGGTGTGATGTTAGGAAGTACGGTATACCATAAAATAAAAATATTTGACGCCCCATCAAGGCGTGCGGCGACAATATATTCTTTATCTAATTCATCATGCACTGCAACATAAATAGTTCTCACCATTCGAGGAATCAATGCAAGACAAATAGCTAGCATAGCATTTTGCAAACTAGCCCCCATAAATGCCACAACAATAATGGCTAATAATAATGAGGGAATAGACAATAGGGTATCAAGTATATGGTTAAACACTGCAGATTTTAACCCACGAGTCATTCCGGCTAAACAACCTAAAACCAACCCGATAATTGTCGCAATGAAGGTCACTAAAATAGCAGAGCCAAAAGTTGATTTAGTACCGATTAATAGCCGGCTAAGAATATCGCGACCAAGATCGTCAGTCCCGAAGAAGAATGCGACCTCACCGTAGTGCGACCAAGAGGGTGGTGTTAATTGATAACCTAAAAACTGTTGATCTAATGCGTAAGGAGCAAGATAAGAACCTGTAAAGCATAGAGCCAACAAAATTAGGACGCCAATAAACCCCACCATTGAAATAACATCTGATGAAAATAAATTCCATACCACACGTGTTGGGGATGGCATTTTTTGTTCACGATAAAAATTATCTGAGGACATACCAATCCTTATGCTTTAATGGGTCCATCATAGCGCCTAAAATATCAGAAAGTACATTTACTGTAATGACTAATGCACCGATTAGCATTACCCCGGCTGAAATCGCCGAATAGTCTTCTTGACGGATCGCAGTGACTAACCAACGGCCAAGCCCCGGCCAGTTAAAGACTAGCTCGGTTACCATTGTGAGAGTTAGCATTGTTGAGAACTGTAACCCAAGTTTAGGGATGATAGGTGGAATAGCATTGTGAAAAATATGGCGCTGAATAATTTTAATTCTTGAGAGACCGCGGATAGCTGCGGCTTTTATATAGTTTTCACTAGCAATTTCTTCGGTACTGTTCCTCACCAAACGTATAACTTCTGTCGTGGGAGCGAGTGCTAGGGTTAGCACTGGCAGCATCATATGCTCAAGTACGTTAATTATCATATCCTTACGATAGGGCGAATCTGAAAGCCATGCATCAATTAAAGCAAACCCTGTCACCGGTTTAAGATTATATAAAAGGTCAATACGACCAGAGACGGGGAGCCACCCAAGATGTAATGAGAAGAATAAAGTTAAAACAAGCGCTAGTACAAAGACAGGCACAGAAAAGCCCAATAAAGCAAAAATACTGATAACAATATCGGCAGGTTTGTTACGCCAAAAAGCCGCTATAATTCCAAGCGGGATCCCTGTGGTTAATGCAAAGATAAAGGCTAAAATACACAGCTCCATTGTTGCAGGGAAGGTATCTTTTAGCTGTTCGGTTATGGGCTCACCATTGATACTAGAAACACCAAAATCAAAATGAAGTAAACCATCGAAATAGAAAATATAAGCATCAATGAGTGACGCACCACTTAACGGCGCGTTAGGTGTAAAATAACTTAAGCTAAAGCTCACTAATGATAAAAAGAATACGGTAACTAGTAGCAATAAAAAACGACGCAGAGAATAAATTATCATGGTTGCGAACTCGGCTTTTTAGGTGCAACTTTAATTTTTTGCTCCATTTCACGATACACCCCAGCAAAGGATGTGTTACCAAAGGCACTGATCATTAAGCCCTTAATATCATAACGATATGCTTGTAAACGTAAAGAATAGGCTAGGGGTAAAACGGGAAGTTCTTCCCCTAAAATTTGCTGCGCTTGATGGTAATAATCGATACGAGCAGCGAGTTGTTGTGTCAGCAATGCTTTATGCAAAATCTCATCAAATGAAGGGTTGCACCAGTGGCTTAAGTTGGTCTGTGAACCTATTGCTGCACAGCTAAGCAAAGGACGAAAGAAACTGTCAGGGTCATTACTGTCTGTTGTCCATCCTGCGAGTGTCATATCATGAGACCTATCCATTAATTGGTTTTCTTGAAAGCGGCCTTCAACAGAACGGATATTCATAATAACTCCGACTTGTGCTAAATCAGCTTGGATAAGCTCAGCCATTTTCAATGGGCTGGGGTTGTATGATTGTGAAGCAATTGGCACCCATAAGTCTAACTTGAGGTTTTCTAACCCCATTTCTTGTAGCATTTGCTTTGAGAGTTCTGGATTGTAATCTGTTATTTTGGCTTGGTTATCATATGCCCACGAAGCCCTAGGTAGGATTGATGCCGCTGTTTCAGCGGTACCATAATAAATAGACTGCATTAGCCTTTCATTATTGATCGCATAAGCAATAGCTTGGCGTACTTTTAGCTTATCTAATGGCGGTTTACTGGTATTAAATGATAAATAAGCGATATTCATACCCGAGCGCATGGAAATCCGTAAGCGTGGGTCATCACGTAACACTTTTAGTTGGCTTGCCGCGGGGTAAGCTAAAACGTCGCATTCCCCTGTGAGTAATTTTGAAATACGCCCAGTTCCACCGGCACCCATATCGACGACGACTTCTTCCATACGAGGTTGACCTTTCCAATATTGGTCATTTCTAAGTAAACGAACAAATTGCCCAGCTTGGTAGTCATCTAAATTAAATGGCCCTGTGCCAACAGGACGCCAGTCAATCAACTCTTGGCGGTTAATACTCGAAAGGTAGTCTGCATATTCAGCCGACAGGATAGGGGCATAGTGAGTCGCTAAGTGCCATAAGAAGGAGGCATCCGGTGAGTTCAAACGGAACTCAACCGTATAGTTATTAATTTTTTGTATACTTTGTACGCTACTCGCAAATTGCAAACTATCAAAATAAGGGTAACGGCCACCATTAATATAATGGTAAGGATGATTTACCTCAAACATACGGGCGAAGCTAAACACAACGTCATTTGCATTCATGTTGCGGGTCGGTGAAAACCAAGGCGTATTTTGGAATTTTACGTCTTTACGTAGGTGTAAACGGTAAGTTGCGCCGTTATCAAGAACCTCCCAACGTGATGCCAGTTCGGGAATTAAACGATAGGTAAAAGGGTCGACATCTAATAGGCGGTCATAAATTTGTGCGCCAAGAGGGTCGACAATGAGCCCACTGCTGACCAACTGAGGGTTAAATGTTGTGACGATGCCATTTACACAATAAATAAAACCTTTTTGGCGTATATCAGCTGGGACCTCGTTTGCCACGATGTCTGGATAATGCCCTTGGTTAGCAAGTGCACGGGCAGATAAAGAAATGATAAGTAAAAACCAAAAAGTTAGTTGGCGCATAACACTGATATCGTTAACCTGAATGAGCCTATTGTAGCGTAAAAATAGGGGCTCTGGGTATAAGCAAAATTTTAATCAAAAAAATAGGAATGAATAGGCGTAATTAATGGAGTAAACCTAATAATCTAACTTTAAATTATTAGGTTTATCATTGAACTATGTCTTAATGAGAAAAAATCTCATTAAAAAGCTTTACAAACGACATTGATAACGATTATCATTCGTTTTGTCGATTAAGCAAACGCTTATGTAGACAAGGCATGACATTGCTCACATTGCTTCCAGTGTTTTATTTGATAGCCAGCATGGGTGCTGGCTTTTTTTTATCCAAACATAAGCAGTCAATTGGCACAGACGGCAGTAATAAAAAGCGAATTTATTCTAAACCAACATATTTTAAATCATCTTTTGTCACTTTGCCTTGAAGGGTACACAAAAAGCGAACGACACCTCTTTGCTCATCCTTTTCAATAATCAGCATTTTTTCAGCGGCATTCTTGTCAAGGTTGTAACGTTGAGCTGCATTTTCGTTAAATACCCAGTGATCTTGTAAATTATGCCTAATCATGGGGGAATATATATAACTATTACCAATCTTGATAATGCTAATCCTTGATGTAGTATGGCGGATCACTTCTTCAAGGCTTTGTGTTGTTTCGAACCCCCAAAAATAATACTGTCCACGCATTCCCATATAAGAAAAGTCATCATATTTGTCAAAATCACTATGACTAGCAATAAAACGGTTAAAAGTGACTTTATTTGTCGGGGAAAAATTGATATTGACAGAAATTTGCTTACCATCACTAAGCTGTGATTTATTTAAAATGTCAGAGACATCTTGTAAGGCAGGGCTTTCTTTAATTTTCTCAAAAAAGGATGAGTCACAATAAGAAAAAGTTCTCATTAATGACTCAGCATTGGTGATAGGAGATAAAGCTAGAATAAAAAATGTTACAGCTAAAATGTTTATATTTTTCATAATAGTCTCCTTTTAGTAAATAAAGTTATGGTCTAGAGATATCACATAAATACATTTCGCACAGTAGATAAATATGACAATTTGTAAAATAAAGAAATAATTTAATTTATTAAAGAGTGTTCTGAGAATAGTAAAAAATTATAATGATAAGAATGCAGGGTATAACATTGGCATAATCATTATGTTAATAATTAACTTATTGTGCGAGAAGATTTACCCAATAAAATTGTATAAAATACTTAGTTAAGATAACCTTAATTTTTTATCTCATTGAAAATAATTGCAGATTAATTAATTTAAGGCAAGTTGATAAAAATTGAACCTTATCTAATTGATATGCTTAAATTTAAACTCGGGGTTTGGTTTTTTGCTTTTATTTAGAAAAAATAATATATATGTATTTAAAATTTAAATATTATTAGGTGTTATCGCGTATTAGGTAATAAAGGTTGAGGCCAATTTTTTGAAATATTTGGCAATAAAAATACAGTTAATAAGGAAGATAATAATGTCTAAATTTAAAGCCGTGTTCAAATAACCATAATGTCACTTGAACACTATTTATTATTAGGGCTCTAATTTAATCTGATGTTTTTTAATCAAACCACGTAGTTGGTCATAACTTAATGAAAGTAATTTTGCAGCTTTACGTTGGTTAAAATGGCTTATTTCAAGTGCTTGCTCTAACAACCTTTTCTCAGATGTTTGTTGCCATTGGCGCAAGTCACAAGGTAACGAGGGCAATGTTGAGGAAGAAGGAGACACAGATTGTTGAGCAGGTAATGACTCATGTAATTCTGTGAGTCGCTCTCCAAAGGGGTTAAAAATAATATTGTTGACAGGCTCTGCACGGTCACCATGACGGTATACGGAGCGCTCTATGACATTTTTCAATTCACGTACATTACCAGGCCAAGGGTATTGTTGTAGTGTTTGTTGGGCATCATGAGTAAAACCAGTAAAATGTGAACGTTTTAGTTCTCCACACATTAAAATGGCGAAATGCTCTGCTAGTAGTAAAATATCTGGTTGGCGTTCACGCAAAGGTGGTATGCGGATTACATCAAAAGCAAGTCTGTCTAAGAGGTCTGCTCGAAATCGACCTTGTTTCGCCAGTTCTGGTAAATTCGCATTAGTAGCACAAATTAAACGAACATCAACATGTAATGATTGGCTTCCTCCCACTCGTTCTAATTCACCATATTCAATTACTCGTAATAATTTTTCTTGTACTGACATTGGGGCTGTGGCTAATTCGTCCAGAAAAAGTGACCCTTTATCAGCGCGTTCAAAGCGGCCTTGATGGCGTTTTTGTGCGCCTGTAAAAGACCCTGCCTCATGTCCGAATAATTCAGAATCCAGTAAATTCTCATTGAGTCCACTGCAATTGAGAGAGATAAAAGCTTCTTGCCATCGAGGGGATAAGTAATGAAGCCTATCGGCGATAAGCTCTTTACCTGTACCTCGTTCACCAATAACCAGTATAGGTTTACTCAGTTGAGCGAGCTCGGAGGTTTGTTCTAGTACGTCTAAAAAATTACTTGAAATACCAAGGATCGGGTCATTAGTCTCTTTCATGGTTATTTTTACCAATAGTTGGTTTAAAATGCCTATTTTTTACTATAGGCTAAAATGAAATAAAAGGGAAAGCATATAATTATTTACTTAAAAATCATTTGGATATAAATAAATTTTAAAGTTGGCACGCTAGTTGCAATATTTTCTTCGCAAATAGTTTGGTATAACGAATTAATTGTATGACTTACGGAGCGTCAGGTATTGGTTGGAAGCCAAATCAGGTCGAGGCGCTACAGAATGATAAAATCCATCAAGAGGAAATAAATAATGGGTATTTTTTCACGTTTTGCCGATATCATTAATGCAAACATCGCTTCTTTGTTAGACAAAGCTGAAGATCCGCAAAAAATGATCCGCCTGATGATTCAGGAAATGGAAGATATGTTGGTTGAAATTCGCTCAACATCTGCACGTACTCTAGCAGAAAAAAAAGGGCTAGAACGCCGTATTGAAATGGGTGAAAAGCAAGGTGCTGATTGGCAAGAAAAAGCAGAATTAGCACTCGTTAAAGATAAAGAAGATTTAGCGCGTGCTGCATTGATTGAAAAACAAAAAGTTAGTGACATGGTAGATACATTAAAACATGAGCTAATTATTGTTGGTGAAACATTAGCCCGTTTGAAAGGCGAAATTACTGAATTGGAAAATAAACTGCAGGAAACGCGTGCTAAGCAGCAGTCCATGGTAGTTCGTATGGAAGCTGCGCAATCAAGCCGTAATGTTCGCCGTCAGTTGGATAGCGGCAAGCTTGATGAAGCTATGGCGCGTTTCGAACAGTTTGAACGCCGTATCGACCATATGGAAGGCGAAGCCCAAAGTTATGGTATTGGCAAACAAAAATCACTGGACCAACAGTTTGCTGAATTGAAAGCAGACGATGAAATTAGTGCGCAATTAGCTGCACTTAAAGCTAAAATAAACAAAGAGCAATAACAGTATTTTTGATGCACTGATGCGTTGGTAACATCGTATCAGTGCTGTAGACAAGCAAACCATATGTATAAGGAAATGTGATGGGCTACGTTTTTCTGTCTCTCGGATTAATAATTTTTCTCATTTTTATTTTGCCTATTTGGCTGTGGTTACACTACAGCAAAAAGAATAATGGGCAAGGGAGTCAGCTAACCGAAAATGAAATACAGCGTTTAATGCAATTGGCTGAACAGGCATCACATATGCAGCAACGTATTAAAACGCTTGAAGACATTTTGGATGCAGAGCACCCAAATTGGAGGCAAAAATAATGACTCAATTTCGCGGCCGTAAGCTGTACCGTTTAACGGATAGACGTGTGTTCGGTGGTGTATGTTCGGGTATTGCAGAATACTTGGAACTTCCGGTTGCTTTGGTTAGGGCATTGGCTGTACTGGCTTTATTTGTCAGTTTCGGAATTACATTAATTTTGTATATTGTTATGTGCTTTGTTGTTGAAACCGCGCCAAGTGGTTATCGCTCAGAGCAAGATATTGGGCCTGAAGTGAGTAGCCTAATAAACCAAATAGATACACAGTTAAAATCAGGTGAAATGAAGCTACGCCAGATTGAAAGATATGTAACTTCAGATACTTATACTGTTAATAGTAAATTTCGTGATCTATAACATTTCGCATTGTCATCACACGATAAGGGGTTAGGTATTGATGCCGAATCCCTTTTGTTTTCAACGTGTCAGTGAGCGCAGTATGTCAAATCAAACCAATCCTCGATTAAAAAAATTCGCTAAACAACTAATATTGAAGAGAGGAGTTAAATTTATTTTATTGTTATTGATGACTTATGGCCCTGCGGGTGTCATCGGGAAAATAATTAAGCTGTTGAGCAGTAAGTGGCTAATAAATGCGTTAATTAAGCGGTTAACCTAATTCAATTTGTTGTTTTATGCTAAATTAATAAGGGTATTATCTATCTAACCACCAGTGTTGTTGGTGAAATTGATTTATATTTAAAGGATAAGTCTTCGGAGGAGCATGAAACGGCTGCAAAATGAATTAACTGATTTGATGAACCGGAGTGTTGACCGTCATGTCAGGCTAGCAGTAACCGGGCTTAGCCGTAGTGGTAAGACGGCATTTATCACCTCGTTAGTTAATCAATTATTGAATGTTAATACTGGTGCCCGGTTACCATTATTTTCCGCTGCAAGGGACAAACGATTATTGGGTGTTAAACGCGTTCCTCACCGTGATTTATCGGTACCACGTTTTGCGTACGATGAAGGGATCGCTTCACTCTATGGTCAACCTCCACAATGGCCAACGCCGACTCGAGGCGTGAGTGAAATCCGCTTAAAATTACATTATCGTTCAGAAGATTCTTTCCTTCGCCATTTTGTTGATAATTCTTCGCTATATTTGGAAATAGTTGATTACCCAGGTGAATGGCTATTGGATCTTCCTATGCTGGATTTGCATTATTTGGCTTGGTCAGAGCAAATGCATACTTTAGTCAAAGGGGAACGAGCTCATTTAGCGCAATCATGGCTGACTTTGTGTGAGAAATGTGACCCATTAGCGCCTGTCGATGAGAATTTATTGGCCGAAATTTCAGAAGCGTATACACAATATTTATTAGAATGTAAGGCCCAAGGGCAACATTTTATTCAGCCTGGTCGTTTTGTATTACCTGCGGAATTGGCTGGGGCTCCAGCGTTGCAATTTTTCCCTTGGCCAAATGTTGCAAAATATGGGGAGAAAAAGCTCGCCCAAGCAGGTAAGAATACGAATATTGGCGCGTTACAACAGCGTTATCAATATTATTGTGAGCACGTAGTAAAAGGGTTTTATCGGGAGCATTTTCAACGCTTTGATCGGCAAATTGTTTTAGTTGATTGCTTGCAACCGTTAAACAGTGGGGCTGATGCATTTAATGATATGAGAATGGCGCTGACCCAATTGATGCGCAGCTTTCAATATGGGAAACGGACATTATTAAGACGCTTATTTTCTCCTTGTATTGATAAATTACTGTTTGCTGCCAGTAAGTCCGATCATGTTACCCCTGATCAACATGCAAATTTAGTGGCGCTTTTACAACAATTGGTTCAAGAAGCTTGGCAACACGCCGCATTTGAAGGGATAAGCATGGATTGTGTTGGGTTAGCGTCGATACAGGCTACAGAAAGCGGTCTTGTGGATTATAAAGGCGAGAAACTACCCGCTTTAAAAGGCGAGCGCTTAAGTGATGGTTTGCCGTTGACTTTTTATCCAGGGGAAGTGCCAAAACGGCTGCCAAATGAGCAATTCTGGCAACGGCAAGGTTTCCAGTTTGAAAACTTTAGGCCACGATTTACACCTATTGACCAACCATTGCCCCATATCCGTATGGATAGCGCGCTAGAATTTCTGTTGGGAGATAAACTAAAATGAATGAACCTCTAAAACAACGTCTTGATTTTGCTGATAGCCTTGAAAAAGAAAATGAAGAAAAGCTGAAAAAGGCACATTTTTTTGATGAGCAAGAGCTTGAAAAATTTACGCCTATCTCTTTGGAATTAGAACAAGATAACCAAGAAGGTGAGGTAGAAAGCCTAATTAACGAAGCATTAAAACCTAAAAGAAGTTTTTGGCGTAAGTTAGTCGGAACCGCAGTGGGGGTTTTTGCTGTCAGTGTGGTCGCTCAATTAGGTATTTGGATACACCAGTCATGGGTTACTCAGGATTGGACGGCCTTAGGTACTGCGGCAGCAGGGGGCTTGATTATTATTGCCGGTGTAGGGTCAATTGCGGGAGAATGGCGGCGCTTGTACCGCTTAAGAGAGCGGGCGCAAGAACGGGATTTTGCGCGAGAACTTTTACACAGCCATGGCATGGGGCAAGGGAAGCCTTTTTGTGAAAAACTGGCCAAACAATCGGCATTATCGGCACAACACCCCGCACTGCAACGTTGGCAGGCAACTATCCATGATTCTCATAATGACCGAGAAATCGTAGAATTATACAGCAGAATGGTTCAACCTATTTTGGATGAACAAGCACGCAAAGAAATTAGTCGTTGCTCGGCAGAGTCGGCAATCATGATCGCGGTTAGCCCATTAGCGATTGTCGATATGGCTTTCATTGCATGGCGTAACATTCGTTTAATCAACCGAATTGCTGCAATTTATGGCATAGAATTGGGCTATTATAGCCGTATTAGGTTGTTTCGTATGGTGTTAATCAATATTGCATTCGCTGGAGCATCTGAATTGATCCGTGAGGTCGGTATGGATTGGCTGTCACAGGATATCACCGCGCGTTTATCGACACGTGCCGCACAAGGTATCGGTGCAGGCTTGCTAACCGCTCGCCTTGGTATCAAAGCGATGGAGCTATGCCGGCCATTGCCTTGGATTGAAGACAAACCAAGGTTAGCTGATTTTCGTCATCAACTTATTGGTCAATTAAAGAATGTTATTCCCAGTAAGAAAAATAAATCATAAATAGAGAATAATTGGCAGGGGGAGTTGACAGTTTTGACTCACCCTGCAGCATTATTTGTCAATTAATAGTTTTATTGCTATTCCAACACACAAAAAAAAGCCTAAAATAGTGATATTGTCTGAGTATTCACGTTAACATTACAGACTGTCAACAATATGTGACACAAACACTGTATTCCCCTAGTATTTAACGCTAAAATACCTTTATTCAATCGACTTTTCTGATAAAGGTTTCTATCCATGCGCCTCGAAGTGACCTGCCAAGACCGAATCGGTTTAACACGTGAATTACTTGATCTTTTAGTCCTGCAAAATATTGACTTGAAAGGGATTGAGATTTCACCACAACGTAAAATTTACCTTAACTTCACACCTGTAGATTTTCAGGTATTTAGTACATTGATGGCAGAGATTCGCCGTATTAATGGTGTCATTGATGTACGTCGAATTTACTTTATGCCTTCAGAACGAGAGCATAAAGCTGTTTGGGCGTTATTAAATTCATTTCCAGAGCCCGTTTTGTCTATTGATAATAAATTAAATATCGAATTGGTTAACCCAATGACATTACAGTTATTTGGCTACGATGAAACCAAGATTCGTGAGAAAACATTTTCTCAACTCGTTGGTAGCCAAGGTTTATTGCGTTGGTTTGAACGTGAATCACCAGAGCCTTATACAGAAAAAGTCGTTATTAAAGGCCGAGACTATTTAATGCAAGTCACGCCAATTATCTTGGCTGATGAAAATGGTAAATCCCATTGTACAGGTGCAGTGTTATTGCTGAAATCGGCTGAAATTTTAGACCAACAGCGTAAACAAGTGGTTGAAATTGATAAAAGCGGCTTTGAACAAATTATTGCTGTTAGCCCTGTGATGGTAAATGTGGTTGAACGGGCAAAACGTATAGCGATGCTTGATGAACCCTTGTTACTTGTGGGTGAAACAGGAACAGGGAAAGATATTTTAGCGAAAGCTTGCCATTTACATAGCGCGAGGGGGAAAGAACCTTTCTTAGGGTTAAATTGTGCTTCGATGCCTGATGATGTGGTGGAAAGTGAATTATTTGGTTATGCCGCAGGGGCGTATCCAAATGCAGTTGAAGGTAAAAAAGGTTTTTTTGAACAAGCAAATGGTGGCACTGTTTTACTTGATGAAATTGCAGAAATGTCGCCTCAAATGCAAATTAAATTATTACGTTTTCTAAATGATGGGACATTCAGGCGTGTTGGCGAAGAGCGGGAAGTGAAAGTGAATGTTCGCGTGATTTGCGCTACGCAGAAAAATTTACCTCAGCTAGTCGCAGAGAAGAAATTTAGGGAAGACCTTTACTACCGTTTAAATGTGTTAACACTAGCTATACCGCCATTACGTGAACGCAAAGAAGATATTTTACCGTTGACTAAAGCATTTGTTGCGAGTTTCTCGAAAGAATTACATATGGCTGAACCTAAATTAACGCCTTCATTAATTGAGTATTTGGGAAGTTATGACTGGCCGGGCAATGTAAGGCAGTTAAGAAATGCACTTTATCAAAGTTTAACGCAATTAGATGGCCATATTTTAGATGCAGATAACGTCCAACTGCCAACTGTTGCGAACACACCTGCTCTGGTGTTAGATTCACTTAATGGTTCTCTAGATGAAATAACGAAGCGTTATGAAGCTTCTGTGTTGTCACGTTTATACCGTGATTATCCAAGTACGCGCAAATTAGCAAAACGTTTGGATATTTCTCATACAGCAATTGCCAATAAGCTGAGAGAATATGGCCTCAATACCAAAAAAGAGCAAGATTAAATACAATGAGTAAAAGATTAACATTCATATTAGCTGCAATATTGGTTGGAGTGAGTACACCAATGATGGCGGAAACATCGATACCAAATAATGAGCTAAACCAATATTGCCAAGATACTGTGCAAACTATGGATGAAATCTATGAAAATGGTGCGTTGACTAAATGCTATTTTACGGGTGATTCAATCCTAGAAGCCTATCAACACTACCGAGCAGGGTTGGTTGATGGGCAACAATTCTTAACTAAAAAGCTAATGATAAAAACAGATATGGATATGCCATGTCCATCTGAAGGGTGTGTTGCTATTCGCTACCGTTGGAATGGTGGTCAGAACTTAAAAATTGAACAGGAATTCGAAGGTGGGGAAACTCACTTACAATTTAGGCAAAATAGTGATGGGACATCGCTAGAAATTACTAAACACCTTGATTAATTCATTTCTTTATTAACCATTCGGCGGGGAGGCGATAAAACGCGCTTGTCTTGCTGAATGCTTATTTTTCTGTTTAACCACTCATATTTAGATTTCAAACGGGCAAAACCCGACTAATACTATTGCTAATTGGTGATTTTTCCTGCTATATAATAAATATAGCAGCTGTTTATGGGTACCTAATCTCATTCAATAGGTTAAAGCCTACAAGGAGTCGCCATGGATCAATTCACCATTAATTTTGTTGTAAACCTTAAGTTGCGTGAATACATGAGTCAGTCTCATTATAAAAATGATATGTTTGAGTCTGCGGCATCGGCTGCTGAATTGTATTTAATGAATAAAGCGGCTGTGAAATATTTAACCAAAAAAAACCGTTTTACGTGGGAAGCCTTAGTAAAAAATGGTTATAAACCCCGCGATTTAATTATCGATATTTTGACATCGTGTTGCCCTGTGACACAGGAGCAAGCATTAAAAGTATTAAGCACGTTATCGCACACATTGATTTCACTCATGAGCGGTAATAAATTGTTTGCGAATGTCGTTAATGCGAAGAACCATCACCCACTCTATTGGGCACATGTTGATTGACTTGATATTTTGTTGCAGCAAGGTGAAAGCGGGAAATAAACCTTCCCGCTTGGTGGTGACCTAAATAATATTAAATCACTTATTTTAAACTGTTTAAAGCATCGTCATAGTCAGGTTCTTCAGTGATTTCTGGTACTAATTGACTATAAATAACATTGTCATTTTCATCTAAAACGACAACAGAGCGAGCGGTGAGGCCTTTTAAAGGGCCACTTGCGAGAGCAACACCATAATCATCAGCGAAAGAATCACTACGAAAAGCGGATAGCATAACAACATTGTCTATACCTTCTGCACCACAAAAACGAGCTTGTGCAAATGGTAAATCGGCTGAAATGCATAGAACCACTGTGTTATCTAAAGCACTAGCCAGTTGATTGAACTTGCGAACTGATGCCGCACAAACACCGGTATCAACACTTGGAAAAATATTTAAGATTTTACGTTTGCCTGCATACGTTTCTAAAGTTGTTTCACTGAGATCTTTCGTAACAAGGGTAAAAGGCTTTGCTTTTGTTCCTGCTTGTAAAAATACGCCATTAACTGCAACATCATTGCCTTTTAGTTTAACTGTTTGCGACATGAATATTCTCCCGTTTATAAATTGAGTCACTGGTTACTTAATCTGTTTTTTAAAGAAAAGTCTTCGCGATTAAAGGCTTTCATAGATAAAGTGACACAGTGTTGAGTTTTATACTCTATTAATGACCAAAATTTATACTGCTGCCTACATTGACTTACTGTATACCTTAAGTTGTGTGTGGGGCAAGTGACTCATTAACACGGCGACATAACGATAAATTAAGTTTCTTATTAAGGTATCACGTCGGATGATTATATAACTGTTAAGCCTTGTTAATGCCCACATTTTTTATCATACCTTTTTCAAAGTACTCTGTTGAGTGTAACAAAAGCTCGTTAGCCTGTATCCATTTCTTTAGCAACCTATAATTTATAGGATAAAATATCATGATCTTTAATGTTATTTTATTGGACGCAGCGACTCATAAAATTTTGGGATAGCGATGCGCTCCAAGGCTCAGATCTATTTAAGCTTACAATACGCTAAAGAAAACCTAGGATATGGATTTTTTAAAGCTCAAAGCATATGCTGCATAAAGGAAAAATTGTGAATAAAGAGGGGGCTCAACAGATTAATATTGTTCATACTCTGTCTCTATTCAAATCACTTAGCTAAATCTGATTTTTAGTTAAATTTACATATTAACCAGATAGAAAATAAAATGCATAAACGTCCATTCACACCTTTAACTATTTTATTTGCTTCAGTTTTTTTTACTACACCTGCTATTAGTGCAGTTATTCCTGCGGGGACTGTTTTAGCTGAAAATCAGGAAGTGACTCGCCACCTTAAAGATGAACCAGCTTCTTTGGACCCAGTGAAATCCGTAGGGTTAACAGAAGCACAAGTCATGCGAGATCTTTTTGAGGGTCTAGTTAACCAAGATAAGCATGGCAAACCTATTCCTGGAACTGCGCTTAATTGGAGTACATCGGATAACCGAGTTTGGATATTTAATCTTCGTCCTGATGCACGCTGGTCTAATGGTGAACCGGTGACAGCACAAGATTTTGTTTATAGCTGGCAACGGCTTGTTTCGCCTAATACGACGTCCCCTTTTGCTTGGTTTGCTGCATTAGCTGGTATCAACAATGCACAAGATATTATTGATGGGAAATTGCCTGTCGAGCAACTTGGTGTGGAAGCAGTTGATCAACACACGTTAAAAATTGTGTTAAATAAACCAGTCCCGTATTTTCCATCTCTTACTGCTAATTTTAGTTTATTTCCAGTACATCGCGAAACCGTTGAGAAATTTGGTGCTAATTGGATAAAAGTAGGAAATCTCGTTGGTAATGGTGCATTTGTATTATCTGACCGTGTTGTAAATGAAAAAATTGTTTTAACGCCAAATACAAATTATTGGGATCATAAAAATACGGTGGTTACTAAGGTGACTTTTGTACCTATTAATCAAGAATCTCATGCAACAAACCGTTATCTAGCTGGGGATTTAGACATTACAGAATCATTCCCCAAGCAACGCTATCAAAAATTGTTAAGGGATATTCCTAATGAGGTTTTTACACCAGATCAATTAGGGACTTATTATTACGCTTTTAATACACAACGTGCGCCAACGAGTGATGTTAGGGTCAGAAAAGCGTTGTCTATGGCGATTGACCGCCAATTAATTGCGAGCAAGGTATTAGGGACAGGAGAAAAGCCGGCTTATTATTTTACTCCAGATGTTACTGACGGGTTTAAACCAGAGAAAGGCTTATATAACAGCTACTCGCAAAAAGAATTAGACCAGCAAGCGAAAGTTTTGTTGCAAGAAGCTGGGTTTGGTACAAATCGCCCGTTGAAATTAACATTATTGTATAATAGTTCAGAAAACCATCAAAAAATAGCCATTGCTATTGCTTCTATGTGGAAGAAAAAATTAGGTGCTGAAGTTAAGTTAGTTAATCAGGAGTGGAAAACATATATTGATAGCCGTAATACTGGGAACTTTGATGTTATCAGGGCATCATGGATTGGGGATTTTAATGAGCCGTCGACATTTTTGTCTTTATTAACATCACAACATAGTGGCAATATTCCAAAATTTAATAGCCAGCAATATGATGACGTTATGGGGTCCGCCAGTATTGAGACCAATGAGCGATTACGTAACCAATATTATAATAACGCGGAAAAAATTATTGCTAAAGAGGCACCTATTGCCCCTATCTATCAATATACTAATGCACGTTTAATTAAGCCTTGGTTAAAGGGGTATCCGATTGAAAACCCAGAGGATGTGGCCTATAGCCATAGTTTTTATATCATAAAACACTAACGTAACATATTAAATATTTACTTAGCCTGTACTAGGTATAGGCTAATTTTTTAAGTTAGTATCTAAAAAAACTCCTTCCTCTGGAGAAAGGGAAGGAGGACCAAAAAGGAATAAACACTACCTTTTTATAATAAAAAATTTATAAGTTATTTTATTGCTCGTTTGTGTCAACGATGTGTCTTTTTTTAGCAAAAATGGCGATATTTTACTATTTATCATGGTCTATTTGTCTTCTATGGGTTTTTATTGTTCTGCGCTTTTGATTTCAAACATCGCCTTGAAATAATTGCAATACTTCATTTATTCGATTAAAAATAATATATTGTTAATAAAAGGGAGAAATTGCATGGGGCTGATTTATGGTTCATTATTTCAAAACTCAAATCCTGTACATGCGTTTCAGTTAAATGGGGACGGTGGGCTGCTGCCACTTGATGTTAATGCGAGTGCCAGTCAGCAATCGCCATTTTGGCTTCATTACGATTATAAAGACCCACAAAGTTTTAATTGGATCCAACAATCGGGTTTATTTAATGACCAAGTAAAATCAGCGCTATCAGGTCATTCTGGTCGTTGGCGGTTGATCCGGGTTGGTGATGGTATTTTATTAACACTGCAAACCTTAAATACTAATGTCGGTCAGCGTCCTGAGCAGTTAATTGCTTTTCGTGTATTCATTAACAACCGGATGATAATTTCAAGTCGCCACCGAAAAGTTAATTCACTTGACCCTGTTATCGATGATTTAAAACAAAGCGTGGGCGCACAAAGTACGGGAGATTGGTTAGTTGAGGTTGCTGATTCGATTACGGATGAAATAAGTGATTTTACTGACTCTCTGCATGAACGCCTAATTGATATGGAAGATTTTATATTAAATGGCCAAATTCCGGAAAGAGGGGAGCTTGCTTTACTTCGCAAGCAGATCATTGTAGTTCGCCGTTACATGGCTCCTCAGCGGGATATGTTTTCACGTTTAACGACTGAAAAATTACTGTGGTTAGATGATACCGACCGTCGTCGAATTCAAGAAATATCAGATAGATTAGGGCGCTGTATTGAAGATCTCGATGGTTTTATCGCTCGTACCGCGATTATTTCTGATGAGATAACTAATATGATGACAGAGATGATGAATCGTCGTATCTATACAATGTCATTAATGGCGATGATATTTTTACCCACTACTTTTTTGACAGGGTTGTTTGGTGTTAATTTAGGCGGGATACCAGGAAATGAGTTCCGTTTTGCTTTTAGCGCCTTTTGTGTTTTATTGGCGATCTTAATTGGAACGGTCTTATGGTGGTTGAGAAAAAGCCGTTGGCTCTAAAATTGATGACTTATTATTTATAACCCAACCTAGTTTGAGATAAATCAATAAAACCAATGGGGTTTTAGGGCAGTATAAGTCCTGCAGGTGAATGCAACGTTGAGCGATGAACGTTGTGCTCCATAATTGTAGTTTTTCTCATATTGAGTTCTTATACAGAATAATTGACCACTGTAATGCCGATGTTGATTACATCGGCTTTTTTTTTTGCTTAAAATCCGACAAAAAATAACCTCCGTTATGGAGGCTATAGGTTAATTATTTCACTTCTACGATATCAAGACGTTGTGTAATAAAATCTGGGGTATCATCTTCATCAGTAAAAGCTTGCAGTGGGATTTCTTCTCGATCAAATGCTAAATCTCCACCATCGATGATGTCATCGCCGTGAGAAATATTTTTGAAATCAAAAAGCTCGGTATCACATAAATGAGATGGAACAACATTTTGGGTGGCACGGAACATGGTTTCAATTCTACCAGGGTAGCGTTTATCCCAATCACGTAACATTTCTTTGATCACTTGCCGTTGCAGGTTTGGCTGTGAACCGCAAAGGTTACAAGGAATGATGGGAAATTGTTTAGCTTGTGCGAAACGCTCAATGTCTTTTTCACGGCAATAAGCCAGAGGGCGAATAACGATATGTTTTCCGTCATCGCTCATTAGTTTAGGTGGCATACCCTTTAATTTACCACCGTAAAACATATTTAAGAACATGGTTTGCAAAATATCATCACGATGATGACCAAGCGCTATTTTTGTCGCGCCTAATTCTGTGGCTGTGCGGTATAAGATCCCACGACGTAAACGGGAGCATAGGGAGCAGGTTGTTTTGCCTTCCGGAATTTTTTCTTTAACAATGCCATAGGTATTTTCTTCAACAATTTTGTATTCAACGCCAAGGTTGTCAAGATAGGCGGGTAAAATATGTTCAGGAAAACCCGGTTGCTTTTGGTCTAAGTTTACAGCCACCAATGAAAATTGGATTGGTGCACTTTTTTGCAAGCTTTGTAGAATGGAAAGTAAGGTATAACTGTCCTTGCCACCGGATAAACAAACCATTATCCGGTCACCATCTTCAATCATATTGAAATCAGCGATCGCTTGGCCGACATCACGGCGGATCCTTTTTTGCAGCTTGTTTAAGTTGTATTGTTCTTTATTGTTTGTCATTCTAAATTGTTCTTCATTGTTGCTGGTTGTTACGCAATTAGCTGTAAATTAATTGTTTTTTAGCTTTGTGATGTTCATGGTTGGGTGTCACTTTTCGGTTATTTTTGCCTGAAAAAATCAAAAAAACCAAGTCCCAAGATTAGAAATAAATAGCTAACAGACACAAAACTAAAAAACATTCCTAGCATAGAAATTTCTTAGCCTGTAATGATAGCAGATGGTTGGGGGCTTTCGATACTAATTAGTAAAAAAGCTTTATTATGTGTCTTGCTTCTTGACTAGTGTGATAGTTTGGCAAGCAACTTGAGGAGGTACATTAACTTGAAAAATAATGGGTAAGCTCTAATTGATGAGTCGAAGTCCAATCTAAAATGGTAGAGCTAAAAATGTAGGGTTAATACTATCGTACAGCTAGTTAACTTTGTTTAATTTTTTGAGTTCATTATATTAAATGAGCGATTTTTTCTAAAAATATTTGAGTTACGTAAACAGAGTCCAAATTAGATTATATTAGATTTGAGTTATTAAATATACCGCTATTAATATTTCTATTTTTATAGAGGGGTGACAAAAAATGCCCTGTAGTGTTAATTAATAACGCGTGATTAATATTATGATTTTAATTTGGTGATTAATTTTGTTTTTTATAAAGTTACCGTTATATTTGTAAATATAATGAGTAATAGTGTAAGTTGATGATTGTTTTTGATTTTGTTTTTTTGTTAGTTATCAATTAGTTATGGTGTTTTTCTGGTGAATAAAAAGTTAATAAACCTAATTTTAATATTGATGCTTTAATCTATTTACTTGAAAGTTTCGACTTATATATTATATTTAATATATGTAGGCGTTGTTATTAACTGAATTAGGAGATAGATATGAAAATTAAAAAGTTATTTGCCATTTTTATATTCGCCTCTATATCAGTGATGGGTATCGCAGGGTGTTCATCAAATCAAAAAATAGAGACTGTTGACGGCCGGGCTATTATTTCAGATGGAAAACCTGAAGTGGATAGCGAAACAGGACTGGTTTCCTATAAAAATGCTGAAACGGGTGAGATTGAGCAGATAAACAGAGACCAAATAAAAAATATGAATGAGTTACAAAATTAATTAAGTTCATATATTGTTTTGGTGTTAATTTAATCGCATTCATCGATGTACTTTAGCTAGGTCATTGATGTGATAAAAAACCTCTTTATGTAGAGGTTTTTTATTTGTTCGGATAGGTAATTGAAACCTCCAAAGTACAATAATGTCGCTAGAAGGGATATGATGGTACAACTAAGATAGAAGTTGGTGTGGTTAAGTAAAAATGGAATAGAAAAATTTATAGTTTTTATCTGATTGAATACTAATAAACAAGTGATTAACCTAGATAAAAATGGAGGAAACATGCCTACAATAAACCCGATGGAGTTGATTTCATATACTATAGCAAATACCATAAAAATGGTGGTCACCCCAGTAGAATATATCGTTCAAAGTGGGGCTATAGGTGATGTGGTATTTATCAGTTGGCTATTTATAGGGTAAAAATTCTGCACTATATTAATAGTTATCGCCTGTGTTTATCTGGAAAGAAGGAAGGTTTAACTTCCTTCTGACTGGTTAAATAGAACTAAATAGTGAATTCATCACACAGTTTTTGTAATCTCATGAGAAACCTACCAACATGAAAACCATCACAGACAGCATGATGTACTTGTACTGCTAGTGGAAGTAATAATGTATCGTTCTCACTGTAAAATTTCCCTATAGTAAAAATTGGGGCGAAATTTTTTGTTATATCAGAGATATTCAAATTAAAGCTATCAAATTCTACCCATGGCAAAGATGATATATAAAAGAGATTGTCAGCTTGTATTGGCTGAGGAGATAATTTGGGGTTATCTTTGTACAATATCAACTGTTGATGATAATTCTCCATAAATTGGCAAATATCATCAGAATACTCGCACCATAAAGCAGAAAATGTTTCAGTTTCTTGGTGGAAAATTGTAAAGCTTGGGTTAATTTTATCCCATAAAATAAGCTCACCATTTTTTTTGGCTAATTTAAACTCATCGTAGGTATTTGCCACTTGTGATAGCAAATAAATAATAACTGGGTAAAAACTATAATTTGTTGAATCTATTTGCTTTTTTAAATTGGTGATATTTATCTTCGTTGTTAAACTAAAACCACAGTTTATAAGTTGGTCGTATACATGGAAGTGCTCTTTACGTTGCCATGTATCAACGTTAAATTTTATGTAATTCACTTTTAAACCCTTCTAATAATAAATGGAAATTTTTTATTAGAAGGGGAGTTTTTCTGCTTTTGGTAACATTATGATAGCCCCCTGTATAATGGTTATAATAGATTAATATTTTACTGAATAGTTACATCTTGTCGAGTTAAATGTGACATAATCTAAATAAGAACGTCCTTAGTGTACAGTCATAAAGGTAATACTATAATTTAGAAGATGGTTCTGCATCAATATAAATATCAAACAGCACCTTAAGATCAACCTTGAATATCTTAGAAAGTAATACAAGGTGGTCTATAAATATAGATAGGGAACCATCCTCATATTTTATATAGACGCGTTCAGAAACAGAAATCAGTTCTGCTACTTGCTTTGTCGTTAATTGACTTTCTAGACGTTTTTCCTTAATAAAATTACCTAATACGATGTTACCAACTTTGTTTTTCTTCATAATAGCCATTTTTTCAGTGAGTTTTTTAGTGATTATCGTAGATGAAAATTAATATTCAATGGGTAATAATCTGTAAAATGAAAGATTAAAGTTATTAATAAGCAATGTTAATTTAAACTAATTTAATTTGAATAGTTTGGCTATCAAAATTTAATGATATTTTATATGTACTATATGTTTGAAATTAGTAGGATGTATCATGATGAATGATAAATTATGATTATTACACTAATAAGTATGCTGAATAGATTAGATTTAATTAGTAGATACTACCTTCTAATGGTATTGACGGCAGTATCTATTGTTACCCTGATAATCAAATAGATAATGCGATTTCCACCACTTTTTGAGCATGGATAGCTGTCGTATCAAATACTTTGGCTGTGGTATCTTTTTCATTAACTAATAATGTAATTTCAGTACATCCGAAAATAATCCCTTCGGCTCCTTGTTGTACTAATGATGACATAACCCGTTGGTATTCTTTTTTTGATGCTTGGTTTATTTTCCCTAAACAAAGCTCATTATAAATAATCTCATGAATAATTTTTCTATCATTAAGATTAGGTGTTAATACGTCTAAATTAAATTTATTTGTTAGCCTATCTTTATAGAAAGGTTGCTCCATAGTAAACGAAGTTCCCAGTAACCCTATTTTTTTTAAACCATATTGTACTATCCGCTCACCTGTTGCATCAGCAATATGTAGTAGAGGGAGGTTAGTTTCCATTTCAATTGCCGTGGCAACTTTATGCATTGTATTCGTACATAGAACAAGGAAATCAGCGCCTGCAAGCTTTAAACGATTCCCTGCCTCAGCTAAGCATTGAGCTGCCAAATCCCATTGACCATTGGCTTGGTAGTGTTCTATCTCGGCGAAATCTACACTATATAAAATAATTTTTGCAGAATGTAAGCCACCTAAATGTTGTTTAATGCCTTCATTAAGTTGTTGATAATAAAGCAGAGTAGATTCCCAGCTCATACCACCAATAAGTCCAATTGTTTTCATTGTGGGGCTCCGTATAACTGACAGTTTTAGTTTTAACTATACTAATATTTTATCAATAATCACAATGCGATAGCATTATAAAGATGACTGTTTTTTACTTATATAAAAATATGCATGGTCTTAAACCTAAGTTTAATCTGTTTTTATATTTGGCTTATGTATGGTATTAATTTCATTTAAACATTACTTATTGCATGGTCTTTGGCTGTTGATGTAATAAAAATCAAATAAAATGAGCTAAGTTAACAATATTTACGTTTTAAAGATGGATTTTAAATGATATACAGTTATTATCATAAATGAAATCACATGCATAATATTGGTAAGGTAATGGCGACCATCAAATGAATTTTTTTAAAATAATCATTGCGATACTTATTTTTGGTGCTGCTTTTCTATTAGGGGCACTATATATGAAGCCAACCCAATTAAGTTTAGTTGAGCAAGTCAAAAAGAATGTTAATGATGTTTTGGCATACCCGCAAGCCGCTGAGTTTAGAAATATAGAATATCACTTCGCTCGTTATACTGCCGATAAAGGTAAGGTTGGTTATGTATGTGGGGAAGTTTATCGGTATAAAAATGATAAGCCTGACGGATTTAAACGTTTTATCGTTAAAGCGTATACGAATGATGAAGGTCGAATGGATATTTCCATTCCATTTGTTGATGGCGGTCATGAAATACTGTTGCCAGAACAGGTCAACCAAATTTGGCATGACAAATGTTCTAGCCCAGCATCTCCGTTAGAGTCGTTACCGTAGCTATTTGTATTTATTGCTGTCAGTAGCTTGTTATAAGGCAATGCTAGGCGGTGTTTGGGTCGATACATTTTAATGCTGCTGGGCGGTTTATCATTCTATGATAATAATCGATTAAAAATGGAGTGTTCGGTCGATTTAAAGGTGTTAGTAGCCAACGCTGAATAGACAGTGTTACAACAATATCTGCCAGGGTAAAATACTCCCCGCATAGGTAGTCGTAGTGGTTTTTTGTGGTCTTATTTTGTGCTAAAACAGAATCCAGTATTAGCATCTTTTCGTTCCATAAAACAATACTGGATTCTACTAGCTCATAGTGTTGTAAATAGAAGGGGTCTCTTCTAATTAGGGCCATGAAAGCGGCTCGCCAAGCAGGGTTTAGTTCAGCGCTTTGCCAATCCATCCATTTTTCAACTTCGGCTCTAGCAAGAGGGTCTGTTGGTAATATATTCCCATGTTGGGCTGTTGCTGCTAAATAGCGACATATTGTATTGCTTTCCCATAATGCTCCTTGGTCATGAATTAATACTGGAATGAGTGCATTAGGGTTTAGTTTTAAGTAGTTTAGTTGTTTTAGAGATTCTGTATTTCCCCATTGGTCTTCATGAATAAATTCAAGGTTCAGTTCGTGTGCTGTCCATAACACTTTACGAACATTAATTGAGGATGTTCGACCTAATATCTTTAACATTTTATCTAGCCCCTTAAAAATAATAATATTCAACTAACATAGATAGTTATGTTATGCAATTGTATTTTTATAGTTATTGCGATAACCCCTCCTACGGTGATTGAAATAAAACCCAGCTGTAGTTACGGGAGTAAACTAATAAGAATAACTGGATTATATATATTTATATTAATGGTATACTAATTGAGTTGTAGTTGGTTTTGTTATTGATACAAAACAAAAAAAAACCTTTGTGGTCAACGATGACTATATTTGTTGATATTCATTTTTTTAATGAATTTTAATTTAGTAGTTTAAGGAGTCGATAATGGTTAGTAATAATAGCGCACGTCGTTTATTAGGTATGCCTTACAAATTGAGCCGTTCTAAGAAGAATATTCGAGTGTCTATTGGTTCTAAAGATAATATTGTTGTAGCAGTCCAAAAAAACAAAGCAACAGAAAAGAAAACATATCACTCAATTACCGTTTTTTACCCTGAATATGTAATCGGTTAATTATTATTTTTAACCCTCTAGTACCCTCTAGGGGGTTAAAATAACACTCTTCACTTAGTTTTTAATAAAAAACTCATTTCTTATCCTGTTTTTAATACGAAATAAATTAATCGTATTTAGCTGAATATAATTTTTTATAACAATAATTGTAGTCAGAAATATAATTAAACGTTAAGATTCCATCCATTGTATAAAATGAAAAATAATGATTACGATTAGGCGCTTTTGGATGAAATCTTACTGTTGGTTGTTGTTTTTGTGTTATATGTTTTTAACAGGGTGTTCTACTCAATTTAAATCAGATGAAAAAACAAATCGTTTAAAATTCAGTATCCAACATGCCAATACTATTCCTATTAAAGATTCCGTTGAACCACTTGCTGTTTCCGACATGCTGCCTGGCGATATTCTTTTGTCTTCAGCGACAGGGTTAAACTCGTGGGGAATTAGGCTATTTAGTATTAGTGGTGTAAGTCATGCGTCTATTTATTTGGGACTTGGTGAGGTTGCTGAATCTGTTGGCAGTGGTGTGAGAGTTATTTCATTGAACCAAGCCGTAAGGGATTCGAATAATATGGTGGTATTGCGACAGTCGGGTCTTACATCACTACACGCAGATAAATTACGTGAATTTTCGATGCGTAATGATGGGCGTAAATATAATTATAAAGGTATTGTGATGATAGCCCCTTGGATGGTGACAAAAAGAATATGTGAACTACCATTAATTGGTGAAACAATACGCAATTTTTGTCTACAGACGTTAGCTAAAGTCCAGTTAGGTGATGACGTAGACCAAGCAAATGGTTTCTTTTGTTCTCAGTTCGTTATTGATGCATACAAATATGCAGGTATTCCTTTATTTGAAGGAAATTCATCATGGATAACCCCAGCAGATATATTACATATGCGTACAGGGGATGTGCCAACGTTTATGCCAACTCAGCGCTTAGTTTATGTTGGCCATTTGAAATCGTGGAGCTTCAGTAACGCTATCTTTAAAAAATAGCGCATTGTTTTACAAGCAAAAAAAAGGCCAACGTATTAAGTTGGCCTGCTAAACTGGAAGCAATGTGAGCAATGTCGTTTGTGATAAACTTGAGTAATTTACTCAAGTATTCACGAGGTAAAAGATAACCATTCTCATTTAATAAATCAACCCCTTTTTTTGTATTGCTACTCATTCTTTATTTCTACTGATTTATTTTATTTGTGCATGAAAAACAACTAGTTAATGTTAATTAAGCTGTTTTTTTGTGTTTTTACTAATAATTTTATTTAAAAAAAATCGTTTAATGCGATTATTTCAGCCTAGATAATCGACTAAAGAGTGTATTCAGTATGAGAAAACTAAAAATTGGTGTCGTAGGTTTAGGCTCAATTGCGCAAAAGGCGTACTTACCCATCTTAACCAAGGAAGATAATTGGGAATTAATAGGCGCATTTTCGCCGAATCAATCGAAAGCCAGATTAGTTTGTGACAGATATCGAATAGAGCTATTTAGTCGTCTTGATTCTCTCGCTCAGCAGTGTGATGCGGTTTTTGTACATAGTGCTACTGCAAGCCACTATGAGGTCATAAAAAGGTTATTAGATTTAAATGTGCATGTTTATGTCGATAAACCATTAACTGAGCAGATTGAACAGTCTGAGCAATTAATTGAATTAGCAGACCTTCGACAGAAAGGGTTAATGGTTGGTTTTAATCGCCGGTTTTCACCTTTCTACATGGCTTTAAAATATGACTTACAAAATATTTCTTCACTTCGTATGGAAAAACATCGTACGAACAGTGTTGGACCAAAAGATGTTAGGTTCACATTATTAGATGATTACTTGCATGTGGTCGACACCGTAATTTGGATGGCGGGGGCTGACTCAGAGGCGAAATTAATCAGTGGAAATATTCAAGCAACATCACAAGGTGAACTTTTTTACGCGGAACACCATATACAAGCAGGGCTATGTTGGCTAACGACATCTATGCATCGAAAAGCTGGGAGCCAACAAGAGAAACTGATTGCTGTGGCAGAAGATAGCATACACCAAATAACCAATATGAATCATTGGCGAAGTGAAGACGGCACTGGTATTCATGAGGCAAATCCCGGAAGTTGGGATTCAACCTTACTACAACGTGGTTTCGATGGGGCAATTCGTCACTTTATTGACTCGGTTTCAAACCAGTCTCAACCATTGATCAGTGGTGAGCAGGCGATTATGGCTCAAAGGCTGGTTGAAAAAATGATTTTAGAATCAAAGCAAATGGCGAATACTTAATTAAATAGTTAGAGTTAAATATAAAGTCGATTATCATTTTTTTATTTCAGCAGCCATGATAGTGAGATCCCCATATGCTAAACTTAACAAATAGTTCAGAGGTGTTATTTATTGCGGGTTTTGGCCCCATTGTTGTTGATCACTCAATGAGTCAGCATTTTTATTTGGATGTACTAAAACTGCCCTTAAAACCAATAGAAGAGGGGAGTCAGTATTTGACTTGTGAGCAAGATGCTCTCAATGGAACTAAACATTTTGCACTTTGGCCGATTGAGCAAGCAGCATTGTCTTGTTTTAAAGAACGACAATGGCCAGTTGAAATTCCTATCCCCCAAAGTTGGATGGAATTTGAAGTTTCAGATATTGATAAAATCACTCAAACTTGCCTCGAACATGGCTATAAATTATTAGTCTCTAATCAAATTGAGCCTTGGGGACAAACGGTAACTCGTTTGTTAAGTCCTGAAGGTATTCTTATTGGATTAACAGTTACACCTTGGTTAAGAGAATAGCTTTAAATTATCGCTAGAGATCTCATTTATCTTTGTGAATGAGAGACATTCTTAGCTAATTGTTTATAATTTTATGGTAAATCTTAATTTTAACTATTTTGTGGAGGGGTTATGTATAAAACGATTCTGGTCCCTATTGATTTAACTGAAGATGAATTAACCAGTAAAGCGGTTCGTCATGCTGTCAATCTTGCAAAACAATCGGGTGCTAACATTCATCTTATTCACGTTTTGCCTATATCATCTGCAATTATTAATGCCTATGCTTTGGGTTACATGGAAATAAAAGACCGTGCAACAGTTAAAGCAGAAGAGGATATGAAAATGCTAATGGATTCTATAGATCTACCTCATGATCATGTTAGCTACACCATTACATTTGGTTCCCCTCGTGATGAAGTGATTAATACTGCAAAGGATATCAATGCTGATATTATTGTCATTGGTTCACGCCGCCCGAATATCACGACTCATCTTTTAGGCTCTACAGCTGCGGGTATTGTTCGTTACGCAGAAACTTCAGTGCTTGTTGTTCGTTAATTTACAGATAAGAACCTACCTATAAATGTAGGTTCTTTCTAAATAGGATTTCTTTAGTTATAAATTTAGTGGGTAAAGTATAGAATCTATTTTATTTATAGTAAGGAATTTTTGAATCCCTATGGAAAAATTTTCAAAAGAATTATTACGTATTGAGTATTTCTTGCTTCGAGTTTTGCGTTTTTATTTGTTATCGCTTTTGGTGTTTTTCCTCGGGTTATTGCCCGGTATTATCGGTTTCTATTGTATAGAAGGTCACTCACTGATTGAGTCAATGCTAAATGCATTATCAATGCTAAGTGGGCAACCAATAGAGCCTGCACCGATTACGCGTGCTGGTCGCTTTTTTATTGCTATTTATGGTTTATTTCTACAAAGTGTTTTTATTATCAGTATTGGCTTGATTGTAACACCCTTTATTCATCGTATTTTGCATAAATGGCATTTAGAAGAATAGGTCTATTTTTTGTCGTAATGTTAGGGAAGTTCACAGCTTTTTTACAATAGAAATACTATACTTTTATCGATGAAATAGTAAATATTCACCCGCACTTCCTAACGATTAAATCGTAAAAATTAACTAAAATACGGTTTAAAAGAGGATAAACACAATTAAAGAGGGCATCATATGTATAAGACAATTTTGGTTCCCGTGGATATATCTGAAGATGTACTAACAGATAACGCATTAAAACATGCTGTTTACTTGGCTAAAATGACTAATGCGACAATTCACTTATTTCACTCAGTACCTGATGTTTCAAGGTTCTCTATGAGCTATAGCTATCATTATGATTTACTGTCTTCTTTCGCTAAAAAAGCAGTAGAACGTTCTGAAGAGCAATTAAAAGAAATTATTGAAAAAATTGATTACCCTTCAGACAAAATCACTTATAAGGTTGAATTTGGTTCACCAAGAGATAAAGTGTTATCAGAAGCTGAAAGTATTAATGCTGATTTAATTGTAATCGGTTCTCGTAATCCGAGTATTTCAACCCATTTATTAGGTTCTAATGCTTCAGGTATTGTTTCTTACGCTAAAATATCAGTACTTGTTGTTCGCTAGAAAGAATTGCAAGTAAGAATAAAAATACAGCCTAATTTTAGGCTGTATTTTTTTAGGTGATATACATGAACGAAACTACTTCGTTTTGACCGCTTCTTTCGCTTGTTCAATAGCTTTAAGGGCTTGGCTACAGGCTTGCTCTTGGGCATCATCGGGGTAGCTTGCTAATGCCTTTTTCGCCTCTTCTAATTGGGATTTCATTAAGGCAATTTGCTCTCCCGCATTAGCTTCGTCTTTGTATTGTTCTTCTGCTTGTTTAACCAGATCATTCATTTCTTTAAAATAGGTATCACATGTTGGCCCTGCACTTGCATTAAAAGCGGTTAGAGCCACAAATAGACCACAGATTAACGGAAGAGTTCTTTTCATCATAATTTCGCTTTTAAAAGTCATAATATAATCAGGATAACATTCCATATAAAAAAACGCACCACTCAAAGGTTGCTAATGTTTTTAAGATATAAAAATTACGTACATATTAAGACTATTCCTTTCCATAACTTGGCGTTATAGCATATTTTGCAAAATAGAAATGATAATCATTCTTGACTTAGTGCAGCGAAAAAGTGTACATTCAAGTACACTTTATTGGTATGAGAGAATAACTATGGCAAATAAAATTATAGTCAGCACAGAGAACTGGCCTGTCTGTGTAATGAATACCTTTCCTACATCAATGGATGAAACACGCTTATGGGTAGAGGAAATGGATTTACTATTAGCGAGAAGAGAGCAATTTGTGTTGGTTTATCCGCCAATTGCCGTGCAAGAAAAACCATCGAGGGAAGATATGGAAGGGATGAAATATGTACGCCGTTGGCTAAAATATGCAAAAGAACCTATGGAACAACATTGCCGTGCCATGGTTGTGACGTTGCAACCAGATGGCAGCGATAAAGAAGAAAAAGAACGTATGGCACCTATGTTATCAGAATTGTATGGTCCTGAAGTTTTGTTAGCCGTTGATGTTAAAACAGCCAAAGAGCAAGCTGAGTTAGCTTTAATTTAGTTATATTGCAGTGGAACTTATTTTGCGTATATAGCTGGCAATGATATCAACAGAAAGGGTGATTTGTTGTTCAATAAATTCATCGCTAGGTTTGAAATCAGCGACACAAAAAGTTGTAATGAATACATCCGCTTTTAACATTTCTAGGAAACGGGAAGAAATACTTAGGAGTGTTGTTTCATCCACTTTAACATTAGGTAATTGACTGAGTTTTTGTGTGAGTGAACGGTAGCTTTTTACAGGGCCTTGTTCAAAAAAGGCCTGACTGATTTCGGGGAATCGGTTATATTCGCCAAGAATTAGCCGATATAAACCAATGGATTGTGGCTTAAGGACATTCAAGAGAAAGCGGGAACCGTAAAATGATAAAACCATTTCAATTGTATCGAGTTTTGGAGCTTTTTCATTTGGCTCAATAAAGATGTCATCTATCATAGCGGCAACCACGGCTGCAAATAACCCTTCTTTATCACCAAAGTTTTTGTACAGGGTAGAACGAGAACCACCCGCTCGCTCAATAATCATATCCAAAGTCGCCCCTTCAAAACCATACTGAAGAAAAATATCAGCAGCGGCAGTGATTAATGCTTGATTACGGCGTTTCCCTTTTGGGGTTTTAGCCACTAATGGGTTATTCATAAATGATTAATCTTCCCCTTTTTACTCAACAACAAAATAATGTTATCAATTTTACCAAAATAGTTTGAATCAAGTCACCTTATTCGCGCTTTTACCTGAAAGAGATCATAAATTCAACGTATGTTTAGCTCTATGATATTTTAGAGGTTAACATGTTTAAGTCGATATCTGAATGGATGTCATTAGGGGGGACGAGATGGTAGGGTGTGCAACAGAGCAAAACGTCAGCGAGAATGAATCAATTAATAAGCAGAGAGAAATAACCAGGCTGTGTATCGAGTGTGGTTTACTTCTCTTACAGCATGGTGCCGAAAGTATGTTAGTTGAACAACTTACGACACGTGTTGGTATTGCTCTTGGGGCAAGTCAAGTTGATAGTGCAATTTCATCGAATTCACTGGTATTGACCACAATTATTGATGGGCGTTGTTTAACATCCACTCGTCGTATTATTGATCGTGGGATTAACATGCATGTTGTTACTGAGGTTCAACATGCGGTGATCCTTGTAGAGCATCATTTATTAGACAGTAAACAATTGCAGAAAAAACTGTCGTTAATTAAACCGTTACGTTACCCCCGATGGTTAATGGTATTCATGGTGGCATTATCTTGTGCTTGTTTTAGTACCTTAAATGGCGGGGGCTGGGAAAGTGCATTGATTACATTTATAGCCAGTGGATGTGCGATGTATATTCGCCAAGTCTTAACGTCTCACCAAATGAACCCGTTGATTAATTTCTGTATGACTGCGTTTGTTGCCACCTCCGTTTCAGGCCTATTGTTGAAGATCCCATATTTGGCGGTTACAGAAACCATCTCGATGGCAGCAAGCGTATTGCTGTTAGTGCCTGGTTTTCCGTTGATCAATGCGGTTGCTGATATGTTCAAAGGGCATGTCAATACAGGGGTTGCACGTTGGACCATGGCAAGTTTGCTGACATTAGCGACATGTATTGGTGTGGTAGTTGCTATGACAATATGGGATTTAAGAGAATGGGCATAAGTTTTCTACTTGAATTAGCTGAAAAGATGGCGTTAGCTGCAATCCCTGCGGTAGGTTTTGCTATGGTATTTAATGTTCCTGCTAGAGCATTAAAATATTGTGCATTATTAGGCGCGATTGGTTATGGCTCTAGAATTGTATTAATTGAATTTGGTTTACAAATAGAATGGGCCAGTTTTGTATCCGCTATACTCGTTGGGGTGATTGGTATTCAGTGGTCTCGCTGGTGGTTAGCACACCCTAAGGTTTTTACTGTCGCTGCGGTGATACCGATGTTTCCGGGAATTAGTGCTTATATTGCGATGATTTCGGTCGTGAAAATCTCTCAATTTGGTTATAACCCTGAGTTAATTGAGGTTTTAGTCACTAATTTTCTCAAAGCATCTTTTATCGTTGGGGCATTATCTATTGGTATCTCGTTACCTGGCTTATGGCTTTACCGCAAAAGGCCGAGTGTTTAATGATAAATTAAAAGTAACAGTTTCTACTAACTTTGCATAAATTCTCATCATGGTTTTAATAGATAAAATTGAGTGACTCCTGATACCATTTGTGTTTTTATTTGATTAGAATAGATGTATATTTTCTTATATACTTTAAGGTGTTAGCGTTAATCCTATCACCTTATTCTTATTTTTTGCTGTTATTCTAGTCATCGGTGCTATTTTGAAACAATCCAGTGTATTTAAATACGTTAAACGTTTTATTCCTTTTATAATTATTCTTTTTTCCATTCCTGCATTTTCATCACCAAATTCGTTTACAGAAGCTAAAGTTCTCAGTAAAAATCAGGTGTATAAAGACCAAAATAAACAGGGCGAAGGGACCCTATATTGTGGTTGTCAGTGGGAATGGTCTGGCAAAAGCGGTGGACAAGTTGATTTAGCCTCCTGCGGCTACCAAGTGCGTAAACAGCAAACACGTGCTCAACGAATTGAATGGGAGCATATTGTTCCGGCGTGGGTCTTTGGGCATCAACGACAATGTTGGCAAAAAGGCGGCAGAAAAAATTGTGTTTCAACTGACCCAGTATTTGGGATGATGGAGGCTGATTTGCATAATTTGGCTCCATCCATAGGGGAAGTTAATGGTGACCGAAGCAATTACCGTTTTGGGCAATTGGGCAATGATGTAGCTTATCCGTATGGAATGTGCCAGAGCCGTGTAGACTTTGCACAGAGGGTATTTGAGCCCCGTAATGAAGTCAAAGGCCAAGTTGCTCGTGTCTATTTTTATATGCATGACCGTTATAATTTATCGATGTCACGCCAACAGCAACAATTATTAATGGCTTGGGATGAAAAATATCCGCCTAGTCAGTGGGAAATGCAACGAGATGAGCGAATAGCAAAAGTCATGGGGCATCATAATCCATTTGTGACAGGGGAAAAAAAATGGCGTTTAAATCATAAAAATACAGGGGAAGGGTTGCGTGTTTCACAACCGTCATCATCCACTTATAGTCACAATCAGCAACGAGTGACAAATAGACCTGAATCCTATGAAATCAAAGGCAACATTAACTCAAAAAAATACCATTTTTCACACTGTTCAGGCTTTAAAACCACCGCAGATAAAAATGCTAAAATGTTTGCAACAGAGGCCGAGGCTAAAGCAGCTGGTTTTATATTAGCGGGAAATTGTAAACCACGTTGACGATATGTTTATTTCACCTAACTAGGTAATTATTTGATTAGCTTATTTTATTTTTTAGCTATGACACCAAATGTTTTTTATCACAAAACCATTAAAAAATGTTAGAAAAATGTTGCTTTTCGAAAAAAAATAACGCTATATTTAATGTAAATAAAAAACTGTAGCAAAAACATGAGCTCATCGGGTTTCAAAAAATGTTGCAGTTTGTCATATTAATGTCATACAGATTCATTAGTTTAAAGGTATCGCTGTCACAGGAGAAACTAATGGGAAATAATTGTTTATTTAGGTGTATGAAAAACCGGTTACCACTCCATCATGGAACTGTTATGGTGAGATTGGTAACCGGTTTTTTATTGGTGACTTTTCTGAAATGAAATTATATCGCCAAGCACAAGTTCCACCATTAACTATGAGCTTGAAGGGAGCTCCTCTCTGTTTTGAATAGTCCGTCATTTGAATTGACATCACTGATACCTGGAAGGGTTAATACTATGAGTAGACAGAAAGCTGCAACAAAGGCACGTCGTGAAATGAAACGTTCATCACGTAAAGACCGTTCTGGTCGGTTTGATATGAATAATGTTGCGTCTTTTGCTGAATTTACAGGCATTGAGCCTATTGGTATGGCAAAAGAACGTCGTGATGAATCTCCTATCTTGCCAAGAAATGACGCTCAAAAGCTCTATATTAATTCCATTAAGCATAAGCAATTAATTTTTGCTAATGGTGAAGCGGGGTGTGGGAAAACCTACATAAGTACTGCACTTGCTGCGGATGCGTTAATTCATAAAGATATCAATAAGATTATTGTGACAAGACCTGTTCTTCAAGCGGAGGAAGATCTCGGTTTCTTACCGGGGGATATGTCGGAAAAATTTGCACCTTACTTTCGTCCTGTCTATGACGTTTTGCTGAAAAGGTTAGGAGCCTCTTTTTTACAATATTGTTTACGTCCTGAAATTGCTAAGGTGGAAATAGCGCCATTTGCCTATATGCGTGGTAGAACCTTTGAAAATGCGATTGTAATTTTAGACGAAGCGCAGAATGTCACAGTCACACAAATGAAGATGTTTTTAACCCGATTAGGTGAGAATGTGACGGTAATTGTTAATGGTGACGTCACACAATGTGATTTACCTGAGAATGTGCCATCAGGGTTGGCAGATGCATTACAACGTTTTAGTAGTGATGAAATGGTCTCAATGGTGAATTTCACGATTGAAGATTGTGTTCGGTCACAATTGTGTCATAAGGCATTGTTGGCTTATAACCATTAATATCGTCATTATTGCTGATGCCCCGTGGTTAGTTACGGGGCATCTTGTTTAATCTGAAAGCGGTTGATTAGTGATATAACATTTCGTGCACAATTTGTTCATCGGTTAAAGTATAAGGGTAGTAGGTTGGCCAATTTTCTAGTTGCCCTAATAATTTTTCTTGCGAATCATTACCCATATATAAATGGAAGTGGCCCGAGGTTTGCGGCTCAATGATATGGTCGCTAAATTGAATATATTTTGGTGCTTTCGAGTTTGCGTCTTGGCACTCAAATAAATAGCGAACACCTTTTTTCCCCGAAACGTAATTCAGTATTTTATAACCAGAATATGTGTAGTGGCAGCTATTTACGACACCATTTTGGGTAAATTCGATAATGTCATTTTCAATACCGATGCTATCAACATCCGTTGCATAGCCTTTTTTATAATACTCTCGGTACTCTTCAACGGTTTTATCTTTATTTTTTTTCGCTTTATTTTCGAGCACTTCATCAAGTTTTCCATTTAATAATAATGGGTTGACGGATACCCAAATACCTTGCCAATCACTCAGTGACCTATTTTTGACATCAGCATCATCAAAAACCCCTTTGGAAGCTTGAAGTGCTTTTTCTGATTGGGGATGAGCGTGACTGTGTGAACCATGAGAAGTTGCAGTAAAGCTGGTTACAGCAAGAACAGTGCATAAGCTCGCTTTTAGAATTGCCATTTTGTACACAATAATTTTCCCTATTTTATCGAGTGGATAAGAAAATGATGGGTATGTTATAACATAACATTAATGGCAATGAAAAGTGTTTTAACGTCATTTTTAAGCGATGCAATAAAATGGTGGCGTTTGTGAATGACAGTTTGGTGGGGTAGATAAACTCGCTTATTAGGGCTAATAAGCGAGTAGAGGGGGTTTTAATCGTCTGGGTTATCCATTACGGCGTGGCGTTCATGATGGTAACCTTCTTCATCATAGCCATGACGCCAGTATGGGATAGCATAAATATCGTCACGGCCAAAACCCTTTTCACGACGAATAAAACGGCGTAAATCACGAATTATTTGGTCTTCTCCGGCAATCCAAAAAGCAGTATCACTGGTTGGAATGTCCCATGATTTAAAAGTAGAGATTAACGCATCCGTTTTAGTGATATCACCACAAATCCAAATAATTTCAACATGTTGTGGTTTTTCTAATTCACGAATATCTTCTTGGCTATCTAACCGTAAAACAACTTTACCTTGTGCATCTTTAGGCATTTTTTCTAGTAATGCGGCAATGGCTGGTAATGAGCTAGAATCCCCAGCCATAAAATAGTGTTTTCTAATAGGTAAGAGTGGGTCTGGACCACCAGGATTGGTGATCCCCATCCAATTACCCGGCTTTGCATCCCGAGCGAAAAGATAAGCGGGGCCTGTCACGCCATCATGCATTGCAAATTCAATATCAATTTCTTTTATTTCAGGACGAATAGCACGCACACTATAGGTTCTCACAAATGGGCGGGGCTCATTTTCTGGCCAACTACGACCTTTTTCTGTTAATACAGGTAATGCTGGCTGGCTTTTTAAATCAGGAGCGAGAAAAATTTTCAGATGCCCACCTTCACAACCTGTAGGATAAGCACTGAGTTTTTCTCCGGTGAAGGTAATGCAACGGATAGAAGGGCTGACATCCCTAATCGATTTAACTTGGATAAGCTGTGGTGGAGCCGGGCGGTAGATATTTTTTTCAACGGGTTGTTCGGTAGCCACGGACAATCTCCTATGTTAATGATAATTTTATTATATGGTAATTATTATCATTATCATGAATATGCCGAAAAGTTGCAATACATAGTCTATGATTGTGGGGAGGATTTTTGTGTTTTATTAACCGGTAGTCAATTGAGTGATTGATCTGTACTGATAGCCGCCACTTAAGGAATAGCGATGGGATGAGTATTCAGCAGGGGTTAATCGATAAATCAGTAAAATAAAGCGGTATAGTATGGTCGTAAGAATACATTTGAAGGCATGAAAAATTGACTGAATATGTAAAAAGGTACTTTGTTACGTTGTAACGTTTAGGCAATGAACTCTTTTGACTCACTGAATGCACTCAGCGTATTTATAAAATATGCCGTATATAAACTATACGGCATTCAATAGGTTAACTACTTCACTTTCATTCCGGCGGCGGTCATCATTAACTTAAATAGATAAGAGAATGCGAATAACGCGAATACACTCCCTAGCCAAATGACCGCCATCCAACCAAGTTTTTTCCACCAAGGTGAGGCTATCACGTTATCAGTGGTAGCCTTGGTCTGGGGTAATTTTTCCTCTGAAGACATAGTAACTCCAATAGGTATAAACCAAAATAACGGGAATAATGAATAATGCACCAACGAGCATAAAGCCCAAGCTTTCCGGTGGACCAGCGGCTTCACGGAAGCTAATTACTGGCGGAATGAGCGTTGGCCAAATACTGATCCCTAGGCCAGTAAAACCAAGGAAAATCAGTAAAAGTGCCGCCAAGAATGGCACGCTATCATGTTGCTGGCGTTTAGCACTCTTTAAGATCAACCAAGTGCAGCCTAATACTAGTAATGGAACAGGTAAAAAGAAGAATAGGTTAGGGAGTGAGAACCAACGGTCAAACACAGCTTCATTTAACATTGGCGTCCATAAGCTAATGATTGCAATAACAGCTAACATCAGTAAGGTTAATGGGCGCAGGATACGATACATGGTACGACGTAGGTGGCCTTCAGTTTTCATGATTAACCAGCCACAAGCGAGCAACGCATATGCCACGACTAAGCCAAAACCACAAAATAGTGGGAACGGCGCAAACCAATCAAAATAGCCCCCCATGTAAACGCGGTTTTCAACATGGAAGCCTTGAATAAATGCCCCGACAACCACACCCTGTACAAATGTGGCGAAAATAGACCCCCAAATAAAGGCATGATCCCAATGTCGACGGTGCGATTCGTCTGCTCTAAAGCGGAACTCAAAAGCAACACCTCGGAAAATCAACGCTAATAACATGAAGGTTAAAGGGATAGAAAGAGCATCTAATACAATTGCATAGGCGAGTGGGAATGCACCAAATAAGGCGGCACCACCTAAAACCAGCCAAGTTTCATTGCCATCCCATACGGGGGCAACGCTATTCATCATCAAATCGCGGTCTTGGCTATCTTTCAGGGCTGGATACAAGATCCCTATACCTAAATCGAAGCCATCCATTACGATATACATCAACATACTAAATACAATGATGACAAACCAAATGAGAGGTAAATCAATGCCCATGAGTTGCGTCCTCCGCGATACCTTTACGAATTAATTTCATCATGTACATGTAACCGATACCGAATACACTGCCATAGACGATAAAGAAAGCGATTAGGCTAATACTCATGTGCATTTCACCGTGTGCACTAACAGCATCAGCGGTTCGCTGTAACCCATAGACAACCCATGGTTGGCGGCCTATTTCTGTGGTAAACCACCCTGCAAGAATAGCGATTAAACCAGAAGGTGCCATGAAGAAAATAAAACGTAAAAATGCTTTTGACTCGTAAAGGTTTTTACGATAACGCAGCCATAGCCCCCACACGCCAGCAACTATCATTAACAAGCCTAGCCCGACCATGACGCGGAATGACCAAAACACCATAAACACATTTGGCCTATCTTCTGGTGCATATTCTTTTAACGCTGGCACTTGTTTATCAATGCTGTGTGTTAAAATTAAACTTGCCAGATAAGGGATTTCGATAGCGTATTCCGTTTTTTCTTTTTCTTGGTTGGGGATACCAAATAAAATAAGCGGCGTCGCTTCACCGGGTTTGTTTTCCCAATGGCCCTCCATTGCAGCAACTTTAACTGGTTGATGTTTCAATGTATTTAAGCCGTGTGCATCACCAATCAAAGCTTGAACGGGGGCTAATACCAAAATTAGCCACAGTGACATGGAAAACATCTTTTTCATGGCACTGGACTTGTTACCTTTTAGTAGGTGCCATGCAGCAGAAGCACCGACAAAGAAAGCTGCCGCAAGGAATGCTGCGGTTGTCATGTGCAGTAGGCGATAAGGGAAGGATGGATTGAAAATAACGGCCAACCAGTCAACGGGTACAATACGACCATCAATGATTTCAAAGCCTTGTGGCGTTTGCATGAAGCTGTTAGATGCTAAGATCCAGAATGTTGAGATAATGGTTCCGAGTGCGACCATGCAAGTCGCAAAAAAGTGAAGTTTTTCACCCACACGGTTCATACCAAACAGCATTACACCAAGGAAACCCGCTTCTAAGAAAAATGCAGTGAGGACTTCATAAGTTAGTAATGGCCCAGTAATACCGCCTGCAAAATCAGAGAAGAAGCTCCAGTTAGTCCCAAATTGATAAGCCATTACCAACCCAGAAACGACACCCATTCCGAAATTAACCGCAAAAACTTTTGACCAAAAATGGAACAGCTTTATATAGTCTTCATCACGAGTTTTAAGCCATAAACCTTGAAGCACAGCGAGGTAACTCGCTAGCCCAATCGTAATGGCGGGAAAAATAATATGGAACGAGACCGTAAACGCAAATTGAATACGGGCGAGTTCCAACGCACTTAGTCCAAACATATTGACCCCTGAATGGAAATGTTAATGGCACGCCCATTTAAAGCTTTGGTGATAACAATCGAAGCGCTTATCCCTAGCAAAAAATCGTTAACGCCGGAATACAGCTAAAAATGTTTTGTGCTTATAGTTAAAAAAAGTCAGGTGAATGTGTGGATAAGTAGAACATGAGACGATAAACTATAATAGTAACAATTATTGAGAAATTAACTATAACAGTTGAGGCGGCTATGACGAGATATGAACAGTTAGCAGCGCAAATTCGTCAACAAATTGAAGACCATATCTGGCAAGTTGGTGACAGATTACCTTCACTTAGGGAAAGCGTTAAGCAATCAGGTCTGAGTTTAATGACCGTGGTACAAGCCTACCAATTACTCGAAAGCCAAGGTTGGGTCGTTGCTCGCCCGCAATCGGGCTACTATGTGGCTAACCGTAATAATTCATTTGCTGCGGCAAAGGGAGGAAAAGGGCTACATTTAAATGAGAATGTAGAGATTAACGCCTCTATTTTTGGTGTGCTACAAGCTTGTAAGGACCCAGATATTATCCCATTTGGCTCCGCATTTCCAGAACCCGCCCTGTTAGATGAACCAAAGCTTGCTAAATCGCTAGCTTCAGTGGCAAGGCGCTTATCAAAATTTAATACACCAGCGAACCTTCCACCGGGGAATGAGCAATTACGGCGTAATATTGCCCAACGTTATGCCACTCAAGGGATCCACGTTGCACCCGATGAAATTGTCATTACAGCTGGGGCGATGGAGTCCTTAGTTCTTAGCTTACAATCAGTTACGCAACCAGGGGACTGGGTTGTTATCGAGTCTCCAGCATTTTATGGTTCTTTACAGGCGATAGAACGTTTAAAACTCAAAGCAATAGCTATCAAAACTGACCCTATCTTTGGTATCGACCTAGATGCACTTGAAGAGATAGCGAATAAATACCCAATTAAAGCCTGTTGGTTAATGACTCACTATCAAAACCCCCTTGGCGGCACGATGCCACAGGCTAACAAAAAGCGCTTAGTTGATATTCTCAATAAACACCAAATTGCGTTAATTGAAGATGATGTTTACGGTGAACTCTATTTTGGCAATAAACAACCCATCCCTGCTAAGGCTTTAGATACCAAAGGTAATTTCTTCCATTGCTCTTCATTTTCCAAATGTTTAGCGCCGGGTTATCGGGTTGGCTGGGTTGCGGCTGGTCACCACGCGACAAAAATTCAACATTTACAAATGATGAGCACAGTTTCTGCCAGTGTACCGACTCAATTGGCGATTGCTGAGTATCTTTCTCTGGGCGGTTATGACAATCATTTGCGTAAACTGCGGCAAACTATGGAGCAACGTCAACATCAGATGCTCGGGGCCATAGCAAAATATATGCCGGCTTCAGTAAAAGTTAATATGCCTAAAGGCGGGTATTTTTTGTGGTTAGAATTTGAAGCACCTTTTAATGCTATTCGTCTTTATCAATTGGCTCTTAAAGAAGGGATCAGTATTGCGCCTGGTAGTATGTTTTCAACGAGCGAGCAGTTCAACCATGCATTTCGTCTGAATGCTTCATTTACATGGAACGAGCAAGTAGAAGAGGCCATGAAAACTTTAGGTCGTTTATGTCACTATTTAATTAATGAGAGGCGCGAATAGTCACATTATTGTTGTTAATTCATTGCCTTGAGAGACTAACTTTGCCAATCTAAGCTAAAACCACAAGTACCAATGGCAGCATAGGGGGTAATGTGAAAATAAAATGTTTTGATATGACGGAGTTACCTATCCTTGATTGGAATGATGGCGGGGGGTTTAGCCAAGAGGTTTTTTGCTGGCCTGTCGCATCGGATTACTCTTTACGTGCAAGTATTGCAACGATTAATAAAGATAGCTACTTAAAACGCTATGCCGAAGGCGAAAGGCTAGCTATCTTGCTTAATAAACAGCCGCTTTCATTAACCGATAACAAGGGTGTTGAATATCCACTAGGGCAAGTGGGTGACAGTATTCAGTTTTCTGCTCAGCAGTATTGCGCAGTTAATATAAAGCAACCCTCAACTCAATTATTGAATTTTATTTTTCGGCAAGATAGGTGGAGCGTTAAAAATTATTTAGTGACTGAAAAACGTAGGTTACCGGCAAACCAAGCAGGTCTTGTTTATGTACTTGAGGGCCAGTGGGAGGTTTTTGGTGGAAATTGTAACATAATGGCAAAGGGGCAAGGGGGCTGGTGGCTTCCTGATATCGGTGAAGGGGAGGTTAAGCCACTTAGCACCGATAGCAAATTAATTTGGATTGAGTTGTTGCCTCACTAGCTGGTTGCTAAGCCAATTGCAGCAAAAGTCAGCATTCCCCCTGCAACACCTTCGGTTATGCGGCGTTTTTTATCATTATAAGTTTGCTTGTTATGCATGGACGCAAATAATGCTCCGATCACACCGTAAATAACAATACAAGAAAAAATAAAAGTGGCAGACAAGATCAACGATTGAATAGCAACACTTTCATTTAATTGGATAAAATTAGGTAAGATGGCGAAGTAAACTAAGAGACCTTTAGGGTTGAGAAAGCTGGTCAAAAAGGCTTTGCCGATGATTGATTTTGTCGAGGCTGTTTTAATGCATATTTCACGTGTTCTGATGGCTGATAGCAGCATACAAACCGCGAGATAAGCCACATACGCGACACCTACCCATTTAATTGTATGGAAAATGGCTGGTGAGGCAGCAACAATCGCTGATAACCCTAATGCGGCAAGTATAGCATGGGTCATATAGCCCATAATAATTCCTAAATTAGCTTTCCAAGCAGCAATGGCTCCGCCGGAAAGGCCTTGAGCAGAAATAAACAGCAGATCAGGTCCTGGTGTACATACCAGAGGGATCACAGTTGCGCTAAATAACAGCAAAGTTTGTAACTCCATTTGAATACCTCATGTTGATTATTTTTATTTAACACAACTGGCCAGTCGCAATAAAATTATAACTATGTATCGATAGTGTTGGGTTTTTTTATTGCTTGTAAAGCGTTAATTTTTGATATTAAATATCAAAAATTAACTTAAAAATAGCACTCAGATTCAATAGGTGAAAATATGGTAAAACTTGATGCCATAGATAAACATATTTTACGGGTTTTACAACGAGACGGTAAAATTCAAAATATTGAATTAGCTAAAGAAGTTGGGCTTTCCCCTTCTCCTTGTTTACGCAGAGTTAAATTATTGGAAGAAGCTGGGGTGATAAAACGTTACGTTGCGGTGCTTGATGGCGCTAAGATTGGGGCGGGGTTATCTTTATTTGCGCGTATTTGGTTTAAAACGCAGGATGCTCACACCATCAATCAATTTGTCCAAGAGATAAAGCAAATGCCAGAGGTTGTTGAATGCCACTTAATGGCAGGGGAATGTGATGCGCTTGTCCGTATTGTGACACATGATCTTGCATCATATCGCCGTTTCCATGCCGACCATCTGACACAAATTAATAGTATTCAAAGTATTAAGACTGAAGTGCCAATGGAAACAGTTAAAGTGACTTATGCATTACCATTATGACAGTATCGCTAATCGTTTATTGTTGTTTTATCAATTTTGTTGGGGCACATTCAGTTAGCTCTACAGTGTTATCAGGTAAGTAAAAATAGCCTGATTTCCCCATTTTTTTGATTTAACAATTAAAATAGTGGGCATAATATGCCTTGTATCAGGCATTATGGCGGTTGTGACGAATCAATAATAGTAACCGATATATTATTTAGTATTTTAAGAAAAGACAATAAGTAAAATATAAAATAAAATTTTTATTTATTAAATATTGTTTAACTATGGGTAGGTGATATTTAATTATATTTTGAAAATTAATTTTACAAATTGAAATATAATTATTGATTTTAATATATAGAGAGAAAAGTTATGGTGAAATAGTAGCGTTGTTGTTTAGTGTGAGAATGTGAAATGTACTTATTTATATATCGGTTCGTTTTTTGATTAGGTATTTGGCTCAATAATAGTAACTGTTGGGTTTATAAATCAATACTACTGATAGCGTAATCTAATTGCTTGATATGTCAGTAATGAAATGGTTTTTTTTTGATCCTGCGCAACATCATTTTATATCCCTTCCTTATACTAGTATTAATCAAAAAAATATAATGCGAATATTTCTTATTTAATGAAGTTAGTAATTCTCAGTTTATTTCAATAACACGAATGTAATTATTGGCACGGCTTTGTTCTGTTATCAGTTTGCCAGTGAATTAGATGGTTATTATATTTCTTTATTCGAATTATGAAGCTCAAATTTTAAAGAAACTATTCGTCAGTAAATTGAAGGAAAACTATGATTTATCCGATTACTGATAGGCTGTTGCCTACCATCAATAACGCTGAGTTTAAGCGTTATGCTATGCGTTATTTGGATATTGAGAGACAAACACAGCAAGCTATTACTCAATATGGGCTTAGTTTTGAACCTGCTTTTTCACAGCAAAGTGAGATAAACCAGCTTAAACAGGATATTAAAGCGCTAGGTGCATGTTTTGCGAATAATGGAAAGAGTATACATAGTCATTGGCTATCGAGTGCTTGTGTGCAGTGCCGCACAGGGGAAGGGAGTTACACCACATTTTTGTCATTAAAATGCCACCGCGACTGCTATTTTTGTTTCAATCCTAACCAAGAGAACTACCAAGGTTTTCAACATGAGATGAGGGACGCTGTTGGCGAAGTTGCTGCAATTGCAGAGCAAGAATACCCGCTAACACATATTGCTTTAACGGGAGGTGAACCATTACTTTTCCGCCAAGAGAGCATTGCGTTTTTCGCAGCAGTTCAACAGAAATTACCTCAGGTTCATAGCCGCTTATATACAGCTGGTGACCCATTAGACCGTAGCACAGCGGTAGCCTTAGCAAACGCAGGCCTTAAAGAAATTCGCTTTAGCATCAAAATTGATGATGCAGAAGAACGGATTGAGAAAGTTTTACACCGCATTGAATTAGCAAGAGAAATTTTCCCGACGGTGATGGTGGAGATGCCGGTTATCCCAGGCACTGAACCGCAAATGTACAAGTTACTCATGCGGTTAGATGATATTGGTATAGATGGGATTAACTTATTGGAATTTTGTTTTCCTTTAACAAATAGTGACGCTTACCAATCACGGGGCTTTCAACTTAAAAACCCCCCTTATGAAGTGTATTACAATTATTGGTATGCAGGTGGGCTTGCTGTCTCCCAAAGTGAATTAGCTTGTTTGCGTGTGGTTAAATTTGCATTAGAACAACAGCTATCACTTGGTGTGCATTATTGTTCCTTGGAGAATAAACACACAGGTCAAGTATACCAAAGTAACGCATTTTTTCGGCAACATGCTCAGCTTATTGGGCAACATTATCTATTTTCATCTCGCGATTATTTTTATAAAAGCGCCAAAGTATTTGGTGATGACCGCCCACAAGTAGCAAGACTATTAAAACAAGCGGGAATTTCTTATCACGAAGAGTTGTTGCACGGCTTTTTGCAGTTTAATCCCGAATCTATTTTGTATTTAACTTCCCTCGTTGATTTACCCATCGCACTCACCTCACACATCATTGAGCCTGATGAGCAGGGCAACCCTTTAATTAAAGAAGTGAAGGTTGAATTAACGACACCAACTCAATTTTTATTGGCCGATTTGCATGAAGGTTCCTGTAATGAATAACATCCCAACATTTGATTATCTCTATGCGCGTCAATTTGCTTATGACGTATTAAGACGCTTATTAATAGAAGAACCTACCCCTGAGTTATTAAATTATTTGGATAATACGGGGTTGGCATTATTCCCTTGTGATGAAGCATTACCCGCGATGAAAAATGCAATTGAGGAAATGGGAAAAGATTTACAGTCACGGACGTTACAAGCAAACGCGGATAGTTTTGAAGATTTACATTGGGATTTTACCCGCTTATTTATTGGCCCAGAAGCGCCTCCGGCGGCACCATGGGAGTCTACTTATGTCTCCCGTGACAAATTGTTGTTTCAAGAAAACACATTAGCTGTAAAAACCTTTTATCAAAAATATGGGTTCCAATTACCTGAGGGTGACATGGAGGCAGCAGATCATATTGGGTTTGAGTTAGATTTTATGTGGAATTTAAGTCAACGCATTGTTGCGATTGCCGATGTTGGAAATGAGCTAGGCGAAGACGCAAAAAAATTATTGCTAGGGTCATCTGCATTCTTAGATACGCATCTTTTAGCATTTATTACCCCGTTTTGCCGTGCAATGCATAACCATGCAGAAACCTTATTTTATCGCCAATTAAGCTCACTTTTAGAGCTTTTTTTGCGCAACGACCTTAAAAGAATCAATGAATTAGTTAATTAATAATAATAAAGCAAAGTGAAGAGGTAAGAGCAATGTCAGAAAGACAGAAAGTAGCCTTAAGTCGTCGTTCATTTTTAGCATGGACATCGGCGGCATCAGTGATGGCTACGTTGCCGCTAAGTAAACGACTTTATGCTGCAACACCAGAAGAGGAAAAAGCCGTTGCCCAAGCAACCGACGCTGTCACTCAAGGGACATGGAAGCCCGTGGCATGTTGGCATAACTGCGGTGGTCGTTGTGTCAATAAAGCCCTCGTCGTTGAAGGTGTCGTTGTTAGGCAAAAAACAGATGATGTGGTAGCGGACTCACCTGACTTTCCACAACAACGAGGCTGTTTACGTGGGCGTTCTCAACGTAAACAGGTGTTCGGTGCCGATCGATTAAAATACCCAATGAAACGTAAAGGTTGGGCTCCCGGAGGGGGAGATAAAAGCTTGCGTGGGCGTGACCAGTGGGTACGTATTAGCTGGGATGAAGCACTTGATATTGTTGCGTCAGAAAGCAAACGCATCAAAGAAAAATATGGTAATGAATCCATTTGGATCACAGGCGGCAATGGTGTTGATATCCAAAATGTTTATGCGAAAGCGGGTGGATTTGTTGGCGACTGGGGAACAACGTCATGGGGAGCATGGTTTGAAACACCAGCCCATTTAGGGTTGTTAGAAGGTTTTTATACCTTTGGTACCAATGATCGCTTTGATATGCGTAATTCACAATTGATTGTTATGTGGGGGGCAAACCCTGCGTGGAGTAGCCCTGGTAGCCCAACCTATAACTACTATCAAGCAAAAAAAGCAGGAGCTCGGTTTATTTGTATCGACCCAAGCTATACTGCGACAGCGGAATTAATGGATGCTGATTGGTACCCTATTAACCCGGGTACTGACCACGCTTTAGCGTTGGGCATCATGTATGCTCTATTGGAAATGGACAGCCAAGATAACCCATTAATTGATTGGGATTTCTTGCGCCGTTGTACGGTTGGTTTTGATGAAACTAATATGCCAGCAGGGGCTGATCCAAAAGGTAATTTTAAAGATTATTTATTAGGTACGTATACAGGGGAGCCGAAAACACCTGAATGGGCATCTAACATTTGTGGGCTATCCGCTACAGATATCCGTAAATTGGCCCGTGAAATTGGTGGGACAAACCGAGTGGCACTACTTACTGGCTGGGCTCCAGCTCGTGTTCATAATGGAGAAGGTTGGGTACAAGCATTCTCAACCTTAGGTTTTATGACAGGGCATATGGGTAAACCGGGGCGTATGACAGGGGTAAGCTGCCATTTTGCGGCAGGGAATAACGGTACTCGCTTAGTGATGGCTGGCGACAGTGGTTTACCGGCGGTGCCAAACCCAATTAGCCTGAAAATTAACCATAATGAACTCAACCGTGCATTATTAGAGAAAAAATTCCGTCAACGCGGTGTGGGTGATGTAAACGCTAACATTCAAATGATTATCCACCCATTTAATGCCACACTGCAAACACGCGCCAATATTTCGCAGAGTATTGAAGCCTACCGTAAAGATGTGGAATTAGTGGTAACAGCAGCTTATGTTCCACACACTTGCGCTAAATACTCCGATATTGTACTGCCAGTAACTACCGAATGGGAGCGCGAAGGGACCATATTAAATCCAAGCAACCGCGAAGTTATTATTGCCGCGGTTAATGTGACCCCACCTCTTTATGAAGCGAAAAGTGACCAATGGATTGCCAAAGAAATCGGAAAACGCCTTGGCATTAATGTCGATGAAGTATTCCCTGTTTCTGAGAAACAGCAGTTCTTCAATAAGCTTAATGGTGCAACAATTATTGGTGAAGATGGTAAAACCACTGAGCCATTGCTGACAATTACCCAAGCAGACATTGATGAATGGCAAGTGACAGGCAAACCTCAGCAAGGTCGCATTACATTGAATGAGTTTCTTACCGTTGGGAAATATCAAGTTAAACGAACTAAAGGTGATAACTATGGTTATATCGCCTATGAAGACTTTATTCGAGACCCTGAAGGGAATCCGCGCCCAACGCCAAGTGGTAAATTTGAAATTTATTGCCAAACATTGGTAGAAAAAGCGGATGAATGTGGTTGGACAAAATTACCTCCGATCCCTGAGTACATTCCTTCAGCAAATGGCTATGAAGCTAGCTTTAAGGATTTCTCTAAAAAAGAAAAAGGGGATTATCCATTCCAAATCTATAACCCTCATTATTTACGCCGTTCACACAGTACCCTTGATAATGTGCCTTGGTTACGCGAGCAGTGGCCTAGCCCAATTTACATCAATGCGTCGGATGCAAAGCGCCTAGGAATTAAGCATGGTGAAACGGTGTTAGTTACAAGCCCACAAGGGAAAATTGTACGTCCAGCATTGGTTACCCAAACGATGAAACCAGGAGTGGTTGCATTACCTCATGGTAGTTGGACGAATGTGGATGAAAAAACAGGGATAGATATGGCAGGGGCTGATAATACGCTAACGATCCAAGTACCAACGGGTCTTGGCACATCAGGTTGGAACACCATGCTGTGTAATATCGAGAAATGGCATGGTGATCAATTAGTTCCAGATGCTGCTATTCCACAGCGTATTATTTTTTAGGGGGCAATAAGAAATGGATAAACAAGTCGGATTTTATATAAACGTTGCTGCCTGTATTGGGTGTAAAACCTGTGTAGTAGCTTGTAAAGACAAGAACGACCTTGAGGTTGGGCGTAATTTTCGCCGAGTATATGACGTTGAAGTTGGGGAATACCCGCGGCCTCGTCTCTGGCATTTATCAATAGCTTGTAATCACTGTGATGACCCTCAGTGCGTCAGTCATTGCCCAACAACGGCAATGCATAAACGTGAAGAAGATGGGGTTGTGTTGGTCGATCACAATAAATGTGTTGGATGCCGCTATTGTACTTGGGCTTGCCCATATGAAGCACCACAATTTGATGCGAGTATTGGCATGATGACCAAATGTGATACCTGCATCGACCTGCGTGAGAAAGGGGGAAACCCTATGTGTGTGGATTCTTGCCCAATGCGTGCCATTGAATTTGGCTTAATCAGTGAATTGCGCAAAAAATATGGCACAAATGCGGATATTGATGGGTTACCAAGCTCATCAATCACGAAGCCGAACCTTGTTGTCGGCACGAAAGGATAAGGAAAACTATCATGCATGAATTTCCATTGGTGATTTTCACCTTATTTATGCAGGCCTCAGTGGGCTGCTTGGTTGTTGCATTAATCTGTTATTTCCGGGTACTTGGCGGGGGAAATGATATTCAGAATGTTCAGTTTATCAAACGACCTGTTTTAGCCAGTTTTGTTTTAGGTTGCATTGGGTTACTCGGTTCGTTATTTCACATGGGGAACCCTCTGCACATGTTTTACACTATGCTGCACGTGTCGACCTCATGGATGAGCCGTGAAGTTTGGGCGACTGCAATTTACATGGGGTTACTATTTTTTAGTGTCGCTTTACTTTTACTGAAACAAAAAGCGAATGCTGCATTACTGGTACTGAGTGCGATTGCTGGCTTGATGTATATGTATGCGATGTCAGCGTTATATGCCAATACATTATTTAACTTATGGAATGGTTTATTTACTTACGCGAGTTTCTTCGGCGCGGTATTACTGGTAGGCGGTGTTGTTGCTGCACTTTTGCTGGTGGGGTCTTTGCGCCGAAGTGCAAAAGAAGAGCAGGTACAACGAGTGGTTAAAATTACCTTAGGGCTAGGTATTATGGGGATACTACTTATGTTATTAGGGGCTTTATCGCTGCTTGGTAATATAGGTGAGCCGATTTACCTCGGTATGACCCAGCGTGAAATGCCAGAAGGGCTACTGAGTTTAAGCCTTGTTCGTGTAGTGCTAATCGCATTAGGCATACTATTTGTTGGCCGCTTGCTGTGCCAAAAGACGGGGCAAAATACCAACGCTACGGTTGTGATGTCTTTGGCCACGCTGTGTATTTTTGCCGGTGAGGGTGTTGGACGAGTGGTATTTTTCTCACTTGGTGGTTAATTTATCATCATATTAATCTAAAATCCGAAGGTGAGCTCCTTCGGATTTTTTTTATATGCTTATGTGCATTTTAGTACAGCAAAAACTAAATTATGATTGTAAAAGTGGGTTATTGACAAATTAATTACCAAAAGTGAGTAAATTATGTTGATTGTTATTAATGATTATAATTATCATTATCGCTCTTAATTCTCTTTTAGCTCATCGGTTATGAAATTAAAAACTCGCAAATTACTTACCCCCCTCGCAATTTCTACTGCTCTGATATCTCATTACGCTGTTGCGGCTGATAATACAAAGAGTGACCAAATCACAGTTACGGGCAATTGGCTCGAAAATACACAAGACAGTGAAGTGGTATTTAATCATCCCGGCGCTAGAACGGTAAAAACACAACAACAAATAAAAGAAACTGGCAGTGAAACAATCGCAGATGCATTAAAAGGGATCCCAGGTGTACAAGTTCGTGAAAGTAATGGAACCGGTGGCAGTGATGTTTCTTTGAATGTGGGAGTCCGTGGGTTAACTTCGCGTCTTTCACCACGCTCAACTATTTTGCTTGATGGGATGCCATTAGCCGCAGCACCTTATGGCCAGCCGCAGCTTTCTATGTCCCCATTATCTTTGGGAAGTATTGAATCTATTGATGTCATACGCGGAGGGGCTTCGGTACGTTATGGGCCACAAAATGTAGGGGGAGTGATTAATTTTGTGACTAAGCCTATCCCTAAAGATTTTGGTGGCGGTGTATCAGTACAGACGCAGGGTGCCAAAACAGGCGGGTTAAAAACATTAGTGGATGCCTCGCTAGGGGGCTCTAAAGCGGATGATTCTGCTGGGGCAATTTTGCTTTATTCGGGTTTACACGGGCAAGGTTACCGTAAAAGCAATGATAACACGGATATTGATGACCTCATGCTGAAAACGCGTTATGCCTTAACAGATAACGATGAATTATTAGCTAATTTTCATTATTACCGTGCAATGTCGGGTATGCCCGGAGGCTTGACCCAAGCTGAATATAATGCTGACCCATTCCAATCAACACGGCCTTATGACCGTTTTGAAGGTAATCGGCAGGATCTGTCATTGAAATACAAGCACGAAGTAGATGACAAACAATTTGAATTGATGACTTGGTTTAGCAAAAGTTACCGGGGGAGTTATATAGAAAGTGACCATAAAGAAAAAGCGAATGAAAGGCGCTTAGTGTCTTACCCTCGTCATTATACTGCTTATGCGATTGAACCAAGTTACTCGCAATTATTCCGTTTTAATGATATTTCCCATGAGGTTACCATTGGTTATCGTTATTTAAATGAAACGGCAGATGAAAAAGCGTACCGCTCAAATTGGTATCAAGCGGGGAGCCAAAGCACTCGCCCTGATACCAATAATTATTATCAGCACACGTCTGGGGGAACAGAAGCCCATGCGATTTATTTGGATGACACTATCGATGTTGGTAATTGGACGCTTATTCCCGGAATTAGATACGAAAATATTAACATTCATTTAGACGATAGCTTTAAAGAACAACATCGCAGTAAACGTTATAGTGAACCACTTCCTGCACTAGCTGTGATCTACCATATTGATGATGAATGGAAGTTATTTGCCAATGCCAGCACATCATTTGGGAGTTTGCAATATTTCCAATTGAATACTAAAGGGGTCGGTAACTCGCCTGCGAATGGGTTAAGTGCAGAAAAAGCGCATAATTATGAAGTAGGTACTAAATACGACAATACCGCCTTGTCCCTTGAAGCAACATTATTTTATATCGATTTTGATGACCAATTATTATACGTTGAAAATACAACGGGTTGGACGAACCTAGGTGCAACAACACACCAAGGTGTCGAGTTAGCCGCGAGGTACAACTTATCTGACCTTACTGATGTACTTGAAGGCGCGAGTGTTTACAGTACCTATACCTACACTAAGGCGGTGAGTAAGAAAGGGAACTTTGCTCATAAAGATTTACCTTTTTATTCACGCCAAGTATTCACCGCAGGTGGCCGTTACGAAACGGGGAATTGGGTTTGGAACTTGAATACTTATGCGCAATCAACCCAAGAGTCACCAGGCACAACAGACCAATATGTTACTAAACCAAGCGTGGATGGCCGTTATGGGACTATCCCAGGTTATATGGTATGGGACGCTCGCGGTGAATACCATTTTGGGAGAAGTTTGTCTGATTTAACGCTATCCGCTGGTATTAAAAATTTATTTGATCAAACCTATTTCACACGCTCTACGGATAACAATTATGGCATTTATGTTGGGCAGCCGAGAACTTACTACGTTCAAGCGTCTGTGAAATTTTAATGAATATAAGGCAAAACAATGACTGGTAGACAAACTATCAAAAAATTGGGTGTAATTCTTAGCGTCGTTAGCCTATTTTTTGCGGCTACAAGCATGGCTGCACCTACTGTGGTCACGGATATTGCAGGTCGGGAAGTCACGGTGAATGTGCCAGTATCCCGTGTAATGTTAGCGGATAGCCGTGTCTTGGTAGCACTGAATATACTACACCCCAAAACGCCATTAAAAGGGGTTATTGCTTGGGATGACGCGTTAATAAAAAAAGCACCTGACCTAAGTGTTGCATATAGCAAAAAATTCCCAGAACTCAAAAAGATCCCTGTGTTTCCTAACCCATACACTACTGATTTCAGCGTAGAAAAAGCGCTAGTTGCTCAACCCGATTTATTGATTTTTGATATTGGCTTGAAAAGCAAGCTAACAGAAAGCGGGACGTTATCATTATTGGAAAAAAGCGGTTTACCTGTCATTTTTATCGATTTTAGACAATACCCACTTAAAAATACTATGCCGAGTATGACGATACTCGGGCAAGTATTTGGTGAGGAGCAGCAGGCGAAGGAATTTAACCAGTTTTATCAACAAAAATTGGGGTTAATTCGTTCAAGGGTCTCCTCGATTGATAAAGATAAACGTCCAAGTGTATTTATTGAAAGGGCCGCTGGTATTTCAGGGGTTGATTACTGTTGTAAAACCTTTGGTAATGGTAATTTTGGTGAGTTTGTTGAAACAGCAGGGGGAAATAACCTCGGTTCACAATGGTTTAGCATTGGCATGGGTGGGGAAATTAGTGAGGAGCAATTAATCCACAGCAACCCAGATTACTATTTGATGACAGCCGCTGATTGGGATAGTACCCGTAAAGGCAGCGCTTCAGTACCATTGGGTTATACAGGGGATAAACAAAAGTCTCTAGCGCGACTGAACAAGCTGATGGAACGCCCTAAGTTTCGTTCGTTAGCGGCATTTCAAAACAAACAAGTATTAGCACTATATCAACAATATTATGATACTCCATTTAATATTATTGCAGTGGAGGCGATTGCGAAGTTTATCCATCCGGAGCTATTTGCGGATCTTGATCCCCAAGCCGATAGCGACTATTTACACCAAACTTTTACCGCGCTAGATGGTGACGGTGTATTTTGGGTACAAGCACAATAGGCGATGACCATGTTTTACCTGCTTTAGTGTTATCAAATAACTAAAGCAGGTAACGGAATACATTAACTATTATTGAAAACGATTAACGTGGTTTAATAACAGGTAATACAATTTTTGATGGGTGTTCGCTCGAAATATGTATGCTATTGCGGGCTACTTGTAATTTCCTATCACCTGCAATCATTTCCCCCGTATTGGTATTGAAATCATATTTGGGGAAATTACTGCTTGAGATATCTAACCGGATACGGTGGCCCTTGGTAAAGCGGTTAGCACAAGCAAATGGTTTTATCTTCACTTCAACAATTTGCTCCGGTATGAGTAACTGTTTTTGTTCATAGCCATTACGAAAGCGGCAACGTATGATGCCATCGGTGATATTCATTGCATACCCTTGTGGGTAATCATCACTTGGTGGGTAAACATCGATCAGCTTTGCTGTAAAGTCGGTATCCAGGGCATCACTACTGATCCATAATGAGACTTCAATATCCCCAGCTAAGCATACCTCTTCTTGTAATTCTTCCGTTTCAAATACCAGTACATCAGAACGAGATGCAAGGGGGAGGTTATTTCCTTTGCTACCAAAAAACTGCGGTAATTCACGCTGATCAAATGCACCGCCCCAAAATATGGGTTGCCCAGATGTTAAAGCCCCTCCAATTGTCGGGACGGGGTGTTTAGGGTCATAACAATAGGATAAAGACACTGTTTCAGAGTGTTTTTCATGGCGTAATGAATTGTCGGGCCATAAATAAAAAGCTGTAGGCTTAATATTGGGCAGCGGCCATTGGTGATGGGTTAGCCACTGGCCACCATGCTCTAAACGCCCGTTAGTATTACGTTTACCCGAACCTCCCCCCATCATAAAAATAGTTACATCCTCATGGGGGCAGTCAGTTGTATTACCTTGTAAGTGTTCTTGGAACCAAGATAAACGGCAAGATAACCAATCTTCGCTTACATTGCGGTCAAATGTTGCGATATCACCAAACTCGACATCACCACTGTGGGTGATATTACGATCCCCATGTAACCAAGGCCCCATGATTAATTTTTGCGGGGATTGTTTCTTGGTGACAAATGCACGGTAATTATCTAATGTGGAACTGACATAGGCATCATACCAGCTGGACATGAATAGTACTGGGATATCAGGTATTTGGTCATAATATCCTTCCGCATAAATACCTATTTTCTGCCAATAATCTGTAAAACACTCTTCTTCCCACTGCTCAAACAAGTAGGATTCATATTCAGGGACATGTTTTAGTAAGGTATGTCCTTGATGCCATGGCATTGCAGCAAACCAATCATGAATATTTTCTTGCTCAAGTGCTGCTGCTATTTTAGCCGATTGTTGCGCTAATGGACTTAATTTTGCTTGCTTAAATGCCCAAGTAGCTTGTTTAAGTTCAAATGCGCCTCCTTGGCGGATCCCACACTGAAAGGCATTGGCAAAACCGCCGGAATCTAACACCATAGTTAGCAAACCTGGAGGGTTCAAACAAGCCATTGCCAATTGCGTGTGTGCGGCATATGAGAGGCCCATTGAACCTATTTTCTTATTGCTCCAAGGTTGTTCCATGATCCATTGTAATGTGTCGAAACCATCCTCGGCTTCATTAATGTATTTAGTGAATACTCCTTCAGAGTCATAGCGCCCACGGCAATCTTGAAATATCACAATAAACCCGTGGTTAACGAAATACTGGGCCATCTCTTGGCGTGTAATTTGATGTCCAGAAGCCGTTTTTTCTGAGCGTGAAGGTGCAGTTTTATCGTAAGGTGTACGCTCAATAATAACAGGGTAAGCTGCTGATAATTTTCCCTGAGGAAAATAAACATCAGTAGAAAGCGTGATCCCATCGCGCATTGTTACGCGGTAATTCTTCATATCCATCCTGCTAATACCCTATGGTTACTGCTATGGTTAATAAGCCAATTCCGACTGCCATAAAAATTAAAAATAGAGGAAAAATGTATTTTGCCCATGTCGTCCAACTTACCCCTGCGGTAGCTAAGAAGATGAGTAGCCCACTGGATGTTGGTGTGATCATATTGGTTAATCCATTGCCCATTAAAAACGCAAAGACGGTTGTTTGTGGCGAAACGCCTGAAATTTCCCCTACTGGACCTAAAATTGGCATAGTAACGGCGGCTTGACCTGATGTGGAAGGGATGGCGACATCCAGTAATAACTGCGAAAGGAACATGCTATATGACGAGATATAAGCACCATGGTCGCCAACTAAACCAACTAGTTGATGAATAATGGTATCGAGAATTTTCCCTTGTGAAAGAATAATTTCAACGGCGGTAGCTAGGCCAATTAAGACACCCGCAATCAGCACTTTTTTCATCCCGCTGACAAAGGCATCCGCCGCTGCACTGGCGGTTAAGCCGCTACAAAAAGTGAGAATGACACTTAAAAATAAATAATAAGCAGATAAATCATTATTTTTCCAATGCCAGCGATTAGACGCATAAACTAAAAATGCCACGCCAATCGCTAAAACAATGAGCATGAGTTTATGGCGGCGGGTTAACTGACTTGATTGGACATGTTCTTCGACAACATAAGAAGTTAATGTTGTCTTACGAATGCTATAGAAAACAAATAAGATCCCTAAAGTAATAAACACAAAGTAGGCTGCAACCCGCATACTGAGGCCGCTAAACACAGGTAAGCCAACGAGCGGTTGTGCAATAGATAAGGCATATGGGTTAGTAATTGATGCCAAATAACCCACTTTGACAGCGATAGCGACAATAGCAAGACCGATGAGCTCATTAAGCCCGACACGCTTCATTAAGGCAATAACCATCGGGATCACTAAAAGATACTCTTTAGCTAACCCCATAAAGGTACTACCCATAGAAAAAACAATCATTAAAAAAGGGATTAAGAGGTAAATATTGCCACGAGTGACATGCAGCAACCTTTCTAAACCTGACTCAATCGCGCCTGTTTTATTGAGAATACCAAACATACCACCAATAAATAGCACCATATAAATAAGTGGGGATTGTTTAATAATTCCTTCAGGAATGGCTTTGAATAGCTGAAGTAGGCTGACAGGAGCCGCTTCATTTTCAGCCGGTTTTTCTATTCCCAATACTTGGTCAACAGTTACTTGTTTTGTGATGGTTTGGTAGGAACCTGGAATGACCTTTTTACCCTCGCGTTCATACTGCCCTGAATTAACAAAGTAAGTCATTAAAAAAGCAATAACAACAATGGTTAACATCACTAAAACGGGGTTCATTTGCCAGCCAGGAGATGGTGATGGGCTGTGTATTGTGGTTTGTGTTGGTTGCATGGGTGTTATCTCTTTTATTGTATTAATTATAAGTGGTAACCGAGTTGCCTCGAAATACGTTGAGTCGCTTGGAGTAATTGCTCCGTCATATTGTGTTCTTTTTCATCAGAAAAGCGGCTAAGAGGAAGGCTGATACTGAGTGCTGCAATGCATTCGCCCTGTTGAGAAAAAATAGGGGCGGCAATAGCACCTATTCCCGCCGTTAATTCCCCGCGTGTAATGGCGAAACCCCGTGCCCGTATTTCGTCAAGGGATTTGGTCAGGGAGGCATTTTTTTCAACAAAGGGCGCCTGCACAGTGGTAGGAGCATAGGCGAGTAATACTCTTCCTGAGGCACCTGAACCGAGTGGGCGGCGGTTACCAGCTTCACTGCGAACTTGTAGTGACTGCCCTGAAGCTTTATGAAGAACTTGCAAAATTTCATGGTGATCACGTATACGCAGTTGAATGTTTTCATCAAAAAGTTGGCGTAGATGTTCAGCTTCAATATCAGCTACTTGGATATAGTTGATTTGCTGGCGAGCACAATTTCCTAAGCTTAATAATTGATGACCCAAATGATAGGTAACAGGGTTATCATTTTTTTGTACAAAATCACGATGCTCCAATGTGCATAATAGCCTGTATACTTTAGATTTATTCATTCCAGATAAGCGAGCTAGCTCACTTAATCCAAGGTTATTTTTCTCACCTAATAACATCATCAGTAATAAAGCATCATCAACAGCCGTCACAATATTGTCTTTCATGATTGCCTCACTTGGTTTGTATAGTAAACCACTGGTTTATATAATAAAATTAGCATGGGGAATAACTAAAAATGATTCAAGAGAGTTGTTAATAAATTGTGAGGTGGATTAGGTTTTTGAAAATGAATTTAGCGTGTTAGAAAGTGTATTTAATAATTGATTTTTTATATAAAACAATTGGTTAATTTCTATTTAGCAAATAAAGAAAGCGGATGGCTATTCAAGTAAAAAACAAAATAAACAGAGATAAAAAACCTTAAAAAGTAATTTAATTGGTTCGCCTGATAAAATGAATGGATACACCACCAATAATTAATACAACGCCTATTAATTGTAAGTATACATTTTGACTATGTGCGCCATTTACAAGGTCAATCACTAAGCTTGAAATCATTTGGCCGCAAATAGCCAGTATTGAGGTGAGCATGACACCAAGCAATGGTAGAACATAGCTATTAATGATAACAAAAAACGCACCAATGATACCGCCAATGAATGCAACTAACGGGATCTCATTGAAATTAAACAGGTATGTTTTAAAAATGAGCACCATGATAGTGAGAAACAAAAAACCAACAAAGTGGTTGATTAGTGAACTGTAGAACGCATTATGTTGTTGAGCTAATCTGCCATTTAATGTGCGGCTAATGACAATACAAATACCATTTAGTAATGCGATAAAAATATATATACTCATTTTATTATTTTCCTATAATTAACAAGCTGCAGCCTGTTATTAATAATGTACACATCAGAAAGTCACTAACTGTAATTTTACGTTTTATTACACCAAACCAGCCCATAGCGTCTACTAACAAACCGAATATAATTTGGCCGGTGATCATTAAAATAATGCTTCCCGCAAGTGATAGTGGGCTATTAACGGTTATTGGTGCCAATAAAACGGTAAAGCCTCCAGGAATACCACCTAAATACCAAATCATTTTCCCTTTTTTTATGACTTGTGGCTGAACTTGTTGTTTTCTTACTTGTTGTTTCCTTTTTTGTAAGTAAAAAAAATAAATAACGAGTGAAAATAATGTTCCGATGCCATGAGTAAGCCATGATGCTGTCAATGGTGTTGTAAAGCGGGCTAGGTAACTATTTGCCATGATCATCATTGACAGTAAAACCCCAGAGGCTAAGGCAAGAAAAGATAGAATATATTTATTTTTCATAATGATATGTCTTATCGCGTAAACATTGTATTTCTGTAGCGATAAGGTATGCTGTTTTTTCTTTGGTATCAAGAAAACACACTGTTTCCTTTTGGTTGACAATGGGGTATCTATGGATATGAATGCATTTCCAGTTTTGATTGCAGTGGCTGATAGTTTAAGTCTGACTAAAGCGGCAAATTCATTAAATATGACTAAATCGGCGGTAAGTAAAACAATTCAAATCGTCGAAGACAAACTGGGAATAAAACTTTTCCATCGTACTACTCGAACGGTAAGTTTGACGGAAGCGGGGGCTGTATATATTCGTTATATTCGACAATCTTATCAATTCGCGGTTATGGCAGATGATATTGCCGCTAAATTTAGTGATAAAATAACAGGAACTCTGAGGGTTTCAGCTCCAATGTCTTTTGGTACTTTACACTTAGCTAAAGTTCTCCCCCAGTTTATGCAAAGATACCCTGAGCTTAATGTTGAGTTATCTTTTAATGATAAAGTAGTAGATTTAATTAGTGAGGGATATGACCTAGCTATTCGTATTGGTGAGTTGCCTGATTCGTCCTTAATTGCGCGTAAATTATCCCCTTGCCATAGTCGGCTGTATGCATCGAAATCTTATCTGGCGAAATATGGTTCTCCCCAAAAAGTCGCCGATCTTAAAGGGTATAATTGTTTGTGCTATTCATTTTACCAAGCAGGGCAAGAGTGGGTATTTTACCAAAAAGGGAAAAAATATAGCCATATACCAAAAGGGTCTTTTCGTGCCAATAATAGTCAGGCACTAATCCAAGCCGTATTAGCGGATATAGGTATCGCATTGTTACCTTATTTCATTACGGCTATAGGTGACAGTAACCATCAATTAGTTCCTTTATTGGGGAATTATCAATTACCTGAGCACAATATCTATGCGGTATATCCTGCAAAAGAATACTTACCACGAAAAGTCTCAGCATTTACCGAGTTTTTAATTGAACAGTTTGGAACGGGGAGTCAGTATCAAAAATTAATCGAAGGGATTTCTTAATTGTGATGCTCTGTGGCAGAATAAAATTTACTCTTCTTATATAGGTAACGTAGATGAAAATAGCGCTGATTGGTTCAGGTAAAATAATCATGATGGCTCTTGATGCGCTAACGCAGGTGCAAGGGGTAGAATTGGCCGCATTATGTGTTAGGGCTGAAAGTATTGAAAAGGGGGAGTCAATCTGTCAACAATTTGATATAGCTAGCTTGTATACGGATTACGAAAAACTCTTACAACAGCCGGATATTGATGTTGTATATATTGGGCTTCCAAATCATCTGCATTACAAATATACCTATGATGCGTTGATGGCAAATAAGCATGTTATTTGTGAGAAACCTTTCACGCCAGATTGGGAACAGTTGCAGGAGTTAATTTCTTTATCACGTCAAAAAGGTTTATATCTATTCGAAGCTATTACATCAATACACACACCTGAATTTCATTTTATTAAGCAATATATTGATAAAATAGGCGAAATAAAAATAATTCAAGGTAATTATTCACAATATTCAAGCCGATATAATGATTATTTACAAGGCCATATTCATGCTGCATTTGACCCCAAACAAGCAGGTGGAGCACTGTATGATATCAACCTTTATAATATTTATCTGTTATCCGCATTATTGGGGGCTCCAGAGAAAAGCCAATATATTTGCAACAAAGGGTATAATGGGATTGATACTTCAGGTGTATTAACGGCCTATTTTTCTACTGCAGTAGCTACTTGTGTTGGCGCTAAAGATTCAGCAAGTCCAGGTTATTTTATTATTCAAGGGACGAAAGGCTATATTCGTGTTATTGGCGCACCGAGTCTTTGTGAATCAGTAGAGGTGTGTATTGATGGGGACATCACAACGGTTTCTCGGGATAGGGCAATTAATCATATGGTTTACGAATTTGCGTTCTTTCGTGATCAGATTGCCTCCAATAAATTAACGACTAGCCAAGAACTGCTAGAATTGGCATTAACCGTCTCGAAGATACTGAGTCAATCAAAACATGATGTAGGCTTAGTATTTGAGTAACCTACTTTTAGGTTGCTTTTTATACCTCGGTGTATGAAAACACCGAGGGTACCGAACACTCTGGTTTAAAACGAATATAATGAAGCAATAGAATCACCGAGTTTTTGTGCGAGTTCAGATGCGGCATACCTATCCATAACGATCTCTATATAAGCAGCATTATCTGATAACTCTGCTGCTTTTATTGCGGCATCTAGCTCGTTACAATCAGTGACTCTCTGGCAATACCAATTTGTACACCCCAGTGCTGCGGGTAATTGTGCATAATTCCATTGAGCTATATCATTGTAATAAGCTTCAGGGTTTTTACAGAGTAAGCGCTCAATTAGGTAACCATCATTATTGAGTACAAAAATAATGGGTTTTAAACCAAAACGGGCAAACTGACTAATTTCTTGTACTGTCAATTGGTGTGAACCTTCCCCTGTGACTAGAATAACACGTCGCTGTGGTGCAGCGATGGCCGCGCCAAAGGCAGCGGGGGTCGCCCAGCCAATCGAACCCCATAGAGTCTGGTTATAGACCTGAGCATTTTCAGGTAATAAGGCGAAACCTAAGCCCATGGAAGCGGTGCCTGTTTCCGTAATAATAATATCATCCTTTTTAAACATTTTTTCTAGGCGTGGATAGAGGTAGGCGGCGGTAATTTTCCCTTGTTGATTTTGAATTGGTTCTCCGAGCCCTTGTGCTGTGATGCCTCGATGGTTTAATGATGGGGCTAGCCTTTTCAGTTCGCTAAGCACGTCTTTCATATAAACTTGTGGATAAACGGCAGAGCCTATTTTGACATGGTCTGCTAGAATATTAATCCAGTTTTCCACTTTAACAGTTGCGGTAAAACTCCCTGAATTAAAATCAGTTAATACAGCCCCTATACCCAAAATACAGTCACAATTTTCAACAAATTCAGCGACAGCATGGTTCATTAATTGGCCATTATAAATCCCCATATAGCTCGGATTAGACTCACTTAAAATAGCTTTATCCATAAACATGGTTGCATAAGGAAGCCCTGTTTTATTGATAATAGTTTGAACATCGTCAGCTAAGCCGAGTCGAGCCGTTAAAATACCGGGAATAACGCAGGCTTGTGAGCTTGAATTGAGTTTTTCTATGATAGCGGTTACTGCAGCTGATAGTGACTCATCATTACTTTTATGTATAGTGATTGTTTCAGTGTTTTCATCTGCGATGACAGGCATGACTGCGTAGTCAGAGGGAAAACCTAGGTAAACAGGGCGCCGCTCATGTAAGGCTGTCGTGATTAAACGTTCGGTTTCTGCTATGCAGTTTTCAGGTGTTAAAATGGCATGAGCACAGCTTAAATGTTGGCTCATTTGATAAAAAACATCAAAATCACCATTACCAAGAGAATGGTGAACTAAGCGATGTTTTTTCTGCACGCCGCTTGCTGGCATCCCTACAAGGTGGAAAATAGCAAGGTTTTCAGCATAAGAACCGGCAATACCATTTAATGCGCTCAGTTCGCCCACACCAAAGGTTGTAGACAGTGCGGCGGCACCCTTTGTCCGCGCATAGCCGTCTGCTGCATATGAGGCGTTTAATTCGTTACAATTGCCTATCCAACGCATATTTTTACTTTCACAAACTGCATCTTCAATTGGGAAGGCATAGTCACCAGCAACACCAAAAATGTCACAAATTCCAATTTCGTTTAAGCGGCTCAGAACATGTTCAATGACTGTCTTACTCATTATATTGCTCCTAGTAATTATATTAGACAAATCTTCTGCTTTATATTATTTCTAGTGCATAATTCTCTTATTTGGAAATCACATATAATCATCGTAGCTATAACTAAAAGTAATAGGTGAAGAAATGGACGTACGCGCAATACGATATTTTGTAGAGGTTGTACAACTTAATGGGTTCAGCCGAGCGGCGAAAAGCTTATTTATTACACAACCGGCAATCAGTCGAAGTATTCAAAAGTTGGAGCAGGAGCTTGGTTATATTTTATTAGTGAGGGCACCTGATGGGGTTAAGCTGACCGATGAAGGCGAAATTCTGTACCGTTACGGGGTGCAATTACTTGAACTTTTTAACAATATGAAAAAATCACTGAAAGAGAGGTCAGGACCATTAGCAGGTATCTTACATGTGGGTTTACCCCCAGTTATTGCTTCTACATATTTTGCTGACATAATCATGAAATTTAGCCAGACTTACCCTGATATTGAGTTGAAAATTCATGAGTTAGGCACACGTAAAATGATGGATGCACTATTAAATGGAGAAGTGGAAACTGCCGCCGTTATGCTGCCATTTGACAATGAGGACTATGATTTACATATTTTTGCTACTGACCGCTTGGTGCTCTTAGTGAATGAACAGCATGCATTGTTTGAGAAAGAAACGGTCAAGTTTAGTGAATTAGTGAATGAGCCTTTCATTTTCTTTTCAGATGATTTTTTAATTAATGAATTAGTTATTAGTGCATGTGGCATTTATGGGAAGCAACCAATAATTGCAGGACGTAGTCACCACCTAGATTTGGTTACTGCAATGGTTAAAGCTGGGGTTGGGGTGACATTGCTTCCTGATAGCATGTGGAATAAAAGCAATTCGAAAGGGTTATCAGCCATTTCGGTGATTGAGCCTGTACTGTCTTATGACTTAGCCTTAGCAACATTAAAAAGCAGTCACCAAAACCGCCGTGTAAAACTATGGCATGATTTGGCGGTAGAGATGCTTAAAGACCAAAGTCACTAGATTCCTGGTGTTTATTACTAAAAAATACGATGCAGGACGAAGCAAGTAGGGGCGGGTTTAAATGCATTGAGGCATTTGGTTTTATAGAAATATTGATGTTCAAGTGAAATAAAAAGTGTAAAGCCCATAGGTTTTATGCGCTTTACACTATTAGATAATAAAATGCATTAGTGTGAGAACTTAAGTGGTAGTTTACACATTAAACAGGAAGTTAAGTACATCGCCGTCTTTAACGATATAATCTTTACCTTCAGCGCGCATTTTACCTGCTTCTTTAGCACCTTGTTCGCCGCGATATTGAATAAAATCATCAAAAGCGATAGTTTGTGCGCGGATAAAGCCTTTTTCGAAGTCAGTATGAATTTTACCTGCTGCTTGTGGGGCTGTTGCTCCGACAGGAATAGTCCATGCACGTACTTCTTTGACACCCGCCGTGAAATAAGTTTGCAAGTTTAACAATTCATATCCTGCGCGAATAACGCGGTTAAGACCGGGTTCTTCGATGCCTAAATCTGCCATAAACTCATCACGTTCTTCATCTTCCAGTTCGGCAATATCAGACTCAATCGCCGCACAAACTGGAACAACGACAGAACCTTCTGCTTCAGCAATTTTATAAACGACATCTAAGAAAGGGTTATTCTCAAAGCCATCTTCATTGACGTTAGCAATGTACATGGTTGGTTTTAATGTTAAAAAGCTTAAATAACGGATTGCGGCTTTATCTTCCGCTGATAAGTCTAAAGTGCGTAACATGCCGGCTTGCTCAAGATGTGGCAAGCATTTTTCTAAAGCTTCTAATTCTGCTTTTGCGTCTTTATCGCCACCTTTAGCCCGTTTTTGTACACGGTGAATAGCACGCTCGCAGGTATCGAGATCGGCTAATGCTAGCTCTGTATTAATGACTTCAATATCTTCTGCTGGGTTAACTTGACCTGCAACGTGAATAATATTGTCATTTTCAAAACAACGGACGACATGACCGATAGCTTCAGTTTCACGAATATTAGTTAAAAACTGGTTACCTAGGCCTTCACCTTTGGATGCGCCTTTCACTAAGCCCGCAATATCCACAAATTCCATTGTGGTTGGTAAAATACGTTGTGGCTTTACAATCTCAGCTAATTGCTCAAGACGTGGGTCTGGCATTGGTACAACACCCGTATTGGGTTCAATTGTACAGAAAGGAAAGTTGGCTGCTTCGATGCCGGCTTTGGTCAATGCATTGAATAGGGTGGATTTACCCACGTTAGGTAGACCAACGATACCGCATTTAAAACCCATATGTTTCTCACCTTAATAGCAAGGGGCAGACGTATGCTGCACCTAATGTTTAGAAATTGGCGCTGATTATACACAAAAAGTTGATTTTGATGAAATGAACTCTTATGCGGAGGCTTTAAAGCTATGGAGCCTATTTATTGCTTTATCCATTCCATCTGTAAGTAGAATATCAGTGCATCTTGTTGCTTCATCAATAGCGTCATCAATGAGCTTTTGTTCAGAAAGCGGGGGCTTACCGAGCACAAAGCCAACAACTTTGTTTTTATCACCGGGGTGCCCAATACCAATACGTAAACGGTAAAAGTTAGGGTTATTGGCAAATTTACTTTGAATATCCTTTAAACCGTTATGGCCGCCATTACTGCCGCCTAATTTCATTTTCGCTACGCCGGGTGGCAAGTCGAGTTCATCATGGGCGACTAAAATTTCATCAAGGTTAATACGATAAAAATTAGCGATGGCCGCAACGGATTTACCGCTAAGATTCATAAATGTGGTTGGAACTAATAAGCGAATATCATTGCCAGCCATGTTTATACGTGCGGTATAACCGAAAAACTTAGCTTCTTCTTTTAACGGTTGATTATGGCGCTCGGCCAGTAAATCGACATACCATGCCCCTGCGTTGTGACGTGTTTGTGCATATTCCGCACCTGGATTTGCAAGTCCAACAATTAATTTAATTTTGCTCACGGCGACTATTTCACTGTCAGTTTATGGAAGTAATACGCTAGTTTACCTTGAGAAATGGGAGATGTACAAAATTGTCATGGGTAAAATTACCCTAAGTATAGTTACGCTATAAATTATTCGGATTTTCTATTTTTTTGATAAAGAGCATTTTTTGTGTAGAAATCCTAGCTAACTTCCTTCCTTGTGATGCTCATCGCAAAAAATTTTACTTAATGCACTATAATCATTACATAAATATAAAGTATTACCGAATTTTTTTACACATGCTTACTTATCAGTTTACTGGTACTGGAGGTATATATGAAACGGAAAAGCGCTCATCTTCTTGGTAATGTTCTTATGGGAATAGGGATGGTTTTAATGATAGGGAGCATAGGCATCAACTTATTCTCTCATATTGTTAATCTCAATCTTTCTGAGCTTGTTACTAATGGTTCCCTGTTTGGTATTTTCATCGGTGCTATTGTTTGGCTTACGGGTGCGAGAGTCGGTGGCCGAGAAAAAGTTGCAGACCGTTATTGGTTGTTAAAACGCCATTATCATTCACGTAGGGATAATCACCGTTATCCATAAATAGTGACTAGTTTATAGGGCGTGTTGATGTTATTAACGGCTAGGTGAGAGTGGAAGTCAGGTGAGTTTCACTCTTGCAAGTGTAATGTCACAAAAACTTTTTGTTTTTTGAGTAAGTTGGTTATTTTTATGGCTTAAGGCGTCATAGAAATAGGTATCTATAGTTTATTTTCTTTCTAAAATCATAAAGCCCCTACAGTTATTTCTGTAGGGGCTTGTATTTTTGTGGTGACATTTAATCGTTGTCAGAACGCTAAAAACCAGCTAACGGGAATTAGTGCTCAAACATCGCTGAAATTGATTCTTCGTTGCTAATACGACGAATTGCTTCAGCCAACATACCTGAAAGTGTTAAAGTACGAACATTGCTCAGCGCTTTAATTTCAGGTGAAAGAGGGATAGTGTCACAAACAATGACTTCATCAATGACTGAATTTTTGATGTTGTCTACAGCATTACCTGAGAAAATTGGGTGAGTAGCGTATGCGAACACACGTTTTGCACCACGTTCTTTCAGTGCTTCAGCTGCTTTACACAGAGTTCCACCGGTATCAATCATATCGTCAACTAAGATGCAGTCACGACCTGAAACATCACCAATGATATGCATAACTTGAGAAACGTTTGCACGAGGACGACGTTTGTCAATAATTGCCATATCAGTGTCATTCAGGAGTTTTGCGATAGCCCTAGCACGTACCACGCCGCCGATGTCTGGGGATACAACGATTGGGTTTTCCAAATCTTTCTGTAGCATATCTTCCAGAAGAATAGGACTACCAAATACGTTATCAACAGGAACATCAAAGAAGCCCTGGATCTGCTCTGCGTGTAAATCGACAGTGAGAACACGGTCTACACCTACACTTGACAGAAAATCGGCAACAACTTTAGCGGTGATTGGTACACGGGCAGAACGTACGCGACGATCCTGTCTTGCATAACCGAAGTAAGGGATAACAGCGGTAATACGACCAGCAGAAGCACGGCGTAGGGCATCGACCATAACAACCAGTTCCATCAGGTTATCATTGGTTGGTGCACAAGTTGACTGGATGATAAAAATATCACCACCGCGAACATTTTCATTAATTTGAACACTGACTTCGCCGTCGCTAAAACGACCAACAGCCGCGTCTCCAAGATTAGTGTAAAGGCGGTTAGCAACACGTTGTGCTAGTTCCGGTGTAGCGTTACCAGCAAAAAGCTTCATATCGGGCACGAGAAAAACCTCAGGCTTGCGTCCAGAGAGATATTGTTGACCAATAGCGACAGTGCTTATTGGTGCAATACACGGGTTATCCCAGCGCGGAATTTGTGCAGAGGGGAAACATTAACTCCTTGAGCTACGAACCCTTGCACCCACGATGGGGCTTGATTTAACACCTGTAGGGCATCCGCTTGTGTTTCAAATTCAGAAAAAACACATGCGCCTGTTCCTGTCAGGCGAGACGGAGCATATTCTAACAGCCAAGAAACAAGCTGTTCAACCTCACGAAAACGTTTTCTTGCGATTGGTTCGCAGTCATTAGCGTACGGAGCCAGTAATAATGCGGCTAGGGAGCGTTTTGGAGAATTTCGATTTAATTGCGGATCTGTGAAGATCATCGGGGTTGATATTTCAATTCCGGGGTGGGCGACTAAATACCATTTCTCTTTGGGGGAAGTTTTGGTTAAAATTTCACCTATTCCTTCAGCGAAAGCAGCATGACCACGAACAAATACAGGGACATCTGCACCCAATGTTGCCCCAAGTTCAGCCAGAGTTTCATCAGTAACTTGAGTCCCCCAGTGCTCATTAAGTGCAATTAAGGTGGTAGCAGCGTTAGATGAGCCGCCACCAATACCACCGCCCATTGGTAATATTTTATGGATAGAAAGGTCTGCGCCTAACGGGCCAGAATACTGTAATACTTGTCGACAGTATGTTTGTAGCAGTTTTGCCGCACGTAAAATTAAATTTTTATCGGCAGGGACGCCCGCCATCTCTGTCAATAAATTTAGCTGGTCATCTTGACGAGTTGTGACGGTGATTTCATCGCCGTAATCCACAAATTGAAATAAAGTTTGCAACTCATGGTAGCCATCAGAGCGCTGGCCAGTAATATATAAAAAAAGATTCAATTTTGCAGGAGAGGGCCATGTTAATGTCATTTTTTCAGTGTCCAGCTATCCATTTTCAATTTAATTAACCTATCACCTTGGCGTAGTTCAAGGTAATTTGGCAGCATCGGGGATGTTTTGCTGTCATAAGAGATATAATTAAGTTGCCATTTTTCACCATTATTTTCAAAAGTGACACTTTTTAAGAGGTGGTTTTCATCTAAGGTAAAATCTGTGGCACGGCCTGGAGAGCCAGTCAGCCAAGCTGTTAAGTCATCGATGGGGATTTCCATCCCAGTCAACTGATAAATTAACTCGTTAGGGACATCGCTCATATGTGTTTGCCCGTCTTTGGTCGTTAAACGTGCTAAATCAGGTTCAACAGTTAGCTCAAGTTCACGACTCCCCAACGGGTTAGTGAGTAAAAGACGGTACTTTTCAGGGGTATATTGTTGCCAGAAAAACTTAGCGTAAGTTTTGGTTTCGCCACCATTATAAGCGAATGACCCGCGTGTTTGGTAATCACGTAATTGGCTTAATTCTTGTTGATGGGCTTTCCACTGGCTATCTGTAGCAGAGCTAGTCCCTTTAGTGGTGTTTTGTGACGTTGTCACGCAAGCAGTAAGGAGCAGGCAAGACAGCGGGAGCAAGCGTAGCAAACGGACATTGGGACGAATAAAGGGTAACATTTGGGTTAATTGCATATCAAATCTCAAAGTTGTATTCGGTGCCGATAGCGGCATCCATTGAGTTACTGGCATTGAGCTAGTTTAGCGGTTTTGTGTTGTCGGAGTCACTTAATGGTCTAGATGATAAATAGGATAGCGAGCTAATATCAATAGAACATTCCCCATTACATGCAGATAACATAGTGTAATAATAAGAAAAATAGTGCGCTAAAATTGCTAACCAATCAATCAGATTCCTATTATTTAATTTACTATGTAGGAAAAGTAACGGCAAACAGCCAGCGTTTGCTTTCTGTGCGAAATAATTGCATTCTTTATGCATCTTATTGTAGTTAATAATGATGTGGCTGATAATTGGTAACGATATATTAATAAATTATAAAACCGATATCTGCTTTAACCTGTAAAAACAGCCATTGAAAGCCATTTTTTTGGTTTATTTTTTGGTGTTGGTCATCTTTCTGAGGGTTAGCGCTTTGCAAACCGTAGAAAGAGGGGCGCGGATCATTTACAATAGAAAAATATAAATAACAGTACTGCCAATGGTTAACTTAATTGATAGGCGCTACTGAAAATAATTAGCAATGTAAGCAATGTGAGTAAGTCGTAAAGCACAATGACCTTATTAGCCTTAGGCATCAACCATAAAACAGCACCTGTTGCCCTGCGTGAGCGGGTAACGTTTGGTCCTGAAAAAATAGACTACGCACTTGAGGACCTACTTAAGCAGCCCCAAGTGAGTGGTGGCGTTGTGCTGTCTACCTGTAATAGAACAGAGCTATACCTGAGCCTTGAATCGCAAGATCGGGCTCAAGAACAGCTAGTGAAATGGTTGTGTGATTTTCACGGTATTACCCCAAAAGATTTACAACCCAGTCTGTATTGGCATCAAGATGATAGAGCAGTTAGTCACCTAATGCGTGTAGCAAGTGGTTTGGATTCCTTGGTACTAGGGGAACCACAAATCTTAGGGCAAGTGAAAAAAGCGTTTGCACTTTCACAAGGCAACCATTCGTTATCAAGTGAGCTGGAGCGTCTTTTTCAAAAATCTTTTTCGGTTGCTAAGCGTGTACGTACAGAAACCGAAATTGGGGCGAATGCCGTTTCAGTCGCATTTGCAGCTTGTACACTTGCTCGGCAAATTTTTGAATCACTCAAGCACTTAAATATTTTGTTAGTCGGCGCAGGTGAAACTATCGAGCTTGTTGCTCGCCATTTACGTGAACATGGTGTGCAAAAAATGATGATAGCGAACCGGACTCGTGAACGGGCAGAACTATTAGCCAATGAAGTGAATGCTCAGGTGATTTCGTTATCAGATATTGATAACCGCTTAGCGGAAGCAGATATTGTCATTAGTTCTACAGCAAGCCCACTACCTATTATCGGTAAAGGGATGGTTGAACGCGCAATGAAAGTGCGCCGCAGTAAACCAATGTTGTTGATTGACATTGCAGTTCCCCGTGATATAGAACAAGATGTTGAAAAATTAAGGGATGTGTATCTCTATACTGTGGATGATCTTGAATCTATCATTGCACAGAACCTTGCTCAGAGAAAAGCAGCCGCCGTTGAAGCTGAATTTATTGTTGAGCAAGAAAGTAGTCACTTTATGGATTGGTTACGCTCACAAGCGGCAGTGTCTACAATTCGCGATTATAGAGCACAAGCTGAGGTCATTCGGGCTAATATGGCTGAAAAAGCGTTAATGGCAATTCGCCAAGGCGCAGACCCTGAGCAAGTGATCACGCAATTATCGCAACAATTAACCAATCGTCTTATTCACGCCCCAACCAAATCCTTGCAACAAGCAGCAGGAAATGGTGATATTGAGCGTCTAAATCTACTTAGGGACAGCTTAGGGCTGGACCATCAATAACCACTTTTTAATCATAGGTCTGATATAACGAATGAAGCCTTCTATTGTCGCAAAACTAGAAGCATTACAAGAACGCTACGAAGAAATTGAAGCGCACCTTGCCGATGCGGGTGTGATTGCCGATCAAGACCGTTTTCGTGCTTTATCTAAAGAATATTCTCAATTATCTGATGTGGCTAAATGCTTCACCGCATGGCGTACAGTACAGGATGATATTGAAACAGCAGAATTACTGCTGGATGATCCTGAAATGAAAGAGATGGCTCAAGAAGAGCTAAAAGAAGCGAAAGCGCGCAATGAAGAGCTAGAACAGCAGTTACAATTATTGTTACTTCCAAAAGATCCTGATGATGAATATAACTGTTTTGTTGAAATCCGTGCTGGAGCTGGGGGCGATGAAGCCGCTATTTTCGCAGGTGACTTATTCCGTATGTATAGTCGTTATGCAGAAAATAATCGTTGGCGAGTGGAATTAATGAGCACCAGTGATGGTGAGCATGGTGGTTTTAAAGAAGTCATTGCCAAAATTTCAGGGGACAGCGTATACGGGCGTTTGAAGTTCGAATCAGGAGGTCACCGAGTTCAGCGTGTCCCTGAAACTGAATCACAAGGCCGTATTCACACATCAGCGTGTACCGTCGCTATTTTGCCAGAACTCCCTGAAGCGGAATTGCCTGAAATCAGCCCAGCAGACCTGCGTATCGATACATTCCGTTCATCGGGAGCGGGTGGTCAGCACGTAAACACAACTGACTCAGCGATTCGTATTACGCACATCCCAACAGGGATCGTGGTTGAATGCCAAGATGAGCGTTCTCAGCATAAAAATAAAGCGAAAGCAATGTCTGTGCTAGGTGCTCGTATTCGCCAAGCTGAAATGGATAAACGCCATGCAGCAGAGGCTTCTGAGCGCCGAAATCTATTAGGAACAGGTGACCGTTCTGACCGCATTCGCACATATAACTTCCCTCAAGGGCGTGTGACAGATCACCGCATCAACCTAACTTTGTATCGTTTAGATGAAGTAATGGAAGGGAAATTAGATTCGTTAATCCAACCAATTATTAACGAATACCAAGCAGACCAACTTTCAGCGTTGTCTGAGCAGGAATAATGCAGTACACAGAATGGCTAAAGCAGGCAGCTAACCGGCTGTCTGCAAGTGACAGTGCAAAGCGTGACGCAGAGATTTTGCTGGAACATGTGACAGGCCGTAGTCGTACCTATCTATTTGCTTTTGGTGAAACAACATTAAAAGCAGAAGAGTTTCAACATGCAGAATCGCTTTTGCAACGAAGAGAAAAAGGTGAGCCGATTGCCTATATCGTTGGCGAACGTGAGTTCTGGTCACTTCCGTTGTATGTTTCTCCCGCCACATTAATCCCTAGGCCTGATACAGAATGTATCGTCGAGCAGGCTTTATCTCGTTTAACAGAACAATCCAGCCAATTATTGGATTTAGGTACTGGAACTGGGGCAATTGCACTAGCTTTGGCATCTGAGATGCCTAAAAGCAAGGTTATCGGTGTAGATTTTAACCCTGATGCGGTTAAACTTGCTCAACGAAATCAACAGCGATTAAATATTTCAAATGTGCAATTTATACAAAGTGATTGGTTCGCTTCACTATCTCTTCAACAATTTGATATGATTATTAGTAATCCGCCTTACATTGACGAAAATGATAATCACCTAAGTGAAGGGGATGTGCGTTTTGAACCTTTAACGGCTTTAGTCGCTGAAAATGAAGGGTTAGCCGATTTAGCACATATTATTCAAGAGTCTAAAAAATATATTAAGAATCAAGGGTGGTTACTACTTGAACACGGTTGGACACAAGGTCCCGCGGTGCGTGGTTTATTTAAAGAACATGGGTACACCAAAATTGAGACATGCCTTGATTATGGTGGACGAGAAAGAATTTCACTTGGTCAATGGAATGGTTAAGTGGGCACAGCAGTGGAAATGTAATGAAAACCATAGCGAATATAGAATTTAACCAACTCCCCTTAAGTGAAGGGATCATGGCCGTTTCACAATGTATCCGCCATGATTTTCCACTAATGAAAGTGCAAGCTCAGTTAGATAGTTTAGTTTCAGTGGCACAAACAGCTATTGATTTACAAGCTGATAATGAGTCAAAAATTGAACAACTTATTACTTTGTTCTATCGGGATTGGTCATTTGGCCCGGCAGAAGGGATTTATTCACTGTCTGATATGTTGTGGCTTGATAAAGTATTATCTTCCAAGCAAGGGACGCCCGTATCCCTCGGTTCGCTTTTTTTATATATTGCAGAGCGTTTAGGTATAGAGATAGCGCCAGCGATTTTCCCGACACAATTATTGTTCATTGCAGAAAAAAATGATGGTTCACAGTGGGTTATTAACCCTGTAAATGGCGATTCATTATCATTGCATACTCTTAATATGTGGTTAAAGGGCACCGTTGACCCTTTTTCTGAGTTTTTTTATGACCAACTTGAGACCGCAGAAAATAGTGTTGTTATTCGTAAAATCTTTGACACATTAAAAGCAGCGCTAATGGAAGAGAAAAAGATGGAGTTAGCGCTTAAAGTTTGCGAAACGCTACTGACACTCGATCCAGAAGACCCTTATGAAATTCGTGATCGTGGGCTAATACTTGCACATTTAGATTGCAACCATGTGGCATTAAGTGATCTCAATTACTTTATTGAACATTGCCCAGAAGACCCCGTATCTGAAATGATTAAAATACAAATTTACTCATTGGATAACCATCCAGTCATATTACATTAATTAACGTACAGACAGATAGCCTGTCTAAATATTAAAGGTAAGAGTATGCAACAGAAAGTAGTCAATATTGGTGATATCAATGTCGCGAACGACTTGCCGTTTGTGTTATTTGGCGGAATGAATGTGCTTGAATCTCGTGATATGGCGATGAAAGTGTGTGAGCATTATGTCACTGTGACGCAAAAACTGGGGGTCCCTTACGTATTTAAAGCCTCATTTGACAAGGCTAATCGTTCATCAATACATTCATATCGTGGACCAGGTCTTGAAGAAGGGATGAAAATCTTCCAAGAACTGAAACAAACCTTTGGCGTTAAAATCATTACGGATGTCCATGAACCGGCACAGGCTGCACCTGTAGCTGAAGTGGTCGATGTTATCCAATTACCTGCTTTTTTGGCGCGTCAGACCGACCTTGTCGCTGCTATGGCAAAAACGGATGCAGTCATTAATATTAAGAAACCACAATTTATTAGCCCAGGGCAAATGGGTAATATCGTTGAGAAATTTATTGAAGGCGGTAACGATAAAATTATTCTTTGCGATCGTGGTGCAAACTTTGGTTATGATAACTTAGTCGTTGATATGCTAGGTTTTAACGTGATGGTTCAATCTTCTAAAGGTTGCCCTGTCATTTTCGATGTGACGCATGCCTTACAGTGTCGTGACCCATTTGGAGCGGCATCGGGTGGTCGTCGTGGGCAAGTTGCAGAGTTAGCTAGAGCGGGTATGGCGGTGGGGATCGCCGGGTTATTCCTTGAAGCGCATCCAGACCCAGACAATGCACGTTGTGATGGCCCATCAGCACTGCCTTTAGATAAATTAGAACCATTCCTGAAGCAAATGAAAGCAATTGATGAAGTTGTTAAAAGCTTCCCTGAGTTAGATACAAGTCGCTAAATCAGACGTGACATGCAACTAACTGAAGTTGTTTCCATGTTCGGCGCTGATTTACAGCGTCGATATGGTGAAAAAATTTATAAAATCACGTTACATGGTGGTTTTAGTTGCCCAAACCGTGATGGTACTCTCGGTCGAGGCGGTTGTACGTTTTGTAATGTCGCTTCCTTTTCAGATGAAAGCCAATCTTCGCAAACAATTAGCGAGCAAATTAATCATCAAGTCTCCCGCATTTCTCGAGCAAAGCGCTATCTTGCTTATTTTCAAGCTTATACAAGTACTTATGCAGAAGTGAGCCTACTCAAGAAGTTATATGAAGAGGCATTACAGCAAGCGGATATTATTGGCCTGTGTGTTGGTACTCGTCCAGACTGCGTTCCCGACTCTGTATTATCTTTATTGAGCGAATATAAAGAACAAGGCTATGAAATTTGGCTCGAACTAGGACTACAAAGCGGCCATGATAAAACATTGCATCGCATTAACCGTGGTCATGGGTTTGCTGCTTATCAGCAGACTACACAAAAAGCCCGCCGATTAGGGCTAAAAGTCTGCACCCATTTAATTTGTGGTTTACCGGGTGAGAATATGCAAATGAACATGCAGACACTCGAAAAAGTACTCAATTGTGGTACTGATGGCATTAAACTTCATCCATTACATATCGTCGAAGGCAGTGTGATGGCTAAAAGCTGGAGAGCAGGGCGCTTAGCAACACTTTCTCTTGATGAATATACTCAAATTGCAGGGGAAATGATCCGTTATACACCACCTGAAATTGTTTATCACCGCATTAGTGCTAGCGCAAGGAAACCTACCTTATTGGCACCTTTGTGGTGTGAAAATCATTGGGTTGGAATGAATAATTTATATCAGTATTTTTTAAAAAATGGCGGGCAAGGTTCTGCACTTTAATTTATTTTAATGAGAGTATTTTATGTTACGGATAAATCACACAGCTATTATAGTATCCTCTGTTTTTTTTATTTCTTTTCATTCTGTTGCTCAACTAGATATTACACCCGAAGATAAGCAGGTTTTTACCCAGACACAGCAAAAAGCAATTAATAATGATGCATTAGCACAATATCAATTAGCCGAGATGTATTTTTCTGGTTTAGGTGTTTTACAAAACCTCAATAGTGCTCGCTTGTGGGCCAATGAAGCAGCTAAGAATGGTAATGCGGATGGATATGCATTATTGGCTGATATTAGCTTATTAAATGATAGTTATTTTAAAGATGAGTTTATTGAAGCAAGGAAAAATGCAAAAAAAGCGGTTGAGTTGGGCAGTATTAGAGGGAAAATTAGCCTAGCAGAGTCTTTAATTAACCCAACTGCTGGTAAAACAGACTACGCGCAGTCAGTGAATTTACTTAATGAAGTGGTTGCTCTTAATAATCCTGATTATTTTACTGCTCCAATTTGGTTAGGGGTTATCTATTTAGATGGTCAAGGTGTCCCTAAAGATGAAAAACAAGCGCAGCAATGGTTTGATAAGGCTGATGATATGACGTATCCCGGCTATGCGGAATGGATGGCTGCATTTAAATTTTCTGAAGATAATACAGGCACGGTAAGAATTGATCCGAAAAAAGCTAAAAAACTTAGGGAACTTGCTTGTGAGAAAGGTAAAAAAGCAGGAAACGAAATGTTTTGTTTAGAATATTAATGTGAAAACCGCCACGTGATTTAACGTGGCGGTTTCGAGAGTAAAGAATTAAATTGTTACAGGGTCACTTTTGGGTGGGCGCCTTACTCTGCTCTATTTCTTTAACTGCTTCCAATGCATTATCCATTGAGTTATGGAAACTCAATACACCTTCAATAGGTATAACTTTAGCGCGAGCTAATGTTTTTAATGGTTGGAACGGGATATCACAGACTAAAATATGTGTATCTTTTTGTACCGCTTCTATGAATTTTTCAAAGGCTTCTAAACCACCCGCATCAAGAACTGGTACAGCATCCCACTGCATGATAATGCTTTCATAGCCTTCACTTTTTACCCGTAGCTCATCGAAAATGCGTTCGGCTGCGGCAAAGAACAATGGGCCATTAATACGAACGACTAAGCGGCTTTTTTCTTCATCGGTTTCAGCAAGTTGTGTTGAGCGAGTCATGTTGGCGATACGACGCATAAACAGCAATGAAGCAAGAACGATACCAACGGTAATAGCAATAACCATATCAAATAGCACGGTTAAAGACATACAAAGAACTAATACAATAATGTCATCTTTTGGAGCGCGCTTAATTAGGTACATCACTTTACCAGCCGCACTCATGTTCCATGCAACGATTAATAGTAAAGCCGACATTGCTGCGAGTGGTAGGTAAGAAAGCATTGGAGCCAATACGAGCAAGGTGAGTATGACTAATATTGAGTGGATCACGGCAGATATTGGCGATGTCGCTCCAGCACGTACGTTAGCCGCAGAGCGTGCAATGGCTGCTGTTGCTGTGATACCGCCAAAAAATGGCGCTGCAATATTCCCGATACCTTGGCCAATGAGTTCACTATTTGAATGGTGCTTTTTACCTGTCATATTGTCTAATACAACAGCACAAAGTAGGGACTCAATTGCACCTAAAATAGCCATAGAAAAGGCGGCTGGCATTAATGCGGTGATCATCCCCCAGCTAATTGGTGAGCTTCCTGGGAGTTCCCACGGTAAAATAAATTGTGGAAGAATAGGCGGAATACCATTACCTTCGGTGCCATCCGGAAGTAAATAGCTAAATTCAGAACCTATAGTCGCCACTTCTTGACCAAATAATGAAAGTACCCACATCACGATAGTACCAACAACCAGAGCGGGTAAATGCCCCGGAAAGGCTAATTTTAATTTTGGCCAAAAAATAAGAACTAATAAGGTTGATAAACCAATGAGTGTGTCACTGTATTGGAGCGTTGGAAATGTGTTCCCAATCGCAATTAGCTTATCAACATAGTTTTCAGGCACATGTTCCATTTGCAAGCCAAAGAAATCTTTTATTTGCATGGTTGCTATGGTAATTGCGATACCTGAGGTAAACCCTAAAGTAACGGAAACAGGGATATACTCAATAAATTTACCAAAACGAGCAAAGCCCATGGCAAGGAGTATGATACCTGACATCAGTGTTGCCACGAGTAGCCCACTTAGCCCAAACTGTTGCGATACTGGGTATAAAATTACAACAAAAGCAGCCGTTGGCCCTGAAACGCTGTAGCGCGACCCACCAGTTATGGCAATAATAACCCCAGCAATTGCTGCAGTATATAACCCATACTGCGGTGGAACGCCACTTGCAATCGCTAGTGCCATAGCTAAAGGGATTGCGATAATCCCAACGGTAATCCCCGCGATTAAGTCTTTAACTAAGCGGGCAACGGTATATTTTTCTTTCCAACAAGAATCTATCAGCGCACTAAAAGGGCGCAAACTATTAATTTTTTTTGTACTCATTATACCCTACCAAATAACAGGGTGAAAAATAAACGAAAATGTATCTATAATGATACGCTTAGCAACCTGAAAAAAACTGTTATGTATCAATGAATCTGCAATTATCATAACGTTTTCAGTGGTGAAAGTAAAAAAAGCCATTATATTATAATGTTAAATAGCCAGTTTTATTTTATTCGCCTATTTAATTTTGCCGGTTTAAATTATATTTAATTAGTGTTTTTTAGTGGGGATTAATAGTAAATAATATATTAATCGCCACTAATTAATTTACTTATAATGTAACTACAGTAATTAATAACCATAACCAAAGTAATAGTACTGACAGTAATGCCCGGGTAAATAGCTGTTTGGTGCCGTACCAGCGTTGCTCCATACTTCTGTCTTTGGTTTTCCTAGGAAATAGAAAAGTTAAAGTATTATCAAAGGCTTTGGTGTTTTCTTGGTGATAGATAATTTTAAAGAAATGGTTATCTAACCAAAGTCGATAAATATAATAATGACTAATAATAAATATAATTATGGCAATAAATAAATAGTATTTATTATAATTTAAACAGAGGAATAGGCTAAACTGACAAATAAAGGATAAAAAGGAGCCCGTTGCTAAATAGCGCCAGCTATTAGTGAAAGCAATAATTATATCGCCATGATTTTTATCCATCAAAGTATTCATTATGCCACTCTATTTAAATGATATTGTGTATACCAATAGTTTAGTTGTTCTTTCGTTGCCGCATTCAAAATAACTTGTGGCCGTGCTTGTTCAACTAACGCGATTGCTTCTTCTATGTTTGTTGCATCACCATGGTGGACTAACCATGCAACAGCAACCGTAGCACTACGTGAATAGCCTAGCTTACAGTGAATGTAAACAGTACCAAATTTTGCTAGCTGGTCCATGCTATGTACTGATTTTTCGATATCTTCTGCGCTTAGTGGTAACAAATCAATTTGTGGTTGGCTACAGTAAGCTTGCCCTTCGCTATAAGTATTGCGAGGCCATTCGCAAGTCATATCTAAAACGGCTTGTGTTTGCAAAGGATAAAGCGGGCGCCCTCCCAAAACAATATACGCATTGATAATACTCGGTTGTGCACAATGTTTAGCAAAGTAATGATAGGTTCCCCAAGCAATGAGCCGATAAGGCAGTAAGAGGATAGCGGCTGAAAGGGAAATTTTGCCGTCGGGGGTTTTTTGGAAGACACTAGCGCCGGCTCCCAAATAGCCTACAGTGATAAAAAATAATGCTATTGCAGGCCAGAGTAATAACCATGCTGTACCTTGAATAAAAAAAGCTAAAGCAAAACAAAATATTGACCCTAGGCCATAATTTTTACTCATTTTGAAGCTACGAGGAGAACCCGTGTAATGCCATTGCCAGCGGGTATGCATAGGTAACAAATAACTAATTATGATGCCAACAGCAAAGCCAGTTATTACATCAATAAAATGGTGCTGCCAAGTAGTGAGAACTGAAATTAAAATTAATACAGACCAACTATGGAGCAACCAACGCCATTTGTTAGGTGTATGAGCACGAAATCGTAACCATAAGATCCATAATAAAATAATATGCAATGATGGGGCTTGGTTAAAGGGTAGGTCAAATAACTCTAAGCTATCAAACATCCAGCCAAAAAGGCCATCTGTCGTTGGGCGAGAGAAACTAAATTTAAGGGGAAATAATAAAAAACCAATACAAGCGACAACCGAAGCAATGGCGAGTCGTAACCCATGTATCGTTTGTTCCTTACGAGTTGTGCAAATAAATAGCGATAGCCCATATAGAAGGTCGATGCTCCAATAAGGAATGATCGTCCAAGGGATAAAAGGGATCTCTGGCTCCCAAGAAAAAACAACGGAAGGGACATGGTTTAATGTTGCGGTATAAGCATTAACTTGGCCATAAGTTAGAAAGAAAAAAGGGGCTAAGAACGCGAGCCATAACAAGCCATATAATATAATTTGACGTCGTGATGGTGCTTGTTTAGGAATAGAAATTACAGTCATAGTCCTTTGCTATCTTCCTTAAAGTACGAATAGGTTAATGATAAACAATAGCCATATAAATAGGTATATATGTTGTATAAGGTCGGTTCAAATCAGCTTTCATGACATAACAGCGTTGATGTTAACCAATAATGACGGCCGCTAAAGGTAAGTGATTGATGGCGAAATTAATCATACTATCAATCACTTACTATGAAAGTAAATTAGCGGCGTCTAGCTATAGATACACTGAATATACCCCAGTTATCGATAGATTGGTTTAATTTTTCAAAACCTGCCTCTTCAACTAATGTATCCATTTCGCCTTGGCTTCGGCAACGCATTACCCATGCTTGGCCGCCTTGGTGGCTTGGTAGTACGCGCGCGATCATTTCGACTTGGGGGTGCCAAGGCTGGCAAGTATAAATAAGTAAACCGCCTGAAGGTATGGCACGAGAAAGCCCATTTAATGATTGCTTAATTAACTCATTACTGGGGAAAAGCTCATATAAACCACTGACTACACCTATCGTTGGTGATGGTGTTACCGCAGCTAAGGAGTCAGCATCAAATGCATTACCTTCTATAAACTGGATCTTATCCTCAAGGTAACGTTGCTTAATATGTAAACGGCCTTGTTCAACATTGACTGAGCTATAATCGCGTAACAAAACAGATTCGACTTTGCCATAATCATTAATAGCGTCAAAGATATAACGGCCTTGGCCAGCAGCAATATCCATGATCCGAACAGGTATGCCATTTTCGCTTAGCTCACGAATAGCTTGGCGTAAAATGTTTTCAATGTTTACTTTTCGTTGGCGTATTCCTTGCCAGCCAATGCTATTGAGATATTGTCTATCAATAATACGGCCAAATAAGCCTTTTCCTTGGGCTTTATCACGATATACATAATCCAGTGTTGAACCAGAATCAAAGCCTTTGTCATAACCAATACGTATCCCTTCAGAGGCTTTTCCAAGCGTACTCATGGATTTGCTCATGGTTTTATACATAAGGTTTTTAGGGCACCATTTAGGGAGCGGGGTCATTAGAGTGCGGTATTTTTCTGCGCTAACACTCCAGGTGTCTTCATATTGGTAATTATGTTGATAAAGGGGAAAACTAAACAGTTTTTCGACAAAATCCCGAATTTTTTCAATAGGAATATGGCGCTCTTTTTCGCCTAACGTATCGTGATAAAAACCGGGTAACACATGTTTTTCTTTAATTGGTGTATTCAGTTTTTCAAAGAATTGGTGTTGAGGGCGATGGTGAACCACGTGATCACTACCTGAAATAAATAATTGGGTTGGTAATGTAATCGCACCTGCATCTGCGACGATTCTATCGGCCGTTTTGTACAGTTCGAGTAAAATATTAACAGCGATAGGGCGAGTGATTAAAGGGTCACGATTAAACGAATCAATTCTTTGTTGGTCATGGGTGAGAAATTTTGCCTTTACATACGAATTAACATAAAACAAACCACGAGCTTTTTGCATTAAAGCTAAGCCAGTACGTGCAAATGGGACATATAATTTAACTTTAAATGCGGGGGAAGCTAATACCATTGCGCGGATTTTGGGGGCGTAATCATGTACCCAAGAGGAGACGAGCACTGCGCCAACGCTTTGGCCGATAACAATGATATTTTCTAATGGTATCTGATACTGCCTAGATATATAGCGAATAAATTCATCTACATCACTAATAGATGTACTTAATGAGGGGCTATAACCTCTCGGGCCGTCATTTCGACCATGCCCACGAGCATCCCATGCGAACATTGCAAAGTCAGGTAAATTTAATTCATCAACTAAATGAGCCACTCTCCCTGAATGCTCGTGACCGCGATGGAATAAGACAATAGCTTTCTGAGTGGGGGTTTCAGTTGGCCAATAGCGATAAAAAATAGAGGTATGGTCGCTAGTTGTAAAGTGTGATTCGGTAACGGAGCGTTGCGTCAGATAATCTGTCTGAACGTTCATAATTATTCCTTAATTATTTATTATCCAGTGGTGTATTTAACTGAGCAAGTGCTCGCTGGATACGGTTATAGCAGGTATAAAACAGCAACAATGACATAATAACCAACAGGTAAATAACCCAGTTTGATAAGGCTATTTGTGGGAATATGCTCACCAATAACCCTAGAGCCCCAAAAATAAACGCACGGTCACTTTTACCAATAGGGCCGTCATAGCGTCGTGATGCACCAATGGCTTGGGCAATGACACCGATGAACTCGGTTAATACTGACAGTACTAAAATCAATAATATCAACCAGAAGGACGAGTGAAAAATAACAATAAATGGTAGGTATAAAGCGATATCAGAAATGACATCACAGAGCTCATTTAAAAATGCACCAAGGTTGCTTTTTTGCTGATGTTCTCTGGCTAGCATGCCATCAATCGCATTCAATGCCATCCGAATAAACAAAATAAAAGGTAATAAAGCAAACAAGTGAGGGTTGGGGAAGAAAAATAAAACAGCACCGACCATTACGGATAAAAGTAACGCGGCTATAGTCACTTGGTTTGCTGTCACACCGGCTTTAAATAAGTAACGTACTAGCGGGCGGAGTAGATCTTGAAATTTAGGTTTCAGATCATAAATTGTCATTGGTTTATCCTTTCCTATCACTGCGAATAGTATGCAGGTTTGTGACATATCAATACGCGATCCATCTTAAGCCACAATAAGAGCTATCTTAAGTTAATATTATAGAAAAGGGAGAATAGAGTAGAAATTGAGATTGAGTGTTAACTAACTCATTGAATTAAAATATAAAATAAACATTATCAATGAATGTTAAATAACTTTCATTATCTAATCTTTACTGAGTAGTTCAGTATTAATTAGGCAATTATTTTTTGTCTGTCTATGGCTGCTCGCATCCGTTTAAATTGGCTAGGCGTCATGGTTGTCATTTCTTTGAATTTACGGCAAAACGCACTGTGATCAGCATAGGCACATTTACTGGAAATCTCAGTGATTGAATAATTATCCTCCAATAATTCAATAGCATGTTCAAGACGCTTTTTTTGAATATATTGCTGAGGAGTGATCAAGAAAATAGCTTTAAATTGGCGATTCAATTGGGATAGAGATAAGCCGGAAATTTCCGCAAGCGTTGTCATTTTAATCGCAGTATCAAAGTTATCGCTAATGTAGCGTTCAACTCGACTAAGTTGGTTGTTTAGTTTTGGACTCACTGATTTCGCGTCTTGAAGGTCAACTGAAATACCAGCAACCCCAATGACTTGGTTATTCGTATTAAAAATAGGAACTTTAGTGGTTAAACACCAACCCAGTAAACCTGCTTTATAGAGATGAAGTTCAAGTTTATTGATGACACTAATTTTCTTTTCCATCACTAAATAATCTTGTGAACTATAACTTTGGCCTAACTCAGAATGGAAAATATCTTCAGCGCTTTTACCTACTACGTGGTTAACATGCTCAATTTTACAGCGAGTGGCTAAATTATCATTCGCAAGTAAATACTTTGCATTATGGTCTTTCACAAAGAAAGTCACATTAGGCAATGTATTTATAAGAGGCATCACTAAACCTAGGTGATTTAGCAAAGTATCAATATTATCAACGGGAAAAAGCATATTTTCCTGACTAATCAATAATAATTTATTTAAATTGATCATGCTGTTCTCCGGTTCTTAAATTAATTTAACTAATTTTCTTAAATATTTTGAGATTGTGCAGAAAAACGCATAAGTTGATTGGAAAGATATCAAGAGTTGTTAACAAAAATCAAGCATTCTATTAACAATCAAAGTGGATAGGGTGCTAACAAATGCAATCTCAATATAAAAAAATTGAAGTTATAGATTCTCATACCGCCGGAGAACCAACGCGTTTAGTGATCGGCGGTTTCCCTGAGTTGGGAAATGAAAGTATAGCTGCACGATTAGAGTTACTGCGTGAGCATCATGATGATTGGCGTCGTACAACCATTTTAGAGCCTCGAGGTAACGATATTCTTGTCGGCGCACTCCTATGTAAGCCGCAAAACCCAGCTGCCGCAGCTGGTGTTATTTTCTTCAACAATGAAGGTTACTTAGGCATGTGCGGTCACGGCACAATTGGCTTAGTCGCGTCATTGCATTTTTTAGGGCAGATTTCATATGGAAAACACTTAATTGAAACCCCCGTAGGCGAAGTCACCGCCGAGTTACATCAGGATGGCAGTGTGAGTATTCAAAATGTTTATTCATATCGTTATCGTAAAGGTGTACAGATTGATGTCCCTGAAGTTGGCACCATCACTGGAGATATCGCTTGGGGAGGGAATTGGTTTTTCTTAGTTGAAAATTCGCCTGTTGCAGTCAATTTTCAACAAGTAAACCTACTGACAGAAATCTGTTTAAAAATAAAACAAGCCTTATTAGACCAAAAAGTTTTTGGTAAAGATAACCAAGAAATTGACCATATTGAGTTATTTAGTTCACACCCAACAGCGAACAGTCAAAGTTTTGTTCTTTGCCCTGGGGGCGCTTATGACCGTTCACCTTGTGGTACGGGAACAAGTGCAAAACTAGCTTGCCTTGCTGCGGATAAAAAATTAGTGGCTGGTGAAGTGTGGCATCAAGCCAGTGTTATCGGAAGCCAATTTCAAGCTAGTTTTCAGCATGCTGATGCGAATGGGATTATCCCTACGATTAGAGGCAACGCTTACATTAGTGGTCAAAATACCTTGCTTATTGATGAGCAAGACCCATTCCGTTTTGGCATTTCGGTTTCGTAGGGGAATGGTATGGCTTATCAATATCCTGTAGTCGTGATCGGTGGTGGTATTATTGGCTTAAGTATTGCACTAAGTGTGCAAGCTAATGGTACGGATGTGTTGCTCATTGATAAACATGAAATTGGCTCTGGAGCTTCGTTTGGTAATGCAGGGCATATTGCAACTGAACAGGTATTTCCTATTGCCGACCCTGCAGTGTTAAAATCCATTCCGAAAATGCTTCTCGACCCGCTTGGGCCCTTACGTTTAGATTGGCGCTACTTATTACCGTTAACACCATGGTTATGTAAGCTGGTGGGTAATATGCGTCACAAGCCTTTTACACACATCCACCGTACATTGACCACGTTGAATCGTGCTGCTTTTGATTCGTGGCAAACTTTTATTCAAAAATGGCAACTTAGTGACCTTGTTAAAATGGAAGGGTCGTTATTGGTTGCAGAAAAAAATGAAACCCTTGATAAGCTGGGTGAACATAGTGAATACCTTACAAAAATTGGTGTTAAAAACCAATTAATTCAACAAGCTGAACTATTGCAGCGTGAGCCAGCTCTATCAACAAGCCAGTTGGGAGGGATTTTCTACCCTGATACTGGGCATGTTATTGATTTAGCAGAATTGCACTCAAGGCTCACTCAGTCGTTTATCAATTTGGGTGGCCGAGTGTTAACCCACTGTGAAGTAACGCAAATTACTTCAACTTCAAATTTGGAAGCGACAGTAACAACAACGCAAGGCGTATTTTCAGGACGAAAAGTCGTGATCGCAGGCGGCGCATTTTCTAAATCATTAGTCAGAATGGTCAGTCGCATTAATGTGCCGCTAGAAACTGAGCGGGGTTATCATTTAATGTTGCCGCAGGAGGGGCGGCGGCTGAATATTCCTGTTTCAAGTATGGATAGGCGTTTTATTATGACCCCAATGGCTGGGGGATTACGCCTTGCGGGTACTGTTGAATATGCAGGGTTAAAACGACCGCCGAATATGCAACGTGCTCATCATTTTCTTCCCTTAGCAGAGCCGATGCTAACCACCCCGCTTAATAGCCAAGAATCAACGCCGTGGATGGGGTTTCGCCCTTCCACATCAGATTCTTTACCCGTAATTGACCACAAAGGCCCGTATATCTTTGCCTTTGGGCACCAACACCTAGGGTTAACCCAAGCGGCTATCACCGCAGATATAGTTAATTGTTTTATTCATGAACAGCCGACAGCCGTCGATTGTAGTCCGTTTTCTATTGAGCGTTTTCTTTAAATTTTGAGGATAATTCAAATGAACTTTCATGGCATTCTTGTACCATTAGTCACTCCATTTCACGATGATTTATCATTAAATATTAGTGGATTAGCAGAACTAACGGAGCAGTTAATTGCAAAGGGCGTCACTGGTTTAGTCGTGTGCGGAACAACGGGTGAATATTACGCATTAAATGAAGATGAACGCCAAACCGTATTATCAACGGTCAGCAAAATCGCCAAAGGGCGTGTGACACTAATTGCTGGCATTAACGATTTGTCAACCGAGGGAGCAATCGCACGTGCTGAACAAGCGAAAAACCTCGGTTATGAAGGTTTAATGTTATCACCGCCTCCGTATAGTCTACCCGATCAACAAGGGGTATATGCCCACTATGAAAAAGTAGCAAAATCAACCCCATTACCCATTATTATGTACAATTTCCCTGCTCGTATTGGTATAGAAATTGAAATTGATACGGTGATGAAGTTGGCAGAAATTGACAACATTGTCGCTATCAAAGAGAGCAGCGGTAGTTTTAGCCGCGCACTTCATTTACTCCAAACGTCATTTAAAAACTTTGAAGTGATCTGCGGTTGTGATGACCAGCCTGTGGACTTTTTCTTCTGGGGCTCTAAAAGTTGGATTGCTGGAGCAGGTAATGTATTCCCATCTGAACAGGTGGCAATTTATGAGGCTGCTCAATTAGGGGATTGGGATAAAGCCAAGCAAATTATGAAGACCATATACCCAGCAATTTATTCTATGGAATCAGGTGATTATAACCAAAAAGCTAAAGCTGGCTGCTTAAATGGCTCATTTAATGCGGGGCCTGTTCGCTTGCCATTATCAAATTTAGCAACTGCAGCACGTAATGAATTTATCAAATTAGTCAAATCGTAGCTGGGGGATCACAGAATGAAAATCACTCAAGAACAGGTATTCGAACGCGCTAATCAAGGGAAATTATGGGCGGGCAATTTGATTGAAGGGTATGCAAATCATAATAATAAGTTAGAAAACCGTACGCCGATTGATAATAGCCTCATTGGGTATATCGCAGATGGGGATGCCCAAGATATTGAAGCTGCGGTAAGAGTGGCTCGCAACACGTTTGAAAAGGGAATTTGGCGTGACCTATCCCCTCAAGAACGTAAAGCTGTAATGCTTAAATGGGCTGATCTTATTAGCCTGCACAGCGAGGAGTTAGCTGCGTTGGATTGTGTTGATGCAGGTAAACCAATAACTGAATGTTTAAATACGGATTTACCCGCCACCATTGAAACTTTCTATTGGTATGCTGAAACTCTCGACAAGCTGTTTGGTAAAATTGCACCAACTAGTCAGCAAGAGCTAGGGCTGATTGTTAATGAGCCTATTGGCGTGGTTGGGGCAGTACTTCCGTGGAATTTCCCAGCACAAATGTTTGCATGGAAGGTTGCGCCAGCTCTTGCTGTGGGTAATTCTGTGGTGGTCAAACCGGCGGAGCTAACATCGTTAAGTGCTTATCGTTTGGTCGAGCTTGCCTATGAAGCGGGTGTTCCTAAAGGGGCAATAAGCCTTGTATGCGGCTTAGGGGAAAAAGTCGGTGAGGCACTTGGGCGGCACAATGATGTTGATGTTGTTTCCTTTACTGGTTCAACTGAGGTAGGGCGCCTGTTTCTAAAGTATTCGGCTGAAAGTAACTTAAAAGAAATTATTCTTGAGTGTGGTGGTAAAAGCCCGCAACTTGTGTTCGAAGATGCAGATATAGAGGCTGCAATTCCGCATATCTTGGCCGCTGCATTTTGGAATATGAGTGAAAACTGTAGCTGTGGTTCTCGTCTGATAGTACATGAAAGTATTAAACAGCCACTATTAGCAAAGCTAACGATGGCACTGAAAGAATGGAAATTGGGTGATCCACGACAGGCTGAGGTGTCAATAGGGCCTATGATTGAACAAGCGCATTTTGAGAAGGTTCAATCATTTTTGGACATAACAATAAAAGAAGGAGGTCAACTCGTTACAGGTGGAAAAGTCCATCATGAGATAGGTTCAGGCTGGTATCTTGAGCCGACAATTTTTGATGAAGTTACTCCCCAAATGTCACTGTTTAAACATGAGGTGTTCGGGCCCATTTTAGCAGTCACTTCATTTAAAAATGATGATGAAGCAATTGCTTTAGCGAATGATACGCACTACGGCTTAGCGGCCTCGTTTTATAGTCAGAATATTCATCGAGTTATGCATGTTGCCCGTCGTATTAATGCAGGAACGGTTTCGGTAAACGGATTCAGTGAGGGTAGTATCGCTACGCCGTTTGGAGGTTTCCGGCAATCAGGCTTTGGCGGTAAAGATAATGGGTTAGAGGCTTTCGAACAATATACACAAAAGAAAGTTATCTGGTTTATTCACCAATAAATAACGTTGACCTGAGCTCTAAGGGCTCAGGTTTTTTTTCCCCTGCAAACACACAATAAACAATTACAATAACGAAGGAGTACAAAATGGAAGCCATCGTTAATACAATCGTTGGTTACATCTGGGGTAATGCATTAGTCATATTATCGCTAGGTGTGGGGCTTTACTTTACTTTAGCGACACGTGGAGTACAGTTTCGCTATATCATCAAAATGGTTTGTTTATTAAAGGAAAATAAAGCATCAAAGGATGGGATTTCTTCATTCCAAGCATTTTGCTTAGCTTTATCTGGTCGCGTTGGTGTTGGTAATATTGCTGGGGTCGCAACCGCCGTTGCCGCGGGTGGTCCCGGTGCTATTTTTTGGATGGTAGTCATGGGGCTATTAGGAGGGGCTAGTGCTTTTATTGAGTCAACATTAGCTCAGATTTATAAGCAACGTTCTGATGGCCAATATCGAGGCGGCTCCCCTTACTACATTGAAAAAGGTTTAAAGTTAAAACCGTTTGCAATCGTGGTGGCTGCTGTCATTTGTTTATCTTATGGGATATTAGTTCCTGGTATTCAAGCCAATACCATCGCAGATGCTTTCCAAACATCTTTCAATCTCCCTCCGATTGTGACAGGTGTAATCGTCACTGTGCTAATGGCGTGGTTAATCTTTGGTGGCGTCAAGCGTATTGCGAGTGCTGCGGATAAAATTGTGCCGATTATGGCTCTTGCTTATATCGTGATGATGGTGATTATTTTAGGTAGCCATTATGAGAAAGTCCCAGCAATGTTTAGCTTGATATTCCGTAGTGCAATGGGGATGGATGCTGTTTTTGGTGGAATTATCGGTACTGCGGTTTCATGGGGGGTACGCCGAGCTGTTTTTTCTAATGTTGCTGGTGCAGGTGAGGCAACATTCAGTTCTGCGGCGGCTGAAGTGAGCCATCCGGTTAAACAAGGTTTGATCCAAGCCTTTTCAATCTATATTGATACAGTTGTGGTATGCACGGCTTCAGGGTTGATGATCCTCGTGACCAATATGTACAATGTGTTCCCTGACGGTTCTGCAACAGCATTAGTTGAATATGTCCCAGGAGTGGCCGCAGGAACGGCGTGGACACAAATGGCGGTATCCACAGTATTTACTTCAGCCGGGTCAGGGTTTGTTTCAATTGCCGTATTCCTTTTCGCTTTCACAACACTGATGGCTTACTATTATATTGCAGAAACAACCATCGTTTACCTTGATAGGAAGCTGTCTTATCCAGTACTCAAATTGATCCTTAAGTTTGTATTTTTAATTATCGTCTTTATGGGAAGTGTGGAGTCAGTTAGCCTAATGTGGAGTTTAGGCGATATTGGCTTTGGTAGTATGAGTTATCTCAATTTAATCGCGATAGTCTTTCTTTCGAAACCTGCATTGCGTGCTTTACGGGATTATGAACGACAAGAAAAACTGGGAATTGACCCTGTTTTCGACCCAAAAGTAGCAGGGGTGGAAAATGCTGAACTTTGGGAAGACATTAGCCGCGAGTACCATGAAAGAGGTATCGGTATTGGCCCTAAAAATGGGCAAGAAAAGGAAGTTTTGTATAAAGAAGAAAGGGAAAACTAGAAGAAAAATGGCGGTGAGGGAGGGATTCGAACCCTCGATACGTTGCCGTATACACACTTTCCAGGCGTGCTCCTTCAGCCTCTCGGACACCTCACCGTTTTTCTAAATCTGTACTGCTATATCCGTTGTGGAGTAGGTAATAAAAACCTGCTCTGCAACGGGGCGCTACTATAGGGAAAATAGCGTCTTGCGTCAACTATCTATTTATTCTTTTTCCCACATTTATGGTTGTTTAGCTAAATAAAAATCAATTTGATTATTATCTAATCTTAATTGTTATATTTTAGGGTGACTGATATTTGTTATGTTAATTTTGAACTGCAAGAAGGGAGAGTGAAAACCGTTAGCTAGTTAACAAAATTCTTATAGAGTGAGCTGTATAAGGTTGATTAACTTGAAAAGAAAAGCCATTCGGCACACTCTGTTAGAAACCGAAGAGGAGTCGCCATGAATATTTTATTTTACCATCCATTTTTTGATTCAAAACAGTGGATTGAAGGCATGCGTGCTAGATTACCACAAGCTAATATTCGTCAATGGGAAAAAGGGGATAATCAAGCAGCTGATTATGCCATGGTTTGGTTACCCCCTTATGAGTGTTTAGCTGGGCGCAGTGATTTAAAAGGGATTTTTGCATTAGGTGCAGGTGTCGACGCTATTTTAAAACAGGAGCACGATAACCCTGGGACATTACCGGCTGGGGTGCCTGTTATGCGGTTAGAAGATACGGGGATGGCGATTCAAATGGAAGAATATGCCTGTGCGAAAGTCTTATCTTACTTCCGTCGTATGGATGAATACCGGCAGTTACAATCACAGCGCCAATGGAAACAATTGCCAGCGTATCAACATGACGAATTTGTTATTGGTGTGATGGGGGCTGGTGCTCTAGGGCAAGCGGTGGCTAAGCGCCTAGTTAGCTTTGGTTTCCACGTCAAAACATGGAGCCGCTCTGAAAAACACCTTGATAAAGTGAAGAGTTATTATGGCCATGAGCAGCTTGCAAGCTTCCTTGCAGGAACTCGTGTGGTGATCAACCTATTACCAAGTACTCCTGAAACGGTTGGTATTCTCAACCAGCAATTATTTAGCCAGCTACAAAAAGGCGCATATGTGATTAACTTAGCACGTGGCGCACATTTAATTGAACAAGATTTACTCTCAGCGCTTGATTCAGGGCAAATTGCTGGTGCGGCGCTAGATGTGTTTGCTAGCGAGCCATTATCGCAAATGCACCCATTTTGGACACATCCACGCATTGCCATTACGCCACATGTCGCGGCGTTTACGCTACCTAATGAAGCGATGGATATGATTACCAGTAATATTCAGCGTATCGAAGCGGGTGAAGCCCCAGTCGGTGTTGTTGATATGCAGCGCGGTTATTAATTACTGTTCTGTTATTGCGAGTGGGGCGGTGTATACCAAGAGCCACTCGCTATTATCTTGTTTCTATTTATTCACCTGTCGAGGTTATTCCTCTTTTTCTTACCTAATATATTTCCTATTTTTTCGATATACTAAAAGATCATTGCGTTGGTCACGACGATGTGGCTATTGATTTGTAAAATAGGAAAATGTATATGAACGAATTTTCAATCGTTTGCCGTATATTAGGCACACTATTTCAACGTAGCCCTGATGACAGCCTAGTTAAACCGCTGATTGACCTGATCGCACAAGATAAACTGAAAGCATCATGGCCATTAGAGCAAGATGAACTTTGGTCTCGTATGTCAACAGGGTTAGATGTCAAAGCCATTAGTGCGGATTATCATGCGTTATTTACGGGTGAAGTGCCGGCAGTATCAATGCTAGCGAATGATTACGACTCCGAAATCACTGAGGCAGAGGTCCGTGAGTTTTTAACGGTGAGAGGCATGTCTTTAACCGATGCACCAACAGACGCATTTGGGGCTTTATTACTGGCAGCATCGTGGTTGGAAGACCAAGCAGCGGAAGATGAAATAGCCGCTCAAGAAGAGTTATTCGATAGTTATATCCTAAGTTGGTATGGTACTTTTTTAGGTAAAGTTGAAGCTCACGCCAAAACGGCATTTTATCGTACGCTGGCACAAATTACTCGTGACGCTGTTATTGCTTTACGTGATGAGTTGGATTCAGAAATAGAGTGATTGTGACAGGGTCACATCAGGAGAGGCCGGTTTTAGCCTATTATTCTCATGCATTGATTAATATTTTTGATTGAACTAGAAAGGCAACAGATTTCTCTGTTGCCTTAAATGCGTTTCTCAATCGAAATAATTTATGGTGATAACTAATCAACTAATGGAATGACCAGTTTACCGGGTTTTATTTCTAAGCCTTTCGCTAATTTTTTAGCGGTTGCCTCAGCTGCACCGTTATCTGGGTTTAATACATAAACAGGCTGAGTTTCGAAAAATGTTTCAAGGGAGCTATTCAAATAAGGGATAACGGCTGACATTGCGGTGTCCATTTTTTCTGGCATCACCGTATATTGGCTAATATTTAATTCTTTTAGGTAAATAGAGCCTGTTTGTGCGTCAAAGTATGGGCGGGCGGTCAGCGTGAGGTTAATTTGCGCTTCCGCTTTACCAATCAGGGAGTCTAATTTAACGGTTGCATCCCCAGTTAGTGCTATCTTCCCCGGTTCACTGCGGCCAATTTCTGATTTTAAATTCGCCAGTTGAATATCCGCATCTGCAAAGCCGGTTACCCCAACCTTGTGGTCGTATTTTACTTTGTTCGCCAGATAGTTATTAATTTGTGATTCACTAATACTGAATTCAGATAATTGACTACAGCCAGTCAACAAAGTGAGAAAGCCAATCATTGTCGCCAATAAAAATTTTTTCATAATGACTCCTTTTACAATAATACTGCTAGTTTAGCGTATTACTGCCCACTCAACATGACTGTTTCTATTTTTTTACGATTAAATTGCTTGTGGAGTGCCCATAAAGTAATAAAGCCGATAATGCCTAATAAAAACCACGGTAGTTGCGGCATATTCCATTGATGGCCAATATCATACATCCAGCCGCCTCCGGTATAACCGACGGCTCCTCCTAATGCTAAGCCTAAGCGGCTAAACCCCATATAGCTGCCACGAGCACGAGGATCTGCGAGAGAAGCACTGAGAGTTTCTCTAGCGGGGTCAGCGGTAACGGTTCCAAGATAAAACAGGCAAATAAGTGCAAATAATGTATTGAGCGAAGTTGTCATTCCAATTGGGAACATGCTGATGCTCATCAAAAATAAGCCGGCCATCAGGCGTTGTTCAAGGCGGAAATGTTTTTCACTCCAGCGCGCAATCGGGTAGAGCAATGTTAAAGATATCGCGGCTTCGATAGCGTACATCCATTTGACCGCAGTTGGTGTCCCTGCCAATTCATTAACAACGATAGGAAACATTAACATAACTTGCACAGATAACATGAAGTAACCCGCTAGAGTTACAACATAAGTGACAAAACGTTTATCTTTTAATACCCGAGTCATACCTTCTTTTATTGGGGTTCTAACGGTTGAAATGCGGTAAGCAGGTAATAACCAAGCGTTACAAATAGCCGCAATAACAAAGACAGCGGCTCCTACCCAGCAAACATAGTGGAAGTCGTATTGTAAAAGCCAGCTCCCAATTAAGGCACCAATTACTGCCCCAGCGCTGTCTTGCATTAACAGCAAAGAATAGAAGCGCCCACGTTCGTAAGGACGAGTTAATTTGATCACAAGCGCAGTTCTGGGTGGGTCAAACAGGGTGCCCCCAAGAGCTGAAAGTACACAGGATAGCCATAAAACCCACGGGTCATGGGCAACTGCCATGACGGCGAACCCGCTAGCACGCAACAGCATTCCAATTACAATCATGGGCTTGGCGCCAAAACGGTCAGCGATAGCTCCCCCAAAAATACCTAAACCTTGCTGTACAAATTGCCTAAGGCCTAAGGCAAAACCAACGATTACGGCTGCCCAACCTAGCTGGTCAACAAATCGAATTGAAATAAGGGGAAAAACGACAAAAAACCCGAGAACAACTAACATGTTGTCGAATAAAAGGAAATACTTACCAAGGCTTCTTGCCCGTGACACCTGCGCCATGACACACCATTAGAAAAATAGCCAAGAGGGATGGAACCTTAATGTTACTTGTCAATAATATCAGTATAATATGAGGCAATAGATGATATTTTTTTATCGTGGGTAAAGGTGGTTATTGATGATTTATTTTTATCGATAAATAGCCGCCATATTTTGCATCGCAGTGTTATTGGTTGCGTTAAACAAGTCTAGTCACATATTTATGTATGCTCCTAGCTCTTTAAATTACAATCTAGAACAGTTGTCAGGGTTTATTATTAATTAAGGGTTAACGATGTTTGGTTATCGTTCAAATGTACCTAAAGTACGTCTTATTACTGATAGAATGATTATTCGTTTGACTTATGAACGTGATAATTATCGACTTGCTGATTATTATAGTTTGAATAAAGATTTTTTGATGCCGTGGGAACCAACGCGGGATAATTCACATTATCAACCCGCAGGTTGGCAAAACCGGTTACAAGTGATGAATGAAATGCACCGTGAAGGAAGTGCTTATCACTTTCTTTTACTAGATAAAGAAGAAAATGAAGTGATGGGGGTTGCTAACTTTAGTAATGTCCTACGAGGTTCATTTCATGCATGTTATTTAGGGTATTCCTTAGGTGAGAAATGGCAAGGTCATGGCTTGATGTATGAGGCATTAACGCAAGTGACGCGTTATATGCAAAAGCATCAAAAAATGCACCGTATTATGGCTAATTATATGCCTCATAATATGCGTAGTGGTAACCTTCTGGCGAGGTTGGGCTTTGAACGTGAAGGTTATGCAAGGCAGTACTTACAAATCAATGGTGAATGGCGAGATCATGTCTTGACGGCATTAACCGATGATGCGTGGGGACGCCATAAAGCTTAAATACCTAAACTCCTAATTTACTTTTCAATCGTAGTCAGTAGCAGCGGGCGCTGTTAAACTGATACGATTGTATTCTTTTAGTTTATCAATCATGAATTTATTAAAATCGCTAGCAGCTGTAAGCTCAATGACCATGATGTCCCGTGTGCTTGGGTTTATTCGTGATGCTATCATTGCTCGGGTTTTTGGCGCTGGGGCTGCAGCTGACGCCTTTTTTGTCGCGTTTAAATTACCAAATTTATTGCGTCGGATTTTTGCAGAAGGCGCGTTTTCTCAAGCTTTCGTTCCTATATTAGCTGAATATAAAAATCAGCAAGGTGAAGAGGCAACTCGTACATTTGTTGCTTATATTGCGGGGATGCTAACACTGGCACTGGCAATTGTGACGGTGGCTGGTATGGTGGCGGCACCTTGGATTATTTATGTAACTGCCCCAGGGTTTACCGATGATGCGGGTAAATTTGCCCTAACAACGGATTTACTTCGTGTCACTTTTCCGTATATCTTTTTGATTTCACTCGCCTCATTAGCGGGAGCAATCCTGAATACTTGGAACCGTTTTTCTGTTCCAGCCTTTGCCCCAACCTTGCTCAATGTCAGCATGATCATTTTTGCTGCTTTTGCTGCCCCTTATTTTGATCCACCGATTATGTCACTTGCATGGGCAGTACTTGTGGGTGGGGTTTTACAGTTAGTCTATCAGCTACCTTATTTAAAAAAGGTTGGTATGTTAGTTCTGCCACGTCTTTCATTTCGAGATAGCGGCGTTTGGCGTGTAATGAAAATGATGGGACCCGCTATTATTGGGGTATCTGTCGCGCAAATCTCATTAATTATTAATACTATTTTTGCTTCATTTTTGCAGTCAGGCTCGGTTTCTTGGATGTACTATGCAGACCGCCTGATGGAGTTACCGTCTGGTGTACTCGGGGTCGCCTTAGGGACTATTCTGCTGCCGTCGTTGGCGAAAAGTTTCACAAGCGGTAACCAGAATGAATATCGTCAGTTAATGGATTGGGGGTTGCGTCTTTGTCTACTATTGGCGCTACCTTGTGCTCTTGGGTTAGCAATATTATCTGAAGCGTTAACGGTTTCTCTTTTCCAATATGGCAATTTTACGGCTCATGATTCTTTGATGACACAATATGCTTTAGTGGCTTACTGTGTGGGTTTGACAGGGATGATTTTAGTGAAAATTTTAGCGCCGGGGTTTTATTCACGCCAAGATATTCGCACACCAGTTAAAATTGCTATCGTGACTTTAATATTAACTCAATTGATGAACTTGGCTTTTATTGGGCCACTCCAGCATGCTGGCTTAGCCTTGTCTATTGGCTTAGCAGCGTGCTTCAATGCCGGTGTTCTGTATTGGCAATTACGTAAACAAGATATTTTCCAACCTCTAGCTGGCTGGAAAGGTTTTCTATTTAAATTATTAGTTGCTTTAGTGGTAATGGGGTTTGTGTTATTTGGTGTATTGCACTTTATGCCATCATGGCAAGAAGGGAATATGCTAATGCGCATGCTACGTTTAATTATGGTGGTGGTTATTGGTGCGGCTAGTTATTTTATTGCCTTGTTCGCCCTCGGTTTTCGGCCACGTGATTTTATGAAACGCAGTATCGCTTAAGCTGTAAATCGGACTAATGTTGAAAGGCCCAATCAATGTATTGGGCTTTTTTGTTGCTTTTTTCGCGAGCCTTATCATTTGTTTTTATGATGAGGTTGGTAATTCCATCAATGAAATCTAGAAAAGTGACAAAGAGTTTAGTCTCTAAGCATAAAAAAACAGCCCACATAGTGGGCTGTTTTTTGGGCTTGATAGCCACAATTACATTCTTTCAACGGTTTCTATACCAAGTGTATCTAAACCAGTTTTCAGTGTTTTTTGTGTTAATGCTGCAAGTTTCAGGCGGCTTTGACGTTGATTTTCGTTTTCCGCTGACAGAATAGGGCAATGCTCGTAGAAACTTGAGAATAACCCAGCCAATTCGTATAAATAGGCACACATAACATGAGGAGTTCCTTCCCTTGCTACTGTCAGGATGGTTTCTTCAAACTGTAATAACCGTGTTGCTAGTGCAATTTCACGTGGATCTTGTAATGAAATCGGTAAAGTGAGGTCAGTGTGGCTTAAGTTAGCCTTTTTGAAGATAGAGGCCACACGCGTATAAGCATATTGCATGTAAGGAGCTGTATTTCCTTCGAAGGCTAGCATGTTATCCCAATCAAAAATGTAATCTGTGGTTCTATTTTTTGACAGGTCAGCATACTTAACCGCACCAATGCCCACAACATTTGCAACATTGACCAGCTCGTCCTCTGGCATTTCAGGGTTTTTCTCGCGGATCAGGTTTTGTGCGCGTTCAATAGCCTCATCAAGTAAGTCAGATAAACGTACCGTTCCGCCTGTGCGAGTCTTAAATGGTTTACCATCTTTACCCAACATCATACCAAACATATGGTGTTCCAAAGACATGGATTCAGGGATGTAACCGGCTTTGCGCACGATAGTCCATGCTTGCATTAAATGTTGATGTTGGCGTGAGTCAATATAATACAGCGAACGGTCAGCATGTAGGGTTTCATAGCGGTATTTGGCACAAGCAATATCTGTGGTGGTGTATAAGAAGCCGCCGTCTTTCTTCTGAACTATTACCCCCATAGGCTCGCCTTCCTTGTTTTTAAACTCGTCAAGAAAGACAACCGTCGCACCTTCGCTTTCAACTGCAAGGCCTTTTGCTTTTAAGTCCGCGACAATATTAGGTAACATGCTGTTATATAAGCTTTCACCCATCACGTCATCTTCAGTTAATGTGACGTTTAAACGGCGGTAAGTTTGTTGATTTTGTTGCATGGTGATATCAACCAATTTACGCCACATTTGGCGGCAGTATTCATCACCTGACTGAAGTTTTACTACGTAGCCACGGGCACGCACGGCAAACTCTTCATCTTCGTCGTAATGCTTTTTCGCTTCACGGTAAAACGCTTCGAGGTCAGCAAGGGCCATATCACTTGCATCTTCGTTTTGTACTTTTTCAAGGTAGGCAATTAACATACCAAATTGCGTACCCCAATCACCTACGTGGTTGGCACGGATCACTTTATGACCAAGATATTCTTGAGTACGCGCGGCAGCGTCACCAATGATAGTTGAACGTAAATGACCAACGTGCATTTGTTTTGCAACATTTGGTGCGGAGTAGTCAATAACAATCGTTTCAGGTTTAACGGGTGCGATGCCTAACCGTTGTGAAGTTAAAGCGTCTTCGATATGTTTCTCTATCCAAGTCGGTTCAAGGAAAATATTAATAAACCCAGGACCTGCAATTTCGATTTTGCTTGCAACCCCGTCCAAATCAAGGTGATTAACAACCTGCTCAGCAAGTTGTCTCGGAGCCATCCCCATTTTTTTAGCAGCGCCCATTACCCCGTTGGCTTGATAATCGCCAAACTGAGCCTTCGCGGACTGACGTACCAGCGCGTCACTGCCTTCTGGAGCACCTGCTGCTAGCATTGCAGCACCAATTTTATCTGAAAGAATCGCCTGAATATTCACCGAAATACCTTAAATTACGAACATAGTTACCGCATTGTGCCATCACATGCGCAGAACTAAAAGGTGGAAGAGAAAAATCGGCAGGTTTTATACCACATTTTAGGGCTCTCATGCTACAGTCTGCGCCATTGTTTAGGGGATTAGTTTTATTGAAAGGGGCTTTTGGCGTCATGAAATTGAGTGAAGTTTCACAATTACAAGATTTATGGGACGATTTACCTGTATTTAGGGATAAATTACAGCAGATGGCTGAGGAATTAAATTTATCCTTGTCATCATATCTTATTGACCATATCTCAGTACGTTGCCATCAGATTAACACCGCAGAACGTTGGCACCAAGGTTTAATGCAGTGCGCGCAACTGGTGTCAGATAACCTTATCAATGGCCGCCCAATACGTTTATATGAGCTAGCAGAGCCGATTAGTATTGCACAGCAGGATGTTTATATTATTGAGCTTCCATTCCCTAAAGATAAAATCTACCCAAAAGAAAGTTGGGAACATATTGAGATGGTCATTGATGTTGAGCCTTCACAATTAGAAATGGCAGCACGTGCTCTACTGCCAGACCCTCTACCTTATGGCTACAGGATCAAAGTAAGTCAACCCAAAGGCCAGCAAGAAAGGTTGCCTAATCCAACATTAGCAGTGTCAAATGGTGAGATAACGGTTAAATACCATCCATTTTCGCTAAAAAAGATAATTGAAAGTGAAAAATAAGTGATACAAGTAACGTTATTGATCAATAGTCCCCGTTAACTTTTCGGGGTGTGATATCCATCCGATAACATTCACTGATTAATGGCATTATTAATTCAAGTGTTAACGTTTAACATTATAACCCTACTGTTATTGTAGGGTATTTAAAGCATTAGCTTTATTGCCACTTTTTGGAGGTCATCATGGCAAAACTGGAAATTTGCTGTTTCGGGATCGAATGTGCCCAAGTGGCGCAAGAATATGGTGCGGATCGTATCGAATTGTGCTCTGGCGCCGCAGATGGTGGGCTGACACCAAGTTATGGTTATCTGAAATTAGCAAGGGAAAAACTTTATATTCCAGTTCATCCTATTATTCGTCCTCGGGGTGGTGATTTTTGTTATAATGTTAGTGAGTTTGATGTTATTTGTGAAGATTTAGTCATGATTAAAGAAATGGGGTTTCCTGGGGCAGTCGTGGGAGTCCTTGATACAGAGGGACGTATTGACATTAACCGAATGCAGGTACTAATGGAAATAGCACAGGGAATGAATATCACATTCCACCGCGCATTTGATATGTGTATCAACCCAATGCTTGGACTAGAACAGTTAAAAGGGCTAGGTGTTGCACGGATATTAACTTCTGGCCAACAACAAGGTGCAGAATTGGGCTTACCTCTCCTGAAAGAACTGCATGAAAAAAGCCGTCAGATGGATGGGCCGAAAATCATGGCCGGGGCTGGCGTTCGTTTAGCTAATTTAAGTAAGTTTATCGAAATAGGTTTGACCGAAGTCCATAGCTCAGCGGGTAAAACCGTCCCTTCAACGATGAATTATCGTAAAGTCGGTGTCACAATGGCATCAAATAGTGAAAGTGACGAATTTACTCATTATTGTGTCGATGGGCCAACGGTAGAAGCGATGAAAGACTTTATTTCTATTACAGAAAAAGCCTCTGCGTAGCTGATAATTTAAGGCATTCAACAATACGGTATTTAGGTGTTGTTTATAAGATAAGGAAAATCAATGAATTGGTTTTCCTTATTGCTTTTGCGCTTTTTAGCAGTTAATTCATTAATAAATACCGCTTAATACCGTAAATAATATGATTTATTTGCTATTAATGGTGTGATTATCGGTTGTGTTGATGCATATCAATTAACCATGTTTTTTATATGGCTACTATTTAATTACTATAAAAATACGATGTAATTCAATTTATAATAATAAAAGGTAGCAATGTAATGATTAACAATATCAGAAAAAAAGCGCTGAGTAGGCGGCAATTTATTCAAGCCTCTGCATCAGTCGCGACCACAACGGCCATTGTCAGTTCCATTACTTTACCTTTCTCTGCTCAAGCAACACCACCAGTTACCATTCAACCTGATGAAATCAATGAAACGATTAAATACAGCGCATGTTTAGTGAACTGTGGGAGCAGGTGCCCGTTAAAAGTGCATGTGAAGGATGATGTAATTACCCGAATCTCCAATGAGACTATGTATGATGACTCGCAATTTGGTTTACATCAAATACGCCCATGCTTAAGAGGGCGCTCTGTTCGTTGGAAAACCTACAACCCAGATAGACTGAAGTACCCGCTATTACGTACAGGAAAGCGCGGAGAAGGGAAATTTAAACGTATCACTTGGGATGAAGCAACAACAATAGTGGCACAAAAACTACGTTCTACTATTGATACTTATGGTAATGAAGCTATTTATTACCAATATGGTTCAGGCTCGACAGGAGCAAATTTACAAGGGCGTAATGCTTGTAAGCGCCTATTAAGCCAACTGGGTGGGTTCCTTGACCAACATGGTACCTATTCAACCGCACAAATAAACGGTGTTATTCCCTATGTTTATGGGAAATTAGACGACTCACTGTTGTCTGAAATTGCGAATAGCGATTTAGTGGTGATGTTCGGTCATAATATTGCAGAAACACGCATGTCAGGTGGTGGGCAATTTTATGAAACCCTCCATGCATTAGAAAAAAGCAAAGCTAAAGTGATTATTATTGACCCACGCCGGACAGATAGTGTGACAACACTTGGCGCTGAGTGGATACCTATTTACCCCGGGACAGATGGGGCTTTGGTTGCTGCAATCATCCATACTTTAATTAAAGAACAGCTAACTGATGAGGCATTCTTAGCCCAATACTGTGTTGGTTGGGATAGCCAAACATTGCCTGAGTCTGCGCCAAAAAATGGCTCTTATAAAGATTATATTTTAGGCAAAGGTGATGATGGCATAGAAAAGACCCCTGAATGGGCGAGCCGAATTACTGGCGTTTCAGCTACCCGTATTGTTCAACTAGCTCGTGAATTAGGGAATGCTAAAGCAGCGTGGATCTCTCAAGGTTGGGGGCTGCAAAGAACAGCGTCAGGCGAGCAGGCTTCTCGCGCAGTGATGATGCTGCCCATTGTTACGGGCCATATTGGCCGTCCTGGTACCAACGCTGGAGGATGGGGCGGTAATGTTGCTTATTCAGTGCCAGGGTTTGCTATTCCTAACCCAGTCAAGACTAAAATCCCTTGTTTTATGTGGACGGATGCCATTGCCCGTGGAACGGAGATGACAGCAACAAATTCGACGCTTATCGGTAAAGAGCGCCTCGAAACAAATGTAAAATTCTTATGGCATTACGCAAGCAATGTTACTGGCAATCAACACTCTGATTTAAATAAAACTCACAACATTTTGACGGATGAGTCTTTGTGTGAATTTATCCTTGTTTGGGACACACATATGACGCCATCGACAAAATATGCAGATTTGATCTTACCTGATGTCACGAGCGTAGAGTCTAATGACCTGATCAATAATTCCTATGCAAGTGGTGCATATCATTATGCAATTCGCCTGCAAAACGCGATTACGCCATTATGGGAGTGCCGCCAATCTTATGATGTACTGGCTGATATTGCGCAAAAACTAGGTATTAAAGAGCAATTTACCGAAGGGCGTACCCATGAGCAGTGGATTGAGTACTGCTACAATCAAATGCGCGAGAAAAACCCGCATTTACCGACATTTGAAGAAACAAATGATATGGGAATTGTCGATAGAAAACTGGCGAATAGTGCGGACTATATTGCATTAAAATCATTCCGTGACTCACCAGAAACGGCTCCTCTACCGACACCATCAGGGAAAATTGAGATCTATTCAGAACGGTTAGCGAAGATAGCGAAAGAGTGGGAATACCCGTCAGACCAACGCATTCCAGCAGTACCTGAATATTGCGTAAATACAGAAGGTGTTGAAAACAAACAAGCTAAACAAAAATATCCGCTACAAATGACCGGCTACCATGATAAGGGCCATGCGCATTCGTCTTATTTTAATATTGCAATATTGCGAGAAGCGGTACCCCATCAATATTGGATTAACCCAATCGATGCTTCTGCTAGAGGGATCAAGGATGGTGATAATACCGAAATATTTAATGACCGCGGGCGAATGTATATCAAAGCTAAAGTCACTGAGCGTGTTTTACCGGGGGTTATTGCTGTTCCACAAGGTGCTTGGCGTGAAGTGAATGATGAGGGTGTTGATATTGGTGGATGTATTAATACATTAACCACCCAACAGCCATCGGCCTTAGTGAAGGGTAACCCTCAACATACTAACTTAGTTGACGTAAAACGTGCATAAGGAGTGATTGATGAAACAGTATGGTTTTTATTTTGACTCAACGAAATGCACGGGATGTAAAACTTGTCAGGTCAGTTGTAAAGATGAAAAAGATCTCGATTTAGGGCCTAAATTTCGTCGAGTCTATGAGTTCGGTGGTGGAAGTTGGCAGCAGCAAGATGGTATTTGGCAACAAAATGTCTATAGCTATTACTTATCCATTTCGTGTAACCATTGTTCTAACCCGACTTGTGTTGAAGGGTGCCCAACGGGAGCCATGCATAAGCGAGAACAGGATGGCTTAGTAGTCGTCGACCAAAGTGTTTGTGTTGGCTGTCGCTACTGCGAATTACGTTGTCCTTATGGTGCGCCACAGTACGATGAAAAGAAACATCTGATGAGCAAATGCGATGGTTGCTACGAACGAGTTGAAAAGGGGATGAAACCTGTGTGTGTGGAGTCTTGCCCTCAGCGAGCATTAGATTTTGACGATATCAATATACTTCGTGAACGTCACGGTAATATAAGTGGTATTGCACCTATGCCAAATCCTAATCTAACCAACCCTAATATTGTGATTAAACCGCATAAAGACGCGAAGCCTTATGGTGATACGAGCGGTAAATTACAAAACCCGGCGGAGGTATAACATGCACGAACTTCCTCTTGTATTTTTTACCGTATTGGGTCAGTCAGCAGCGGGTCTATATTTACTTGCTTATTTGAGTAAAAAGATAGGGATGGTTGATGAGTACCAATTGCGTAACGCCAATATAGTGGCTTTTATTACGATGATAATTGCGTTAGCTTTGGGGGCACTGCATGTGGGGCAACCTTTGCGCTTCTTTAATATGCTATTAGGCGTTGGCCGCTCACCAATGAGTAATGAAGCTTTATTGAGTGGTATTTTTGTCGCTTTTGGGGCTGCAACTTTACTGTTTACTTTATTTATTAAAAATAAAGCATTAAGTGAACTATGTAACATCGGCACGGTGATTTTTGGTTTGGCATTTGTATGGTCAGTTCCACAAGTTTATAACATTGCCACAGTTGCTAATTGGTTTACTGCCTTCACAACCTTACAAATGTGGATGACGTTGTTAGTCGGTGGAGGGGCATTAGCCATTCTATTGGGTGCTCAGCGGTTAGGGGCTTTGGCCTTCCTTATTGGGGCAGTTATTATTTTTGCTACAAGAGCCGCTTATGTGTCATTTTTGGGTGAAACAGGGCCTGAAATTAGTGCGGAACAAGCGGGTTTTTGGAGCTTCCAACTGGTTGTTCTCGCATTGATGCTGTTTGTTTTCCCAGCACTTTTATACCGGGGACGGAATTCGACGGCGCTACTGGGTATTTGTGCAATAGCCGTGATCTTAGCAGAGTTGTCGGGTCGAATTGCTTTTTATAATTTATGGCAAATAACAATGTAACTTTCTGATAAATAATCATTAAAATAAACGCCTATGGGAAACTTCCCCTAGGCGTTTTAGTTTTAAGGTTTGCGAGCAACTAAGATAGCGCGTAACGGTGCAGGATAACCTTCAATGGTTTTAGTTTGGTCATTAGGGTCTAAAAACTCCGCTAATGAATCTGTTCTCATCCATTGTGTGCGGCGCTGTTCTTCCAAAGATGTCACCGCTTGGTCAACAATACGTACATCCACAAAACCACATTTCTCTAACCAAACTTTGAGCATTTTAGCTGAAGGAATAAAGTACACATTGCGCATTTGAGCATAGCGATCACCCGGGATTAGACATTGGAACTCATCACCTTCAATGACAAGGCTTTCAAGGACCAATTCACCTTCGTTAACTAACTGATTTTTCAGTTGCCATAAGTGATCAAGTGGTGAACGACGGTGATATAGTACACCCATTGAAAATACGGTATCAAACGCGTTAAGTGCAGGGAGTTGCTCTATCCCTAGAGGTAATAAATGGGCACGTTGGTCATCCCCTAATAGTTTTCTGACTGCTTCGAACTGGCATAAAAACAGCTCTGTTGGGTCAATGCCGACGACAAATTTAGCTTGTTGTCCTAACATGCGCCACATGTGATAACCGCTTCCACAACCGACATCTAACACATAGCGGTCTTTTAACGACGAAATATGAGGCAAAACGCGATCCCATTTCCAATCAGAACGCCATTCGGTATCAATATTGACGCCATACAGTGAAAATGGCCCCTTTCGCCAAGGCATTAATTGCTCAAGGATATTATTTAAACGTCGAGTCTCACCGGATGTCAGTTCGGGCTCACGTGTGGCAGTGACACTGTTGAGTAAATCTAAATGTGTTGGTGTCATGACAGGTAAGTTATCTAACATTTTTTCCCATGAGGAAAAACCGCCATGTAAACCTTGCTTTTTCCATTCAGTAATTTGTGCTGGAAGGGTTTCAAGCCAATGACTTAAAGGGCCAACAGCGATTTGTTGGTAAAAACGACCAAAATCAATCATACTCAAGCCTCTTTAAGTGCTAGAAGTGAACCGAAATTAAAGCACTGGAACCAAACCTCACAGTGAGTAAAACCTGCATTTTTTAGGCGTTCTTTATGAGCTTCAACAGAATCTGTCAGCATCACATTTTCTAGCATGCTGCGTTTTTGGCTAATTTCTAGCTCACTGTAGCCATTTGCACGTTTAAAATCGTGGTGCATATTGAACAATAATTCACCTATTTTTTGATCCTCAAAATTAAATTTTTCAGAAAGTACTAAGATACCACCTGGTTGTAACCCCTGATAAATTTTATTCAGTAATAACTGGCGGTCATTCGGATTGAGGAATTGTAAGGTAAAATTGAGCACAACCATTGAGGCATTTTCGATATTGATATCTCGAATATCGCCTTCAATAACCTCAACCGGTGTATCTGCACGGTAAGCATCAATATGACGACGGCATCGCTCGACCATTGCAGGTGAATTATCGACTGCGATGATTTGGCTATTTTCGACGGTAATGTTGCGTCTTATAGATAAAGTGGCAGCACCTAGCGAACACCCTAAGTCATAGACTCGGCTGTGTGGCTTAACAAAACGACCAGCAAGCATGCCAATCATGGTAATAATATTTGAATACCCCGGTACTGAACGCTGGATCATATCGGGAAAAACTTCGGCAACTTTTTCATCGAATTGCCAATCACCAAGGTTAGCAATAGGTGCAGAAAAAAGGCTGTCTTTTTGGGTTGGGTCCTGACTTGACATAAGTTCTGTATTAATCAAAAACAAAAGTAGTGGGGGATTGTATCAGAAAGGCTGCTTTCTGAAAATCTATCCATATACCATGAAATAATGCGGCGGCACGTGAGTAAGTGCCGTATAGACGATAAAAATTAAAGATTAAACGAAACGATTTGTATCCATGGCAAATAATAAGTGTTTGCCATGACCATCAATGCCATAGCAAGGTAGGTTGCTACCATACCTGAACGGCGATATGTATAGTCATGGTTTTTTAAGCCATAGGAATGAAGTAAGCGACCCGCAATTAAGATAAGACCACAAACGTGGATCATCCAAACTTGTGCGCCGTTCATCTCCATAAAAAGTAACAAAATAAGGGAGATAGGGATATATTCGATGGCATTGCCATGAACACGGATTGCAGTTTGTAATTCATAAAAACCGCCATCACCATAAGCTATACGATATTGATTACGCAGCTTCACAACATTTAAAGATAATCTAAGCAGCAGTAAGGCACCTAGTACAGCGTACAAAGAGCTGACCATTTTTTACTCCACCATAAAACGAATCAAACTATGAAAACACCTAAAAATATAAGTTATAGTAATGTGTATTAACGATATTTTGTAAATTGTAATTCTTAAAAAGCCATAGGACAAATAAAATCACAACTTTTTTGGGTAATCATTCAATCTTATTTGATTAAACCATCTTGTTTTAATCGTTGTAAAATATGTACTGCTGTTGTGGAACAGCGTGATAAATCATGGCTATCAAACCAAGCGAGTTCAGCAATTTCAGCTGCAGGCTGCGGTTTGCCGTTATATTCGGCAAAATAACAACGAATACGGACTTGAGTGCCATCTTGCTTGCCATCCGCTAACCCAATGAATTCACCGTAAAAACGAATAGAGCTAGTGTCCAGTTTTAGTGTGAGTTCTTCATCAATTTCACGGCATAATGCTTGTTCATCCGTTTCACCAAGCTCTCTTTTGCCGCCAGGGATATAAAACAGCTGTTTGTTATGGGAGCGAACCATGGCAATTTTGCTTTGTGATAAGGCGATTAACCCCAGCTTATCAATAATTTTATCAGTCACAATGTCGTCACTCTTTTATTTTTTGATAATAAAAATTTGAAGTTTACACTGAGTAAAATCATTAAGCAGGGTAGAAACCCTAGCTTAATGATTAAACATTATTTTTTTTCAATGATTTTGACAAGTTCATAGCGAATGCTTGGGGCATCTGCTGGTGGGTTTGGCACATCAAACTGTTTCACTTGTAGGGTATAAGTGAAACCGGGTTGGTATTCAAAGCCTTGAATTGAATTATAAAATAATTGCCAGTCATCATTAGGGTTTTCTTTTACTTTCATACATTTCATTGGGGCAACGCCGACACAGTCAGCGAGTGAAGAATCGACATAAAATGTTTTGGTATTATCAGTATCTGCGGGTTTCACAGTTTGGCATCCTACAAGTAGCATAATTATGGATGAGGCAAGTAACATTTTTTTCATATGCAATCCTTAAACAGCAGATGATGATTAATTGAGCATTTATACAGTTTTCGATTATAGCAAACTGAAAAAGGTAACGATTCCTAAATAGAAAATTTTGTCACTAAAAATGGTGTTGCTGAATAACGATAGGTAATGAAATCAACAAAAGGTTGTTTTTTATTCAATATTCCCTTGAACAGATAAAATAAACCTTTGTAGTAATATGTACATGGTGCTCATAGTCACTTAAAATCGAACAGATCATCGTGTGCTGTCTGCATGCCTAGTGATTTAATTTTAATGTTATTTATTGGTGGCATTAAAATTGATGAAAATATGATTAAAAACAAAATGGTTTACGCGATAAGTTAGATCCGTAACTATTTGTCTGACAGAATTTCCTGTATAATGTCTGCCTTTTTGACATTCTGAATTTTCAGCTCAATGTTCAGCAAAATGCCAAATTCCCGCAGCAAGCAAATGCACAACAAGCTGAGTAAAAGGATATTGTATGCGTACTAATTATTGTGGGCAGTTAAACATTGCTCATGAAGGCCAAAAGGTCACCCTTTGTGGATGGGTAAACCGCCGTCGTGACTTAGGTGGTTTGATTTTTATCGATATGCGTGACCGTGAAGGTATCGTACAAGTTTTTTTCGATCCGGATCGCAAAGACATATTTGAAAAAGCGTCAGAGCTGCGTAATGAGTTCTGTATCCAAATCACAGGGACAGTACGCGCGCGCCCAGATAGCCAAAAAAATAAAGATATGGCAACTGGGGAAATTGAAATCTTTGCTGAAGAGCTTGATGTTTTTAACCGCTCTGAGCCGCTACCATTAGATAGCAATCAAACGAATACAGAAGAGCGTCGTTTAAAATACCGTTATTTGGATTTACGCCGCCCTGAAATGTCTGAGCGTTTGCGTACCCGTGCAAAAATTACCAGTTTTGTGCGTAATTTTATGGATAAAGAAGGGTTTTTAGATGTAGAAACCCCAATGTTAACCAAAGCGACCCCTGAAGGCGCTCGTGACTATTTAGTCCCAAGCCGTGTACATAAAGGTAAATTCTACGCGCTGCCACAATCACCTCAACTGTTCAAACAGTTACTGATGATGTCTGGCTTTGACCGTTATTATCAAATCGTAAAATGTTTCCGTGATGAAGACTTACGTGCAGATCGTCAACCTGAATTTACCCAAATCGACGTCGAAACCTCATTTATGACCGCTGAGCAAGTGCGTGAAATCATGGAACGCATGATCCGTAACTTATGGTTAGAGGTAAAAGGGGTTGATTTAGGCAACTTCCCAATCATGACTTTTGCGGAAGCAATGCGCCGTTATGGTTCTGATAAGCCAGACCTGCGAAACCCAATGGAGCTGGTGGATGTTGCTGACATCGTTAAAGATGTTGAGTTTGCGGTATTTTCAGGTCCAGCAAACGACCCTAAAGGCCGAGTGGCTGCATTAAAAGTCCCTGGTGGTGCCGCAATGACACGTAAACAGATTGACGAATATGGTCAATTTGTAGGTATCTACGGCGCGAAAGGTTTGGCGTGGATGAAAGTCAATGAGCGTGCAAAAGGCCTTGAAGGTATTCAAAGCCCAGTGGCTAAATTCCTGAGCGAAGAGGTTATTAACCAATTGCTTGAGCGCACAGGTGCTGCTGATGGTGATATCATTCTATTTGGTGCTGGCGCGAAAAATATTGTCACAGATTCAATGGGCGCGTTGCGTTTGAAAGTTGGTCGCGACTTTGAAATCACCAACTTAAATAGCTGGCAACCGCTGTGGGTGATTGACTTCCCAATGTTTGAAGAAGATGGTGAAGGTGGTTTAACTGCTATGCACCACCCATTCACGTCACCGAAAGACTTCACTCCAGAAGATCTCGCTAACAAGCCAGAAGAAGCAGTTGCCAATGCTTATGATATGGTAATTAATGGTTATGAAGTGGGTGGCGGTTCTGTTCGTATTCACCGTAATGAGATGCAACAAACTGTATTTAGTATTTTAGGTATTAATGAAGAAGATCAGCGAGAGAAGTTTGGTTTCTTATTAGATGCATTAAAATATGGTACACCACCACATGCAGGTCTTGCATTTGGTCTTGACCGTTTAGTGATGTTGCTAACTGGGACTGATAACATCCGTGATGTTATTGCGTTTCCAAAAACAACGGCGGCAGCATGTTTAATGACAAATGCACCAAGCTATGCGAACCCAGAGGCTTTAACTGAGTTAGCCATTGCCGTCGTTGCAAAAGACCTAGAAGTAAAAAATGAAGAGTGATAACGCCGAATGAAAATCTATAAGCGCCCAGAATCGGTATTAGTCATTATCGTGGCTAAAAATAGTGGTCGGGTGCTTATGTTAAGGCGTAACGATGATCCAGACTTTTGGCAGTCAGTAACGGGAAGTCTGGAATCTAACGAAACGCCGTTTGAAACGGCGTGTCGTGAAATTAAAGAAGAAACAGGTTTTGACGTCGAACAAAATCCGCCACAAGACTTATTTCATAGTATCATTTTTGAAATTTTCGCGCATTTCAGGCATCGTTATGCACCAGATGTATCACATTGCAAAGAGCACTGGTTTAAACTAGTTCTCGATGAAGAACAAATGCCATTACTGACTGAACATACTGATTTTCGTTGGTTGACGCCGCAAGAAGCCGCCAAATTAACCAAATCATGGAGTAACAGTCAGGCTATTTTAGAATTTGCTATTTAATTTATTGTATTGACGTTTTTGGAGATATTTCATGGCAGGTCATAGTAAATGGGCCAATACCAAGCACCGTAAAGCAGCCCAGGATGCGAAACGCGGTAAGATTTTTACAAAAATTATCCGTGAATTAGTTACAGCAGCCCGTTTAGGTGGGGGTGATCCCGCAACTAACCCACGTTTACGTGCAGCTGTAGATAAAGCGTTATCAAATAACATGACTCGTGACACCTTAAACCGTGCAATTGCACGTGGTGTGGGTAATGATGATAACGATAATATGGAAACAATCATTTATGAAGGTTATGGCCCTGGTGGAACAGCGGTTATGGTTGAATGTTTAAGCGATAACCGTAATCGTACCGTTTCTGAAGTGCGTCATGCTTTCACTAAAACCGGTGGTAACTTAGGGACGGATGGCTCTGTAGCCTATCTGTTTACTAAACGTGGTGTGATCACTTATGCACCGGGTGTTGATGAAGACGCCTTGATGGAAGCGGCATTAGAAGCGGGTGCTGATGACGTAGAAACTTACGATGATGGTGCGATGGATGTGTATACGACGCCAGAAACTTTCGGTGAAGTAAAAGACGCACTTGATGCCGCGGGTTTTACTAGCGAAGCCGCTGAAGTTTCAATGATCCCATCAACAAAAGCGGAGTTGGATGCAGAAACAGCGCCAAAACTGTTACGACTCATTGATATGTTAGAAGATTCTGACGATGTTCAGGAAGTTTATCACAACGGTGATATTTCTGACGAAGTTGCAGCGACACTGTAAAAAGTGAGGTGTTTTATTACACTCGCTACAATTTAAGACATATCCGCGTAGAGAAAGCGGGCTGTTGCAGCCTGTTTTCTCTAACGCCTTCCATGATATCCCTTCTTTTATTCGCTATACTTTTCAATACTGATAACTTAATTTATTTTTACATATATGCTTGGCTAATATTATGATGTTCAAATAGCTATTTAATTGAAATTGATAGTATTATGCAGCTAACCAGAACAATAAATTATGATGTAATTAATATAAAGAGGCATAAATAGATTTTATATGGCGATTATATTAGGGATTGATCCCGGTTCAAGAGTCACCGGTTACGGTGTTATTCGCCAACAAGGCAGGCAACTGCTGTATTTGGGTAGTGGTTGTATTCGGACTCAAGTTGATGATTTACCAAGTCGTCTGCAACGAATTTACGCGGGTGTCTCGGAAATTATCACCCAATACCAACCTGATATATTATCAATTGAACAAGTTTTTATGGCAAAAAATGCGGATTCAGCTTTAAAACTTGGTCAGGCGAGGGGAGTTGCTATTGTTGCTGCAGCCAATGCAAATATCCCTGTGTTCGAATATGCGGCACGGCAAGTAAAGCAGACCGTTGTCGGTACAGGTGCTGCTGAAAAAAGCCAAGTACAGCATATGGTTAAGTCTATACTCAAGTTGTCAGCGAACCCTCAGTCTGATGCGGCTGATGCTTTGGCAATTGCGATCACCCATTGCCATTTTAATCAAAATTTACTGAAAGTTGGAGACCCACGACTGGTGTTAACGCGCGGGCGATTGAGGTAGTTTACTGCTCTTCAAGTAACTTTTTAATAATAAATAGCTTCTCAGCTGGATATGCATCCAGCATTTTTTATGGTATAAACAGCAGTATTAATAATAGCAGGCTAAATTGGTCGAATTTTAGACGATAACAGAGGGGCTCAATGTGATTGGTCGTTTACGTGGCATTGTATTAGAAAAACAACCACCAATAGTATTATTAGAGTTGCAAGGGGTTGGCTATGAAGTCCATATGCCAATGACGTGCTTCTATGAACTACCAGATATTGGCCAAGAAGCTATTGTTTTTACTCACTTTGTAGTTCGTGAAGATGCCCAATTATTGTACGGTTTTAATGATAAGCAAGAAAGAGCGCTATTTAAGGAATTAATTAAAGTCAATGGTGTTGGTCCAAAATTGGCTCTGGCGATTTTATCGGGTATGTCCGCCCAACAATTTGTTTCAGCAATAGAACAAGAAGCAATTGCATCACTAGTGAAACTTCCCGGTATTGGTAAAAAAACCGCAGAACGCTTAGTGGTTGAAATGAAAGACCGCTTTAAAGGCCTTAATGGGGATCTGTTTAATCAAACAAGTGATATCAATCTTCCTAATGTTAACAGTAAACAGCCAAGCACTGCGGATATTGAAGCTGAGGCAGCGGCAGCCTTGATTGCTTTAGGTTATAAACCGCAAGAGGCCAGCCGGATGGTCAGCAAAGTAGCTAAACCTGGTAGTGATTCAGAAACATTGATCCGTGATGCCTTACGTGCAGCACTCTGATTGAGAGACTATTAATATGATTGAAGCTGATCGCCTAATTACCGCTGAAGTGTTGCAGTCAGATGAAGAAGCTATTGACCGTGCGATCAGACCTAAGCTGTTGAATGAATACATTGGTCAGCCACAAGTTAAAAACCAAATGGAAATTTTTATTCAAGCAGCCAAAATGCGAGGGGACGCACTCGATCATTTATTAATATTTGGGCCACCAGGGCTGGGTAAAACAACGCTTGCAGGGATTGTCGCAAATGAATTAGGCGTGAATTTACGTACCACATCAGGGCCGGTCTTAGAAAAAGCAGGCGATCTTGCTGCTATGTTGACTAATCTTGAACCCCATGATGTGTTATTTATTGATGAAATTCATCGGCTTTCGCCTGTTGTTGAGGAAATTCTCTATCCTGCCATGGAAGATTACCAATTAGATATCATGATTGGTGAAGGCCCAGCTGCACGTTCAATCAAAATTGATTTACCACCTTTCACTCTAATTGGGGCAACTACACGTGCTGGGTCATTAACTTCTCCGTTAAGGGATCGCTTCGGTATTGTGCAACGCTTAGAGTTTTATCAAGTGGACGACTTACAGCATATTGTTAAAAGAAGTGCACAATACATGGGGTTAGATATCACCGAAGGTGGTGCTCATCAGGTAGCCATGCGCTCAAGGGGGACTCCACGCATAACAAACCGTTTGTTACGTCGTGTACGGGATTTCGCACAGGTTAAAGGTGATGGGTCTATTGATGAACAGATTGCTAACCAAGCACTAGACATGCTAAATGTTGATGCCGCAGGGTTTGATTATTTGGACCGTAAATTATTAGTCGCAATTATTGATAAATTTATGGGGGGGCCGGTTGGCGTGGATAACCTTGCCGCAGCTATTGGTGAAGAACGCGAAACAATAGAAGATGTACTGGAACCTTATTTGATCCAACAAGGCTTTATCCAGCGTACACCTCGAGGTCGCATGGCAACAACACACGCCTACAATCACTTTGGTTTGTCTCCAAAAGAGGTTTAATTACTTTTTTCACGGTTGGGGAAAGCTAAATAACAGGTAGTTTGCAAGCTTGATATACGGTTATAAATAACGACAAAGGCATAAACGGGCATGTTCACAGAGTATCAATATTCTGTTTAAACTTAAATTATTCGTATATTATTAATAATTTATGCCTTATTCAATTCTACGACCTTGGCAAGTAGCAAGGTCTTAGTAGTCACTTTTTTATTACTATAATATTGTATCGTATTATATAACCTTGCTGTCTTATGTCTGAAGTTAATATAGGCTAAACTTAATTATTATTTTAAATAATAATTGCCCTATAAAAATACGACTCTTTATTCTTTTTGATGAATGCTGAAAGTAAGCCCACTAGGGTAGAGGTAGCTTTTATTTAATCTTACTCAAATTAGTTAGCCACTCTATACAAAAAAACAAAAGAAAAGTAATAAATAAAGGAAAAGTAATAAATAAAGGAAAGGTAATAAATAAGAGGGTAAACTCATAACAAAGTGCCCTAGTTAAAAAAGACTAGGGCATATGCATATTTTGATAATGAATTAATTCTTTGCTTTAACTAATAAGCTAAATATAAATAAGACCGCTGAAATTAACACCACAGACGGGCCTGCTGGCGTGTCGTAAAAAGCGGAAAAGGTTAGCCCCCCAGTAACTGAAAGCATACCAATGATAATTGCTATAAATGCCATTTGCTCAGGGGTGTGGGCAAATCGACGGGCTGTAGCTGCGGGTATAATTAATAAGGAGGTAATAATTAGCGCACCAACAAATTTCATTGCGATACCAATAGTTAATGCAGTAACTAACATAAGCAATAAACGTAAGCGTTGGATATTAATACCATCCACAAATGCTAATTCAGGGCTGACAGTAATAGATAAAAGTGCCCGCCAACGATAAAAAAGCAACCCACAAACAACAATAACACCAACCAGTATTATGGTAATATCTTCGTAACTTACAGAGAGTAGGTCGCCGAATAAATAGGCCATTAGGTCTACACGGACATTTGCCATTAAACTAACAACGACTAAACCTAATGACAGTGAGCTATGAGCCATAATACCAAGCAAGGTATCAACAGCAAGTTGAGGGCGTTTTTCTAACCATACCAGTATTAAAGCTAATAACAAAGTTACGGCAATAATCGCATAAAATGGGTTTATGTTTAAAAGCAACCCAAAGGCGACACCTAATAAAGAGGCATGGGCCAACGTATCGCCAAAATAAGACATTCGGCGCCATACAACAAAAGAACCAAGAGGGCCAGCCGCAATAGCAAGTAGCATGCCTGCAATCCAACCAGGTAATAACAATTCAATCATGTTTACAGTCCTTGTTATGCTGATGCCCTGAAATAATATTACCTTCTAAATCGTGTTGGTGATTATGTTGATGACGGTATACCCCTAATTGTTGTGCACCTCGGTAGCCGAACATGGCAACAAATTCAGGGTGATTTGAAACTACATCCGGAGCGCCTGAACAACAAATATGCCCATTGATACATAGCACTTTATCCGTTTTAGCCATAACCAAATGCAAATCATGGGAAACCATTAATACCGCGCAACCGAGCTCAGTTCTTAATTGGTTAATTAAGTCATATAGCGCAACTTGCCCTGTAATATCGACACCTTGCGCAGGTTCATCAAGAACCAGTAGGTCAGGTTTATTCAGTAATGCGCGAGCGAGCAAAACTCGTTGGGTTTCACCACCTGATAATTTTTGCATTGGTTGGTCAAGTAAATGTGCTGCTTTAACCCGTTCCAGTGCAGGCAGTAAATGTTCTTTGCGTGCACCGAGTTTTAATAACATAAAGCGCTTAACAGTAAGAGGAAGGGTTGTGTCCAAATGAAGTTTTTGTGGAACATAGCCAATGGCAAGGGAAGAGTCGCGTGTTACGGTACCCGATGTCGGGGCCAGTAACCCTAACACGACACGTACAATTGTCGATTTCCCCGCCCCATTAGGGCCTAAAAGCGTGACGATATCCCCTTTATTTAGCTCAAAGGAGACGTTTTCGAGAACTTGTCTTTCGCCAAATGAAACAGAAATCTTATTTAAAGTGAGTAATGGTTGCATATGAAAAACATCTTGCAGAATTCATGTTGTGTTATATTATAACATTTCAAAATTAAAATCACGGAAAAAGACTGCTATGATACATAAATCGAAACATATTGCCCGTAAATTTCTTTTCGGGGCGGTGGCAACATCCGTATTGAGTGCAACTATGGTGTCTGCATCCTATGCGGATGTTGTCACTTCAATTCGTCCATTAGCTTTTATCGCAGCGGGAATTGCTGACGGTGTAACCGGTACCCAAGTTCTCCTTCCCGATGGCGCATCCCCCCATGATTATGCGCTTAAACCTTCTGATTTGAAAAAAATTAAACAGGCTGACTTATTCGTTTGGGTTGGACCGGATATGGAAATGTTTTTACAAAAGCCAATCAATACGTTACCACAGAATAAAAGACTAGCATTGGCCGAGCAGGAAAATATCAAATCATTACTTTTAGCAGAGCCTCACGAAGATGAGCACACCCATGAACATGGTGATGAGGCTAACTATGACAAGGATCACGAACATCATCACCATGGTGAGTATAATATGCACATCTGGTTATCCCCAGACATTGCAAATTCTGCTGCACAGGACATTTATGAACATTTAGTAGAGCTTTATCCGGAACAAAAAAATAAGCTAGACGTAAACCTTCGTAAATTCAAAGAAAATATGGCGCAAAATGATGAAAAAATTGCTAAGATTTTGCAGCCAGCTAGAAACAAGGGTTATTTCGTTTTTCACGACGCTTATGGCTACTTTGAAAAACACTATCAATTAGCTCCATTGGGGCATTTTACGATAAATCCGGAAATACAGCCTGGTGCGCAGAAATTACATCAAATACGAACTCAATTGGTTGAGCATAAAGCGCAATGTGTTTTTGCTGAGCCACAATTCAGGCCTGCTGTGATTGAAAGTGTAGCACGTAATACGGGAGTAAAAATGGGAACTCTCGACCCACTTGGAATTGGGCTGGCTATAGGGCCAGATAGCTACATGCAGTTTTTGACACAATTGTCGGAACAATACGCCAGCTGCCTGAATTAAAAAATAGAAGGAATTGTTTAAGTGCAGCAAATGGCCAAAAGTCTGGCTCAGGTATATGGTAGCCTGTCTAGAACTCACAAAATTGTATTAAGTACGCTCACAGTAGCTACCATGGCCGTCGCAATTTGGCGGCCAGTTCATATACCAGCCACTTCTGAAAATGATGGTACGCCTGATACTATTATTCCACTCTCTTTACTTTCTCCTCGTGACGCCACTGACGATATAATTCAAGATAGTAGCGATCAACTTCCTGATGAAGGGTTAGCTGACACTGAGGCTGAAACTGCTGAGACCGGTGGAGAGGTTGCGCCATTACCCCATGAGTATGTTGTGGCAAGTGGTGATAATTTAACAACCATTTTAACCCAATTCGGTATAGAAGCAGGTGATGTTGCGACGCTATCAAATCAACATAAATCACTAAGAAATCTTAAAATAGGTCAATCGTTAAATTGGTCTTTGACAGATCAAGGCGAGTTAGAGTCTTTAACATGGGAGGTTTCTCGCCGTGAAACTCGTGTGTTTACCCGTGTTGGAGCAACGAATAAATTTGAAGAAGCTAAACAAATTCGCACTGGCGAATGGACAAATAGCGTCTTAAAAGGGACAGTCGACGGTACATTTGCACAAAGCACGAGTAAAGCAGGTTTAACGCGTAGTGAAGGTCGTGACGTGATTAAAGCTTTACAATGGCAAGTTGATTTTCGTAAATTGAAAAAAGGCGACAAATTTAGTGTTCTAATGAGCCGCGAAATGCTTAATGGTCGTAGTGAGCAAAGCCAGTTAATAGGTGTTCGGTTGCAAACTAATGGGAAAAGCTATTATGCATTTCGTGCGGAAGATGGCCGTTATTATGACAGTGAAGGGAATGGTTTAGAACGTGGTTTTTTACGTTTCCCAACGGCAAAACAATTTAGAGTTTCTTCCCAATTTAACCCACGTCGTGTAAACCCGGTTACAGGGCGTGTAGCACCTCATAAAGGTGTCGACTTTGCTATGCCAGTAGGGACACCTGTCCTTGCAGTAGGGGATGGCGAAGTGATTGTATCGAAATACAGTGGTGCGGCGGGGAATTTTATCGCGATCCGCCATGGTCGCCAGTATACCACTCGCTATATGCACTTACGTCAATTATTAGTGAAGCCAGGCCAAAAAGTTAAACGTGGTGATCGTATTGCATTATCTGGTAATACAGGGCGTTCAACGGGGCCTCATTTGCATTTTGAAATGTGGGTTAACCAACAAGCAGTGAATCCACTAACAGCAAAATTACCAAGTTCTGGTGGTTTAACGGGGAAAGAAAGGAAAGAATACTTAGCGTTAGTTAAAGAAACAAAACCCCAACTTAAACTGCAATAATTAATGATCTTATTTTTCATAGCTGGCAGGTACTTGTATCTGCCAGTTTTCTTTGTAATGCTTTCGAAAATTATTATTATAGGCTATAAAAGATAGCCGTTATTCACTTGAGTGCAGCATGAATAAAGACCAAGACACTGATAGTAAAAAAGGGTATGTGCCAACCTTTCATCGTTCCTATCTACTACCTAAATATTGGGGAGTTTGGATGGGCGCAGCTGTATTAGCAGGCTTAGCTTACATCCCTGTTAAAGTTCGGGACCCATTACTAGCAAAGGCAGGGAAATGGGTAGGACGGGTAGCTAAAAGTGCGCGTCGTCGCGCTAAAATCAATTTACTTTATTGTTTCCCACAATTAACGGAATCACAAAGAGAACAATTGGTTGACCGCATGTTTGAAACTGCGCCGCAGTCTTTTGTTATGTTAGCTGAATTATGTCTTCGCGGAGCAAATAAAACACTCGCAAGAACACATTGGCATAATGAAGAAATCATTGAACGCTTAAAACAACAACAAAGTAATGTGATTTTTATGGTGCCTCATGGTTGGGCAGTTGATGTCCCAGCTATGTTATTAGCGGCAAGAGGTCAGACTATGGCCGCTATGTTTCATCACCAGAAAAACCCTGTAGCGGATTATTTATGGAATAAAGCCCGCTATCATTTTGGTGGGCGTTTACACTCAAGGGAGGCGGGTATCAAACCGTTTATCGCCTCTGTCAGGCAAGGATACTGGGGGTTTTATCTTCCAGACCAAGACCATGGTGAAGAGCACAGTGAGTTTGTCGATTTTTTTGGTACTTATAAAGCGACGTTACCTGCAATTGGTCGGTTGATGAAAGTGTGCAAAGCAAAAGTTGTTCCGCTATTTCCTGTATATGACCATAAAACACATCAATTACATATTTATATTCGTGAACCGATGGATGATATTGATGGTAAGGATGATGAATATATAGCACGAAGAATGAATGAGGAATTGGAATACCTTGTTTCACCGAACCCTGAGCAATATACGTGGATATTGAAATTACTAAAAACCCGCAAAGAAGGGGAAATTGAGCCTTATCAGCGTAAAGATTTATATCGCTAACTATCGGATACTATACGTTAACAATGAAATGAGCCCCCGCCTGAATAGGCGAGGGCAAAAGGTTATTCGACTTCTAAAATACGGCAAGTATTGGTACTACCGATAGTCCCCATCAAGTCACCTTGAGTAACTAGGACAATATCACCACTCATTAAATAGCCGTTGTCGCGTAGGCGAGTTACCGCTTCATTGGCGGCAGCAATTCCATCAGTATGGGTGCTACAGAAAACTGGAGTAACGCCACGGTATAGTGAACACTGGTTGAGTGTTTTCTCATGGCGTGACATTGCGAAAATAGGCAAGCCAGAACTAATACGTGACATCATACGAGCGGTACGGCCTGATTCTGTCATCGCAATAATGGCTTTAACCCCTTTAAGGTGGTTAGCTGCGTACATTGTTGACATCGCAATAGCTTCTTCTGGGCTATTAAATTCTGCATCTAAACGGTGTTTAGAGACATTCAAGCCAGGCATTTTTTCTGCGCCAAAACACACTTGCGCCATCGCAGCAACAGTTTCTGCTGGGTATTGACCTGCTGCCGTTTCAGCTGAAAGCATAACCGCATCTGTACCATCAAGCACCGCGTTTGCTACGTCCATAACTTCTGCACGAGTTGGCATTGGGTTGGTGATCATCGATTCCATCATTTGTGTCGCGGTGATCACGACGCGGTTTAATTGACGTGAGCGGCGGATCAATTTTTTCTGAACCGCGACCAGTTCAGGATCGCCAATTTCAACACCGAGGTCACCACGAGCAACCATAACGACATCAGATGCAAGGATCACTTCATCCATGACTTCATCATTAGCAACGGCTTCGGCACGTTCAACTTTCGCTACAATTTGGCATTCACAGCCTGCATCTCGTGCTAAACGACGTGCATAATCTAAGTCTTCACCTGAACGAGGGAAAGAAATAGCTAAATAGTCTACGTTAATTTTTGCTGCGGTTTTAATATCTTCTTTGTCTTTATCAGTTAATGCTTCAGCAGAAAGGCCACCGCCTAATTTATTAATGCCTTTATTATTTGAGAGCTGACCACCAACCGTAACTTCAGTGAATACTTGCAGGCCTTGGACTTCACGTACTTTTAATTGAACACGTCCATCATCAAGGAGCAGGATATCGCCAGGTACTACATCAGCAGGCAAACCTTTATAGTCAATACCTACTTTTTGCTGATCGCCTTCCCCTTTACCTAGGTTAGCGTCAAGAATAAATTTGTCCCCAACATTTAAGAAAACTTTGCCATCTTTAAAGGTAGAAACGCGAATTTTTGGACCTTGTAAATCACCGAGGATCGCAACATGACGACCTAAACGAGCGGCAATTTCACGTACTTTATTAGCACGTATTTGATGGTCTTCTGGAGTTCCGTGGGAGAAGTTAAGGCGAACAACGTTGGCACCAGCGTTAATAATTTTTTCAAGGTTATTATCACGATCAGTAGCTGGACCAAGAGTTGTAACAATTTTAGTTCTTCTAAGCCGTCTAGACATGTATTACTCCGTTGACCTGTATGGTGTTGATAAAAGAGTGAAACCATTTCACTCCATTTCGAAACCTGTTTACTGCAAATAGGGATGCTGACACGAGCACAGCTATTATATACTGCGAATATTTTTATGCTATCAGGTCTGCAAAACTATTAAAGTCTGATAAGCAAAGAAAATCATTCACACTGCCAATTTATTGTATTCAGGCATTATCAAACCGCGAATCACGTAATGCTTCTTTGACGCGCTTCAAGTTATCTCTAAATTTTTCACCTCTTCTTAACGTAAAGCCAGTGGTTAACACATCAATAACAGCGAGCTGTGCCATTCTGGAAACCATTGGCATGTACATATCCGTATCTTCTGGGACATCGATAATAATGGCAAGGGAGGCGGCTTGTGCTAAAGGGGTATTTTCTGAGGTGATAGCAATTACGGTGGCATCATTTTCACGGGCTAAATAAGCCATATCAACGAGTGCTTTGGTTCTTCCTGTATGGGAAATTAACACGATGACATCTCCTTCAATACTATTGATGCAGCTCATGCGTTGCATAACAATATCATCAAAGTACATGACAGGAATATTAAAGCGGAAAAATTTATTCATCGCATCATGAGCGACAGCCGCAGAAGCACCAAAACCAAAAAAGCTTATTTTTCGTGCTTGCGTTAATAAATCGACTGCTCGATTGATGGCACTGATATCTAAGGTATGTTTTACGTTATCAAGGCCTGCCATAGCTGATTCAAAAATTTTGTGTGTATAAGTGTTTACGGTATCCGTTTCTTCCACATGGCGGTTTATATAGGGGGTGCCATTCGCTAAATTTTGTGCGAGCCGTAATTTAAAATCAGGGAACCCTTTAGTGTCCATTTTTCGGCAAAAACGATTCACTGTTGGTTCGCTAACGTCTGCTAATTGTGCTAAGGCTGCGATACTAAGATGAATAGCGTTTTGCGGCATGCCTAGAATGACTTCAGCCACTTTTTTTTCTGATTTACTTAAAAAATCGAGACTCATTTTCATTTGTTCTAAAATATTCATATAGCAAAAGCGCCTATTTCATCGAAAGGAGAAATTTTTGAGCCATCACGTTATCCTAGTGTTGATTTTAAGTTTCTTATTCATGAGGCTGTTATGGTGTGTGAAAATATACTATGTATGATGTGTAAACTATCTGAATGCAGAGGCTAAATGGTAGCTTTTTTGTGAAACTTTGACCCGTATCTAATTTTCAGATTAGTAAACATCCTACAGATTTGGTTATTTTGTTTCACGGGCTGGCTCCATTCAGTTTTGATGCGCACTTTTCGTACAATAAAGAATATTCCCGTTATAACATGAGATTAGGACAAAATTATGTTGTTTTTTTCAGCATAAAAACTGTGATCGGCATCATGAACATTTACTGGACACTTGCAACAGGGTACATTAGCGGAATTAGGGCTAATTTTAACAAAATTACAATAAGGCCTATCCTAGTTAGGTCTTAGATTCCGCAAATTGAGGAGAACCAATATGGCGGTACATAATGCTGCTCAAGCTTGTGACTTAATTATCTTTGGCACCAAGGGTGACCTTGCACGTCGCAAACTGCTGCCGTCGCTTTATCAATTAGAAAAGGCAGGCTACATCCACCCAGACACGCGTATCATAGGTGTTGGCCGTGCAGAGTGGAGCCAAGATGATTATGTTAACTTCGTCGAAGAAGCGTTACATAAGTTCTTAAAAGAGGAACTCGATTCAGCATTGTGGGAAAAGCTCAGCGCACGCTTAGATTTCTGTAACTTGGACGTTAATGAAACAGAAAGTTTTGTTCGTCTCGCTGAAATGTTAAAACAAGATTCCCAGCCAGCTATCCATTATTTCGCTATGCCGCCAAGCACATTTGGGGCTATGTGCCAAGGACTGGGTCATGCAAAATTAAATAAAAAACCTAATCGTGTCGTAATGGAGAAACCATTAGGAACGAATTTAGCATCCTCACAAGAAATTAATAATGAAGTAGCGAAGTATTTCGATGAAAGCCAAGTTTATCGTATTGACCACTACCTTGGTAAAGAAACGGTTTTAAACTTATTAGCTCTGCGTTTTGCTAACTCGTTATTTATTAATAACTGGGATAATCGCACTATTGACCATGTGCAAATTACCGTAGCAGAAGAGGTTGGTATTGAAGGTCGCTGGGGTTACTTTGACCAAGCAGGGCAAATGCGTGATATGGTACAGAACCACTTGCTGCAAATTTTAACGATGATAGCAATGTCACCCCCAGCAGATTTAACGACCGACCGTATTCGTGATGAAAAAGTGAAAGTATTACGTTCACTGCGCCGAATCGACCACAGCAATGTGCGTGAAAAAGCAGTTCGTGGGCAATACACTGCAGGTTTTGTGCAAGGCAAAAAAGTCCCTGGTTATTTAGAAGAAGATGGGGCGAATAAACAAAGCATGACTGAGTCATTTGTTGCCCTGCGCGTAGATATTGATGATTGGCGTTGGGCTGGCGTTCCTTTCTACTTACGTACCGGTAAACGTTTACCTGCAAAATGTTCTGAGGTGGTTGTTTACTTTAAAAAACCGGCATTGAATATTTTCTCTGAAAGCTACCAAGACCTGCCGCAAAATAAATTAACCATTCGTCTACAGCCAGATGAAGGGATTGATATTGAAATTATGAACAAGGCACCGGGTCTTGATCATAAACATCGGTTACAAACTACAAAACTGGATTTAAGCTTTTCAGAAACTTTCAATCAAACACACTTAGCCGATGCCTACGAACGCTTACTACTCGAAGCGATGAGAGGGATCCAAGCATTGTTTGTACGACGTGATGAAGTAGAAGAAGCGTGGAAGTTTGTTGATTCCATTATTGATGCATGGGCAATGGATAATGACGCACCAAAACCATACCAAGCAGGTACATGGGGGCCGATTGCTTCTGTTGCCATGATTGCTCGCGATGGGCGTTCTTGGAATGAATTTGAGTAACAGCTGATGTTATTTAGTTAACTCATCCCGCAAAAGCCAAACAATTGTTTGGCTTTTTTTGTCGTGAGGGGGAGATAAACACTTAGAGAATTAACTCACTGCGGCCCGTGGCAACCATATGAATAATGCCTTGTTCGATACGTAAACAGGCCATTTTGGCTGCGTCAGGCACTGAAAGCCCCGCAAGAAGTTGGGCGGTTAACTCTGCACCAAATAAGTCACCAGTCCCTTTGGGGGTCACGGGGTAACGTTTGTGACGGATCACCGCAACCTCATGTTGTGTCACGCAAACTACCTCGATATTGTCTTCATCAGGCTGAAATGCGCTGGTGATAATCACCCATTGAGTATTACCTTTTAATAGCGTGCGTGCCGCGTTAACAGCGTCATCTAAATTATTGACCTGTTTACCACTCAATGTCATTAATTCGAATTTATTTGGAATGATACCCGTTGCTAAAGGGATGACCTTGTCACGGTAAACTTCGGCGATTTCTGGCGGAATATAAAAGCCGCTATCTTCATCCCCCATAACTGGGTCAACAATAACTGGCAATGTTGGGCGTTGCTCCCGAATGCGTATTAGCCAGTTAGCTAAGTCTTGTGCTTTCTCAGGGGAACCTAAGTAACCTGTAAGGATAGCTCTTACTGAGTCTAAACTACCTCGCTCTATAAAGCCGTTTAAGTAGCCACGAAACCATTCACCAGGCAATTCACCACCATAGCAAGTAGAATAATGTGGGGTATTGCTGAGTACCACAGTGGGAACGGCAGCAACACGCAGGCCTTGCTTGGTGAGTGCAGGTACCGCAATACTATTACCGACGCTACCATAAATAACTTGAGATTGGATTGATACAACATCATAGGGTAGTGGAGTCGCATCGGCGGCATTTTGAAAACTATTGGAGGTAAGGCTGAAGGTGTTCATGACTCTCTCTTAGGTATATTTCAATCATATAGCTACTATAAGAAGCTTGTTCAACTAGCTTGTCAATGTTAAAGATCAAATAGCATATTAGTGCTGCCTGTAAAGTGAAAAAAAGGGTAAAAATCTATTTTTTTATTAAAAAATATTTGTGTAAAACGTATTATCTTCGACTTTTTATTCGTTTTTAGAATGCCAAAGTTACGTTTATCGTGTTTATCGATGCATAATTATGCGATTTTTTATTCAAACCAAAAGGTGTTTATATTCATTGACTTAATAAAAATGACATGCTAAAAATAAGCAGTAATTAACTATCAACATGAGGGTTCGGAGTAAATTGGGTAGATGTCTACCTGATGAAAAGAATGAGATATCATGCTTAGCTCAACTAGCGGCAAGATCAGTAAGTCCCAAAAAAGAACGACACATCGGCTTTTCCTTTCAGCTATCCTTTCCAGTGAACACTACTGGTGTGGTGCATTATAGCGTCTCTCTCGATTATTCATTCTGCTGAATAAACTCAGCAACACGTTGTTATTTATTTGAATTTTCAACAACTGCGTATGGGTATTTTGACCCCTTGGTCTGTATAAAAAATAGTCTATTACGCGTCTGCATATAGAGAGATATTATAATGATTTATTGGATATTTTTAGTATTAGCTATCATAACCGAGGTTATCGGTACCTTATCAATGAAACATGCCAGTGTCAGTGGCGATTTCACCGGTATGGTGGTGATGTATGTCATGATAGCAACATCATATATTTTATTGGCCGTTGCAGTAAAAAAAGTGGCTTTAGGTGTGGCATACGCACTGTGGGAAGGTATCGGGATTTTATTTATTACGACATTTAGCGTAATGTGGTTTGGAGAAACGTTATCACCCATGAAAATCGGTGGGTTAGTATTACTGATCACCGGTATTGGCTTGATTAAATCAGGGACCAAAAAAGCCACTGTTCGCCAATCTGCACAAAAGGTAAAACAAGTAACGCAAAATGCGGTCAATGCAGCCAAAACTAATGCTCTAGTTGGACGCGAAGCTAAGTCGGAGGCATAAGATGGCCAGTCATTTTGAATGGTGGCATGCAGCCTTTTTGATCCTAGCGGTAGTACTCGAAATTATCGCCAATATTTTACTAAAGATGTCGAATGGTTTTAAACGATATTGGTTAGGTATTTTATCGTTGGTGGCAGTATTAGGGGCTTTTAGTTCCTTAGCCCAAGCAGTAAAAGGCATTGAATTATCAATTGCTTATGCTCTATGGGGCGCGTTTGGTATTATTGCCACAGTAGCTGCAGGCTGGATACTCTTCAACCAGCGGCTAAATTATAAAGGTTGGGGTGGGATAGTGCTGCTATTGCTAGGAATGGTGCTGATTAAAATGTCTTAACCTATTTGGTATATTGAAAAGTAATATAAGCCCAAGTCGGGCTGAGGAGTTCGGCTTGGGCTTATTGTTATCTATCAATACGTTAAAAGTATATTCTTTTAATTTTTGCCTTTTGTCGTAGTTGCATCTCGCACTGATTTGACATCACTAACCGTCACTTTCTCTGCATTATTCCCCCAACTACTACGGATGAACGTCAATAAATTAGCCATTTGTAGGTCATCTAAACGCCACGCAAAATCAGGCATAGTTAACCCGGTTGGTGCATCTTGAGTCACAGGGACTTGGCTGCCATTTAATACTATCCTTATCAAAGAGTCGGGTTTTTCACTTAAGACTACTGGGCTGCCTGCAAGGGATGGGAAGGTTTTAGTATAACCCTGACCATCAATACGATGGCATGCAGAACAGTTGTCCATATACTCTTGAGCACCAGGTTGGCTCATATCTCCGGCAACTAACGAAGTGGTTGTGTTGCTAGTTGTTGAAGACGCTGAGTGTTTACTCGTTGATGTTAATGATTTTAAATACACGGCTATTGACGTTAGGTCTTCATCTGACAAATATTGTGTACTATTTTTAATCACATCAGACATTGAGCCAAATGCGGCATTTTTATCATTATGGCCAGTTTTTAAAAATTGAATGATATCTTGCTTAGACCAATTACCTAATCCACTTATCGCATTTTCAGTTAAGTCAGGTGCATACCAGTTATCGATTAGTGCCCCTGTTAAATAAGTCTGATCAGATTGGTCTAGTGCTTTTTCTGCGAATCCAATCCCCCTAGAGGTATGGCAGGCCCCACAATGCGCTAACCCTTGAACTAAATAAGCACCTCGATTCCATTGTTCGCTTTTTGAATTGTCTGCTTGATAAATACTATTGTCTAAGTAGATTTCATTCCAGACAGCCAGCGGCCAGCGCATACTGATTAGCCAAGGGATATCACTTTCTAAGTTGGCTTGCTTTACGGGTTTAACTTGCGTCATGAAATAATCATAAATCATGCGCATATCTTGGTCAGTCACTTTTGCATATGAAGTATAAGGCATCGCGGGGTAGAGGTTACGGCCGTCTTTGGCAACCCCCTCACGTACTGCCTTAACGAAGTCATCATAACTATAATTACCGATACCAAACGTTTTATCTGGTGTGATATTTGAAGAATAAACGGCCCCAATTGGGGTGATCATCTTTAATCCTCCCGCGAAAGGAGCTCCGTCTTTAGCGGTATGACAAGAAATACAATCTCCAGCTGCGACCAACTGTTGACCATTAGTGAAATTATTGTCTGCTTTGGCTGCAATGCTACAAAGGCCAATAATCAATAATAGAGAGTTTATTTTTAGCTTACCCATCATATTCCCCTTTATTTAGGCTTGAACCAAAGGACCTGGGTTTGGTAAATAAAGTTCACGTATAGCGTTTGCAGCAAACAGTGCTGTCGCACCCACTATCCCGGTTGGGTTATAAGCAAGGTTTTGTGGAAAACAACAAGCCCCTAATACAAATACATTGGGAACATCCCAAGTTTGCATGTACTTATTGACGACACTATTTTGTGGGGAGTCACCCATCACTGCACCACCGGTGGTATGGGTTGATTGGTATGGGCGTACATCATAATGTGCATCCATTGACATAAACCCCATTTCATAATGTTTAGGGTTCATTCTTTTTGTTATTTCTTCAGCCTTAGAACCGACAAAGTTAGTCATTTTCAATTCGTTGGGTTGCCAATCGAATGTCATTCTTAACAGTGGTAGGCCATGCTTATCTTGGTAAGTTGGATCAAGGTCTAGGTAACATTGTTTATAAGGCATGACAGACCCTGAGGCCCCAATATGCATTGAGTGTAAATAATTTTCTTTAATAGCTTTTTTCCAACCTGTTCCCCATGTTGGCGAATCTTTTGGTATCGTCATTTGCTGAATAGGGCGTCCACCTGAAGTTGTCGTCGATATTGTTGAACCGCCGATAAAGCCTAGTTGGCTATGGTCAAAATTTTCAGCGTTATAGTTATCAATAAAACTACCTGTGCAGCCCGCGGCGGCGAATGGATTCATGAATTGGTTTTGATCGTAAAATAAAGTGACTCCACCGTTCATTTGATAAGCAAAGTTACGACCGACAACCCCTTCTCCTGTAGTAGGGTTATAAGGCTTTCCTATATTCGATAACAAAAGTAGTCGGACATTATGTAATTGGAATGCACTTAAGATAACAAGGTCTGCTGGCTGTACAACACGCTGCCCATGGCTATCTATATAAGTGACTCCCGTTGCTTTTTTCCCCGTCGAATCCATATTGACTTGAACAACATGTGAGTTTGTTCGTAATTCAATGTTCTTATGTTGCCTTAATGCTGGGAGCACACAGGCTTGAGGGGATGCTTTAGAATAGTTAAAACAGCCAAAACGTTCACAATAACCACAATAATTACAAACTCCAAGCTGAACGCCATAAGGGTTGACGTAAGGCTCTGTACAGTTAGCACTTGGTGTTGGGAAAGGGTGGTAACCAAGGGATTTTGCTGCTTCATTAAATAATATGGATGAATATTGCATTTTTAATGGTTTAGTTGGATAAGGGTTTTTCCGTTCAGACTCGAAAGGGTTTCCTCCATCCAAAATTTTGCCATTAATATTACCGGCTTGGCCTGAAGTTCCACAAATTTTTTCAAATTTGTCAAAATAGGGCTCCATTTCTTCATAACTAAAAGGATAATCCTGTACAGTCATGTCCGATGGAATAAAGTCAGCCCCATACTTTTCAATAACAGTACTGCGCATTTTGATATCTGCATGTAACGGTCGCCAAAGCATGCCATTCCAGTGAACACCCGCACCACCAACCCCATTTCCGGGCAAGAAAGAGCCTAAACGCCGATAAGGCAGCGCAGTGTCTGATTGTTTATGCCTTACCGTAATGGTTTCTCCAGATATATTTTGGAATAATTTCAGTCGAATACCATAAGTCAATTCATCTGCAATTCGAGGATAAGCAAAATCAGGATAAGTATCCCGTTTTTCACCTCGTTCAAGAGCGACTATTTTTAGACCTGTATTGGCGAGCTCCATGGCCATTAATGACCCAGTCCAACCAAAACCCACAATGACAATATCAACAGGATCTTTTTTAATTTCCATGGCTATATTCCTCTTTTCTTACCTGAAATACTCACGGGCCCTAATGGGTACGGTTGACCAGGATTATCCATAACTTGTTGATAATCAGCTCTAGCACCAGGGAACCCAATTAATTTCCACGAAGCCATCGTTTGATTTCCGCCATGAATCGGGTCAGAAAAATAGCCCTCTTTTGTATTTTCAAGCATTTGTGTGAAGAACAGTTCGCTTGGAACGGAGGAAAGTTCAAGCGCGCCATTTTCAAGCTGAGTGAGTATTTCATCTTGCTCTGCCGTTTCTAGTTCAGCGAACATTTTATTGTGGTGTTGTTGACACCATACATTGACATCCTGAATCCCATTGCGCCATAAATCACGAGGGGTTAACGGAGATTGATAACCTAATTCTGGAACACTAGTTGCAAAGGGGCCATGCATATACCAAAGATGCCCATATCCATAAGGTTGTTCCATTTGTTTATCAATAAAAATAGGGATACCTTCATCGACGGCACCTGGGCCATATTGGTCGGCAGGAATAAGCCTATTGGTGGCAGCAAGAACGAATTGCCACTCAATTTCATTAAAAAAAAGCGGGGAATATAGCGTTGATAAATTATTGGGTGAGTGAGATGTAGCAGCTAAACTGTCCATGGTTATTAGATTGCTGCCTAGCGCGGTAAGCGGAATGATAGCTAATGTTTTTTGTAAAAAAATTCGCCTAGGAGGTACGTTTTCTTTTTTGCTCATATTACTATCCCAGTTATGATCTATTAATTTAAATAAACACATAAGTTTCTTTTAGTGCGTGATATAAGATAGAGCTATCTAAAATTTATAGTCGTTTATTTTAATGAGGGATATTTGCCTAAAAAAGGTTTCTAAATGTGTTTTATGTAACAAAACGCAGATTTTAGTGGCAATAAATTGTTAATAAGGGAAGCTGGATTGAGAAAATTGGGATGCTGCTTTAGCTATTTTATTCGCGGGCGATTGCAGACAGAAGGCAGTTTTAAATTTAAAGGGTATATTTTTAGTTTAGAGCCCCAGTTTCGTTACTAGGACTCCTAAGCTAACCCTACAATCACTTATTTTTAAATATAAAATCAATCAATTGCAGCAATTATCTTTATTTCAACTTTATATTCAGGCTTCATCAATAATGCCTGTACAGTACAACGTACAGGTGCACTTCCCGCAACGACCCATGCATCCCATGCTTGGTTCATCCCAGCAAAATCAGCTTTATCAGCCAAGAAAATTGTTGCATCGAGGATTTTGCTTTTATCCGAACCTATACGCTCTAACATGACATCAATTGCAGCAAGTGTATTGGCGGTTTGCGCCACGATATCGGCATCGAGGTTTTCTGGCACGCTGGTGTAGTAAACAACATTATTATGAATAACAGCTTCAGACCAACGATTATCTGGGTCAATACGTTTAATGGACATAATCATTCCTTATTATACATGTAACTCAAGAATAGCAGCTTGATAGCCGGATGAAAATCAGTTGTTCAACCAAGTATTAATTAGCTCAGCAGGGTAAGCCAACTCATGGTAAAGTGTGCTACTCATTTTTTTGATAAATAGGTTTTTGTTGTGCACGATGATTTTTCTGCGGATGGCTTTTTAGCCAGAACAATTCCTGGTTTTCAACCTCGTGAAGCTCAGGTCACTATGTCCAAAGCCGTAGCTGAGTCGATTGAACAGCAACAGGTGCTGGTGGCTGAAGCGGGAACGGGAACAGGAAAAACCTATGCTTATTTAGTGCCAGCATTGCGTAGTGGGAAAAAAGTTATTGTTTCAACAGGGTCAAAAGCACTACAGGATCAATTATATCATCGGGATTTACCCTCAATAATCGAAGCGATGAACTATACTGGGCGCACAGCTTTATTGAAAGGGCGCTCCAATTACTTGTGTTTAGAAAGGTTAGATCAGCAATCATTAGGTGGCGGAAGCCTCGAACCAGAAATTTTATCTGCCGTTGTTAGGTTACGTAGTTGGTCAATAGAATCTGAGTTAGGCGACACCAGTACTTGCCATGATATTGCTGAGGATAGCCCGGTTTGGCCACTAGTCATTAGTACCAATGATAATTGTCTGGGAAGTGATTGCCCTCGTTATAAAGAGTGTTTTGTTCTCAAAGCTCGCCGTAAAGCTTTAGAAGCGGATATTGTCGTCGTCAATCATCATTTATTCATGGCGGATAGAGTCGTCAAAGATACGGGGTTTGGGGAACTAATCCCCCAAGCAGAGGTGATGATTTTTGATGAAGCACACCAAATTCCAGATATTGCCAGCCAATATTTTGGCCAACAGTTAAGTAGTCGTCAATTACTTGACCTTGCCCGGGACATGGTCATGACGTATCGAACGGAGTTGAAAGACCAAGTACAACTGCAAAAAAGTGCGGATAGGCTAACGCAAAGCACGTTAGATTTTAGGTTGAATTTGGGGGAAAACAGCTTCCGTGGGAACTTACGTGACTTACTTAAGCTACCTGCTGTGCAAAGGGCGCTGACATTACTCGATGATTCATTAGAATTATGCTATGAGGTAATTAAAACCTCTTTAGGGCGCTCTCAAAGCTTAGATTCTATTTTCGAGCGAGTAACTATGTATCGCAACCGGCTAAACCGGCTTAAAGATGTTTCTATTGCTGGCTACAGTTATTGGTTTGAAAGCTATGGACGTCATTTTTTACTCGCTTTGACCCCATTAACGGTCGCAGAAAAATTTAGTGAGATGATTAATAGCACACCTGCGAGTTGGGTTTTCACATCAGCAACGTTATCTGTCAATGAAAAGCTAAGTCATTTTACAGACCGCTTAGGTTTGGTTAAAGCCAAAACATTATTACTGGCGAGCCCATTTGATTATCAACGTCAAACGTTGTTGTGTGTGCCGCGTTTTTTACCGGAACCGAATCAACGCGGAGTTGCGCAAAAACTGGCAACGATGTTACGGCCTTTAATCGAGAAAAACCAAGGGCGGTGCTTCTTTTTGTGTACATCTCATGTGATGATGCGTGAATTAGCCGAAGAATTTAAAGCCTCATTAACGTTACCCGTATTAATGCAAGGGGAGAGCAGTAAGAACAAACTGTTATCTCAGTTTATTGCGGCAGGAAACGCTGTGTTAGTCGCAACAAGTAGTTTCTGGGAAGGGGTAGATGTACGTGGCGATGAACTTACTTGTGTGATTATTGATAAACTGCCATTTACGGCACCAGATGACCCCTTATTGAGGGCGCGAATTGAAGACTGTGAATTACGCGGTGGCGACCCTTTTGCCGATGTACAGCTACCTGATGCTGTTATTACCTTAAAACAAGGTGTTGGTCGGTTAATTCGTGATACAAGTGATTATGGTGTGATAGTGATTTGTGATAATCGCCTAGTGACTCGTCCTTATGGTGAGGTATTTTTACGCAGCCTTCCTCCATCTCCACGGACGAGAAGCGTAACCAAGGCTATCGAATTTCTTGAAGAAAAAAGGCGACAGTCTCCCTAAAAAGAGTCAATTCCTTGGCGTTTTTCTGCTGTTACGGAAGTTGTTTGTGTTAATATGCATAACATCTTTTAATCAAAAATTATTAATTTGCCGGAGTTTAGGCATGTCGACCCGTATTCTTGCTGTTGATACAGCAACCGAAGCATGTTCAGTTGCACTTTGGTGTGATGGTGAAATCATTTCACGCTTTGCTATTTCCCCTCGTGAACATACACAAAAAGTTTTACCCATGGTTGAAGAGGTTTTGGCCGAAGCAGGTATGGGGCTAAACCAGTTAGATGCATTAGCATTTGGTCGTGGCCCGGGTAGTTTCACGGGAGTGCGCATTGGTGTAGGGATAGCACAAGGGTTAGCATTAGGTGCTGATTTGCCAATGATTGGTGTTTCTTCATTAATGACTCTCGCTCAAGGTGCATTACGTCTCACGGGGCAAACGCAAGTCCTAGTTGCCATTGATGCACGTATGTCTGAAATCTATTGTGCTCAATATCAATATGTTGTAGATAGGCAATGGTTAGGTGAAGGCACAGAAGCTGTTATACAACCTGATGACTTTAAAGCCCAATTCACCTCATTGACTGGGCAATGGTGCTATGCCGGTACAGGTTGGGCAGCTTATCCAACATTATTAGCAGGCGATAAGGCATTGAGTGATAGTCAGGTGACGTTACCTGATGCGCAAGACATGCTGCCAATTGCTGCGCAGCTGTGGCAACAAGGTAAAGCGATTGCAGTTGAAAATGTAGAACCAACTTATTTGCGTAATGAAGTGACTTGGAAAAAATTGCCCGGTAGAGAATAAGTTCAGCAGAAGTCATCAAAAATTGAATTGGCTGTATCTTATCACTAAATATATAGCCAATTTATTATCTAATTTAGGTAATACATAATATCTTGATAAATTAAAATACAAATCGAATTGTTTAAAAAGATAGGTTATTATTAAAAGGTAATGTATGCCTGTTTAACATATTGTGTTGTCTCAAATTAAGACTATTTTAAACAACGCAATATAAAATTATACTATTGCTAATCGGAGGTGGTCTATGAATATTGAATTAAACTGCCGCACTGCACTTAAAGGTCTTTTTGTCGCAAGCGTATTAGCACTAACAGGGTGCGTCTCGATACCCGCATCAATTCAAGGGTCGGTACAAAACCCTACGGATAATTTAACATCCGTACAAAATGCACCTGAAATGTATATTGGTCAAGAGGCACGCTTTGGTGGAAAAGTCCTTGCTGTGGCAAATGAGCCGACAAGGACTCGCTTAGAAATTGCGGTGATGGCATTGAGTAAATACGATGCTGCACCTGAACTCAATGCTCCATCTATTGGTCGTATATATGCTTATTTGAATGGTTTCCGTGAGCCGAGTGATTTCACTAATCGTTACGTCACGGTAGTCGGTAAAATCACTGGTGAACAACCAGGTAAAGTCGGGCAAGTTCCTTACAAATATGTCACTTTAGATGTGACAGGTTTTCAACGTTGGAATATTGCACAAAGTGTTATGATACCACCGAGTGGGCCGTGGAATTATGGCTACTACGGGGACCCTTACTATTATAACCATCCTTGGGGGTGGGGATATGGCTATCCAGGCGGCCCGGCTCAGGTTCACACTTACTTAACTGAGTAATATTTTATCTCTGTTTTTGAACTTAAGACTCACTAAGTAAAAAGGAAAAGGCTGTTACCTTTAAAGTAATGGCCTTTTTTTGTGCTTGAAGATAAATAATGGCGTTCTTCGGCAGTCTTTTATACCACTAAAACTATCTTTTTTTGATATGGCAAGTTATTAAGCATCGATAAGCTCTCCAAACTTAGTGTAGTTCGGTGTATAATTACGTTATCTTGTATAGATTTACATCTATTTAATTAATCTTAAGACAAACAAGGCGGCATAGACCGCCTTGTTTTTTCTTAGAAGAATAAAATTTATTTAGTGATAGAGGTCTCAACCTTGACATTGTCTGTTTTTCAAACTGGTACGCTGAGTTAATAATTTGTTAAAACATGTGTTGAGTATAATAAATTCACTAAATTCAGGAGTAACATTTTGGAAAAAATCTGGCTAAAAAATTACCCTACTGATGTGCCGGAAGAAATCAATCCTGATCGCTTTGCCTCTTTGGCTGAGTTACTTGAAAACGCGGTTTCTCAATATGCTGATCAGCCTGCATTTATCAATATGGGCGCAGTCATGACTTATCGGAAGCTGGAGGAAAGAAGCCGTGCTTTCGCTGCTTATTTGCAAAATGGGCTTGGTCTAAAAAAAGGGGATCGTGTTGCATTAATGATGCCGAACCTCTTGCAGTACCCTATTGCTTTGTTTGGGATATTGCGGGCAGGTATGGTAGTGGTGAATGTTAATCCACTGTATACACCGCGAGAACTAGAACATCAACTAAACGATAGCGGTGCAGCAGCGATTGTGATTGTGTCGAATTTTGCTCATACGCTAGAAAAAATTGTTTATAACACCAAAGTTAAGCATGTCATTTTGACGCGAATGGGCGATCAACTCTCACGACCAAAAGCGACCATTGTGGATTTTGTTGTTAAGTATGTGAAACGCTTAGTTCCTAAATACAATTTACCCGATGCCATATCATTTCGTCGTGCAATGCATTATGGCTATCGTATGCAATATATTAAACCAAACATTGCAGGTAGTGATTTGGCTTTCTTGCAATACACGGGGGGAACAACAGGGGTTGCCAAAGGCGCGATGTTAACCCATCGCAATATGTTAGCGAATTTAGAACAAGCGAGAGCAGCTTACGGCCCTGTGTTGAAGTTTGGGGAAGAGTTTGTTGTGACTGCATTACCTCTTTACCATGTATTTGCGCTGATGGTGAACTGTTTGTTATTCATCAATGTTGGGGGAGTCAATTTACTTATAACTAACCCGCGTGATGTACCAGACACGGTGAAGCAATTAGGGCGTTATCCTGTTACATCCATTACTGGGGTGAATACATTATTTAATGCATGGCTTCATAATGATGAATTTAAGAAATTGGATTTTTCACGTTTACGTCTTTCGGTTGGTGGGGGGATGCCAGTACAAAAAGCAGTGGCTGAAAAATGGCAGCAGCTCACCGGGAAACATTTGCTTGAAGGGTATGGTTTGACAGAATGTTCACCATTAGTGACGGGGAACCCCTATACCTTAACGTCTTATAGTGGAAGTATTGGTTTACCTGTTCCATCAACTGATGTTAAATTCCTTGATGATGATGGTCATGAAGTTGCCATTGGTGAACCCGGTGAAATGTGGGTAAAAGGCCCTCAGGTTATGAAAGGGTATTGGAATCGCCCTGACTCAACCGCGGAGGCCATCGTTGATGGCTGGTTAGCAACAGGGGATATCGCTGAAATAGATACTGAAGGCTATATTCGCATTGTTGATCGCAAAAAGGACATGATTATTGTTTCTGGTTTTAATGTTTATCCAAATGAAATTGAAGATGTCATTTCGGCACACCCTGATGTGATTGAATGCGCTGCAATTGGTGTTCCTAGCGAAAGTACAGGGGAAGCCGTTAAAGTGTTTGTTGTGACGAAAAATACGAATTTAACTGCTGATGAACTTAAAACCTTTTGCCGTCGTTCGTTAACCGCGTATAAAGTGCCTAAGTTATTTGAATTTCGTGATGAATTACCAAAATCTAACGTAGGTAAAATTTTACGTAAAGATCTGCGTGATGAAGAAAAATTGCAAAGAGATAAAACACCAGTATGATGATGGTTTAGTCTCATAAAGATAATAAGTAACGCCGGTTTATACCGGCGTTACTGTGATGAAAATATAAAAAGAGAAACTTGTTTTGAATTATCGTTTAGTAACTACAGATAGTGAACTAGCCCAAATATGTCAAGAAGCGAGCCATGCGCCATGGCTTGCGTTGGATACCGAGTTTGTTCGTACCAGAACGTATTATCCTCAATTAGGTTTGCTACAGCTGTATGATGGAAAGCAAGTTTCGTTGATTGACCCGTTATCAATAACGGATTTTAGCCCGTTCAAAGCACTTTTGACTAACCCAAATCAAATTAAGTTCTTACATGCGGGCAGTGAAGATCTCGAAGTCTTTATGCATGATTTCGGCTGCGTTCCTGAACCCATGATTGACACGCAAATTATAGCGGCTTTTTTAGGGTATCCTATTTCGTGTGGTTTTGCGTCGTTGGTATCAGAACATCTGGGAATTGAGTTGGATAAAAGTGAGTCTCGTACTGATTGGTTAGCGCGCCCATTGAGTGAAAAACAGTGTGATTACGCAACAGCGGATGTGCTGTATTTACTACCATTAGCTGAAATCCTGATGGCTAAAGTGATGGAGGCTGGGTATTTAGAAGATGTTAAAGATGAGTGCCAACGTGTTGTCGCTCGTCGTCAAAAAACACTCAAACCGGAAAAAGCATACCTAAATATTCATAATGCTTGGCAATTACGTGATGAACAACTCGCGTGTTTACAGTTACTCGCGGCATGGCGATTAAATCAGGCAAAAGCTCGTGATATGGCAATTAACTTTGTTGTAAAAGAAGAGCACTTGTGGAAAGTGGCTCGTTTTTTACCGGGTTCTCTCGGCGAACTTGATAGCTTAGGTTTGACGGGGCAAGAAATCCGTTGTCACGGTAAGCGTTTGTTAGCTATTGTGGATCAAGCTAAAAAACTTGATGCAAGCCAATATCCTGCACCTGTGGCAAATATTACTGAACAAAGTGAATATAAAAATCTCTTTAAAGAAATTAAAGCTATCGTCAAAGATATCGCTGAAAATGAAAAATTTAATGCAGAATTATTAGCCTCAAGAAGGCAGATTAACCAGTTACTTTCTTTACATTGGGGGCTAAAAACTTCGGCAACGCCCCCTGAGCTTCTCGATGGTTGGCGTGGAAAGTTGCTTGCAAAACCTATTTCAAAGTTACTAACAAACGTATAATCGTTTAAGGTACAGGGGGTTTTCCCTTGTACCTACTAAAAACATCCTTTTCAGTTATATTATCATTTCATTTAATCACTCTAACAAATAAATTCTAGTTAACCGCCTGCTATATTTAAATTAAAACTGGTTTTTAATTAAATTTACTCTTAAAAATAAACAAACAAAAAAGAGTAAAGGGGGATAATATAATTAATTACTATAAGGTTATTTTTTAATAAACTGAAAATAAACCATTATTTTTGTTGTTCACCAAATAATAAAAAAACTAATTATATTAAGCTTATTTGTAAATGAAAGGTTATTTCATATACTGACATCTACGCATTAAAGGAAAATATAATATTTTCTTAATGTGCATTTTTATTTAACAAGGTAAGTTAATTTCTATTGAAAAGGACCCAACAAATGAAAAAAATATCGGTATTAACATTAGCAGTTACATTCTCTATATTTTCTAGTAGCACTATGGCTGAAACCATCTCAGGGCAAAGCCAAAGTTATGATAATAATATGGTAAATATTAGAATAGATGAAACTGAATCAACAATGGGACCACACGGTGGTGCGTTAGGTACCCCCGGTATTGGTTATCGAAGCATAGCAGGAGGAAAAACTATATCATTTTCAGGCTTAAAAAGTAGTGATATTAAGAAGCCTGATAATGTTTATCTTCTTGATGGTACTACTATACCACATGGTAACATGGGCAAGTTTCAATTTAGTCAGGTTGCGGATGCCGAAGTATATTTCGGTGATTGGTCACAGACAGGGGTAAACGGTGATACAACACACACAGCTTATTTCTCGGGTGAGAACGCGATGAGTGAGGTTCCATCTAGTGGGCAAGCCAATTATACCCTAGAAGGAATCAACCAATTTGATGGTGAAACAAAACTAATAGGCTCATTCACGGCTGATTTTAATGATAAGTCGTATAAAGGCTCATTAAAAGGGAAAACATTAAGTATTTCGATGGGGGGGAATATTGCAGAGCAAGGGAAATTCAGTGGTAATGCTATAGCGAATGATACAATAACAGGTAGTAGTATGGGGCAGTTATTTGGCGATAATGCAGAGCAAGTTGCAGGTATTACTTCATTTAAGGGGCATGAGCACTTAGATACCGCATTTGGTGGCAAAAAAGACTAATAATTAAACTTAAATAAAGACAAGTAGGCAAAATATTATTTTGTCTGCTTTTTTTATCACTAAAGAATAGGTTATTTATGGTCGCATATATTAAGTATATAATTGGTTTTATTATTGTAAGCTCATGTGATTTTGTAACCCCAATATTTGCGGTGCAACAATTAGACGAACAATTTATTAGTATTTTAAGTATAGATAATAATGATAAACATGAACTGAAAATAAAAAAAACAAAAAATAATGAAAAAAACATCGACGAACTTGGGTTTATTCTTTATGATCTTGTTCGTAAAAAAGAGTTTGATAAAATAGAAACTATAATTTTTCTTTATAAAAGCGATCATCAGCATGATGAAAACCTAGTTAAATATATTTACGCTGAAAAGGCACTGGTAAGGCGAGAGTATGAGATAGCGATTGGTTTTTATAATGAAATTTTGGCTGTACAGCCGGATTTACCCTTAATTGAAATAAAGCTTGCACTTGCACTTATTGGTATTAAGCGCTATGAAGATGCTTTATTGGTGTATCAAACATTGCTAACCAAGTATAAAAATAAACTATCAGTAAGCCTGAGTAATTTCATTAGTAGTCAAATAATTTTACTGGAAACTAAAAATCATTGGCAGGGTACGATTAAACTTGGTGCAAGCTATGATTTTAATTTAAATGAAGCATCCAATAGTAATAATATTTATTGTTTTCGAAGCAAGTGTATGGGGAGTAGTAAAAAGGCGATAGCTGGTGGGGAATGGCATTATTCTATTGAACTATCGAAACGCTATGCATTATTAGGTAATCATGCTGGGCAGTTTTCGTTTAACATTGTTGGGTTAGAACCGATGAAAACAGTGTCCACTAAAAAAATAAGTGTTTTACTCAATGGAGGCTACCAGTTTGAAGGTGCAAATAAAAAAATACAGTTGTTACCGATTGTTGAAACTAAATGGCATGATAATCAATATCATAGTTTGAAATTAGGGGCACGGATAGCCGTAGAATACGAATTTACGCCTCAAGTAATATTATTCGGGGGGGTAGAGTTAAAAAATAAAAATTATATTGATAAATATAACTTTAATGATGGTAATAAACTCTCTTATTCACTGATTAGTGGTTATTTTCTTAATCCAAATCTATTATTTTTTTCAGGGATAGATGTTATCAAGAGGGAGAAAAAATTCAAAAGCGACAGTTATCTGCAATATGGAACAAAAATTGGGCTATTAACAGTTGTCGACCCCTATAAGTTATTGGTTGTTACTGGTTATAAATATACAGAGTTTAAACAGTTTGATGATTATTTGAATATAAAAAGAAGTGATCATAATTGGTATTTGAATACACAACTGACATTAGAAAAATACAAAGTATTAAGCTTTACACCGGCGGTGTATTTTAATAGCCAAATAAATAAAAGTACGGCTCATATTATTTATTCTTTTAAGCAAAGTGAAGTTGGTGTCAATTTTAGCAAAAAATTCTAATGTTTAGCGGAAGAAATAATGAAAGTAAAAACAGTAATAGCGATTAATATTGCGACAGGGTTGTCTGTTTGTAGTATTCCTAATTTATTGTATGCACAAGAGCGTGAAAATATCGGTTCTATCATAGTTAATGATAAAACAACCACAATTAAACAGCGCGATAAAAAAGGGGCTGATGATCAGTATGATAAAGATGAATCGAATATCTATATCAGTAAGGAAGAAATCGAGCGTTATAAGGGGACAAACCCAGCCGACACTATCAACCATGCTGTTGGGGTGTATAGTGGTGATGCCCGCAATAGTGGGGCGTTAGATCCTAACGTACGGGGTATTCAAGGGCAAGGGCGTGTTCCTGTTACGGTTGATGGTACTGAACAGGCTATCACGGTTTGGCGTGGTTACAATGGTGCTAACAACCGTAATTATATTGACCCGAACATGATTAGTCGTATTAGGGTGATGAAAAGCGGGGGACTCAGTCGTGATGTGCGTACTTCGACAGGTGGGGGAATCGCAATAACAACTATTGGTATTGATGATGTTGTTGATGCAGATGAACAATTTGGGTTTGATATCAAGTTAGAAACCAGTAGTAATTCAACAAAGCCGAGAATTCGTCAGGTAAATTATGGTGTGGATTATCGGGATGACAAACGCCTATTAGAAACACTGGATTATAAAAAATTTCGCGGGATCTATTTCCAAGACTCCCAAGTCCTTGTGAAACCTCGTTCTAGAGGGAATGCCAATTTCTTTAATTTACAAGATAAAGCGGCACGTTTTGCCATTGGTACACGGCAAGAAAAATTTGACCTTATGTTAGCCTATAGTTATCGCAACCAAGGTAATTATTTTGCGGGAAGTCGTGGGTCAGGCAAATATACAGGTGAGATTATTACTTATGACCCAGCTTCGCCACAGAAATCCATTGACCCCTATATGCCATTTGTTGCCAAAATTTATGCTCCCAATAAAGAGGTTGGTAACACGTCTAATGAAATGTCTACATTATTAGCAAAATTAAATCTTATGCTGCCTAATGCACAAGATTTGTCTCTTGGTTACATGAGAACAACCAGCCACTATGGTGAAATCATGCCATCACAGATCCGCTATCATGATTTAACTGGCAGTATCCCACAGTGGTCTTTAGCTAATTTAACCTTAAATACCTTTTATGCGAATTATTCTTTCAAACCGGAATCTATGGATTGGGTTGATTTTCGTTTAGGGTATTGGCTGACGAAAATGGATTTAAATTCGAATACGGCGGGAGGTCAGCCTAGGGAGCCTATGCAAAGAGATTGGTCTTATGAATTTAAAACTCGACCTCGCTTAGCTGAGCTCAATGGTACATTAGTCAATGGCATTAAATTAAGCCAGCTTAATGATCGTTATGGTATTTCGTTATCCAATAAATTTCAATTAGCCCCTGAGTTTAAAATCACATTAATAGGAAATTTAATTGATGAAAAGATAGGGAGTAGAGACGATGTGTATAATTCAAATACAGTTCCGATAAGTGGTTTATTCCGTGCGGTTCCAAGGGAAGGTAAACGCAGGGAATACAATGGTGCAATAAGGCTTGATTGGCAACCAACAGATTGGTTAAGCCTTAATGCAGGGGCTCAATATATTAGCTATTGGTCTAGGGACACTTTAAAAGAAAGAAGGGTAGCGGCAAAAGACATAAATTTTGCTCGAGTCAGTCAGGTAACAGCTAGAAATTTTCGGTTAACCCGTGTGTTAACAGCCGATGAATTTAAACTAATACAGAATTATGTTAATAGTAAGGGGCAAAGTTTTGCAAGCATAAAAGATAAACTACCATATGATACAAAGGTCTTGATTGAAGAAGCTTTAGGCATGCCGAAACATTCTTTAATATGGGCAAGTAATATGAAAGGAAAACGCGAATTTAGAATTGCGGGAAAAGACTACATAGTTAAATGGAAGGCCGATACCAACAACCGATTTATGCGAAAAAATAATCCTTTTTATAATGGTGAAGTTGATTTAAAAGAAGAGGTTATCGACCCAGTCACTGGTTTGACTGCGAAAAAATATGGATTGATTGAGTTAAATAAAAGGAAAGATAAAATTAAATTTACAGAGGTTGAAAAATTTAAAGCCCCGAAAAGAAATGAAGATTCAGCTTGGGCGCCAGCCTTTGGTATAACTGCATATGTCACGGATAATGACCGTCTATTTGCCCGTTATTTAGAAACCGTTAGGATGCCAAGTCTTTTTGAAGATACTGTTGGTTTTTCGAGCAGTAGAGGTGTTAGTTATGTCCCCCCTACATTTTTACCTGAGCGTAGCCATACTATAGAATTTGGTTATGTGCGCAACTTCCAAGAATTATTAAATGCTGAAAACCACGCTGATTTAAGAATAAATTATTACAATACAGTGGTGACCAATGCGTTTGAGCGAGATATGAATTTAATTTTCACTCAAGTAGATAAACATAAAACAGCAGGGATAGAGCTATTAGCTCGTTATGATAATGGCTGGTTTTTTGGTGATGTGGGGTTAGATTACCGCTTAAAAAACGAAGTGTGTGATGAAGCGTCATTAGTATCAATGGACCCCTACAATAAATATGGAGGCTCAGAATGCACAACTGCAGGGTTTCCAGGGGGGTATTTACGGACTCAATTACAACCTAAATACAGTATTCATACTAACTTAGGGTTACGTTTCTTAGATGAAACGTTGGAAGTGGGTAGTCGTATGCGTTATCACAGTAGGGCGAAAAATGAAGATGAAGAAGCGATGATAAATAAATACCCATATCATTTTGCACCTTTAAATAATAGCCCAATGCATTGGAATGCTGTTTTTACTACAGATGCTTACGTCAATTACCAAGTGAATAAAGACCTATCATTAGAGCTCTTAGCGACTAACTTATTTGATGAATATTATATTGACCCATTAACACGTAGCATGATGCCTGCGCCAGGTAGGGCAATACGTTTTAATTTAACCAGCAGATTCTAACAATTAACCCTTTATGTGGTGAAGTGTGGTCGCATAAAGGGTTTTTTATGTAGGAAAAGAGATGACTTATTCACGTTTTGTGTATGCAGTTATTGTCTCATTACTGCTACATGGTGGGCTAACTTATTACAGTCTACGGAGCAGTTCAGTATCTGCAAAAATATTGGTACCGATTAATTCAGATGTCATAACGGTTGCTCTATCTCAATTACTGGTTGAAAAACAAATCGCTAAAACTGAAGAGCCCCTTGTTGGCTCTGGTGGATTAATGAGTTCGCCAGTTGAATTGGAAAGCGCACTAATTGAGGTCGCAAAAACAAACAGTGAAACGCATAGCGAAGACAGTTCATCAAAAACAAAAATTAATTTGAATAAGCCCAAGAAAAGCTCAGAGAGTGAGAATAAAAAACGGGTCATCTCGAAAGAGATAGTAGAAAAAATAAACCATGATGAAACTGAGCAGCAGTTTAAGGAGGGGGATAACCAAATAGAATCGCTAGCGAGTGGAGAACAAGGGGAGCAGAAAACGAGAATGGTGGGCGATAATAGCAATGATATTCGGTTAAATTACCTTACAAGAATACGTAATGAGTTAGAACGCCATAAAAAATACCCACGGCGAGCGAAAATGATGAATAAGGAGGGCCATGTTGTTGTTCACTTTGAAATTACACCGCAAGGGGAGTTAACTAATGTTTATATTGTGAGGTCTGAACATAGTGAAATGTTTGGTAAAGCAGTACTTGACGCAACTAGACGTTACAGATCTGTTGGTGTAAAACCTGAAGGTGTTAATGCATTGAACAGCCTAACAATTTATTTCTCATTAGAGAAATAATAAGATAGAAAGACTGGCATCACAGCGATGTAATGCTTGGGTTGAAAAGCAAGCCGCCATAGTAAATAGCGGCTTCTTTGCAAATTATTTTTCAGCTGTTGAACTTTTTATTTCGTCACCTTCAGGTAACGTAACATTGAGCTCTAGAACAGAGATATCATCGCCTTTTTGTTCAAACTGCACTGATAACATATCAGGGTCAACCTGAACATATTTACAAATAACTTGCAGAATATCGCGTTTCATATCGGCCAGATATGGGGGTTCACTATCACCACGGCGACGTTCTGCAACGATGATTTGCAATCGCTCTTTTGCGATATTCGCTGTCGGTTTTTTTCTCGACAGAAAGAAATCCAATAAAGCCATTATTTATCCCCCAAATAGGCGTTTTAAGAAACCTTTTTTCTCTTCTTCAATGAAACGGATAGGGCGTTCTTCGCCTAAAATACGTGCAACACAATCATCATACGCTTGGCCCGCTTCGGACTCAGTATCTAAAATAACGGGTTCACCTTGGTTAGATGAGCGCAGTACCGATTGATCTTCAGGAATAACACCAATTAAAGGAATGCAAAGGATTTCAAGTACATCTTCCATACTTAGCATATCACCGCGGGTAACACGGCCTGGGTTATAACGAGTCAGTAGTAAATGTTCTTTAATTGGCTCTTCACCTCTTTCAGCACGACGTGATTTAGAGGCTAAAATACCTAAAATACGGTCAGAGTCACGGACGGAAGAAACTTCTGGGTTTGTAGTAATAATAGCTTCATCAGCAAAGTAGAGCGCCATTAATGCGCCACTTTCAATACCAGCTGGTGAGTCACAAACGATAAAGTCAAAGCCCAAGTTATCACTTAATTCATCAAGGACTTTAGCGACCCCCTCACGAGTTAATGCATCTTTGTCGCGAGTTTGTGAAGCGGGTAAAATAAATAGGTTTTCGGTGCGTTTATCTTTAATCAGTGCCTGATTTAGGGTAGCGTCACCTTGGATGACGTTCACGAAGTCATACACTACTCGACGTTCACACCCCATAATAAGGTCAAGGTTACGTAGGCCGATATCAAAATCGATCACTACCGTTTTGTTTCCTTTTTGTGCCAGGCCAGTAGCTATGGCCGCGCTTGAAGTGGTTTTACCAACGCCACCTTTACCAGAAGTCACTACAATTATGCGTGCCATGAATAATTCCTTGTAAATAAGGTCTAAATTAAATATTCGATGTTAAGTTTATTATCAACTAAACGAAGTTTAGTTGCTTTGGCAAGATAATCAGCAGGGATTTGATCGCTCAACCAATATTCACCTGCAATTGAAACTAATTCAGCTTGCAAGTGAGTACAGTAAATCTGGCTTTCAACATCACCAGAGGCACCTGCTAATGCGCGACCTCTCATCATGCCATATATATGAATATTACCATCTGCTAACAGTTCTGCACCTGCGCTCACATTACTTGTGACGATTAGATCACTATTTGGTGCGTAAATGCGTTGCCCAGAACGAACAGGGGTATTTATAATTCGAGTTTTACGATACAGCGGCTCAGTTTGAACCGTCGTAACCTGAGTTTCAGCTTGCACTTCAACAGGTTTTTGGCTTTTACCTTCATTCAATACCGGTAAACCAACATCATTTGCTTTTTGTCGTAACTGTGGGTCAGTACATCCGCTGACACCGACAATTCGTAAACCAGCTGAAATAACGGACTTGTGAATACTCGATAAGTCTACATTTGGTGATAGTTCAGCAATATTAATTACGACAGGGGCATTTTTAAAGAAGTCAGGAGCTTGACTTACTTTATCTTGCAGCGCTTTTTTGATGAGTTTAGGCTCTTCACTGTATAAGTGAATTACTGAAAGAGTAAAACTGCTGCCTTTAAGTTCTATTGGCGATTGTGGCATCTATCTAGACTCAGCAAATTAAAATTTCCGAAACAATCCTCGGGTGAAGATATTCTGTAAAACAATAGCATGTTATAGTTACTGTATTCTTCAAGCAAGCTAATGAACTAAGAAAAAGAGTTAAATATAATGATTTGTGCAATTTATAGAAGCCCTAAGCGTGAGCAAACTTATCTTTATATTGAAAAGAAAGATGATTTTTCACGGGTTCCTGAGGACTTATTAGCCCAATTTGGAACACCACAATTTGCTATGCTTATTGCGTTGGATAAACGCGACAGGCTTGCCAATGCTGACTTAGCACGTGTTAAGGCCGATCTTATCGATGTTGGTTATTACCTACAATTCCCACCTCCGGTAGAAAATTTGCTTTCAGAACACAAAGAACTGAATAACTGAAGCAAATTAAGAAAATCCTGAAAAGTAATTCTGTCTGGAGGATACGAATGAAACCAACATTATTATATACATTAGTCGCTGGTTTGCTTTTAGCAAGTTGTTCTGCGACACAACCTGAATCCGTGGTAACTCAACCGATTACTGCAAAACAAAACGAGGCAATAATTCAAGAAGTTGCCGCGCTAGATAAAGCATTTCCAATTGAACAACGTGAACCAGAGCAATTTCCTGCCTATGTGGAATTACTAAAAGAACATGCTGTTGCACAAGGGATTAAACCCGCAACGATTGAGCGAGCCTTTGCTAATATACATTTTATAGAGCGAGTGGTAAAAGCAGATAAAGGTCAGCCAGAAAAAAGAGCCACCGTTACATTAGCCAGCTATTTAAAAAATGTCTTGCCACAATCACGGATTAACGCAGGGTATAATAAATACTTAGAAAATAAAAACTTGTTGGATTCCACTAGCCAAAAATATGGGGTGCCACCCCAATTTATTGTATCGTTATGGGGATTAGAAAGTGGATTTGGGCGCTCTCAAGGGAAAGAGGATGTCATTTCTGCTCTTGCGACACTGTCGTTCGAAGGGCGTAGAGAGGCGCTTTTTAGTAAACAATTATTAGCCGCACTTGAAATAATGGATAAAGGCTTCATTCCAGAAGACCAGCAATTGAAAGGTTCATGGGCCGGGGCGATGGGGCAGAGCCAATTTATGCCAACCTCATACTTATCCTATGCCGCAGATGGCGATGGCGATGGGAAAATGGATATATGGGCTAATAAGGCCGATGTTTTTGCCTCTATTGCCAATTACCTATCAACGGAGGGCTGGCAATCACAATTACCTTGGGGTTATCAAGTCACTTTACCTGCTGATTTCAATCGAACTTTGGAAGGCGTAAAAACTGAACAAGGGAAAACAGTGAGCGAATGGCAACAATTAGGTGTTAAATTGCCTACAGGTGCGCAATTATCTCCAGACGTGAAAACATGGGTAGTTATCCCTGATGATCCAGAAGGGAGAACATTTTTAGTGACTGAAAACTTTCGCACCATTATGCATTGGAACCGCTCATATTATTTTGCACTGAGTGTTTGTATGATGGCAGATGGCATCGCTAATAAAATAAAATAATGATAGTAGATAGGAGTCCCCTTATGTATCAACATCGTGATTGGCAAGGTGCGTTACTTGATTTCCCAGCAAACAAAGTAGTTTGTGTGGGTAGTAACTATGCAAAGCATATTAAAGAGATGGGGTCAGCGGTTCCTGAAGAGCCTGTGGTTTTTATTAAGCCAGAAACAGCTTTATGCGATATTACACAATCAATTGTTATTCCAAAAGATTTTGGTGAGGTTCACCATGAAATTGAAATGGCAATTTTAATTGGTATGCCGTTAAAAAATGCTGATGAAGACCGAGTTTCGCGTTCTATTGTCGGTTATGCAGTTGCTCTGGATTTAACATTACGGGATCTACAAGCTAAATTTAAGCAAGCAGGGCAGCCATGGGAAAAAAGCAAAGCTTTTGACGGTTCTTGCCCAATTTCTGGTTTTATTCCTGTTAGTAACCCGAATGACCTACAAAATATTGAGCTTTCTTTGGAAATTAATGGTGAAGTTCGCCAAAGCGGCTCGACGCGTGATATGATCACCCCAATTTTACCACTGATTAGCTACATGTCCCGTTTCTTTACTCTACGTGCAGGGGATGTCATTTTGACTGGGACGCCTGAAGGTGTAGGCCCATTGGCTTCTGGTGATATGCTGAAGTTATCGATAAATGATCATTCGCTGACTACTCGAATTATTTAATTATAGGATTAATTAGTATTATGTCGCAGTTTTGGCAAGTTAAAACATTGGATGAAATGACGGATGAGGAATGGGAGTCTCTCTGTGACGGGTGTGGGCAATGTTGCTTACACAAATTAATGGATGAAGACACTGATGAAATCTATTTTACTAATGTAGCTTGCAATCAGCTAAATTTAAAAACATGTCAATGTAAGCATTATGAAGACAGGTTTAGTTATGAAGCGGACTGTATTAAACTTAATCGTTATAATTTAGAAACGTTTGAGTGGTTACCCAATACGTGTGCTTATCGTTTGTTACTTGAAGGTAAGTCGCTCCCTGCTTGGCATCCATTGAAAACAGGTTCAAAAGCTGCGATGCATAGTGAGGGTATTTCGGTTCGCCATATTGCTGTAAAAGAAATTGATGTGGTGGATTGGGAAGAACACATTATGAACCGGCCTATGGGTAGGGGGTAATATTCCCCCTCATTGGTAAGGTAATTTTAATGGGTATCTCTTTACTAACCGCAGCTTTATCTATTCTCATCAATGCATCTTTATTGCCTGCTCTTGGGGTTTTTATCGAAAAATTCTGTCAGTATGCAGAGACGATGCTTTATACATTTTAGACATTATTGAGTTAAATAGAATCAATAATATCGAAAGAACTATTTTGGAATAATGCCAGTTTTAAGCATAGATATTATTTCATATGTTGACTTTAACGATAAAAAATTATTTATTAATATCATTCGATTGTTTTAGCTTATTAAAAACACTCAATTTATTAAGCGGAAATTTCCAATTAAACTGTGCCTTAGAACACATTTATTATTGTAGTTACGCAAAAAAAAGCCCATTTATAATAGCAGCCGCACAACTAGTGGCTCCTTGCTTTGCTTTTATAAAGATAGTCCGCTACCCTATTTTAACAGAAGTGATTTGAGGGTCTGGAATGAAAACGTTTGGTGTTGTGCTCACAATCATTGGGTTAATTACAGCGATTATTTCTTATAATATGGATGTTAGTATCCCTATTGTTTATGGAGAGTCGATTAAAGACACAGGCTTAGCATTTGATAGGCAAAATTATATTATTGGTAGTTTGCTGGTTGCAGTTTTTGGAGTATTAATTGTTATTTTCGATAGTAGAAAACGTAAATAGTACAATTATCAGGGATGATAAGGTTTCTTTTTTAGATTGTTTTATCCATTTCTCATCATTTATACCAATATAAGCAAAGTTAAAGAACGATTGCCATCAATATTCTTATAGCAATAACCCGCTATGTATCCTTTAGTATTGAAACTGTATTTCAACTAGTGTGGATATCGAATCCTATATCAAAATATTGTACTAATTTGATAGTCAATCAGCGTAAATTAATCCCTTAATAGGGTAGGTTTCACACTATAATTTGCCACCAAATGGTCATTCTAGTTTGCCTTTTATTCCATATCTATTAGTAAAAGTTCTATTCCTTATGGTTTTTTGGCTATACCACCACCATCAGCCACTCTCCTTTTTAGTGATTAATCATTTCAATTTATTAGCCGATATTAAATGAGTATCAATCGCTTTTTGCTCGTCATAAAGCAAATAACGGAATGAAATGTTGCAGGTAGTATCCGTCAACTATTCCGTATGTACTTTAGGCGATATTTTAAGAAAGGCATATTGATTTAGTAAAGGTAAGCTAGTCGGTATATGGCAAATTATTGATATAAAATATTTTTATTTGTTAATGTCTCAAAATTGTTAAATTATGATACTAAAATGGAGATAGCTACTTTATGTTATGTATTCGACAAAAAATGAGCGTTATTCACGGGATTGAATTGTTTGAAAAACGGTAAACTCTCTTTTTTATGCATAAATGAGGGTAAGAAAAACATCTTTTATTGATGGCTTTAAGCTTAGGATCACACTTTAACACACTATGAGAGTAAATTAGGAATATTCTTAATGATAAAAAACGGTGTATAGATCACATTTTTGGCTGTTGTTCGGTTTGAGAAAATACGCGTATTTTCATATGGTTATAAAATAGAAAAATTGACATAAGTTAGTTTATAGTTTGTGCAGCGATTCTGTTTTTTTATTTTATATCAAAAACAATGATAATTTTTTCTAACATAGGCTTACTTGTACAAGTTGATATTGAGTTTTTAGTAATAATTTAGAGTTGAATGAAAAGAGGATTATATTGCGATTTTATCGTCATTTTCGTTAACATTCTAAATTTGTCCTCATCATATATATTATTATTTTAATTAAAATCGATGTTTCTCCCTCCAAAACACACATTTCAGAATTTTAATAACGACCAAAGCTGGCTGTTGATATAAAAACTCACTTATACACTCATAGTGTGTTTTTTAGGTTTTAAGCATAAAAATTCGGTATTAAATTTTTTTTTGAAATCGAAATTTATTACGAATATCAGTAAAAATACATTAATAAAATTAATGGTGCAATCTTTAAATGATGGTCATTAATAGATATATGTTAGTGTTATTTTGCGACTAAAAGTATCAAAATGTGTAATTTGGTATCATTTTAATATGGTAGATGTATTTTTTGTTGTTCATATAAATCTAATTTATTAGGAATTAATAGTTAATTAAATCTGTAATTCAATAAAATTAAGATTTTTTTCTAAAATGTAAGCGCAGTACGAGTAATTTAGTGAAATGATCACATCAAGTAACTCAATCAATAGATCAGTTTTAATAGGCACGACCTATTAAAAAATAAATAAGCGATGGTAAAAACGATTTAATAAAACTTAAGTTATTATGTATCCTCTCTTCGAAATCATATAGAGCATATGATTATAAATTCTAAATAGGACTAATTAAGAAATACATTTATTTGCATTAATACGAATGGTTCAAAGTGAAGCATAAACTACCAGTCATACTCTATGTATGACTAGACTCTTGCATTTATTTTTTGCCTAACAATAAAACAAAAAACTTAATCAGTTCTTTTTAATGTAAAAAATAAATACCCTCATATTAGGAAATGAAAATGAAGAAAGTACTACTGACTGCAGTTGCAACAACTATTATTGGCTTATCAACAGCTAACGCTGCAAGCACCAACGTTGGTGGCGGCCAAGTTAACTTTCACGGTAAAGTGACCGATGTTTCTTGTACTGTTTCTGTGGATGGACAAGGTAGTGATGCTAGCGTTTACTTAGCGCCAGTTTCATTAACAGAAGTTCGTGATGGTGGTGCAGATGCATTGTTAAAACCAAAATCTTTTGTTATTGACGTAACTAACTGTGTTGCAGCAGATGTTAAAGATGCAGCTAATGATTCCGCGATCGATAAAACGTTATTAAACGTTAACTGGACTGGTGGTAACTTACTGCAAGGTGCATCAGGTAACTCAGAAGGTTACTTAGCAAATACTGAAACTACAGGTGCTAAAAATATTCAATTAGCACTTTCAACTGATGATAGCTCTGACTTATCAGGTAAAATCATTCCTGGTAACCCATCTCAGAAAAAAGTTAAAGGTGACTTAACTAAAGTTGAGAATGGAGCTCGTTTCCAATACTACGTTGGTTACGCAACTTCTACACCTAAAGATGTCACAACAGGTGAAGTTAAAAGTTATGCAACTTATGAAATCACTTACCAATAAGAATGTAATAAATTAATTCCTTATTAGTTTTAATTACATAAGCATTGTTTAAATATTAATTTAATCAGCATTACTTTGATAAGCGGTAGGTATACTGCCGCTTTTATTTTGAGGTTCAAATGAAAGCAATAGTATTTATCTTCTGCTTCATTTTCAGTATGCATTCATTTGCTAATAATATTATCGTTAATGGTACACGGTTTATTTATCCTGGAAATGAAAAAGAAATTACCGTGCAATTAAATAATACTGCCGATCGTCCTGCAATTGCACAAGCGTGGCTTGATACAGGAGATGCGTCAGAAACACCAGATACGATAAAAACTCCATTTCAGATTACACCACCAATTTCGCGTGTAGAAGCTAAAGGTGGGCAAACGTTACGAATCAAATTAATGGATAAAGGAAGTATTCCTCAAGATCGCGAAAGCTTATGGTGGTTGAATATTTTGGATATTCCCCCTATGGCTAAAGCTAAAGAAGGGGATAGCCAGAATGTATTGCAACTAGCGATCCGTTCTAGATTTAAATTCTTTTATCGGCCATCAGGATACATATTGTCATCTGTTGCTAGTTTTGCACCACGCAAACTAATAC